>Ga0247727_10018035_pt1 | contig 11161 bp, 2 predicted proteins | sample WisWelCaveWW1625_FD_202498 | JGI IMG/M metagenome (GOLD analysis project Ga0247727, IMG submission 202498) | Biofilm microbial communities from Wishing Well Cave, Virginia, United States - WW16-25 | ecosystem: Environmental > Aquatic > Deep subsurface > Groundwater > Cave microbial mat | place...
TTCCACGACAGATCGATTTGACTCGTGCTCATCACCCTGGGAGTCAAGTTCGTTGGCGTTGAAGGAAAAACATTGTCTCGAAACCATGGCCGCGCGGTGCTATCCTGCATCAGGAAATTGTACCACTTTTGAGCGACAATCATCTGACCTCCCGAGGCACATGTATGAACGCCATCGCTGAACATATTTTGCGTCCAGGTTGGATCCCAGATATACGGCCCCCACGCCAACCAGGGCGCTTTGGCATTCGGTCCACTAAAAGCGAGATCCGGATCTTTGCCTAAAATTTGGTCTTCAATCAACCATTTGGTCGAGAATCCTTCTTCAAAGGCCACCGGTTCGGCGTAGCCCATTTCCGCCGGAGCGCAGGTCCAACCGGCATAGCACCGGCTGTTGATGAACAGCAATTTCAAATTCGGGTATTTCTTTTTCACATCGAGTATTCTCGTTTTCAGCATGTCTTTGGTCGTTATGGCATGAGTGGGAAATCTTTTGCTGGCGATGGTGGTAAACGGCGGCTGCGGAAATCGCGGCATGCCATTCGCCTCCTGCGGCGTGTTGTTGCTGTGCTTCATGATGACGATTTGCACTTGCGCATTAACGCTGTCGACGCCCTTGTTGACCCAACAAATCAAATTGCAGCCAACTTTGGCGTCGTTGATGAGCGCCAATTTCGGATTCGCTGCCGGGTTCTTCTGCCAAAAATTCTGGATGAAATAATTCGTTTCAAAAAAAGTATTCGATATGCCTTCAACAACGATGACGATTTTGCCGTTGGCCAAATCAACATTCCCTTTTGCATTCAACGGTTGAATGCTCACGGCAATCGCCTTGCCGTTGACACGATGCGACAAGGGCATCGTGTTGGAGTTCGGATACAAATAAGTGGCATGCGGCATTTGCATTAGATCCGTTGGCGACACATAGGGTTGGCCGTTGGTTAAAGGCACGAGCGACAGCGGCTTGACGCCAAACGCGCAACTCAATAATGACGCCGGAACGGTCTGCGGCAAACAGGTATCATGCTGGCTAAAGGCGATCGACGCCGATCCCAACCAGAAAATCGCCAACAAAGCGCGGCAAAAAAATTTTAATCGCATGGTTTTAACCTCCTTCATGCTGGTCATGACTTAATGACGAATTTTATTCAGCAATTTATCCAAATCTTTTTGATTTAACTTCGCGCTGGGAAAATCGGAAGGTGTGTAGCCAATCGTTTCAGCGGCCTGGCAATGTGCAATCAATGACTGCAACGCTTCCATAAAATTTTTCGCCAGATTTTCAATTGTCGTTTGCCGGTGAATATGCTCGCTGTACATCCATTCCACGCGCAGGCGATCTTGCAATACCATGCCGGTAATTTCCAAAAGATGATGGCGCTTCACTTTTGGATGGCACGCCGGTCCGGTTTCGCCTTGCACGATTTTAAATAGAGAAGATTTGGACAACACTTGATCAAATTGCCCGAGATAATTGAAACTCACTTCTGGCTTCATTAAGTCATTGGTCATTGCGCCATTGGCCTTCGGCGTCATTGCGGCATTTGCGTTGAGATAACGCAGCAAGCCAAAGCCGATGCCACGGTTCGGAATATGGCGGAGTTGTTCTTTAATTTGCTTCAGCGCCTCGCTCGGCTCAAAAACATTTTCTAAACCCAAGCGCACCGGAAACATCGTGGTAAACCAACCGACCGTGCGAGACAAGTCGACGCCTTCTAAAATATCTTCGCGGCCATGGCCTTCCAAATGCAGCAGCAGCGATGATTCATTTGTCCAACGTTCGACTGAGCGCTCACGTCGAAGCTGTAAAAACGCCTGCGCCAAAGCCATTAGCAAAACTTCGTCGATTTGCGTGCGATAGGTTTTCGGAACTTCTTGCAGCAGGGCTTGCGTCTCAGAGGCGCTGAGTGAAATCGACACTGTGCGAGCGGAGTCCATTGTATTTGCCTTCCGGCCATCGGGAAAGTCAACCGGCAAACGCTCGTGCGAAAGTCCGACTTCACGCCAAAAATCAATTTCTTTTTGCAGCTTTTCAGATTGCGCATGTTCCGCCAGGCGTTGCGCCCATTGTTTAAATGAAGTTGTCTTTGCCGGAAGTTGAATTTTTTCGCCGCGACTGAGCTGGAGATAAGCCGTCTGCAAATCTTCCAACAAGATTCGCCACGACACGCCGTCCACGGCAAGATGATGAATGATCATCAGCAAATAACTCGACCGCTGCGAGCCTGCGGCGAGTGGAGTCGAGATTTCGGCGAGCGGAGTCGAGCCGCAATCAAACAGCGCCACCCGCATCAATGGCCCTTTCGACAAATCGAGACTTGCTTGCAGCTCGACAGCTTTGGTTTTCATGGCGGCATGTTGCTCTCCTGCAGAATAAGAAGAGAGATCGACGCGCACAAATGGCGCGACGCCATCGAGGCCGGCGTTGTGCTGTTGCCAACCGGAATCGCTTTGAACATATCGCAGGCGCAGCGCATCGTGATGGCTCAACAAGTGTTGCACCGCTTGCTCCAATAGCGCGGGATTCAAATTCGGCGATACTTCGAGAAGCATGGCCATATTCCAATGCTGCGGCTCGAAAAAATTCTGCTCAAAGAACCAATGCTGAATCGGCGTTAATGAAACGGCGCCGGTAATCACGCCCTGCTCGCTCTCGGCAATTTGCGCCGTCTCCACGACTTCGGCCAATTCCGCGATGGTCGGATAAGTAAAAAGCTGTTTCGGCGTTATCTTCACGCCGGCGCGATTGGCGCGCGAAATAATTTGAATCGTCAAAATCGAATCGCCGCCCAGCTCAAAAAAATTATCCTGCGCGCCAACTTTTTCGACGCGAAGAACTTCAGACCAAATTTCTGCCAAAAGCTTTTCCACCGCCGTCGCCGGCGCAACAAAAGTTTCTTCCAATTCGGGTCGTGTTTGCTCGGGTAATGGCAAAGCTTGGCGATCAACCTTCCCATTTGGCGTTAACGGCAGAGAGTCGAGAAAAACAAAAGTAGACGGAACCATGTAATCCGGCAGTTTCTCTTTTATAAAGCTGCGCAACTCACTGATGGAAGGCGAGGCGTTCTGATTCGCGACGACATAAGCGATCAACCGCTTATTGCCCGCCGGATCATCGCCAGCCACGCACACGGTTTCACGCACCGCCGGATGCTGCAACAATGCGGTCTCGATTTCACCAAGCTCGATGCGATTGCCGCGAATTTTCACTTGATGGTCGATGCGGCCGAGAAACTCAATATTGCCGTCCGGCAAATAACGCACAAGATCGCCGGTTTTGTAAAGAAGAGTCATTTTGCTGCGCGTCATTGGCTGCGCGTCAATCTGCTGCGCGTCATTGGCCATTGCGTCATTCGCGGCGCGGTCATTGAACTTCGTTGTCATTTGAACGAACGGATTGGGAATGAATTTTTCCGCCGCCAGATCGGGCCGATGCAAATAACCGCGCGCCAGGCTGTCGCCTGTGATGTGCAGCTCGCCGGGAACGCCAATCGGAACGGGGCGCAGCGCGCGATCCAAAATATAAACTTGCGTGTTTGACACCGGGCGGCCAATCGGCGGAGCGATGGTAGAAATTGTTTCAATTGCAACCGGCGTCCAAGTCGTCACCACCGTATTTTCCGTTGGGCCGTAATTATTGGCTAATATAAAAGGAAGCGTTTGCCGCGGCTGGCGATGGAGCTTGTCGCCGCCAACCAACAGCGCGCGCAAGGCCAAATGCTTTGGCAACGGCTCTGCTAAAACCGCCTCGGCAATTGGCGTTGGAATAAACGAGATCGTGATCGCTTCCGCCGCCAGCCATTCCAAAAGCTTTGCCGGATACACCAACGTTTCTTCATTCGGAATATGAATGCTCGCACCGGCAGTCAAATAAGGCCACAATTCCCACACCGAGGCGTCAAACGCCGGCGTTGCCACTTGCGTGGCGCGATCAGCGGCGGTGACATGATAAACTTGCTGATGCCACGCGCAGAGATTCATAAGTCCCACATGTGGAATTTCAACGCCTTTGGGCTTGCCGGTCGATCCGGAAGTGTAGATCACATAAGCGCGGTTATCCGGCAAAGCTGCTGCAATAAAATTTTCATTGGCTTCTTTGGCAATGTTTTCCCAATCCGTATCCAAACAAAGCAATTGACAATTGTTAATTGACAATTGATAATTGACAATTGTTAATCGTGTGGTCAATAAAACTGAAATTTTTGAATCCTGCAGCATGAATGCGAGACGCTCTTCAGGATACGCGGGATCGAGCGGCACGTACGCGCCACCGGCTTTGAGAACGCCCAAACAGGCCAACACCAATTCCAGCGAGCGTTCCATGCAGATGCCAACCAATACTTCCGGGCCAACGCCGAGTTTTTGAAGATGATGAGCCAATTGGTTGGCGCGGCGATTCAATTCACGATAGGTCAACGCGCGGCCTTGATGCGACACGGCAACGGCGTCGGGGCGCTGCTCCACCTGCGCTTCAAAAATTTCGTGGGCGCATCGTTCACGAGCATAATCCAGTCGCGTGTCATTCCACGCCACCAGCATTTGCTGCTGTTCTTCATGAGTCAACAGCGTCAAATCGGACAAGCGGCAAGTCGGATTGGATACCATGCCTTCGAGCAGCGTTCGCCAATGCCCCAACATGCGATCAATGGTTTCAACCTCAAACCGCCGGCAGTGATAAGTTATTCGCAACAATGTTTGCTCGCCCGGAATCGCCAGCGCCGCGAGAGGATAATTCTGCCGCTCAAACCATCGCGCGTTGCAAATCTCCAAAGCGCTGCTCATCTTCTCCAATGGCAGATCTTTGTGGTAATTTTCCAGCATGAAAATATTTTCAAAGAGCGCCGCGCCGGCCGGCATGTCGCTCCATCTTTGCGCTTCATTGAGCGGGCTGTATTCGTATTGGCGCAGCTCGGCTTGCTGCGCCTGAAATTTTTTCAGCCAATCCAGCAGCGTTTCTTGCGGCGATATTTGCGCGCGCACCGGCAGCGTATTGATGAAAAGTCCAACCATCGATTCAACGCCGTTGAGATCAGCCGGACGGCCGGAGACAATCGCGCCGAAGACAACATCTTGCTCGCCGCTGTAACGGCTCAATAGCAAAGCCCATGCGCCTTGCATCAACGTATTCAACGTCAAATGATATTTCTGCGCCATCGCTTCCAGAGCGCCCGTCGTTTCGGCGGAAAGATAAAGCAACTGCGAGGCAAACTCATCGTTGTTTTCCGCGTGAGCTTTCGCTTCGACTAATTTGTCGACAACCAACGGCGTCGGCGCGGTGAAACCTGTGAGAGTTTTGCGCCAAAACATTTCGGCTTGCGCTAAACTTTGCCGGCGCAGCCACGCGATATAATCACGATAAGGACGGTGACGCGGCAGTTGCAATTCTTGTCCGTGATTGTAGGCGTCGTAAGCAGCAAAGGCTTCTTGAAGCACTTGAAACATGCTCCAGCCGTCCATTAAAATGTGGTGAAAGCTCCACAAAAATTCGTGGCTGTCATCAGCGGTTTGGAGCAACGTCACTCGCAACAACGGCGCTTTGCCGAGATCGAAGCCTTGCGCAAGATCGGCGTGACGAATCATCTCCAAATCATTTTGCTGCTCTGCCGGAGACTTCCTACGCCAATCGTGATGCACAGAGGGAAGCTCGACTTTGCGATTCACCACTTGCACCGGCTCCTTCACGCCGTCCCAAACGAACGACGCGCGCAAAATCGGATGATGCTCCACCACGCGCTGCCACGCCTGTTTGAACGCCGGCACATTCAATTTGCCGTTCAGCGTAAACAGCGCTTGATTGCAATACATGCCAGATTCCGGCGTCGACAGGCTGTGAAACAGCAGGCCCTGCTGCAACGGCGCTAACGGATAAAGATCTTCAACATTCTCCAAACGCATTTTAATCTCTAAAGAATAAAATTGGCCCAACGGATAAACGGCAGCCAACGGATGAAAACAATTGATAAAAAAATCGTCTTATGCGTAACCGTCCGAATCATGGTCATGATCGTGATCATTCCCATGCCCGACGCGCTTGATCCAATCCGGCTTGTGCAGCTCATATTCCTTTTTAACCTCATCGGGCAGATCGCTGGTATAATACCAGATCGCCAGTGATTTTCTCGTCGTGTCTTCCGGACATTGAATGGGATTCGGGAAGCCGTGATAAGCATGCGGCGCGATGATGCTGACGAGCATGCGATTCCAAATCGGCAGATATTCGGCGCGTTTCTGCAAATCTTTGTTCCACAATTCCAAATGGCCGCCATATTCTTCCTTCCAATCCTTGTTCATGTACAACAACAGATTCAAGCGGCGATACAGCTTCAATTTTTTATGCCGATAGAAATCGACATGCACTTCCAAAAAACCGCCGGATTGAATTTGATGCAGTCCGGCGGCGTCGAGATAGGGATCGGGAATCAAGCCCTCGATGCCAGTGAGCTCTTCCATAAACTGGAGAAAATACGGCGAACTCAAACGGCCGACCAAATGCTTGGTATAAGGTCCCAATTTTTCCGCATTCTTCGTAATCAATTTTCGATGCGACGTTCCCTCCGATTCCAAAAGCTTCCATCTTTTTGAATCCGGCCGCGGAAACTCTTTGATCACTTTTTCCAGCAATTCATCGGCGATTAAATTATCGATGCAGCAGTGCGGAAAAGGATCGGCGGCGCGATAAGCTTCCTTTTTGTTGGCTAAAACCGCGTCGAGATCTTCTTTGAATGGATCGGAAAATTGCTCATAAAGAGTTTCCATGTTGAGTCTCCTTGATGTAAATGTTCATTGAATCGTTTGCGTGGATACGATGGCTTCTTTGAGAATTTGGTCACTAACTCTTCGACTTCGTGATGGCTGCAGCAATATTATCGAGATCAGCTTGATTCCAATTAAATTCCGCAAAGTCTGAAAGCGTAAAGCCTTTGGCCTCGAGAGATTGGCAGTGCCGGATGATCGCACGCAAGTTTTTCATAAAATTTTGCGCCAACCTTTCAATGGTTGCAGCGTGATGCAGATTCTCGCTGTGCGACCATTCCACTTGCAGGCTGCCGTGAATCACGGCGCCGACGATTTCCAACACATGGCTGCGCGGGCCGGCCGGGCTGCGATCATAAATGTTGGTCTCTTGCACGAGTCCGAACCGAGTAGAGCCCTGCAGCACTTGATCGAATTGCCCGAGATAATTGAAATTAATTTGCGACTGCGGCAGCCGGCGCATTTTCGCGGCAATGGCCGCTTCGCGGTTCAAATAGCGCAACAAACAATAGCCGAGTCCGCGATTCGGAATGCGGCGCAACTGTTCTTTGATCGCGCTCAAGTCTTCGCCCGGATCGCCGGCGTTTTTTAACGAAAGCAAAACCGGATAAAAAATTGTGAACCAACCGATCGTGCGCGACAAATCCACCTCGGGAAAAACTTCCTCGCGGCCGTGTCCTTCAAGCTCGATCAGAACCGACGATTCACCGGTCCATTGGCAAAAACTCTGCGTCAATGCCGTGAGCAAAACCTCGTTGATCTGCGTGTTATACGCTTTGGGAACATCCTGCAAGAGCGCGCGCGTTTCTTCAGCATCAAGAAAAACTTTGATGGCGCGGGTCGATTCTTCCGTATTCGCTGCAATGCCGTTTTGATAATCCAACGGCAGAACCGGAGGAGTTTGCGGCAACGAGGAGAGCCAATAATCCAACTCGTTCTTCACCGTTTCCGATTGCGCCTGTTCAACCAAACGTTCGGCCCAATGCTTGAACGACGTGGTTTTGGCCGGCAGTTGAATCTTCTCGCCGCATTCCAGTTGGTCGAGCGTCATTTGCAAATCTTCGATCATAATTCGCCACGACACCACGTCGCAGACCAGATGATGCAGCACCCAAAGCAGATACGGCTGTTTCTGCGGGCCACGATTAAATAGAACGAACCGCATCAATGGGCCGGCCGCCAAATTCAGCCCAGCCTGAAACTCCGCCATCATCTCTTCAATCGCCGCCAGTTGCTCTTCATCTCGCAGCGAAGACAAATCGACGCAATCCACCGGCGTCGCCTGATCGGCGCCGGCGAGATATTGTTGCCATTCCGCCTCTTTCGTAAAACGATGGCGCAGCGCATCGTGGTGCAAAAGCAGTTTCTCCGCCGCTTGCTGCAAAAGCTCTGCAGAAACTTCGCGCCGCATTTCCAAAAGCAGCGACACATTCCAATGATCCGGATTCGGCAGATTCTTTTCAACGAACCAGCATTGAATCGGCGTCAACGGCAGCGCGCCGGTCACGAGGCCTTGCTCGGCATTCACCGCGCGCTGCTCGCCGGCAACTTGCGCCAATTCCGCAATCGTCTGATGCTGGAAAATTTGCACCGGCGTAATATGCACGCCCGCCTGTCTGGCTTTGGAAATAATTTGAATGCTCAAAATCGAATCGCCGCCCAATTCAAAAAAATTATCGCGCACGCCGACTTTTTCCAGCCGCAAAACTTCCGCCCAAATTTCCGCCAATTTTTTTTCAATGGCGGTTTGCGCCGCCACAAAACTTTCCTCCAAATCCGGCCGTTCCGGTCCCGGATCGGGCAAAGCGCGGCGATCAATTTTGCCGTTCGGATTTTTCGGCAGGTTATCCAACATCACAAAAGTTGCTGGCACCATATAGTCGGGCAAGCGCTCGCCGAGAAAACGACGCAACTCGCTTGTTGAAACGGCGCGGCCATTTGTCGCCGCGAGATAAGCCACCAAACGCTTGCTGCCCGGCGTTAACTCGCGCGCTTCAACGACAACTTCTCGCACCGCCGGATGCTGCGACAATACCGCTTCGATTTCCTCCAGCTCGATGCGAAAGCCGCGAATTTTAACTTGATTGTCAATGCGCCCGAGAAATTCGATATCGCCGTTCGGCAGATGCCGCGCCAGATCGCCGGACTTATAAAAACGATCCCCCGATTTGGCGCTGAAAGGATTCGGAATAAATTTTTCCGCCGTTAAATCCGGCCGGTTCAAATAACCTTTGGACAACGCGTCGCCGCCAAAATAAACTTCACCCGCCACGCTGATCGGCTGCGGCTGTTGATGCGTATCGAGAACGTACATCTGCGCGTTATTGATCGGATCACCGACCGGCGCGAGATTCAATGTTTGCTCGAGACAATCATAAACGCTGCTAAACACCGTCGTTTCCGTCGCGCCATATTCGCTGAACAGCGCCACGTTTTTAAGCGCGTCTTTGTGATGGTCAACCATCTTTTTGGGGCAAGCCTCTCCGGCCACGATCACGGTTTCAAGGCAATCTAATTGTTTGGATTTGGCGTATTCCAAAATCAACGCATAGAACGACGGCAGGGTCAATAAATGTGAGATTTGATTTTTTTCGATGATCTCCGTTAGCTCGGGAACATTCTGCTGCGCCGCTTCGGGAACCAGAAACAACGCGCCGCCCGTGCACAGGCTCCAAAAAATTCCGACCACCGAGCTGTCGAACGACAGCGACGAGAGCAATAAAAATTTGTGCACTGGTTGCTTGAAATAATCTATTCGCGCGCCGTTCGAGATGATCAAATCTTGATGTGTGATAATGACGCCCTTGGGTTTGCCGGTCGAGCCCGAAGTGTAAATGACATAAACGAGATTGTTTGGAATAACTTCGGTGACAAAATTCTCACGGCTTTGTTGCGCAATCAAATCCCACTCAGTGTCGAGATAAACCACCTGCAATTTTGAATTGTCAATTGTCAATTGATAATTGTCAATTGTCAATTTTTTGGTCAACAGCACCGGCGCTTGCGTGTCGTTCAACATGAACTCCAGTCGTTCTTTGGGATAGGCCGGATCCAACGGCAGGTACGCGCCGCCGGCTTTGAGAATGGCCAGCACGCCGATGATCATTTCCAACGAACGCTCGACGCAGACGCCAACGAGCACATCCGGCCGCACGCCGAGCTTCCGCAGATGATGCGCTAATTGATTGGCGCGGCTATTCAGCTCGCGATAGGTTAATACGTTGCCGTCGAATATCACCGCCACGCCGTCGGGTTTTTGCTGCGCTTGCGCTTCGATGACGTGATGAATGCACCGGTCGGCCGGATAATCCACCGAGGCATCATTGAAATCATACAACAAAAATTGCCGCTCTTCCGGCGAGAGAATATTCAGCGCGCCGGCAACGGTTTCCGGACGCTCGGCAGCGCTTTCCAGCAGCGCCCGAAATTGCGCGGCAAAGCGCTGAATATCTTCGCTTTGAAAACAACTTGCGTCGTAGTAAAAAGTTAAAATCAATGAATCATTTTTTTCTGAACAACCCAGCTTGATTTTGAAGCGGTCAATACAAACATATTTTTGTTGAATCGAAAACGAGATTTCGCCGGCGGCAAATTTCGCCGGCGGCTCTTCCGCCTCGAAACAAAATGGAAAAAATGGCGCCGTCGTTCCGTTTAATTTTTCCCAATTTAAAAACTCCTGCCATTCATTAATTTTTTCCGTCGTGGCATGAACCTGCGCTAAAATCTCGTCGAATCGCGCTCCGGCATTGAGACGGCCATTCACCGGCAAATATCTGGCGAACAACCCCAACGCCGTTTTTAACTCATCATATTTCCGGCCATGAAAATTTACGCCAACCGAAATATTTTCTTCGCCGGCCAACCGCCAGAGTAAAATGTGATAGCAAGCCAACAAAAAATTCGCCGGCGAAGTTTTTTGCTTATCCGCCAGCGCCGCGATTTTTGCGGTTAAATGCGCTGGAACCGTCACCGCCAATTCGCGCGGTTTAAAAGCCGAATCTTCGGCAAGATATTTTTCAAACGGCAGCGAGGCATGGAGAAAATTTTTTAAATCTTGTTGGCGCCAAAACGCGCGGCCGAGCTCGCCGGCTTCGCCTTCGAGCAGCTCATTTTGCCATTCGGCGATGTCCGCGTATTGCATCGCGCCGTCGTTATATTCTTCATGGCGTCGACGCGCCTCGTAGGCCCGGCTGATTTCACGCACGAAAGAATCGAGTCCGGCCGCATCCGCGCACAGCGCCGGCAAAGCGACGAGCAAAAGATGCTTCGTTGGCGAAAGCGTCACGCGCGCAAAATGAATGAGCGGCCCATTTTCAAAATCAAAAACGAAATTTTTAGCTTCTTGAAAAATCGCTTCGATTTCGCCGGCTTGCTGTTCCGGCGACAAATGGCTCAAATCGCGGCAACGC
>Ga0247727_10018036_pt1 | contig 11161 bp, 12 predicted proteins | sample WisWelCaveWW1625_FD_202498 | JGI IMG/M metagenome (GOLD analysis project Ga0247727, IMG submission 202498) | Biofilm microbial communities from Wishing Well Cave, Virginia, United States - WW16-25 | ecosystem: Environmental > Aquatic > Deep subsurface > Groundwater > Cave microbial mat | place...
TGGAGCAGGTCTTGCAGAAGTCACCCTGGTCAAGCATCTCTTCGCCAGCCGCAGTCCTGAGGGGCAATAAGCTTGTGCTTGAGCTTCAGCGTGGCCATGAGGTAGTGCGGTGCGAGACTGGCGATCACGTGATCAAGGAATATGATGTGGTGAGCCTGACAGGGCTGTATCGTGTGGCAGACAAGGTCGTTCCTGTCAGTATTGACATGCAGAATCAGCCAGGCTTCATCATCAATCCGTTCCCGAATATGGCGTTGTTGAGTGTTGGAGAGATGAAAAGCCATTATCAGCAGGCGCACAGCAGCAGGAAAGACCCCTTGTGGGAGAAGTTCACGCTAGACAATCTCGATCGCTCAAGACGAATGGGCACTGCGTTCCCTGACTAAGCCCTTCCCCTGCTTTCTCCTTTGATTATTCCTGCTGCTATCAGGTGTGCTACGCGCAAAGGTTCTGGTATGAGTGAGCGCGTGCAGGTGACCTTGAGCAGGTCTTTCACTGTTTCCAGGTCTGTGCCGATGTATTGCACATAGACCTGTCCTACTCTTGTCGGTGCAGGCAGTTTCTTGATGAGCTGCATTGCTTTTTTCTTCTTGAGCATCCGCAGGGCGCTGAAAATCCTTTCAAAGTCTGGATAATCCCTGACAACCACGATTACTGGTCGTTTCGTTAACTTGTGCAATCGTTCAAGGTCAATGACATTGAAACCTCCAACAGCAACGCCGTGCAGGAATATTGCCTGCAATTGAGGCCTGAACTTGCTCTTGTTTATCATGGCAGCGATTTTCTCTGTTGAATCAGTGCCGTCAACGCTGGCGGAAGCCGATAAGATTCCGTCTGGGAAGTTGCCTCCGCGATAGACAACGCCGACCAGCAGGACTTTCTTGTCCTTGCGCTTCACAAAAGGCCCGTCATCGATGCCTATGACGCGGGCTTCCCATTTGACCATGTAGATTGACCGGCGTGCGTGATATAAATACCTTTTGCGAAATGAATGCCGGATACATAAGGTTTATAAGACGCGTCAAGGGGTTGTTTTCTGTGAAAGTGCTCATCACCGGCGGAGCAGGTTTTGTTGGGAGCAACCTCGCGAAACATCTTTCTGGGAAAGGCCATTCTGTGACAGTATATGACAATTTCCAGCGCGGGACAGGCAACCTGCCTTTGCTCAAGGACTGTGTGGTCAGGAAAGGCGAGCTTGATGACCTGCCTGCCTTCATCGCGCGCAACCATTTCGACATCGTCTATCATTTCGCAGCGCAAGTGGCGGTCACGACCAGCTATGAGAGCCCGAGAAGCGATTTCCGCGTGAATGCAGAAGGGACTTTCGACATGCTGCACGCTTTGGGCGCGTTTGACCCTCACAAGAAGCCTGAGGACATCACGCCTGTCATCTTCACTTCGACCAACAAGGTCTTTGGCAATAACGTGAACGTAATCCCGATCGAGGAGCACGAGACGCGGTATGATTTCCACCAGGACAGCGGTCTCAAGGGCAAGGGCATCAACGAGACCTTCTGCATAGATATGACAAAGCACACGCCGTATGGCGTTTCAAAGCTTGCCGCTGACTTGTATGTGCAGGAAGCCCATGGCATCGTCAACAGGTGCTCCTGCATGTACGGCACAAACCAGTTCGGGAATGAGGACCAGGGCTGGGTTGCGCATTTCGCGATCTCAAAGGTTCTTGGCAAGCCGCTTACGATTTATGGCAACGGCAAGCAGGTGCGCGACCTGCTTTTCATCCAGGACATGGTGAGGCTGCTTGAGCTGCAGGGCGAACGTGCGAACGAGCTGCGCGGCCAGGTCTTCAGTGTCGGCGGCGGTTATGACAATACTGCCTCGCTGCTGGAATTATGCAAAGAGCTTGAAGTCCAGCCGAAGTTTGCGGACTGGAGGCCGGCAGACCAAAAGGTGTATTATGCGGACATTTCCAAATCACATAAGCTCATCGGCTGGAAGCCGAATGTCAGCGTGAAGGAAGGGCTGAGGCAGCTTCAGGCCTGGGCTTCTGAAAACAAGGAGCTGCTGGCAAGGCACCACAGGCAATGACAGACAACGAGTCTTTGGAAAGCGCACTCAAGCCGGCGGTAGAAGCGCTTGGTGCTGAGATTAATGGCAATGTCCCAAAGCCTCTTTATGATTTCCTGCGCAGGTATGGCCCTATGGCGTGCGTTGATGTGGCGCTCGTGCCAGAGGGCAAGACGCCTTCCATCCTGCTTGCCAAGCGCGGAATGAGCGCTGTCGCGCCAGGAGCATACTACCTTATTGGCGGCCGTATCGACAAGAGTGTTGACGTTCTTGGCACCATCAGAAAGAAGATCAGGAGTGAGATAGGCATTGATGCAGGGATTTCCTGGAAGGACCTCATAGGGCTGAGCATGCAGTCCTGGCTGCCTGACCAGGCAGAGATTCCGGTCAGGGATTACTCATCTGCAGTCATCGCGCCGTGTTTTGCGATAAGGGCATCACAGGAACAGATTCAGAAAGCGAGCGCAGGAGACGGACATACGGATTGGAAGGTTTTCACAGGGATTGATCCGAACTGGCATGCTCACGTCAGGCTCGCTGCTGCTTATGCGTGGGACAGGTTTTATGGCAGGAACTGGCGGGAAAATGCAAGCCCTGAAGTCAGGGACGCGCTTGCAGAGAGCCCTGTGCTTATCCCATTGCGCTACGAAGGCCAAGAGAAATAATATATACCACTTCTTATCCAGTGCAGTGCATGTACAAGGCGACTGCATTAGACAAGCAGATTCTCGCGTTTGAGAAGAAAGTCTCTCCGCTGGGCATGTTCGCTTCAGGACTCAAGCAGTATGCTGGCAAGGTCTGGCTGCCGACAAAGGAGAACGAGCGCAAGGCACTCGCAGAAGTCGACAGGCTGTTGAAGAAGGCGAAAAACGACATTGTCGCGAAAAAATATCTTCGCGCTGTGCGCCGCGGCTTGTTGTTCGAGGAACTGCACGACTACCCAAGCACGGTGATGAATTACTTCTACGAGCACTTCCTCATCGAGGGCTTTGTGCAAAAGCACATCAACAGTATCGCTGACGGCTGCCTGAAGATCCTTGACATCAAGAAGCATCTGCTGAAGAAGGATTGGCCTGCAGAAATCAAGCTGCTCACTGTCTTGGCGTGCGATGGCTGCATTGGTGTGCTTGCCACGGCAAGGCAGAACATCAATGGACCAAGGGTGAGGGAAAAGCTTGACCTTATCGCGACCAAAATCAAGGAATGGCGCGCTGCAGCAGCAGTGGGCAGGATAAGGAAAGGCGATTTCAGCGAGGTATTTCCGCTGCTGAAGAAGCACGGCAAAGGCTTTAGGCGTGAGAAATTTTATCCAAGGCTGCTCAAGGACTTCTATGATTATCCAGAAACCGCAAAAGATATCGAAGCAAAGGCATTGTCCTGGCTTGATGCAGAATTGCCGAAATTCAAGGCGATTGTCGCAAAGCTCGCGTCAAAGCTCGACTGCAAGCCGATACCAGACGCAGTCGAGAAGGTGATGGACAAGAAGTTCGCTGTGCCGCGCAAGAGACTCGTGCAGACAATCCTGAGCATGCGCAAGATTCTGCAACGGGTCGCCGAGCTTCACTGGGTACAAATCACCCCGAAATACGATGTTCGTGTCATCGAGACGCCGAAATATTTGGTTCCTTTCATGCCGACTGCTGCGATGAGCAGCTTCAACACGCTCACGTCAAAGCCGTTCTGCGTGTTCTTCGCCACGACTGACCCGCGCGGCAGCCCGAGCACTTGCCTGCCTGAGCTGATGCAGACAATCATACACGAGGAATATGGCCATTGCGTGAATTTCATGAATAGTTACAAGGGATTGCTCAAGCCATTGCGCTTGGTGGAGATCCTTGGTTCGACCCTTGACACGCCGATCACAGAGGGCTTGAGCTTTCATCGCGAGATCGAGGCATTGCAGACCTTCAGGCACTTTGAGCACGAAGAGCATTTGAGCAAGGAAGACCGTGCTCTCGTTCAGCTGATGGAGCGCTATGCAGACCTCGAGACTTTCACTGACTGCCTTGAATACGTCGTCAGGAAATGGCGTGTCTTCAGGTTCTTGCGGGCCATCTCAGACAGCAGGGTGAACACAGGCAAGCAGCGATACGCCGGTTTCGTTGACTGGGCTGCGAAAAAGACAGGATTGCCAAGGAAATTAATCTATGACCAGACGTTTTTCTTCCAAGAACGGCCTGGCTACAGCCCAGGTTACAGCATGTTCGGCCAGCAGCTCGCTGAATTGCAGAAAAAGGCGTTCGCGAAAGGAATCCCGCGCCTTGACTTCAACACTTTCGTGGCAAGCACTGGCTTTCCTGCGAGAAAATTGTTCGAGAGGCAGATCAAGCAGCATTTCAGACTGTGATGTTCTTGTAAGTTCCTTTGTTGTTGTCGATGATTAGTATGCCGCCTCTGCCGTATTGTGCTGCTGCGGCATTGTACCAGACGCTGGAGTTCCACTGTCCTGATTTCAGGCGTCTGCCTGTCGCAGTGACCGCACGTTGTCCTGCTTCATGGATATGGCCGCATGCCAGGAACCTGATCCGTTTGCTCTTCAGGAATCTGGTGAGCGCTTTCATTCCCACATTGCGGCGCTTGACGCGCACTGGATATCCGCGCCTGGCGAGTTTGAGACTGTGTTCAGGATAGAAGATTTCTCCCCGACCATGCATGAGCGCGAGCAGGCTCTTGGCAAACTCCTTGCCGAAAACGCTTCGCGCATCCTTGGGCTTGAGCACGAATGACCGGGTTGCGACGCCAGAATACGCGACGTCTATGCTGTTCTGAGTGCCGCAATGTGGCGGAGAATGGCTGAGGACAATGGTTTTCGCAGGATTACGGACAAGCTTGCCGAGCTTGCTGATGGAATAGATATGGAACCGTTTGAGAAACGCGCTTGGCACTCGCTTGCCTTCGACCACCCTGAAACCAGCGTCTTCCTTGGTCACGTTCGAGCTCGGCAAAATCAGCAAATCATGGCCTTTGAAAGACAATCGCTGCTTCCGAGAGCATTCGATGATGCGCTTATGTTTTCTGACTGCACGATAATAATCAGGCGCAGGCTCGTGATTTCCAGGGAACACGATGACAGGCACTTTTGCTTGCGCGACTGACTTCAGCACTGCAGAAATCTCCTTGAAATCATCACCAAGGTCTCCCATTACCGCTATCGCGTCAACGCCTTGCTTTTCGTATGCCTTGCGGAGCCGTGCAGCTGCCTTCGCGTTTCCGTGCGCGCAGACAATGAGACCCAGCTTCAGCATATCTTCCTCGCGAAAGTCAAGAATCCTGAGTGTCCTAGCGGGATTATCTTTGGCCTGACCATTGTTTTCTCTGCTTTCCACAGGCGTTCCATGAGTTCAGAGCTCTTGACAAGCAGGAATCGCTTGTCTTGCAGTATTGCGTTGACGAAGTTAAGCAATTGGGTTGCGTGGATTGTGTACGCGACCACATGACCGCCGATCTTGAGCGCGTTTGCAGCGGTATTTACTGCTTTTTCTGGCTCTGGAACGTCCAGCACGACCAGGTCTGCGTTCTTTTCAGGGATTTTGTCGTATATGCTTCCTTTCTTTATCGTGATATTCTTCAGTCCGAGGAATGCAGCGTTCTCTTTCGATATCGCGAGGTGTTTGTCATTGACATCATATGTTACTACTTTTTTGCACAGGTGCGCGAGGTAGCATGCAAGGAATCCAGAGCCAGCTCCTGCGTCAACTATCACGCTGTCTTTATTGATGCCTGTTGTGGTGACGATCAGCCCAATATCTTTCAGCGGCATTGTCTGTGGCAATCTCTTTATGTGCTTGAGGTCGTCGATGAAGTTTGTGTCGAGCAGCACGAACTCTTTTCCTTGTGAGCTCTTGACAGAACTGCCTGGTTTTTTCTTCAGGTCTTTTTTCTTGATGCTGCCGAGCGGCGTCTGGGCATCTTGGTCCAGGTTGCTGAGGTAATAGAATATCTCCTTGGCTATCTTGACTTCTCGGTCAAGGTCTGGGATGTATTGTTTCTGCTCTCTCCTGAGCAGTATCTTGCGCTTTGTTGCCATCGTGATATGCTTGGACAGATTGATGTCAAGAACCACTAGCGGTTCTTGAGCACACTTGACATTCCCCAAGTGTTCGCTGGGGGAATGTCAATGTTTAAATAGGTTATCTTCTGCCCAGGAAGTCATGCATCCGATCTCAGTTCGGGACATAAGCAAGAGCTTCATGACAAAGAAAGGGCCTATTCCTGCCCTGAAGAAAGTGAGCTTTGTCGTGAAGGAAGGTGAGATTTTCGGACTTCTCGGGCCAAATGGCGCAGGCAAGACCACTTTGATCAACATAATGCTGAACTTGCTCACCCCTGACGATGGACGTGTCAGGATTTTCGGTCAGAAGCCAGGCCCTGGCGTGGCAAGCATCATCAATGTTGTCTCTGGCGGAAGCCAGTTCCACTGGGCTTTGACTCCCAATCAGATCTTGAAGTATTATGCAGAGCTCTACGATATCAAGGATCCGGATAAGCGAATCGCAGAATTGGCGAGCCTGCTTGAGATCAGCGACTTGATGGAGAATAAGTTCGGCTGGCTGAGCACAGGAGAGAAGCTGCGCGTGTCTTTCGCAAAGGCATTGCTGAACAAGCCAAAGCTATTGCTGCTTGACGAGCCGACGCTTGGAATGGATCCTGATGTCGCTCGCAAGGTGCGCAGGGAGATGCGCAGGCTGAATGAGGAAGGCACGACCATACTGCTCACCAGCCATTACATGCACGAGGTCGAGCAGCTCTGCGACCGCATCGCGTTCCTCTACCAGGGCGAGATTGTCGACATCGGCGAGGTCAAGGACGTGAAGCTCAAGCACTTCACCACTTACGACATCGTCCTCACGCTCAATAAGAGGCCAAGCAGGGCATTCGCAGAAATGCACGGACTGCGCGTCAAGGAAGATGTTGTCCGTGCCACGCTCGACAGCGAGGAAGCATTGAGCAGGCTCATCGCAGCAGTGCACACAGCTGGTTACAAGATACGGGATATCGGGATGAAGAAGCCGACGCTTGAGGATTATTTCATCAAGGTGATTAAGAAATGAACTGGAACCACGTAGTCGCTGTCATAAGGAATGACTTACGCGTGCTAGCTTGCGTCAAATGGCGCTGGATTGAAGTAACATTCTTCCCGATATCCACCTTGCTATTGTGGGGACTGTTTACCTTGCAATCCAAGGCATATGCGATTGAGGCAGGATTGATAGTGCTGGTCGTGAACCTCATCTGGAGTTTCTCGCACATCGCGCAACAGGAAACAAATCTCCTTATGATGGAAGACTTGTGGACCCTGAACATAAGGCACGTGCTTGTCGCAGGCGTCACAGAGTTCGAGTACATCATTGCCAAGCTGACGCTTAGCACAACGACTGCGCTCATCATCGGCAGCATAATGGCTGTGATCGCAGACGCCTTTGGCGCTCCGTTATCAGAAAACCTCGGTTCAGTGCTGGCATTGGGCGGCATAGCGCTGCTTGCTGCGACCGGAATCGCGCTTCTTGTCGCGAGCTTGGTTGTCATGCTTGGCAAGGACTATGGATTCTTGTCTTGGAGCTCTTTGCATTTCTTCATATTCTTCTCAGCGCCATTCTTCTCGCACGATCTTTTCCCTATCGTCATCAAGCAAGTATCAGAAATCATGCCGTTCACTTATGTCTTTGAGGCAGCGCGTGCTTTGGCGGTAGGAGCGCCTGTGACAACTCTCGGGCACGCTTTCTTGGTGTCAGTAGCGTACGTGATAATCGCTTGGCCTTGCTATTTCCTCGGGTTCAAGAGGTCAAGGAAGACTGGTATGTTAGGAAGGATCAGCTGACACGAAAGCTTATATGCAACTGGTAGCTGCTTGGTTCTTATGAATTATATGGCGATTTATCAGTATCGTGGACTGCCTCCAATCCTGCACCAGGTTGAGGGGTCTTCTGATTTCAAGTCAGGTTTGGCGAACATACTCGGAATCTCTCTTTCAGCGACAGCTGATGATGTCAAGAATGCGTACGCCCGAACTGCAGGCGATAAGAAACTGCCTGAGTGGAAACGCATTGTGAGCGTGTTCTGCCTTTCTTTTCCGTTGATCAATATCGGAGAGCATAAGAAGGTGTGGCCTGCCTTGCAAGAAGCATACAGGCATCTTGGAAGAAATGCCCAGCCATTCAAGGATCTCAGCGATAAGATAAGGTCTCTATCCGATGACCTGCTGGTTGTCAATAGCGATGATAGGAGTCCAGGCCCTTTGTTTTATGGTCCACCAGACCAAGGCAGAATACCGACTAAGCCTGAATGGAGACCGTATTGGGAGCTGATGGATAGTTTGCCAAGACCATCACACCCTGACCCTGCGTGGCTTCAGCGCAACTCTGCCTCGCCATAGACGACATTGTACTTCTTGTTGTAGATGGCTACGCGCGTATACGGACTTACATCAAGGCTCTTCGGCAGGTCATATGGATAATTGCCTTGCGTTGCGATCAGGCTGCCAACGACATACCCATTCTTGACATCGCCAGAATGCAGCACAACCGCGAGTCCGGGGCCTGGTGTTGTGTCAAAGCCGAACAGCTCGATGATCTTCTCTCCGTTCGGCAGTAGGTATATTCTTGCAAGTCCGCTCGTTGGATGCACTACTTTCTTGAACGTGCCTTGCTTCAGGAGTATTGGATCGCGACCAGTGGTCGGTCCTGGCAGGGTCTCTTGCTTTGGCGCAGGTGTTGGAGCAGTTTCCACGACAGGCGCTGGCGCAGGCTCGACAGCAGGTGCCGGAGCCGGTTCTTGGACTGGTGCAGGAACAGCAGGCACTGCCCTGGAAGGAGGAGCCGCTGGCTCTCCGCGTAGAGCTGCGCAGCCTGCTAGGAGCAGGATAAATAGCAATGCGATGAGTTTTTTCATGATGACCACCTCATTCTTTGAAGCCAAGGGAGGGATTTGAACCCTCAAATGATCGCTCTGCAGGCGATTGCCTTGCCGGGTTTGGCTACCTTGGCAGATAGAACTTTGCTACGCGAGCGTCTTTAAAAAGCTATCCGAGGACTGCAGCAAGTTTCGCCGCCTTTTCCTTATTGCTGAAACCTACACGTTCTTGGAAGTTTTGGAACGCAGAACGTTCCATTGCAAGCTTTGTAGCGATAGACTTGGTTCCGTTTTTTCGCAGGTTTGTTCTTCCGAAACAAACAGGCGAACATTTCACGCCCAGTGAATTCAGCATCTGTCCAATCTGCATCATAAACTGCTTTGCTTCTTCTTTTAATTCAGTCCATTTGTACATCTCAATATCTATGCGCCATCGTGGTCCTCTGTCAGTCCTTGTTGCATGAATAGAACCTTCGGTTGTGAACAATCCTTGCAGATACGCTGCTTTCAATGCATCACTGCCTTCAAAAATCCATTTCGGCACAAAGAATGGCTGATTTGTTTTATTGCCGGCAGGAACACCGATAGAAACTAAATAATCTGCAACAGGACGGGAAAAGAAAAAAAGTTTGTATCTTTTGTTTCCGTCACGATTGTCAGGGTAGATGTGACTTTCAAGATTGAAAATTTTCTGAAAGCGCGCAGTAAAGTCCTTGATTTCGTAATAGTGTTTTGAATAGAATGAGATAAGCCCAACACGTTTGTGCTTCATCAATTGAATATGCCCATCACCGGTGAGTTCAGCACAAATTCTTGCCAAATCCGGAGTAAGTTCAATTGCTGTCACTCTTTTTTCAAGAATTCGGTATTTAAAATGCGTTACGTCTCCGTGACCAGTGGTAGGTTTTAAATAGCTCAAAATGGCAGTATTTCGTATTTTGGCCCTGTAGCTCAGCTTGGATAGAGCATCTGCCTTCTAAGCAGGTGGTCGGGGGTTCAAATCCTCCCAGGGCCGTCAGGACCTGGGAGACCAGTCAGCTCTGCTGACGCTGCCTCCCAGGGCCGTAGAATTTATTCTATCCAATCCTTGTTCCTGATCTTCTCAGGCAGATACGTGTCTGTGATGAATGTGATTCCACGAGCGCTCAATGCCTGGATTTCTGCTTTTGCGCCAAAGGCTTTCATCATCTTGAATTCACGCTGCCAGGCCTTGTTGTTCTTGAACCAGTCGTATTCCGAGATCTGCTTCAGGCGCGAAATGTCCACGTCCTTGAGCTTGATGAAGTGTTTCTTCAATCCGTACTTCTCGATATCGTTCGATGTGATGCCAAGGTATTTTGCGTCGCGCAGTGTGAGTTCCTCTGCCATGTGCGCGAGGTTGATTGAGCCGAACTTGAGAACCGAGTAGATATATGCTCCGTAAGGATCATAGTCGCACAGTACATATATCGGCAGCTTGTGCTCTGAGCTCAATCTTTGCAACAGTCTTCTGATTCCTCTCGTCGTCTGTCCTTGCGAGCTCATGATTATGCATTTCTGCTTGTCCCAGAACTTGTCCTCGTGCAGGCGCTCCCAGACAGCCGCCTTTTCCATATAGAGCACGAACTTCGCGTCTACTTTCTTGAACTTGATTTCCTCGACGTTTGACGGGATTGACCAGCCGCCAGAGCCCATCCTGCCCCAGTCGATGGTATCGCCCTTGTCTTCGACGACTACGTGTCCTGCCACAGAGCCGTTCTTGTTGGCGTTCACGTTGAGCTGTTCGCGCGAGAAGCCTGTGGTGACCTCAAGGTCCTCGATGGCATTATCCGATTCAGACTGCTCGTCAACAAGGTTGGTGTTGGTGCCTGGCAGTGTGCGTTTCGCCATGTAGAACACGTCCCTGAGCGAAGCGTGCTTGTTCAGGTCAAGCAGTTGGTTTGATATCTTGGCTACTTCCAGTGTCTGGGCGAACTTCTTGACGTGCCCCACGTTGAAGAAAAGGCGTTCTGCGATCTTATTGCCGAGCTCAAGGGTCTTTGTTTTCTCGTTGTAATTCACGTTGCTGAGCGCGCGGACAGGGACATCGAGCTTTGGCTGCTTGCCCTTCTTGACGTTCTCAACGAGTTCCTTGCCCAGCTCCTGCAGCTTCTTCCTGGCTTCGCTCATTCGTCCTCGCCTTCTGCCTTGCCGGTGAGCTTGATATCGTCATCCGGCTCTTCCCGCTCGCTTGCTGCTGTCGCTGCGCTTGCGATGAATTCCTTGTTCTTTGCCAGCATCTGGTTTAGCTGGCTCTCGATGACTT
>Ga0247727_10018037_pt1 | contig 11161 bp, 7 predicted proteins | sample WisWelCaveWW1625_FD_202498 | JGI IMG/M metagenome (GOLD analysis project Ga0247727, IMG submission 202498) | Biofilm microbial communities from Wishing Well Cave, Virginia, United States - WW16-25 | ecosystem: Environmental > Aquatic > Deep subsurface > Groundwater > Cave microbial mat | place...
ATCTGGTCCACTGCGCCGGGATCATCCGCGACCACGTCCTGTGGAAGCTCTCCGATGAGGACTGGGACCGGGTGATCGCGGTCAATCTGACCGGCACCTTCAAGATGCTGCGTGCGGTCGTGCCATCGATGCGCAAGGCGGGCGGCGGCTCGATCGTCCTGATCGCCTCGGTCAACGGCCTGCGCGGCAGCTTCGGCCAGTCGAACTACTCGGCGAGCAAGGCGGGGGTGATCGCTCTGGCGCGGACCGCGGCCCTCGAGGTCGCGAGGTTCAACATCCGCGTCAACGCCATCGCCCCGGGGATGGTCGACACGGCGATGACGCGCGGGCTGCCGGCGGACGTTCTCCGTGACTCGCTCGATGAGGCGCCGGTCGGGCGGCTGGGGAGGCCGGAGGAGATCGCCGCCGTCGCCTGGTTCCTGTGCAGCGACCAGTCGAGCTTCATCACCGGAGAGGTCGTGCGCACCGACGGCGGGCTGTGTGCTTGAACAGAGCTTCCCGCGGCCCGGGATGGCGTCTCGACTGCAGCCGGCGCTCGTTCGATACGATGAAGTATTGAGAAGGATGAAGCAGTCTCAGGCGGGTGGGGCGAGCGCTCGCAAACGCTCGGAAGAAGTTGGCGTCAGGGGGACGAACGATGAACCTTCAGGCGAAGTGGATGCTGGGCCCGATGCTGCTCGGGGCGCAGCTTCTGGGTCTGCCCGCCGCTGCCGGTTCCTTCGACAAGCCGCCGGAGCCGCTGATCGCCGCCCTGGACACGATCACCGATCAGGACGTCGTGCGACACGAGGAGTTTCTCACCTCGAAGGAATGCGCCGGGCGCGATACGCCCTCCGCGGGCCTGGAGCGCGCCGCGGTGTACCTGATCGAGCAGTACAAGAAGCTCGGGATCGCCGGCGCGGCCGACGCCAACGGCTACCTCTACCCGTTCGAGGTCCCGGTCGTGAGCTACCAGGACGACGATCACCTCGCGGTGCTGAGCAGCGACGGCACCCAGATCCTGCACGCGTTCGTCGCCGGTGAGGACTTCGTGCCGGTGCGCGGCTCGGCGTCGGGAGACGTCGAGGGCGAGCTGTTGTTCGCCGGCTACGGCATCCGCGATCCGGGCGAGGGCGGTTACGACGACTTCCGCAACGTCGACGTCAAGGACCGCATCGTCCTTCTGATGACGCACGAGCCGCGCGAGAACAAGAAGGGCGGACCGTTCAAGGGTGAAGAGCCGACCGATCACTCGCGCATCGACCGCAAAGGATTGATCGCGCAGGAGCTGGGGGCGCGTGCAGTCCTGGTCGTGACCGACCCGTTGCAGCACGACGATCTCTCGGTGCTGCCCGCCGAGCATCCGCGGTTCCGGCGCGGGCCGCATCGCATCCAGCCGCAGCTCGAGGTCAAGATCCCGGTGGTGCACATCAGCGGCGAGGTGGCCGACGCCTTGGTGACGCTGAAGAGCCTCAAGGACTGGCAGACGATCATCGACAAGAAGATGCGCGGCGAGCCGCGTCGGATCGAAGGCATTCGCATCAAGCTCAAGGTCGATCTCAAGGAGAAACAGCAGATCGTCCACAACGTGGTCGCGGCCGTCCCAGGCAAGAACCCGGCGCTGAACAAGGAGTGGATCGTCATCGGCGCGCACTACGACCACATCGGCATGGACCCGTTCGGCCGCATCTACCACGGCGCCGACGACAACGCTTCGGGCACCGCCTGCCTGCTGGAGATCGCCGAGGCGCTTTCGCGGCCGGGAGTCGAGCTGTCGCGCTCGGTGATGTTCATCCACTTCGCCGGCGAGGAGAAGGGCCTCGTGGGTGCGTTCGAGTACTGCAAGAAGCCGCTCCATCCGCTGGAGGACACCGTGCTGATGATCAACATGGACATGGTGGGAAGAGGACGGCCCGACGAGATCGACGCGGTCGGGCTGACGTTCTCCGACGACCTGGAGACGCAGGTGCGCAAGGCCGCCAGCATGACCCGCGCGCGCCTCAAGGTCGGCAAGGACGGCATGCAGTATTTTCACCGCAGCGATCAGCTCGCGTTCTGGCAGAAGGGCGTGCCGGTGCTGTTCTTCATGGAGCCCAAGGAGCATCCCGACTACCACCAGGTCACCGACACGATGGACAAGGTCGACATGAAGAAGGTCGCCAAGGTGGCGAGGCTGGTCAGCGGACTGACCTACATCGTGAGTGAGATGGACCGGCGGCCGATCGCCAAGACCGGCAAGGACAGTGCGAACGAGTCTGAAGGCCAGCGCTGATGGGGGGAGGCGAGTGATCGGCGGTCTCAAGGTTGACCGGGGCTCTTTCCGGGTTGTGCGAGCCTGGATCCTGGCGATCGCGGGATGGACGATTCCCGGGCGGGTCGCAGGGGCTGACGAGACTGCGGCGGCGTTCGACCCGCGCGCCGAGATCGTGCAGGGCCGCGTGGCGACGATCGTCGCGCGCAAGGAGCTCGACGGCGCGACCCTCGGCATCGAGGCGCGCTCGATCACCCGCGGCACGGTTCTCCTGCGACGAGACTCAGCGCGGGCATTGATCCCGGCTTCCAATCTCAAGCTTTTGACGCTGGCGCTCAGCCTTGAGCTGCTGGGAGAGGATTTCTGCTTCAAGACGCCGATGCTCATCTCTGGTCCGATCGACGAGCATGGAACCGTCTGCGGTGATCTGTGGGTGATCGGCGGCGGTGACCCGACCCTGCAGCCCATGTTCTTCGAGAGCGAGGACGAGGAGTCGGCGCTCAATCCGTTCGTGCGGGCGCTCGAGGACCGGAACATCCGGCGGGTCGAGGGGGATCTGGTCGTCGACGACCGGCGCTTCGACTCTCAGTGGGTGCATCCCACCTGGCCTGCCGACCAGCTCGGCCTCGACTACTGCGCGCCGGTGTCCGCTCTGTCCCTCAACGCCAACTGCCTTTCGGTGTGGGTGAGCGGCGAGCGTTCGGCCCGCCTGGCACCGGAGGTCGACGGCTTTCGAGCCCTGGTCCAGCTCAAGCCCGGCGCGACACCCCAGGAGTGCGTGGTGTCGGTGCTGCAACCCGACCCGGCAGGAGAGGTGGTCGTGCGCGGCACGATCGGCACGGATGTCGGCGCGACTCGTCTTCGGGTCCCGGTGATCGACGCCACCCTGTTCTTCGGCCGGGCGCTCCGGAGCAAGCTCGCGCGCGCGGGAGTGACTCTTGCCGGCGGCGTGCGCCGTCCGCTGGATGGCGAGGCTCCTTCGAAGCACGCACGCGAGGTGTTCTGCCGGCGAAGTCCGGTGCGCCCGGCACTGTACTTGTGCGGCAAGGAGAGCGACAACCTGATCGCGGAGCACCTGTTCAAGACCTGCGCGGTCGAGTCCGGCCTTCCGGGCAGCTTCGAGGCCGCGGGCTCGGCGGCTCTCGAGTTCATCGCGGAGTGCGGCGGCGATCCCGCGGACAACTGCATCGCCGACGGCTCGGGACTGTCGCGCGAAAACCGCATCAGCGCCGCGAACCTGGTGAGCGTGCTGGAGCACATGTACCAGGGGCCGGCGCGCGACCCCTACATGCGGTCGCTGTCGATCTGCGGCGTCGACGGCACGCTGGAGAAGCGCATGGGCGACGACTTCATGCGCTCGCGGGTGCGCGCCAAGAGCGGCTATCTGCGGGCCGTGTCGGGGTTGTCGGGTTATGTGATGGGGGGCTCGCGGCAGGAGCCGGAGGTGATCGCGTTCTCGATCCTGATCAACGACTTCAAGGGTGCGAACTCAGGGATGAAGGACGTCCAGAACGAGATCTGCCGGGTGCTCGCGGGACTCCATCCATGAGCGAGCCGGACGGCTCCGCCGTCCTTGACCTCGCGGTCGAGCTGGCGCACGCGGCAGGCGAGATCCAGATGCGGCGGTTCCGGTCGTTCGACCCGCGCGAGGCGCGCCTCAAGGGCCGGCGCAATCCGGTGACGCAGTCGGACGTCGAGTCGGAGAAGCGGATCGTCGACGGCATCCGGCGAGCGCATCCCGAGGCGCGCATCGTCGCGGAGGAGGGCGGCGTCCAGGACGGGAGCGTCGACCTCGAGTGGATCGTCGATCCGCTCGACGGCACGGTCAACTATGCGCACGGTCTGCCTGTGTTCGCGGTGTCGATCGCGGTGCTGAGGAGAGGTCGGCCGCTGGTGTCGGTGGTGCACGCGCCGGCCCTGCGCGACACCTACACGGCGGTCGCGGGTGAGGGCGCCTTCCTGAACGGCGAGCCGATCAAGGTCAGCGGCTGCCCCGCGATCCACGAGGCGCTGCTCGCGACCGGGTTCTCGTACCACCGGAACCAGGTCGAGGACGACAACGTCGGGCACTTCGATGATCTGATCCTTCAGTGTCGCGACATCCGCCGCATGGGCTCGGCGGCGCTCGACCTTGCGTGGGTGGCGGCCGGCCGCTACGACGCGTTCTGGGAGCTGTACTTGAGCCCCTGGGACATCGCTGCCGGCATCCACCTCGTCGACGAGGCCGGCGGAAGAGTGACCGACCTCCAGGGTGGAAGCGAGGTGCTCAAGGTCGGCCATCTGCTCGCGAGCAACGGCAGCGCCCTCCACGAGGAGCTGCTGCAGATCCTTGGTAGGCGCCCGCCGCAGCCGTCAGCGGCGTAGCTCGATCACCCGGATCGTTGTCTGGTTGCCGCGGCCAAGGAGAAGGTCGCAGGTGCTGAGGATCAGCTCGACGTTGCCGTCGTCGTCGAAATCGGCGGCCGCGGCCGCGCTGATCGGCGAGTCGAAGCGCAGGAACGCGCGGCTGCGCAGCGGGGTGAGGAACAGGACCGAAACCGGCTGCTCGCGCGAGCCGAGCAGCAGCAGCTCGTCGCGTCCGTCCCCGGTGAGGTCGGCGATCGCCTGGATTCCACCCGGCGGCTCTTCGATCCCGGTGGCCCGATCGATCGGCAGGCGCCAGAGCTCGCGCCAGGTCTCGCTGTTGATCAGCGCGATTCCGGGCTCGGTCGAGCGGTCGCTGAGCACCAGGTCGACCCGGTGGTCGCCGTCGAGGTCGCCCGAGGTGAGGCTGCGCGCGAAGAAGGCGGGGTCGGTGTGACCCGGGAGGAGGCGGCCGATCTCGTCTCCCGAACCGTCGAACACGTGGACGGCGGCATCCGAAGAGTGACTAGGGTCGAGAGAGGACGGTGCGCCGACGGCGAGCGCCAGGGTGCCGCTGTTCAGCGGAACGATCTCCACGGATGCTCCGAACTGCGACCCCTCGAGCGGCGTCGGGATGTTCTGGACGAGCTCAAGAGTCCTTCCGGTGAAAACGCTCACCGATGCGCGCGCGGTGTCGCGCGAGCTGGGCTGGCTGACGATCAGATCGGGAAAGCCGTCCTGGTCTAGGTCTCCGGCGGCGAGAGTCCGGCCAAACTCTCCGCCCTCGACCGGATCCATCGGCTCGATGCGCAGGTACCGGCAGGAGTCGATCGGGCCCGGGTACACCCACACTTCCCCGCACCTGCTCGCTGCGCTCCCGAATCCCAGCGGATTGCCGACCGCGAGGTCCATCCGTCCGTCGCCGTTGAAGTCGGCGGCGACCAGGGAGCCGCCGAAGCTTTCCCAGCCGGAGGCGGGAGCATCCGGAGGGAGGCAGGGATAGGCGTGAGCGAGGACCGAGAGATCGGTGCTGTCGTACACCAGGACCGAGCCGCGCCAGCCTTCGTGAACGGCGGGGTTGCCCATCAACAGGTCGAGGTGTCCGTCGAAATTGAAGTCCGCAAGCTCGAGCACCGCTCCGATCGCAAGGTCATCGTGGCGCAGGGTCATCAGCTCGAGGTCGGTGAGCTCCGGGAACGAGGAAGACGTCGTCACCTTGACTTCACAGGCCGGGATCAGGAGACAGGAGAGCAGAAAGAGAGTCGAGACTCGGCTGACACGATCGTCCACCGCCATTCCTCCAGATCAGCCACGCGGAGGCCGCGCCGGAAGGAAGCGACGAACAACTCACGGGCTTGGCGGCCGCCGCAGGAGCCAGGGACAGGCTCCAAGCTGCGTCGGAATGCTTCATCGACACGCGCGCCGATTCGTGCTTGAGCCGAGACGGCGAAGTGGCGATCGTTCCAGAAATCCTTGCTGGTCAGGCCGCTCGGCCACAGGTGGACCGCCGCCTTCAACAACCAGGAATTCACCGCGGAGACGCAGAGGGTGCAGAGAACTGCAGAGATAGAGAGATAGAAAGGGCCTCGCGCAAAGACGGAGAGGCGTAAGGTGGGTGGGCAAGACAGGGATTGACAGAGTCCTTCGAGGAGTGGAGAGTGTCCTCCGTTTCCCGTGCCCGATCTTGGCGGGCGTTTCTCAATCCTGGTGCCGATTTCAGAGATTGGAGGTCAGCATGTTGAACACAACTGATTCGTCATTGGCCCGAGAGTTGAGGGGGGGGCAGTCTCCAAGTCGTTGAAGCGACGCGGATGGATCGTAGTTCTGCTTGTCGTTGGTGGCATGACAGTCGGCAGTGAAGTAGCGCGGTCACAACCATCTCCTGTTCCGTTTTCTTCGATGATCTATGATCCCAACCCGCAGGCGGGCGGACGGTTCGGATCGGATACTCTGATCGTCGACCTCAACCAGGATGGAAACCGCGACGTCGTCGTCGGCGCTCCAGGGAAGAATGTGTCCGCACTGGTTTCTGCGGGCCAGTTCATGATCAAGCCTGGACCCATCGTCCCCGCCAGCACCGCGATCATCACAGTCGATGATCCCAACCCTCAAGCGAATGGGCAGTTCGGGTTCCGAGTGGCGACGGGTGACTTCAACCATGATTCAAGTCCGGATCTTGCTGTCTCCGCCCCCGGGATCACCGTCGATGCGGACGCGGGAACATTCGAGCAAGGTCGGGTCACGGTGTTCTTCGGACCGTGGAACTTTGCCAATACACCACCCTACCAGACCATGTCTCCGCTTGCTCCTATCGACATCTTCGAGGATCCGCTCCAAAGGCACAACAAGCCGGGGACAGCAACGACCGGCGACCGTTTCGGCTGGAGGATTGCAGCGGCAGACGCGGACGACGACGACCACACCGACTTGATCATCGGCGCGCCGTGGAGCCAAGTACCAAAGCTGCCCACCGGCTTCTACTTCTACTCCGGTCAGGCCTACGTGTACTTCGGTGACCCAAATGGCGCGACATTCAGCAGATCCAGAGAAATCCCTCATCCCGACACCGATGGGGACGGCATCGGCCCGGAGGACGACTGTTTCTGGGGCTTCGACGTCGCCGGGTGCGAGCTCAAGAACGCGGGAACCCTGCTCTGCGACGACGTGGTCATCGCCGCCTACAATCGAGACTTCGGCGGCACGGGTCCCAATCAAGGCGAGCTGTACGTCTACCTCGATTACCCCGTCGACGACACATTCAACGTGAACCGCAGCGTCTACTTGACCCTGCTTGGAGGCGTCTTCGACAACCCCCCTGACGGCGCGGATTTCGCCTGGGAGATGGCGGTTGGACGGTACTACGAAGACACGTTCTGCGATCTGCTCGTCGGCTCTCCTGGGGGTCTCTCTGTGGGGCTTGGAGCGGACAAAGGCGAAGCTCACCTCTTCCGAGGCGGCTCTTTCTTCGGACAGGGCAATCCCGACAATTTCTATTTCCGGGCGCCGGAGAATTCTCTGAGCGTCCTAGAGAGGTTCGGAGCCGGACTCGCCTTCCTGGACCAGGATGCGGACGGCCGGCAGGACGAGATCCTCGCCGCCGCGCCACTCTTTGACTATGACACTGCATGCATCCCTCCGGCCTGCGGAGAAGGTCGGGCTTGGCTGATCACTGCGTTCGTATCCGGTCCGACTACCCTGCAGAAGATTCCCAGCCAGTACCAGACGATCGACGATCCCACTCCCGAGGAGCTCCACCAGAAGCACGGCTGGGGACATGCGAACGTCTCGGTGGGCAGATTGAATGGAAACGCGCGCCAGGACGCGGCGATCGGCAACTCGCGGGCGACGTACTCAGGCTTCTCCGAGGCCGGTGAAGTTCGACTCATCGTGTGGTGAGGGTGTCATGGATAAGAAGAAGACGCTGCTGTCCATCGGCCTCCTGGCGGGATGCACGCTCTCGTGGAATCTGGCCACCGGGCAAACAGGCTCGGGAGTGCAATCGCCCGGATGGCACTTCACGCCTCCGATTCCCTTGTTTGCGGGAGGTCTGTTCAAACAACCGCCAGGACAGCCGTTCCTGGCGGTCGGACCGAGGGGGCACGTTTTCGTAGCCTGTTGGGACAGCGATCCGGCGACGAATCTTTACGACGTGTACGTCCGCGTTCGCGAGCCTCATGGATCCTTTGGCGATGCAAGGAAAGTCAGCAAGGAGGGCTGGGGTGGTACCGATGATCGCTCCCCTCGCGCCGCCGTCAGTCCGAGCGGAGTCGTGGTCATCGCTTGGAAGGGAACGAACGGCGGTTCTCCCGGCGTGAAGCTGTCGATGTCGAGCGATGACGGAAAGACGTTTTCCAAGGGGGTAGTCGTCAGCGGCAGTCAGGTGGTGCTGAACCTCGACATCGCCTTCGACCCGTGGGAGGCCCTGCATGTCAACTTCAGCGCGGAGAATGCGAAGGGAAGGAGGGATCTCTTCTACACCCGGTCCTTGGGAGCAAGGGCCGGCGGCGGAGGCGGGGCCCCGCTGACGTCGATCGATCCCGCCGAGTTCACTCCGATCGAGAACCTGACCCGCGACCCGGAGCGACAGTTCAACGCCTACGTCGCCGCGGACGGCATCGGCAACGTGTACGTTCCCATCAACTCCTACACCGACACCACACCGGTGGTCGGGGAGCTGTTGATCCGGAACCAAAGGTGGTCGATCCGCCACAGGCTAGGGGAGTTTCATTACATGGGCCCTGCGTCAACCTCTCCGAGTGGATTGGCAGTGGTTCCATTTACCGTGACTGAGTACGACCCAACAGGCATCAACACGTACTTGATGCGGGTGATCGGAGGTAGGAGTTTCCTCCCAGTGGTCAGAGTGCCCCTGCTCTTCTATGGAGGAGTGAATGACGGGGAGGGAATCACTGTGAAAGACGACGGAACGATCGTGGCAGTTCTCCAGACCTTCGATGAGGACTACGACACCTTTGTCGAGATCCTGATGTCGAAGGATTTTGGAGAGAGCTGGCTCGAGCCCTTTCTGATCCGGAGCTGGTTCGCGGGCCCGGACGGCTACCGCGCGGTCGGCACGTCCGCGGATCTGGACTCGAACGACACGATCCACATCGCCTGGCTGGGGTGGTTCGTGGAGGGTTCACGCGGGGACCATGTGCTCTACATGACCGCCCGGTACGAGTAGGAGGGACCTCCCAGACGGATCGAAGTTGCTGAGTCGTTTCTCAGCGGCGAGTGGAAGACGCTGCACTCCCACGGCGGAAGAGTTCACCGCAGAGAGCAAATTGCGTTCGCATCGTTCTTGTCCGGTGAGCTCGAGGACGCCAGGATCAGATGAGCATGTCCCGTAATCGAGATTGGTGGGACATGCAAACGTGTCTTCCGGGAGGTTGAACAGCAACTCGAGAGACGATGCGGCGATCGGCAACCCGCGGGCGAGGCACCAAAACCTGGAAAGGGCCGGCGAAGTGCGGCTCATCATCTGGTAACAAAGCCATGAACACCCTCAAGATGTGGTCTTTGATGTTTGTCCTTGGAGGATTCCTGGTTTGCTGGTCGAACCCGGCGCTCGCGCAATCGGGCTCCGGGACTGGATCACCCGGGTGGCATTTCACGCCTCCGATTCCGCTGTTCGCAGGAGGCTTGTTCAAGAGACCGCCAGGACTTCCTTTCCTGGTGGTGGGGCCGAGGGGACACGTGTACGTGGCGACCTTTGACACCGATCCCGCGACGGATCTGTACGACGTCTTCGTCCGAGTCCGCGAGCCCCATGGAGTCTGGAGCGATCCCAGGAGAGTCAGCAAGGAACGCCGGGGGGGAACCGACGTTCGTGCACCGCGGATGGCAGTGAGCCCGAGCGGAGTCGTCGCCATCGGTTGGGTGGGACCGAACGGTGGCTCCTCCGGCGTGAGGGTGTCGATCTCGACCGACGATGGCAAGTCTTTCTCCAAGAGTGTTGTCGTGAGCGGCAGTCACATGGTGCTGGACCTGGACATCGATCTCGATCCTCTGGAAGCCCTCCACGTCAATTTCAGCGCCGTCAACAGCAAGGGTCGCCGCGATTTGTTCTACACCCGCACCGTAGGAGGACAAGCCGGCGGAGGAGGCGGGAGGCCGCTCACGTCCGTCGATCCAGCCCAGTTCACCCCGATCGAGAATCTGACCCGCGACCCGGAGCGACAGTTCGATGCATACGTCGCCGCGGATGGCCTGGGAAACGTCTATGTCCCACTCAACTCTTATACCGAGACGACTCCAACAGTGGGGGAAGTCTTGATCTGGAACCGGACCTGGTCCATCCGACACACGCTTGCGGAGTTTCATTACATGGCCCCTGCGGCAGTTTCTCCGAGTGGATTGGCAGTGGTTCCGTTCGGCGTGGTTGAGTACAACCCACCCGACGTCGAAAGGTACCTGATGCGGGTGATCGGGGGCAGGAGTTTTCTCCCGGTGATCAGACTGCCCATGCGATCGGTTTCAGGAGGAGCGACCGAGGGGGAGGCAATCACTGTGAAAGACGACGGAACGATCGTGGCAGTTCTCCAGGGCGTCGATGAGGACCACGACACCTTTGTCGAGATCCTGATGTCCGAGGATTTTGGAGACACCTGGCTGGAGTCCTTCCTGATCAGGAGCTGGTACGCGGGCCCGGACGGGTACCGGGCCGTCGGACCTTCCGCCGATCTCGACTCGGGCGGCACCATCCACATCGCCTGGCTCGGCTACTTCGTCGAAGGCAAACGCGGGGATCACGTCCTGTACATGACCGCCAGGTACGAGTAGGAGGGACCTCCCAGACGGATCGAAGTTGCAGAGTCGTTTTTCAGCGGCGAGTGGAAGACGCCGCACTCCCACGGCGGAAGAGATCACCGCAGAGAGCGAATTGCGTTCGCATCGCATCCTTGTCCGGTGAGCTCGAGGACGGAAACGCTCGCGATGACGCGGCGATCGGCAACTCGCGCGCGACGTACTCAGGCTTCTCCGAGGCCGGTGAAGTTCGACTCATCGTGTGGTGAGGGTGTCATGGATAAGAAGAAGACGCTGCTGTCCATCGGCCTCCTGGCGGGATGCACGCTCTCGTGGAATCTG
>Ga0247727_10018038_pt1 | contig 11161 bp, 11 predicted proteins | sample WisWelCaveWW1625_FD_202498 | JGI IMG/M metagenome (GOLD analysis project Ga0247727, IMG submission 202498) | Biofilm microbial communities from Wishing Well Cave, Virginia, United States - WW16-25 | ecosystem: Environmental > Aquatic > Deep subsurface > Groundwater > Cave microbial mat | place...
CGACTCTGGGCCCCATTCGCTGATCTCCTTGCCGACGTTGTACCGCCGCAGCACATTGATCGCCGGGTACCCGGCCGCCACCGTCGCTGTCAAAGCCAGGACCCCCAGCAGCAGCGCATCGCTCATCTCACCACCAACTCGCTGGCGACAACCTCGAGGCCTATGGCGCGAGATGCTTTGATTAGCAGGAAGTCGCCCTCACGCAACTCACGCAGCAGCGCCTCCGAGGCCGCCTCTGCCGAATCCACGTACCGCACGTCGCGCAATCCAGCGCTTTCCGCCGCCGCTCCGATCTCACGGGCCTCGCCGCCCGCGACATAGAGGAGCTCGCAGCGTTCAGCCGCTCGCGCTCCTACTTGCCGGTTGGCTTCGGCCGTTGCCACGCCCAGCTCTCGCATTCCGCCCAGCAGCGCGATCCGTCTGCCGGCTAGCTCGCCCAGCAAGTCCAGCGCTGCCAGCATCGAAGCCGGGCTGGCGTTGTAGCTGTCATCAATAATCGTCGAGCCGTTCGGGCCTGCGCGCTGCGTGAGCCTCAGGTTCGCGCTCGCTTCGCCCAGGGCGTGGGCCACGGCCGCCAGGCTCATGCCTTCGTGCAAGGCCACGGCTGCCGCCGCCAGCGCCGGGTACACGTGGTGCTTGCCTGGCAACGGGCACGATACCATTGCATCGCCGGCCTCGGTCACGAGTCGGAAGCTGATGCCCTCGAGTCCGTGACTGCGAACGTCCTCCGCGCGCACCTGGCACTGCGGCGACAGCCCGAAATACACGCCGCGCGCCCGCGTGCGTGACGCGAAGCCGGCGACGCGAGCGTCGTCCCCGTTCAGGACGGCCAGTCCGTCCGGCGGCAGCGCCTCAACGAGTTCCGCCTTGGCGGCAACAATTCCGCCGAGGTAACCCACCCGCTCCAGGTGCACCGGGCCCACGTTCATCACCACGCCAACCTGCGGCGCCGCGATGCGGGCAAGAAGGGCGATATCGCCCCGCTGGTACATCGCCATTTCCAGCACCGCAAGGTCATGCTCTCCTCGTAGTTGCAGCAGCGTCAGGGGAATTCCGATTTCAGTGTTCAGGTTCGCGGCGCTCTTCAAGACGTCGTACTTTTTCGCCAGTACCGAAGCGATGAGCTCCTTGGTTGTGGTCTTGCCAACGCTTCCGGTCACGCCGATGACGCGGACGTTGTGCCGCGCCCTCCACCACTCCGCCAGGCGCTGCAGCGCCCCCAGCGAACTGCTCACATGAAAAGCAGGTGCGCTATCGGGGAAGTCGACGGGCCTCTCGATGACAGCGCCCGCTGCGCCGGCCGAGATTGCCTGCGAGACGAAGTCGTGGCCGTCGCTGCGTTCTCCGCGCAGTGCGAAGAAGAGGTCGCCTGCCAGAGATTCTCGTGAATCGATCGATCCTCGCTCGAACGTGGCGTCACGGGGACCGCGGCTGCTCACCAGCAGCCCGTCCACCCCGTCCAGGACGTTCGCCACAGATATTGCCCTCCCCATGTCCTTCCTTCCGTTTTGCTAAGCTAAGGCGCTGAAACCAAGGCCGCGTCCTGCGGCGGCACCTCCAGGTACGCTAGAGCCTGCTGCACCAGGCGGCTGAATGCGGGCGCGGCCACCACTGTTCCCCAGGGCAGGTCCTTCGGCTCATCGATCTTTACCAACACTGCAAGTTGCGGATTTTCCAGCGGCGCGATCCCCACAAATGAGGAGATGTAAGCGTCCTTCTTGTAACCGTTGCCTTCGGTCAGGCTCGCGGTACCCGTCTTGCCGCCTACGTTGTATCCTTTGACGTTCAGGTAAGCGGTCGAGTAGCCATCAGCTACAACGCCCATCATCTGCTGCAGGGTTTGGGCTGACAACGGCGAGATTATCTGTCCGGTCGGCTCCGACGGCACGGCCTGCGTGCCCCCGGGGTAGGCGATCTCCTTCACCAACTTGGGCTTCATCCCCATGCCGTCGTTAGCGATTGCCGCTACCGCCATCACCATCTGCAGCGGCGTAACGCTGATGCCCTGTCCGAAACTGTTCGTCGCCATGTCCACGGGCCGCCAATTGTCGGGGTCGTTCTGGGGCGTCCGGACGCGCCCGGGCGAGTCGCCAGTCAGCCCGATGCCCGTCGGTTTGCCGAACCCAAAGCTGTCCACGTAGCGGTAGAACGCGTCCTCGCCCACTTGTCCCGCGACCCAGGCAGCCCCCGTGTTCAGGCTCCTGGAGAGCATCTGCTGCACACTCGATGAACCGTTGGCGCTCAGGTCCCAGTTCCGGATCGTCCAGTCGCTTACCGTGAGGGCGCCGGAGTCGTACCACCAGGTGTTGGGCCCCACCACGCCCGTGTCCAGCCCGGCGGCGGTGGTTACCAACTTGAAAACTGAGCCGGGCTCGTACATGTCGGTCACCGCGCGGTTTCGGTAGAGCGCGATCTTCGATTCGTCCGTGAGGTCGAGCTTCGTGATGTCGAACGTCGGCCTGCTCGCCATCGCCAGGACCTCGCCGGTGGCCGGGTGCACGACAACGATCGTTCCGCCCGTTGCCTTGTTCTCGCCGATCGTTCGTTCCAACTCCTGCTCGGCAAGGCGCTGGATGTAGCGGTCGATCGTCAAAACAACGTTAGCCCCTGGCACCGGCGCAGTCAGGTTGCTGGCCGCCAGTGCGAATCGATTCCCCAGGCCGTCCCGTTCGAATTGCAGGGTCCCTGTCGAACCGCCCAGGGTCGCATCGAGGTCAGCCTCCAAGCCTGTCAGGCCCACGTTGTCGCGGCCGACGAAGCCAAGCAACTGAGCGGCCACGTTGCCCTCGGGATAGACGCGATGGCTGCTCTTCACGAGCCGCACACCGCGCAAGCCGAGGTCCTTGACCGCGACTGCTTGTTCGTATTTCAAGTTGCGTGCCACAGAGACTTCGAATATCTCAGACGCGCTGACCTCCTGCACCATTTGCTCTGGTGGCACCGCCGTTATCGTGCTCAGCTCCTGGGAGGCGCTGGCCGCTCTGTCGGGGTCTTCCCATGCCCGGTGCTCGACCAGCACGTCGAAGGTGTCCTCGCTGGCTGCCAGGGGGTATCCGTTCCGGTCCAGCAAAGCGCCTCGGCGGTCGAACAGCGTCTCCTCGCTCATGTGCATGAGCCGTGCTTGCTGCCGGTACTGTCCGTGATCCAGGATCTGGAGCTGAGCCAGCCGCCCGGTCACCACCAGCACGCCAAAACCCATCACGGCCACGACCACCCACAGCCTCCAGGTGACGCCGCGGTCTTTCTTGCTCACCGCAAGGCCTCAGGGAACCAGCCAGCCGAACAGGTCGTCGGCCAGTGAAGAGTCGTCCGGGCTTTCCGGCCGTTGCGTTGGTAGGTATCGGCTCGGCAGTTTGTCGTCCTCCGGTGGCGCCGCGTCCACCGCTATGTAGTGCGTCTCTTTGGGCAGCTCCATCTGCAGCCGTGTCTTCGCTTCACTCTCGATCCGGGCGAGGCTGCCCAGCCCCGCAACCTCCAACTCCAGCTCACGCAGCCGTGCCTGCATGCCGTTTTTTTCGTCCTGCAGTTGCTGGACCTGTCCCGCCCTCGATGTGGCGCCGCTCGACTGCACGAGCGGCAGCATCGCGGCGAAACCGACGATGACCGCAGCGATCGTCAAGACCACCGGCAGGTTTGGGGAGTGCACCAGCCCGGGTAGTGTTCGGGTGTTTTTGTCTACGGTCGCCATCTACCCCTCCTCCGGCCGCCGCTCGGCGGCGCGTAGCCGCGCGCTGCGGCTGCGCGGGTTCGCCGCCAGCTCATCCGGGCTCGCGGTTACGCTCCGCTTGGTCACGATGCGCAGCGTCGCCCGGTGGCCGCAGGTGCAAGCTGGCTGCTCCGGCGGGCAGATGCAGTCGCGCGACTCCCGCTGCATGAACTGCTTGACGATCCTGTCTTCCAGCGAGTGGAAGGAAATCACGACCAGGCGGCCGCCGTGGCCGAGTACCTCCAGGGTCTGACCCAGCGCGTCTTCCAGCGCGCCCAACTCATCGTTGACGGCGATGCGCAGAGCCTGGAAGGTGCGAGTCGCCGGGTGTAGCCGCCCACGCGGGCGGGCGATGGCACGCGAAACCACGCTCGCGAGCTCTAATGTCGTGCCCACTGGGCGCGCACGCACGATAGCCCGCGCGATCCGGCGGCTTGCTGCCTCCTCGCCGTAGCGCCAGATCACGTCGGCTACATCGCGTTCGTCGTAATGGTTAACGATATCGTCCGCCGTCAACGCCTGGTTTTGGTTCATGCGCATGTCCAGCGGGGATTCCACCTGGAAACTAAAGCCCCGCGGCTCCGCCAACTGCATCGAAGAGATGCCCAGGTCAAACAGCACGCCGTGGACCGGCGAAAAGTTGTTCTGCGCGCAGACGCGCCTCAAGTCGCGAAAGTTCGCCTCCGCGAGGTGTACTGATTCCCCGAACGGCGCCAGCTCGGCTGTCGCCACGGCGAGAGCCTCCGGGTCGGCGTCCAGGCCGAGCAACAGCCCGCCCGGAGAGGCCGCTTCCATGATTGCCTTCGCATGGCCGCCGCCGCCAACGGTGCAGTCGACGTAGCGTCCGCCGGGCTGGACCGCCAGGTGGTGAATGGACTCCTCTACCAGGACGGGAGCGTGGACGAGGACCTCGTTGGGGGACAAGATTGCAACCACCTGTCCCTACCCTGGATCCCGTTCCGCTGAGGAGCCCGCCACCGCTTCCCCGATCTCCCGGTTCCACCGCTCTGGGTCCCAGATCTCAAGGCATTCGTGGCGCCCGACAACGACCACTGCCCCGTTCAGACCTGCCAGTTGGCGGAACCGCTGAGGGACGAGGATGCGTCCCTGACGGTCCAGTTCGACTTCTTGTGAATTGGAGTCGAAGGTCCGTCGCGACCTCCGGCCCTCCAGGGTAGTTGCCGGTATTTCTGCTACCTTCGCGGCCTCTACCATAAATGTGGGTTTGTCGTGCAGCGCCAGCCCCCCCTCCGGGAGGTACGTGATGATTCCGCCGCCCGCGAAGTCTTCGCGGTAACGAGCGGGGAGGGCTACCCTTCCTCGGTCATCAAGCGTATGTTCAAATGTCCCAATGAAGCGCACTGCCGACCGCATTTCCTTCTTGGAGGGGTCCCGCCTGTGTTAACATCGGTGTGCTCTTGGGCCGCCATTAGCGCCCCGCGGGCCTCGACAATCGCAGACGGGAGCTTCCCCACATCTCCCCATTTCGTGGGCAAGCATACCACTTCAGCCCATGGTGTCAAGGGCTTATACAATAAATTCTCAACATTTTTAGGGATTTCTAACTTCTCATGCCTTTCCGCGCCGCCATCCTCACCGTGTCTGACATGGGTGCGCGAGGCGAACGGGAAGACACCTCCGGCGCCGCCATCCGCGAGATGCTAACCAGCGCCGGCATCGAGACTGAGCGCCACGAAATCGTTCCCGACGAGCGGCCGGTAATAGCCGCGAAACTGAGCGAATGGGCGGACTCAGGCGCGGTCGCCGCCATCATCACCACCGGCGGCACCGGACTTGGATCTCGCGACGTCACGCCGGAAGCCACGTGTGACATCCTCGACTACGAGGCGCCAGGCATCGTCGAGGCGATGCGTGCCGAGGGACTGCGCCACACGCCGCTCGCCATGCTCAGCCGCGCCGTTGCCGGGGTACGCGGGCGCACGCTGATTGTGAACCTGCCCGGCAGCCCGAAGGGCGTGCGCGAAAACCTCGCGCTGCTGCTTCCCGTGCTTCCGCACGCGCTCGAGCTGCTGGCCGGGGACCGCTCCGAACACAAGACAACGACCTGATGTGGGGCGAAGTGGGGAGAAACCTGGCCCCTTGATGCGAATCGACATCCTAACCCTCTTCCCCGGCATGTTTCGCGGGCCCTTCGATGAGTCCATCATCAAGCGCGCCCTCGACGCCGGCCTCGCCGAGGTCCACACCCACGACATCCGGGATTGGGCCGAGGGCAAGCACAGCGTTTGTGACGACTACCCCTACGGCGGAGGCCCCGGCATGGTGCTTAAGCCGGAGCCTGTGTTTGCCGCCACGGAAGCGGTCATCGAGATGGCGCCGGAGCGCGGGCCGATCATCCTGATGACGCCGGTTGGCCGCCGCTTCGACCACGACCTGGCGCTGGAACTGGCGCGGGAACGGCGCCTGATCTTCCTCTGCGGCCACTACGAAGGCTTCGACGCCCGCGTGCACGAACACCTCGCAAGCCACGAGATCAGCATTGGTGACTACGTCCTCTCCGGAGGCGAACTGGCCGCGATGGTCGTCGCCGACGCCGTCATCCGCCAGCTCCCGGGCGCTCTTGGCTCGCCAGAGTCGCCCGAAGACGAATCATTCGCCCACGGCCTCCTCGAAGCGCCGCACTACACCCGCCCGCCGGAGTTCCGCGGCTGGGGGGTGCCGGAGGTGCTGCTCTCCGGCCACCACGCCGAAGTTGCGAAGTGGCGCCGCCGCCAGGACCTGCTGCTGACGGCGCAGCGGCGCCGGGAGTTGCTGGCTGCGGCGGACCTCACTGAGGACGAACGCAAGTGGTTGACAGAGCAAGGTGGCTAGGGGCCCTCTACCTGCGTCATTACCCACGCAATTATCTGCCGTGCTAAACTCCGCACAACGTTTACAGCGACAAAGGAGGCCATCGATGAGAACAATGCTCCTGATGCGCCCCCGGGTGCGAGCGGCTTAGCCAGGGTAAACTACCGCTCGACATCGGGTGCGCTCCTGCCCGACTGATATCTTTTAGCGTCATCTCACTCCGGCTGCGGCTGCTGTGCTTGGCGCCCCAACACAAGGAGCACTTCTTGTCTAATCAACCTGCTTTCACTGTGCCCGAACACGTGGCACACATCGTCGATGCCATGGCCGGCTTTCCAGCGCCGTGGGCGCTCGGCGGCGGCTGGGCAGTCGACGCCTGGATCGGAGAAGTCACCCGCGAGCACGGCGACGTCGACGTGATCGTCTTCGCCGAGGACCACCCCGCGCTCTTCGAGCAGCTTCACGGCTGGCAGTTGGCACACCACCAGAACCTGCCGGACGACGGCAACGAGCTCTGGCGAGGCCAGCGCATACACCCACCTGACCACCTCCACGGGCGCCTCGACCACGGCGAGCCGATACCGGAAAAGGGTGCGCTCTGGGCCACGGATGGCTGGCACCTCGATGTCCAGTTCAACCAGCGCCGAGGCGACGAATGGGTCCTCTCCACCGAACCGCTCGTCACGCTGCCGGTCGACCAGTGCACGCGAGCATCGGCTCTGCGAGCGCCGACGGTCGCGCCGCAAATCCTCGTCTTCTACAAATCGCTCGACTTGCGCCGGCGCGACAAGCTCGACTTCGCAGCGCTTCTCCCGCGCCTCACGCGCGAGCAGCGCGACTGGCTTCGGAACGCGATCTCCCTCGTCGGCCACCCGTGGCTGTCTCAGCTCTCCGATTGACCTGCGACTAACCACCCGGTAGTGGGTCAGTCAATCTGACCCACTACCGGGGGAGGTTTACTTGACGTGCGCGTGAGGGTCGTGGTACACACAATCTGCATTACCCCAAGGAGGTACGCCCTTTGACGCAAGAAGCCACCGCCGCCCCCGAGAAGAAACCAATTCTCCCTTTCATCAAGGTTCCCGCCAACTTCCCCACCGAGGACGCTTACCTCTGGGGCTCCAGGTGCACAGCCTGCGGCGCAAAGTTTCTCGGCGAGCGCACCGCCTGCGGCAGTTGCGGCGCCACATCGTTCGACGAAGTCCGCTTCGGCGGCGAGGGCGAGATCTACGTCTTTTCCGTCGTGCACCAGAGCGCGCCCGGCATCGAGACTCCCTACATCGGCGCCATCGTTGACCTGAGCGACGGCGTATCGGTGCGGGCCAACGTCACCGGCCTCGATCCCGAGAAGCCCAGCACCGACTGGTTTGGCAAAAAGGTAAAGATGTACGGCGAGAAGGTAGCCACCGACCGCGACGGCAACGAAGTAATCGCCGCCAAGTTCAAAGTCGTCTAGGTTAATCCCCGGCGGAGTGAGAAGGAGATCCCAATGAGAGACGTAGCGATCGTCGGCGCCAACATGCTGAAGTTCGGACGCTATCCCGACAAGGATGTGATTCAACTGGCCTCCGAGGCCGCGCTGGCGGCCATGAAGGACGCCGGGGTGACCATCAAGGACATCGAGATTGTCACCAGCGGCAACCTTTACCAGTCCAACGCCATGGTCGGCCAGCGCATCATGAAGGAGATTGGCGCCACGGGCGTCCCGGTGATCAACGTCACCAACGCCTGCGCCACGGGCTCCACGGCGTTCCGCGAGGCGTACATGTCCGTCGCCTCAGGCGCCTACGATACGGCGATGGCCATCGGCAGCGAGCAGATGGGTAAGATGGGCCTCCTTGGCGGTGGGGGTGGTGGCGACCGCGCTTACAGCACGGAGGGTGTCATGGGCACGGGCCTCATGCCCGGCGTCTTCGGACAGGCCGGCGTGGAGCACATGCGCAAGTACGGCACCACCCAGGCCCAGTTCGCCAAGATCGCGGTCAAGAACCACGAGCACGGCGTCCACAACCCATACGCCCAGTACCAGAAGGAGACGCCTCTGGAGGAAGTCCTCAACGCCCGTGTCGTCTCCTGGCCGAACACCCTTTACATGTGCTGCCCCACCGGTGACGGCGCGGCCGCGGTTGTGCTGATGTCCGCGGACAAGGCCAAACAGTACACGAAGAAGCCGGTCTGGGTCGCCGCCTCCGTCCTCACGTCGGACCCCTACACCCCGCGCAACCCGACGATGTTCGACATCAACACCCTCACGAAGAACGCCGCCAAGGAAGCCTACGAGAAGGCGGGGATCGGCCCCGAGGACCTCAGCCAGGTCGAACTTCACGACTGTTTCGCCACCGCTGAGCTCCTCCACTACGAAAACTTGATGCTTTGCGGCGAGGGCGAGGCCGGCCAGCTCATCGATGAGGGCGCCACAAAGATCGGCGGCCGGATCCCGGTCAACGCCAGCGGCGGCCTCCTCTCGAAGGGGCACCCGCTGGGCGCCACCGGCGTCGCCAACATCGTCGAGATCACCTGGCACCTTCGTGACGAGGCAGGCGCGCGGCAGGTGGAAGGCTCCAAGGTCGGGCTGGCCCACGTCATCGGCCTCGGCTCCGCCTGCACCATCAACATCTTGAAGAGGTAGCACCTGTAGCACGGATCACACCGCCTCGGTTACAGTAGAATAGAACTGCGGATGGAGGGCTGGCCCCGTCTGGGGCGAGCCCTCTTGCCAAAAAGGAGATACTGAATTGACCACCACCAAAGCCGTTACCCCCGCTGAGCTTTGCGACCGCCTCGACGCCATCATCGCTGAAAAGAGCGTCCTCAAGCACCCGTTCTACACGACCTGGCAGAAAGGCGAACTCACACTGGACGCCCTCCGCGGCTACGCCTGCCAGTATTACCAGCACGTGCTGGCCTTCCCGAAGTACGTCAGCGGCACGCACGCCAACTGCGACGACCTGGCCGACCGCCAGGAACTTCTCGAAAACCTCAGGGAAGAGGAAGAGGGCCCGAACAACCACCCCGAGCTCTGGCTCCGCTTCGGCGAGGCCCTTGGACTCACCCGGGAGGACATGATCAACGCCGAACTTCTCCCCGAGACGGCTGCCCTCGACGAGACTTACCGCCGGATCACGAAGGACGCGCCGTTCGTCTCCGGCATCTCGGCCCTCTACGCATACGAGTCCCAGGTCCCGGAGGTTGCCGGAACGAAGATGCACGGACTCAAGGAGTTCTATGGCATCACCGACAAGCAGCAGCTCAAGTTTTTCATCGTCCACAAGAGCCTCGACGTTGAGCACTCGAAGGTGACCCGCAACATGGTCGCCCGCTACGCGCAGGGCGAGCAGCACCAGGAAACGGCGACCAAGGCCGTGGAGGAGGGCGCCGATGCTCTCCTCGGGTTCCTCGATGGGTGCTACCGGGAGTATGTAGCGGCTTAATGGAGCTGACCTTCCTGGGTTCCGGAAATGCCTTCGCCTCGCAGGGGCGCTACTGGAGTTCCTTCCTCGTCGACAAGCTTTACCAGTTCGACGCGCCACCCACGCTGCTGGCGCATCTCAAGCAGATCGGCGCTGACCTGCCGAACCTGGAGGTGATCTTCCTCTCCCATCACCACGCCGATCACTTCATCGGCCTGCCGTTCCTGTTGCTGGAGTACGTCTACATGACCAAGCGCAGCAAAGACCTCTACATCGTCGGCCCCCCGGGGGTTGAAGAATGGATGGAAGACTTCGCCAACCGTTGCTACCCCGAGATCGGCAGCAAAGACGCCGGCTACAAGCGCATTTACGTCGACGCTAAACCTCACGCCGAGCAGCAGGCGGGCTCGCTGAAGTTCCTCTCCGTGCCGATGAACCACGTCACCCACAGCATGGAGGCGTTCGGATACCGCGTGGGCATTAACGGCAAGACTGTCGCCTACACCGGCGACACCATGTTCTGCGAGGAGATCTTCGAGCTCGCCGACGGCGCGGATGTCCTCGTTGTCGACTGCACCTACGCAGAAGGCAAAGGCGGTCCCGAGCACATGGGCCTCGACGACATCAAGGTGATTCGCGAGCGCATCGATCCCAACACCGACATCGTCCTCACCCACCTCAACGGAAACCCCCAGGTCAACGGCCTCCGCAAGACCCACGTCGCCGAAGACCTGAAGACCTTCAAGTTCTAACCCACGCCGGCGGTTCCCCCCGGCTGCGCGCCGCCGTACGGACAGATCTTCAGATCTGTCTAGCCATGCTTCGAATCACCCGGCGAACCATCTTCGGGTCCCACGTCTGCGCGCCCTCGATAACGCCCTGCGCCGCCAGAGCCCAACCTCCCGCCGACACCGCGCGGTGCGATAAACTCCGCCCATGACTACACAACCGCAAACGGTCGCCGTCCTCGGCGCCGGCAACATGGGCACAGCCCTCGGCCACGTTATCGCCTCCAACGGCCACAGCGTCCGCCTCTGGAGCATCGAAGCCGACGTGCTCGAGGAAATCCGCGACCACCAGCGCAACACGAAGTACCTAGAAGGTATTCACCTGCACCCCAACATCTCCGCCGTCTGGGACATGGCCGAAGCCGTCCGCGGCGCGACCCTGGTTGTCGTCAGCGTTCCCTCGCAGGTCGTCGGGTCGCTCGCGCGCGACCTGGGTGCGTCTCTCA
>Ga0247727_10018039_pt1 | contig 11160 bp, 8 predicted proteins | sample WisWelCaveWW1625_FD_202498 | JGI IMG/M metagenome (GOLD analysis project Ga0247727, IMG submission 202498) | Biofilm microbial communities from Wishing Well Cave, Virginia, United States - WW16-25 | ecosystem: Environmental > Aquatic > Deep subsurface > Groundwater > Cave microbial mat | place...
AACGCCTGGTCGATTTTTATCGTTCCGAAGGATACATCGATGCGGATATCAAGGATGTAAAATACGATCATCCCGCAGCGAACACCATGATCGTCACCTTTTTTATTTTCGAAGGCAACCAATACAAAGTGGGCAAGCTTACCGTTGCGGGGAATCAGCTTTTCACGACAAATGAAGTTGAGAAGAAGTTCAAAATGAAAGCAGGCGATCTCTTCACGCCGGGCGGTTTGCAGGGCAACATCAAGGCCATCCAAGATCTATACGGAAATCTCGGATATATTGACTGCCTTGTCAAGCCGACACGTGTGCCCAACATCCGAACAGGAACCGTGGATGTAAGCCTCGAGATTCAGGAGGGTGAGATGGTTTACGTTGACCTCGTTCAGGTCCGTGGGAATGTCGTCACCAAGGACAAGGTTATTCGACGGGAACTGGCTGTCACGCCGGGCGAGGTCTACAACAGTGTAAAAATAGATGCCTCCAAAAGGCGCCTGGATAATCTCGGATTCTTTTCCAGTGTCAGCGTGCAGCCTGAAGACACCGATGTTCCCAACCGGAAGAATGTGGTGATTTCAGTTGAAGAACAAAACACGGGGGAGATCAGCTTTGGCGCGGGCTTCAGTTCCATCGAGGCCATTTTTGGTTTTGTCGAACTTACGCAACGGAACTTTGATATTGCCAAACCGCCTTATTTCAGGGGAGCCGGACAGAAAGCCCGTCTTCGGGCCCAGTTCGGGGCCCTCAGCCAGAATTATGCAGCGTCTTTCACAGAGCCCTGGTTTCTTGACAAGCAACTGGCCGTCGGTTTCGACTTGTTTTATACCGAGGTCAGCTATTTCAGCTCGCTCTATAACGAGCGGCGGTACGGGTTTGATATCCGCGCCGGCAAATCCCTGGGGGAATTCAACAAGATTGATCTGACCTATAAGCTTGAAGAAATCGAGTTGTTTGATGTTGTATCAACCGCGCATCCCACCATCCTGGCCGAAAGCGGCAGTCGTTCCAAAAGCTCTCTGAGCACCGTTTTGACCCGGGACACACGGGATAGTTTTATACTGCCCGGCAAAGGCTACAAAATCGAGCTTTGGAGCGAAGTGGCCGGTGGCCCCGCCCTGGGAGGCGACACCGATATTTACAAATGGGGGTTGAATGGACAAATTCACTTCACGATGCCTTGGTGGGAGAAAAACATTCTTTCATTCGATGGAAGCACCGGTGTGGTGGAAGAGTGGGACAACGCAAACCGGGTGCCCATTTTTGACAAGTTCTTTCTTGGAGGTCCTGGTTCGGTCCGGGGTTTTCGCTTCCGCGATGTTGGACCCAAAGATCCCAGCGGAGGCGAGCCTATTGGTGGCAAGACCATGGCCTACTTGCAGGCAGAGTATTCCATTCCTGTGATGGAATGGGTGCGCTTTGCCACCTTTGCGGATGTCGGCCAGGTGGAGGAAAAGGCCTACGATTGGGGAGCCACCAGACCCGACGCAGGAGCGGGTATCGGGTTGCGATTGAACATCCCACGAATGGGCCAGATCAACCTGGATTATGGATGGCCCATCAGCCACGACCAGTTTACCGGTGATAATGGGCAATTCAGCTTCAGTGGCGGAACCAAATTTTAGCCAAAGATATTTGAAATTTAGACAATTCTGTTAATTTTGTTAATTCTGTCAAAAAATCTGAGAGATCATTGATTATGAGCTACTCCTCCAACTTTCTGCGTGTGGTTACCATGACTGTTGCATTTTTCATTCCCTTTGCCGCCTTCGGGCAGCAATTAAAAATCGCGTCGGTGGATATGGAAAAACTTTTCAAGGAATACTACAAAACGAAAAAAGCCGAGTTTGAATTGAAGGACCGCCACACGGCCTATCAGAAGGACGTAAATGATTTCCGTTCGCAGTTGCAGAAGATGAGCGAAGACGCAAAAAAACTCAAGGAAGAGGCTGAAAATCCGGCTTATGCCGACGAAAAAAGAGCGGAAAAACGCAAGGAGTTTGAGGTAAAAGTCACTGCCATGCGTCTTAAGGATCAGGAGGCAACCGACTTTGTAAAAAATCGTCAGCAGGAGTTGATGGACCGCGAAAAGAGCGTTAAAAACACCATTGTTGAGGAAATCAGCAAGGTCGTTCAGGACAAGGCAAAGCGTGACGGTTACAGCATTGTCATTGATCGAACCGGTCAAACATTCAACGGGATTTCACCTTTCATTTTCGTTCAGGACTCCCTGGACATCACGGCGGACGTCATTAAGACGTTGAACGCCAGCGCTCCGGCGACCACAACGACTCCAACAACCCCGGGCAGCAAAGACACCAAGGATACCAAAGCCAAAGATACTAAAAAGTAAGAGTGTGTTTGAAAATTAAACACACCAAGATCCGACTTGCATAAGACTTCCGCTGAACTTGCCGCCCTGGTTCAAGGCAAACTGGAAGGAGATCCTTCCTTGATGATTACGGGTGTGGCTGGGTTGCGTGAAGCACAGGCCGGTCATGCAAGCTTTTTGGAACATCCCCGCTACATCGGAATTCTGGCGGCAACGAAGGCTTCTGTAGTACTGGTGGATCCCGATGTAAAGACGCCAAAAAGTCAGACGGTCATTCGTGTTCCACAGCCGGGCGTTGCGTTCGGCAGGATCGTTGCAATGACTGCGCCCGAGCCGGTTCGTTTTCAGCCGGGCATTCATCCCAACGCTTATGTGGATCCCGGTGCGGTGGTTCATTCATCGGCTGCTGTTCTGCCTTTCGCGGTCATTGAATCGGGCGTGCAGATCGGACCACACACGGTCGTGGGCGCCGGTGCCTATGTGGGACACGGAGCTCGTGTGGGCGAAAACTGTCTCTTATACGCCAATGTTGTTGTGCGCGAACGGTGCATGATTGGTCACCGTGTGATTCTGCATGCAGGATCCGTTATTGGAGCCGACGGATTCGGGTACGAATTTGTCGATGGCCGCTATGAGAAAATTCCGCAGGTCGGTATTGTCCAGATCGATGACGATGTGGAAATCGGCGCCAACACCACAATTGATCGCGGGCGCTTTGGACGCACCTGGATCAAACGGGGTGTGAAAATTGATAATCTGGTTCAGATCGCGCACAATGTGATCATTGACGAGGATACGGCCATTGCCGCGCAGGCGGGCATTTCCGGCAGCGTCGTGATTGGCAGGAACGTGCGGATTGCCGGTCAGGTTGGCACCGTGGGACATATTACCATTGGAGACAATGCGATTCTCGGCGCGCAGAGTGGAGTGAACCACGATGTGCCCAAAGGCCAGTTTGTGTTCGGCTATCCGGCCCAGGAACACAAAGAAGCAATGAAAACCCACGCCCACATCCGACGGCTTCCCTATTTGCTCGAACGCATTCAAAAGCTGGAAAAGCAAATTGAGGAACTCACGAGCGACAAACATAAACCGGGACGATCCCGGCGCAAGGTTGACAGACAGGGATCAGCCTCTCCGGGAAAACCGCCGGTTTTTGAGTGAGATCCTGTCGATCGCTTGATCCATGTCGTTCAACCTGGCCTTGACCATCGCGTAAAAACCATCCGCTGAGATCGTCCGACCTCCCAGGCTCTCAATTACACTTTGCTCGGCATAATCCTCGGTTGCCACAAGATAGGAATCAGGATGCGAGCTGAGCCCCACGATGCGTTCGATGACGGCATCCGCCGTTTGTCCCTCTTTCGAATAGAGAACGCGAACACCGGTGGAGGTTGCCTTGTTGTCAGATGGCAGGGACCGGCCATCAAATACAACGACCAATTCCCCTCCCTGACAGTCATGAAATCGGGTGAGCAGATGAATCAGAGCCTGGCGGCCGGCAGCGAGGCTGCGCAGTCGAGACGGCTTCAACTCATCCCATTGATGAAGAATGCTGTAGCCATCCACAAGAATGTGTTCGGTTGACATGATGATTTGCCCGCAGTACAGGTTTGAATCGGATTTCGCGCTTCGATTTTAAGTTTAATGGGTTATAATAATTGTGCCACCCCAAAACCTGATTTATTGTAATGGTTGTCTTGGCTCGTATTTCACGAAATTTTTGTAGCGGCGGTCTATGACCGCCGAAGATCAAGCGACGACGGTCACCCCGAAAGCTTTCGGGGCAGTGCAACCGAATTTTATCTTCCCGTGAGAAATGTGGGTTAGGATAGATACGACATGAGTATTATAAAAGCTCAACAGGTTTTACAAAAGGTCGAATCCATTCCGCCACTGCCGGCGGCTGTGGAGAAATTGACCAAACTCACCAAGAATCCGGAAGTGGATGAGCGGGATGTTGTGGAGGTGATGTCCAAGGATCCGGTGTTGACCGGAAAGGTTCTTGCTGTTGCCAACTCAGCCTATTACGGCCGCTCTCAGGAAATCAGCACCCTTACAGATGCGGTGATGATGATAGGTTTCAAGGAATTAATGAGGCTTGCGCTGGGAGTCAGTGTCATCAAGGCCAAAATTGGAGAAACCACGAATGACCCGTCGGCGCCCTTGAAAACGGAGGATCTGTGGAAACATTCATTTGCTGTAGCCACTGCGGCAATGGAGATTGCCAAACTTCTTCACTTTGAGGATCCGGAGGAGGCATTTGCCGGGGGATTGATCCATGATATCGGCAAACTCATCTTCCTCGGGTTTTTTCCGGAACTCTATGCTGACATTCTGAAAAAGGCCGGGGCCGGCGAAAAACCTCTTCTCGTGCTGGAGCAGGAGGTATTCGCGATCAATCACGCGGAGGTGGAACGTTCGCTTTGCCGTCGCTGGCAGTTGCCCGACGCGCTGCTGGGCGTCGTTTCCAGGAACCATCTTCCCGTGACCGTAAAGAGACCTTCTTCCGAAATCGACCACATGATTTATGTCGTCAGGGTGGCGGATCAGCTGGCTCGGATCTCACGGATCGGCGCGGATGGAGATTCCCATGTTGAAGCGGATTTTCTGCATGTTTATCAGGCCTGTGGTATTCTCGCGGAGGATTTGAAGGAGAGGGAACTGCTCCAGATCACGCTCCTCACCCTGGGGTACAAGCTTGTTCCCGTGGGAGAAGCAAACGCGCGTGAAGCTCCTTTGGCGGGAGTGGTTGTGGATGACACCTTCCCTCCGGATTTAAAGGGGATTCTCGAGCAAAGAAACATTCCGCTGCTGGATTTTACGTGGTGGAAAAATGGGGTGGGTAAATCCAGTAAATTTCCCCGCGCTTCCGCGCGGGGCTTTTATCAACACGATCTCAATGCTTCAGAACAACCTTTCTCTGCACATGAAATCGAATACACCATGCGAGCACCTCAGCGGCCTTTTGATCTCCAATCGTTTTCACAACAACAATGCCCTCATTTTATCACATCAGGCATCTTTCATCCCCGTGCTGCCGCACGGGGTATTCAGATGTCCTTTTCATAATTCAGCAGCTCTTCGTATCCCCGTATATCGTGCCAGGGATGGATATTGCGTCGAAGGGATTGGAGTGGCCGGAGTGTGATGCCCAGGGATCGCGCCTCATCGACCAGGCTGCCTTCGCCTTCAATTTCCGGGCCATATGCCAGGTGGAGATCCCACGATGTGTCGCGTTATCAATCCCTGGAGAGTCAGGAGAGTGTTTTCCTGGGCGCCCCCATGAATCATCCGGGTGATAACATGGCAGATTTTCACAACATTTGCACCGGGTCCACATCAGCGAAAACCCTGACATCGGAATCACGGGGAAGGTTGGCGAATATCTCCCGGAGCATCTCCTTTTGATGCTTCGGCCGGCCACCTTTTAACAGGAGATGATAACGGAATTTACCGCGGAGTTTTCCAAAAGGGGCGGGGGCAGGACCCAGAATGCGGAGGGAGGGACCGAGGCGTTCCTCAAGAAGCTTGCGAAGTCGTGCTGCCACAAACTCCGCTTTGCTGGCCTGCGGGGAGGCGCACTCGATTTTCGTCAGGTGATTGAACGGTGGATATTCCAGCGCCTTGCGGAAGGATATTTCCTCACGATAGAATCCTTCAAAATCCTGCCGTCTGGCCAGTTGAATGGCCGAATGGTGTGGTGTGAACGTTTGCACAATCACCTCTCCCGCGATATCACCCCGTCCCGCGCGTCCGGCAACCTGTGTGATTTGTTGAAACGTGCGTTCGCTGCTGCGGAAGTCCGGAAGATGCAGGCTCACATCGGCGTAAACAATGCCAACCAGTGTGACTCGCGGGAAATCAAGACCCTTGGCGATCATTTGAGTGCCGAGCAGAATATCGATCTTGCCCATTTTAAAGCGCAGCAGAGTCCGCTCATAATCATCACGGTGTTTCATCGTATCGGAATCCATACGGGCGATGCGCGCGTGGGGAAAAAGCCTGGCAACAACCTGTTCCAGCTTCTCCGTGCCAAGGCCCGTGTAGCGAATGGATGGATCACGACATGTTTCCTGGGGACAACTTTGCAGTGCCGGCTGAATCCGTCCGCAAAAATGGCACTTCAGTTTTTGCTCCCGCATGTGATACGAGAGGGCAACGCTGCAGTTCGGGCACATGGCCACGTATCCGCATTTCCTGCAGATCATGGCGCTGGCGTAGCCGCGCCGGTTGAGATAGAGGATGACCTGCTCACCCCGTTCCAGGCGAAGTTGAATGGCTGATGTGAGAGCCTCCGAGAAGATGTTGAACCGTTTCTGGCGAAGAATTTCCTTGCGCAGATCCACCACGTGAATTGTTGGGAGTGTGCGTGAATCCACACGCTCGGGCATGCGGCACAGTTCGTATTTCCCGCAGAGACTGTTGTGAAACGATTCCAGGGAGGGAGTGGCCGAGCCCAGGACCACCACCACGTTCTCCAGATGTCCCCGCATGACAGCCACGTCGCGCGCGTGATAACGCGGATTTTCCTCCTGTTTGTAGGTGTTTTCATGTTCTTCATCGACAACGATCAGACCAAGGCGTTCCACCGGCGCAAAAACAGCCGAGCGCGCCCCGACCACGAGGCGGGCTTCACCTGAACGAATGTGCTGCCATTCGCGAAACCGCTCGCCTTGTGAAAGCTTGCTGTGCAACACGGCAAGGATGGAGGAAGATGTCGTAGGGGCGCGATTTATCACGCCCTGATTCATCGTGTCCTCAGTGTGGGATCCGAAACGTGCGCGTAATCTTTCCACGGTTTGCGGTGTCAGGGCGATTTCCGGTACCAGAAGGATGGCTCCTTTACCTTCCTTTAGTACACGATCCATGGCCTGGAGATAGACTTCGGTTTTGCCGCTACCCGTCACTCCGAAGAGAAGAATGGGTTTGGGTTGGGGCGCCTGGGTGGCCAAAACAATGCGCTGGAGCGCCGCAGCCTGTTGCTGCATCAACGCAAGCGGCTGGGTGGGAATCAACGTGACATCAGCCTCCTCCAGTTCCGGATCACGTTTGGATGTCACTCGCCGCATGGAGGTGCGCTTCTGTACAACGGATGGCGCCACGCTTCGAAGTGTCACGTCCAGCGGGCAAAGGTAATAAGAGGTCATCCACTCGGCGAGCTTGAGAAGCGCTGATGGTAACAGAGCAGGAAATCCAATGACCTCCAGGATGGATTTCAAGTTTGGCGGGTAGAGCGGGGATTCCTGAGTGACACCAGCCGGAGCTCTCACCTCAAGCACGGTGCCGAGAATTTTTCTTTTGCCGAATGGCACCCGGACACGGGTTCCGGCAATCACGCGATCTGAAAGCTCCAGCGGGATCCGGTAATCAAACTCACGATTGATGCGTAAATCCACACGCACGACAGCAACAGCTGGATCTGCCTCGCAGAGGGTGTTTTGCAGCTGGGATTCCATGGGCTCGACAAGTCAATCGAATCCACAACAGATTGTCACCGCTTTTATGGAATAAAGACCGTAATCCGTCAGTTACATGGGGATCAGCACAAAGCGCCGCTATCCGCTCCCGCGAGACCTCGCCCCGGCGGGCAAACTCGGGTTGCATTGTAGCGGCGGTCTACGACCGCCGGGGGAGGGATGCTATCCCGTATTTCTTACCGGAATTTTGTAGGGCGGGTGGCCCTGCCCGCCGTTTCATGGAAGGCGACGAGGCCCGTCGCCCTACAATCTTTCAACCAAGGTGTCGTCATTTTTTCCTATCGGTGATAAATGCGGGCTATCCCCCCACATAACTGACACATTACAACAGACCACCTAAGGCAGGCACCGCTGCGTGGTTGACGCCACCAAATCCGAGTGTTAAGTGACCAGACATGAGAATCCTTTCTCCACGCGGTTCAGGACTTACAAACTTTTCAATAACCGTCCTTCTGACCGTCTGCATGAATGTCTTTGGGCAGGGCGGTTCCACACCGGCAAATTCGTCTTCCAACATGGAGCATGAATTGAACGACAAAACATTTCAGAAATGGCTGGACTATATTTTACCAAAGCCTGAGGAACTGGCATGGCGGAAAATCGGATGGCGCCCAACATTCTGGAGCGCGGTTATAGAGGCGCATGAAACGGAAAAGCCCATTCTTCTATGGGCAATGAATGGTCACCCGCTGGGTTGTACTTGAAACAATGGAGTGATTTCCAGACGGTCTGTCTGGTCCAACCCCAAAATTCAGGAATTAGCGGCATGCTTTGTGCCAGTCGCCGACGAGGTGGGTTATCTCCAGCGCGGTCCCGCGCCCGAGTGCCGGCTTTTCCAGAAAATCGCTGAACAGGGTCATTACGCCGGACGGACTCAGCCCACCAACACAAGACAGGGCACTTACGCGGCTGCGCCCAGCGGAGCACTGCTCGGATCGGCCAATACGAATGATCCTGACCAGATGGCGGAAATGTTACAGAGCGCATTGGCGAAGTGGAAAACGTTGTCGCAGGCCGAAAGATTTTTAAGCGACAAACCATCACGAGACTCAACGAAAAATCAACGGTGGGAGGAATCTTATCCCAAAGACGGGTTGGTGCTCCGTGTCAACGCCCGTGATTTGCCGCGCGAGAATCTTCCCAATGACTGGCGTGCTGAAGCATGGAACCAGGATTATGCATGGTTCAGAAAGGAGGAAGCCCTGATGTTTCTGCCGACAACATTATCCACAGGAACCAAACGCATCGTCCCTGAAGATCTGATTCATCGAATTGCGCGTTGCCATCTGGTGGATAACGTCCGTGGTCAGACATCGGTATTTCCCGACAAATGCATCGAAAAAGCCCGGCTGACGGCTGAGGTCCTTGAAGTAAAGGGCGATGTCGCTATGCTCCGCTACGAAGGCGAAGCACGCGCTTTCCAAGAAGGTGATTGGCCGGTGGGTGGTTATTCAGACATGCACAACCCCGTCAAGCAGATGCGCAGTATTGAGGCAAAGTTTCTGGGGCATGCGACTTACGATTCACGACAGCAACGTTTTATTTCCTTTGAGATGATGGCCATTGGCGCCCGACGGGGAGGAACTCAATATAATTGTCGTGGGGACGACCTGGCGGCTGCCGGGATGGGCATTGCCTTCACTCTCGCGCATGACGAACCATCGGAACACGTAGCGCCCGCATCCATTTGGGAATATGGCTGGAAATGGTAAGGCTCCACGGCCAAGACCGGGACACTATGTGTTACGCCCCTCGGGCAACACCCAAGGGGAGAGTCGGAGTGAGAATGGCGCTAAGATAAGGAGTTTTGCCCCTTGTAGCGGCAGTCTATGACTGTCGCCCCACCATGTCTCGCGCTTCGCAGCCCGTTGGCTGCTCTCGCCTTCGCGAAGCCGCTTCGGCGGAGCAAGGTCGGCGGTCATAGACCGCCGCTACAGTCTCTTTCGGATACAGATTCATGTTTGTTCAATCTCGGAACAGCCTCTCACAGAGAACACATTCTGGGCTGAGACCTCTGTATGAAAATAACAGCTGGCCATCAAAACAAAAACCACCGATTGCACAGGTTGATTCCAGACTGATATATCGTGTTGCGATATATCAGTTTGTAACAACACCAGCCTGGATTTCCCAAAACCGAGCCGCCCTCATCGCGCTTTCTTCCGGGGTTTTCCCAGAAAAAGCATCGCCCATGCAGTGTGAAATGTTGTAGAAATCCTTCAGGCATTTTTAACTGGTTTTAAAATGAGTTCCAAACAAAACTTCAGCCCGGTGTGGGCCACCGTTTGGGGCCTGCTTCTGGCAGCCGTTCTCATCGGAATCCCCGCCTGGCGCATCCATGCGGCCATGAAACAGAATCGTTTTGACGGATTGATTCTCAGTGCTGCTGCTGAAAACGGATGCGACCCGTGTCTCGTCAAGGCCGTGGTGGCGCGAGAAAGCAAGTTTGATCCTTCGGTCCATGGCAATGCCGGGGAACTTGGCCTGATGCAGGTGATGCCGTTCGTGGCCCAGGAATGGGCGGAAGCGCGTGGCAGGAAGGATTTTGACCCGAACCAATTGCTTGATCCAGCGACCAACCTTCGCGTGGGAGCCTGGTACCTCTCCAAGGCGCTTCAGCAGTGGGATCAGGCCTCCGAGCCGGTTCCACTGGCTTTGGCGCAGTATAATGCGGGCCGCAGTAACGTTCTCAAATGGGTGGATGCCAATTCCATGGCGGATTCGGATTATTTCATCCGTCGGATTCAATTCCCTTCCACACGCACTTATGTTCGAACGGTCTTTAAGCAGTACAAGTATTACCGGCAACACGGCGAATTTTGATCCGCCTCCTGCCATGAGCAAAAAAAACCAGCAGGCTGGTCAAAAAAAGCCATGGTGAACTGACTCTGAGCTCCAAGTTCTTCAGACAAGACATTGTGCTGCTGGCATGATCATTCCATTTCAAGGTCGAGGTGCGGGAAGGAAAAACAGGTCTGCGACTCCACGGCCGGCAGGAGCGGTGGTTGTGCCGCTTGATTCTGCATCCACTTCCCATAAAATGCGGGAGGCTCTTCAAGTCTCAGTTGAACAGCGCCTGTCATTCGCAATCCCAAAACACGAAATCGAAGCGCATTTCACCCAAATGCCGGAACGCTATTGGGCGCGTGTGGACGAGAATGAGCTGTTAAGACATCTTGAAGTCATTCATTTATATATTGAACGCGCCGCCGACATGGACAGCGAGGGAACCATTCCCATTGTTTGCTTGAAACACATTCCGGATCGCGGTTATTCGGAGGTTGTCATCTGCACGTCTGATCAGCATGGGCTTCTGGCCAAAATCGCCGGCTCCTTTGCTGCGGTTCATATCAA
>Ga0247727_10018040_pt1 | contig 11158 bp, 10 predicted proteins | sample WisWelCaveWW1625_FD_202498 | JGI IMG/M metagenome (GOLD analysis project Ga0247727, IMG submission 202498) | Biofilm microbial communities from Wishing Well Cave, Virginia, United States - WW16-25 | ecosystem: Environmental > Aquatic > Deep subsurface > Groundwater > Cave microbial mat | place...
ATTCGCACTCAGCTGTATTTATTCGCTTTTTGTTACAACCATCGCCAACTGATGAAACACAAGTATCCCCAATATCCGTTTTCTCTCATCGATTTCCTCCCTCCTCTATAATGGACACTCCCCTTTCGCATTTTGAGTGAGAAATATCGTAATCGCAGAAAAAGGTTTGCTTTGCGTTTTAATCTAATCTCTGCCATTTATAACCTCGAACTCATCTCAAAATGACTTTTGCAAGAGGTCTACTGTATAGTTCACATTGTAATAGTTTGTTGGACTCACAGAGGCGCGAAGGCTACTGACCACAACAGGGGGATTAATTGCCCGGACAAACAGAGATTTTTCCCTTGTAAAAGGTTGACCATCACGATTGGTATTGCCTGAAATGAGAAGGTCGAATTTGTAATCACCCTCCAATGATGTGTTGCTAAAGGAATTTGCGTACACTCCATCATTTACGCCTCCATCTCCATGCAATCCATCATCATATAGCGTGAAAGATGATTGGACACCCGCAGGATTCTCAGCCGTAACTTGCATAGCAACGCCATATATGTATTCAGGTGCAACAGGCGAATCGAGAAAACTGTCTTCAATACTTGCTGTGATCTTAATGGGATTACCAACAATATACTCCTTTTTATCGGTGTCGGCAGAAAGAATCATGGCGTCTGCCGCGGAGGCGACTATAGAATAATCCTCCACTGGCCCAGAGGTGGATTTCCCGAAGACCCTTAATGTCCAAGCGCCTTTCTGAGGAGCAAATATCTTGTAAAACTCGTAAGTAGCGCCCGAAACAAATTCAATATTCGGGTCTGTTTCAGCCACAGCAGGGGTTATGACACTCCCGTCGGGTTGAACGGGGATTAAATCCAGATCGCTTCCCGGCCATGCGAGGGAAAAAGTCGCAGAACCAACCGTTGAGTCTATAAGCACAGTCTCCTCAACAGTGCCGCCTGATGGAACTTGGGATTTCACTTCTTTGATAATATCTTCTCGATAGGTATTTGCAGAGATAGATTGGAAAAGATGATTCACCCAAAAACCTGAGGTATGCCCATACCAACTTCCATTTGTCCACATTGCAATTTCGAGCGTCACTTGAGCGGTGGTTCCTATTGCCATCACGCTCACGGGTACAGTAATCTCCGGTTTGACAGTATTCCAGAAAGGAGCGGAAATCTCTTCGCCATCACTGATAAGCACCATGATTTGAGTGCGGTTTTCACTATCGGATGTATTCAACAACTGTTGCCCCAATCGCAACCCGCCTCCAATCGTCGTGCCATCTGAGCCTAAAGTTATTGTAGCAAGAGATAATTTAGCAGCATTTTTCACCGCGCCTGCCAAATCAATTTCACCTATTGTTAATGGCTGCCCTGGAGGAGGGTATAGTTGCATCGCGGTACCAGCAAAAGTAATAATACCAATTCGATCCCCCGGTCGCATGAAATCAATCAGCATTTTGGCAGATTCTTTGGCTTGTGCAATTCGGTTTTCCAATCCCATACTGCCTGAACGATCAATAACAAGAACTATATCCCTGGGCTGAAAAAGGGTGCGAGGTATAAAATTGTCCAGAATCAAATGATCGCCTTCAACAAAGATACCTCCCAATTTCACTTGAACTCTCTCCATAGTCACTTTATGTGTTTTGCCATTCAGATATTCTTCTTGACCTATAATCTTCCAAATACTCTCTGTGACCTTTTTATAACCCACTGAAGATTCATACACTTTGACCTTTGTTATACCAGGCTCATCGAAGACAAATTCACTGAAAAGTACAACATGATCTTGTCCATCTTGTGTGAATCGCATCAAAATATCCCCGCGTCGCAGGTTTTCAAATCGGATTGCCAGAGTGTTTCCGCTAGTAGCCGATGTTCCAGCTCTGGTACCAAGCCTCCATACGTTGTTTATAAAGCCAACACAATCAACGCCAGCAGTATTAGCAGTAGAAGACACTTGCTGTACTCCATTTACATATTCTGTGGTTATATCTCCCGCAGCTTTTCCTGCCGCAATTTTTTCACGAAAATAGCCATTGCCAACCTCCATTCCCTCTGTAAGCCTATATAGGCCCAAATCTGAGTCGTCAATAGGAGTAGACCCATTCCAACGATAGGAAACACCAATGTTTGAGCCAATACTCCAACAACCTTCTGATCTCGCAAGATTCGTGATGCACCATTGCATATCAGGTGTATGTATATTATCCGTATTATGTCTTATATTTGCTTCTGTTGCGGTCCACTGATGAGTAGTATAACGCTCTGCTATTAGCAGCATATCATCTCTGATGGAATCTTCCGGAGAGCCTGTCTGTGCCGATCGACCAGCAGAAATTGTTGTGGAAATCAAAAGCGTAATAACCAGAGCCTTCAAAATGTGTCGGAGCGAATTATTAATCTTTGTCATGGCAAATCTCCTTTTGGTTTTACTTGAGCTTCTGAGTTTTATTCCCTAACTAGCTTTTAGAAAAAACAACTCAGATTAAATGATATGAGGCAATATCTTCCTGTATAAGCAATTCCATTTGCTTATGGCTGATAGGTAAAAATAATGTTTGCATTAGAATATAAGTGTTGGGTATTGCCGGCAAGAATAGGCAGTGGTTTCCCGTCAATTTCTCCCATGATAAATGTCTGGTTGACAAAAAATATGTATCGGCTGGCATTAAGCCAACTCATAAACTCACCTTTTCCAACATATACAGAAGATCCATTAACAGCTGCCAGATATAAATCTGACCCGCCTGACTGAGGTACTGCGTACAGGAAATGCACATTATCTTGACTCCACGCATAGGGCAAAGCTATTTCATATGGGAGTGCCCCGCCCTCGCGTAGGTTTCCAAGATAAAATGATTGTTCATCACGATTATTATAGGTAATCCAATCTCCATAAGGAGATACCCACATTGGCTCATTACTCATTGGAGGCGGATTAAGACTGATGTGCATCTTTTCGCCAGTATCGAGCGAATAACGCCAAATTGCATAAGTGGGTGATTGAGATGTATCGTAGAAAGTATTGATTGGAAGTGCGGCAACAAGCTCCTTTGAATCCGAGGTCCAATAGACATACGGAGATAAGGGAACTGGCTCACTGATAGCGTAAGTTATCACCTTACTATGCACTACTTTGCCATCAATACTTAGTATATCTATATGACCTAACCTATCAAGCGCTAACATACTTCCATTAGGGGAGACATAAAATGTACCGCCCTGCTCTCGCGGAAAAAGATTTTTAACTTGATTAGCATTTGTATCTGCAATGAACAGGTCGCTATTGTAAATAGTTGTAAGTTCATCGGGATGAGAACACGTGCGGAAGATTAAAAAATGTGTATGCGGCACAAGTACCGGCTCACAGGGTGTAGTTGACTTATCGTAGTCTGAGCCAAACGCGGCAAGCAGGTCTTTTGTGACAAGTGCCTGCTCCTGAGTCCCATCAACATTAATTGAATAAAGATCATGCCGAATTGCATCTCGGAAAAAAAATACTCTCTCTCCATCTTCTGAGAAGAAAAGAACATTCCAATCATCCCCTTTATCAGTTAACTGCACTGGCGACTTACTACTCTCCTGAAAATACAAATTCCCATCTATTATGTAAGCCATGCGCAGTCCATCCGGCGCGGAGGAAACAGGGAGCGAAGGTGTCAGGGTTGACGTAGAGGATGATACAAGTGGCAATTCTGTGGCGGTTAGGATAGCCGGCGTGAAATTTGGCACTGTCGTCGCAGTACCAACCGGCACAGGAGTAACCTGCCCGCAACCTGCAAACAAGGTTGCCATAAGGACCAGCGCAACTATGAGTGAAATCCGACTTGGTGAATTCATCAAAGATAGCATAGCAACCTCCGGGCATAAATACAACTGGCTTAAACGCCAGTTCGTGTAACTATATTTCATCTCCAACAATCCATCCCTGCTTAAACGCAAAGCAAGCCGATGATCCCATAACGGCCTTCTGGGTTTGTTTGCCAGCCATAAATAGAAACCCATGAGGGCGAATCCCAATGGGCAGTTACGTATACAGGATTATTGGGATATTGAACTTCAAACTGACCTGTAATATTAGGCGCATTATATGGGTTACCAATAATGTTCCACCGCACGGTATATGGGTCAATTTGCACGCAATCGAAAATGGATGGGTTATCGGAATAACAGGTTAATAAACCAGCCGAATCTTGAAGAGGGGCGGCGGAGGCTGGAGGCATAATCAGGGTAAATTGAAAAATCATCATCAGCACCAAGATTATTGTCAGCCATCGGAAAATAATACGAGTTGTGTTCATGAGATTTCCTCCAGGTATAGGTTTGAATAATAAGTCAATTTGCGAAAACTTACATATGCGTTTCAAGCCAATGTCTCAAGGCAAGAGAGTTTCTTCTGGCAATTTCAGTTTTATTACTGGCTGGGGCACCGGAATACAGCAAGCGTATTCACCAAAAATAAATTTAATCTCTATCAAGCATGGATTCAGAAATCTGGAATAAATTACTCCGGTCCCGTCATAGGTCCAGCCATGTACCCCAAAATATTTTCCGCTGTACGGATGATAAAAACCTCTGACGACATAACCTTCGACAATCTTCTCGCCCGTCTCGACCAAATAAATCCCATCGGGGCGCGCTATGAACCTCCCATCCGGAGATATTCTTTCGTTAGGATAAGGATTTCTTTCAGGTACGGTTTCATAAACGATGTTGTTTTCCTGTAGGAACTGCTCCACCCGAGTATTAAATTCTCCTCCTCGAATATCTGAACGGCTGAATATGAAGTTTTGATCTGGATTTGCCGAAAAATTGGGCATTAGAACAACCACGGTGTCGTTACTTGTTTGAGTGAAATAAATTTGTTCAGCCTGATGCAAAGCGGCAACAAGAAGCTCAAGATTTGGCTCTCCATTTGTGTAAGTATCTTCTCGCCAATATCTAAATTTCCGGATGGGGTATTCCTTTCCAGTCCTTCGATCAAAAATAGTATCTAGTGTGCCCACATACGTGCTTTCGGCAAACCATAGATCGTCTGTCAGAAAACTGGAAAATGGCTGGTCAGTTACGTCAACATATTCCATCGTTTGTAAGTCCAACAAATAAGACGGCCAAAATCTTTTCGTTTGGACATGTAGCCATTTTCCACTGGGCGAGAGAGTAGGTGAACCAGTGGACCTTACGTAATGACAAGCAGGTATAACCACATCAACATTATCCGGGTAGCGCCATTCTTCGCTGGCAGACGGGCAATTGCACTGAAAGAGATATTGCAACAACAAACTGTTTCGTCCCCACAGTCCCCAGCAGTAGCCGTAATAGAACAGTAAGGGCAATCCCAACAGAAAGGTGAAACAAGTTAGCCAAAAGCGGTATCCGCGTTGTTTAGGAGGATTTGGGTTATCAGTTTTCTCGGTTTTCATGGTCAACATCCTGCCTTGGAGTCCTCTCTTGATACGGAACAGGATAGCAGAGGTCAATGATTATGGCAAGTGACTTAACGCCAATTTATTCATGAAAATCCCTGTCAGGATCGGCAAAAATAATTTACTTTCTCTTGACGAGTCGCCCATACTATATTACCCCGCGAGATACGCCGCTGTTTGCTCCACCGTCGCCACGGGAAATGTAAAGTGGAATGCCGCGCCCTTGCCGGAATCGCTTTCGATCCAGATTCGTCCGCCGTGACCCTGCACTGCGAGGCGGCAGAACGCGAGGCCGATGCCAAGCCCGGGTTTGTTCGAGCCGCGCATACGCGTGAACTTATCGAAGACGCGTTCCTGCTCGGCAGGCGGGATGCCGGGACCGGTGTCGCGTACCCACAGGTGAACCCAATCGCCTTCATGCCGCGCGCCCACGTGAACCTCGCCTTCGGTGGGAGTGAACTTGCTCGAGTTCTCAACAAGGTTGATCAACACGCGCCGCGCCATGTCTTCATCCACCCAAATGGAAGGGAGAGACTCGGGCAGATCCGATTCGAGTTTTTGCCGGCGTCCGTCCGCAACGGGTTGCATGTCGGCGACGGCTTTTTGAATCAGGTCGAGCGCGTTCACCGATTTTTGATTGACGACGGGTTGACCCGATTCGAGCCGGTTGACATCGAGCAGGGAATTGACGAGGCGTTGAATCCGCTCCGTGGAGTTTTCGGCGATCTTGATGATCGAGAGCACCGTCTCGCGCTCCTTCTCTGGCACCATGGTATACAAGATATCAAGGCTCGATGAGATATTCGCAAGCGGCGAACGCAGGTCGTGATAAATCATCGAGGTCAGGTCGCCGCGCAAGCCGTCCAGTTCCTTGCGTTGGGTGATGTCGCGCAGAATCCATTGGATGGAATCCGCTTCCTCGAACTCGATGCGCCGCGCATGGACTTCGATCGGCATGTGCGCATCATCCTGCCGGCTCAAGGACGATTCGTACGTAGACGTGCGGTTCTCGCGCAAGGACTCGAATTCCATCCCCGTTTTATTCCAGTTCACCTCGTGGAGCTGGTCAATGGTGAGCGCGTGCAACGCCTCTTCGGTGTAACCGCTCAACAACACCGCCTGGCGGTTGGCTTCGAGAATCTTTCCGTCCCAATCGGTGATCACCATCGGGTCAATGCTGTCTTCAAAGAGTTCGCGATAACGCTGATGCGCGGCTTGCAATTTCTCGAAGAGTTGTGCGTTTTGAATTGCAGAGCCTGCCAAACCGCCAATGCCCGCCATGACGAGCAACGCGTCGGGGTCGAAGGTTTTGGCGACAGGATTGATCGCTTCGAGGAGGCCGATCACGCGTCCCTGCGATTGAATCGGCGCGACGAGCACCCCGCGCATCTCGACTCCGCCGAACTTGTCATCATCGTGGAAATTTTTATCCTGCGTGACGTCGTTCGCAACTACACTGCGTCCCTCGCGCGCCGCATGACCGACGATGCCGACGCCCAGCGCAATCTTCCTGCCGAGGATGTTGCCGGCATTCTGCCCTGCCGCCGCGCGAAACACAACGTGCTCCTCTTCGATCATGCCGAGCGCGACGGTTTCCACTTGCAACGCCTGCATGGACTGGATGAGGATGCGCTGGTATAGATCCTCCATGCGGAGCGACACGTTCATTGATGAGGCGCCCTCCGCCAGCGCGGTCATCACGCGCGCCTGCCGCTGGCTTTCGGTATACAAGCGCGCGTTGAGAATCGCAACGCCTGCCTGATCGGCGATGGCTTGCATCAGGTCGAGTTGTTCGCTTGAAAATGCGTTGGGAGAGGGGTGGACGAGTGTCAGCACACCCACAAGTTTTTCACGCGCCTGCAAAGGCACGCAGATCGCCGATTTCACCCCGCTCTTGTTCATGGCATCGTCCGGGCGCATGAGCCAGCGTTCATCCTTGCTGGTATCGGGAATGTACACGCCGCGGTGGTTGCGAATCACCCAGCCAGCCAGCCCGCGCTCCATGGTTTCACGCAACTGCTGGGTGGTATGCTCGTGGACCTGCATGCCATAGACAATGGTCGCATCCACGGCTTTGCCGGAATCATCCAGCACGACAACACTGCACCGTTCGCCGCCCACGTTTTGGATGGCTTCATACAATATACGCTGCAACACCGTCCGCAAATCGAGCGCGGTCGCCACCTCGCGGCTGACGTTGTAAAGAAGTTCGAGCAGAGCGCGTGTGCGGTCTTGTTCCTTGGGGATTGACATAAATCGGTTTCTGCGAAAAGCCCGTCAAAACCAGAGTATAGCACACTCCCTTACGGTACAATTGCCGCCATGACCCTCGACCTATCACGCATCCAAGCCTTGTGCTTCGACGTGGATGGCACGCTCAGCGACACGGACGATGTGTACAAACAAAAGGTCGTTCGCTTCTTCCCAAAAATTCTTTTCCGCGACCCCGATCACGCGGCGCGGCGCTTTGTGATGTGGGCAGAGGCGCCCGGCAACGCCCTGCTCGGGCTTGCCGACACGCTCGGTATTGACGATGAAATGACCACGGTGATTGACTGGATGTCGCGGCACCGCCGGCAATCGCATAGAAAATCCTTCCTCGTCGTGCCCGGCGTGGATGCGATGCTGGCAAAACTCAAAGGGGAATTTCCGATGTCGGTCGTCAGCGCGCGCGATGAAAAGGGGACGATGCGCTTCCTTGAACAATTCGACCTCGTGAAATATTTCGACGTGATCGTGACGGGACTCTCAGCCGAACACACGAAGCCTTATCCGGACCCGGTCCTGCTTGCCGCCCGTACAATGGGATTCAAGCCTGAGCAGTGCCTGATGATCGGCGATACCACCGTGGATATGCGCGCGGGCAAATCCGCGGGCGCGCAGGCAGTGGGCGTGTTGTGCGGCTTCGGGGAAAAAGATGAGTTGTTGCGCTTCGGGGCGGATTTGATCTTGGAAACGACCAGCGATCTTGCAGAAAAACTTTTATCACATGAATCGTGACCCCGAAGGCGACGTGTTGACGGTTCGTCTTTCGCTCACCGTGTCGAAACAGGTCGAATGATCTTAGAATGCCATGCGCACGATGCATAACTCCGAAGAAGTGACATGATGCTTTTACTGTCATGCCATCCCTTCGGGATTTGAAACCAAACCCCGCTATCTACTACAATCCGATCACCCCTTCGGGGTTCGCGGGGATACGAACAAATCAACCCAAAATTGATTTCAGTCTGAAAGCAACTACTTCGCTCCAAACAAGAATAGCGAGTATAAAAACATAGAACGCCGCGCCTTTGAGCCAGAACGTGGGAAACGCCAGCGCGACGGTGATCCATGTGAATAACGATAAATTTTTCCAGCGGGCGTCTTGTTGAAAGGCAAAGCCAAGCAGAATCATCGCGGGTATGAGCGTGAGGCCGAGCGCAACGAACGACAGATCATGCAGACGTCCATGCCAGGTGGCGGGCGTGGAGCGAATCGTCGGGTCGGTGGTGAACGCGAGACCGGCAATCGCCAGCCCGGCGAGAGTCACCGCGAGGGTGGAGAGAAAGGTCAAAGGGGTGCGAGTCAGGTTGAGGTGGAGTCCCGAAGCGAAGATGATCATCATGAATCCGCAGAGAATGAACGTCACCGTCATGATCCAGCCGTAATCGCCGAGCGCGAGACCGGAGGGCCAGTCGAGGGTGGGGTCGTTGATCGGATGCCATCCCAACGAAAGCAGAAAATCGTATTTGAGAACCGTGAGAGTTGTGAGGATGAATCCAAATAAGATTGGACCGCCGATGCCCGCGCGTGCGGCAAATTTCGTCATTGAGAAATATAAACGGCAATCAACGCGAGAAGCCCGGGCAAGGCTTGAATGTAGAGAATCGTGCGCCGCGTGGTAAGCCCTCCATAAATGCCCGCGATGAGAACGCAAACGAGGAAAAATATTTTTATCGCGGGGTCGCCGGAGACCAATCCCCACACCAAACCCGCCGCGAGGAAGCCGTTGTACAACCCTTGGTTCGCGGCAAGCGAGGCGGAGGCTTTGGAATATTCGGGGGTCATCTTGAACCGCTTCCTGCCGAAGGGATGATCCCAGAAAAACATTTCGAGGGCAAGAAAGCCGAGGTGGAGGATGGCGACGAGGACGACGAGAATACTGGAGAGAGTGTTCATGATGATTCCTTTTCTAGTGTTGGAGATTTTTGGCTAGGGTTTTTCATCGCGTTCATTTGCGATTATATCAATGAAGGACTCCAGGGACGTTGGCTCGCGTTTCAAAATCCACTTCAAGCTGTTAGGGTTCCCCGCCAGACCCCACCGGTCATAATATTCGAACATCTTGATCAAATTCTCAATCGCGTGCTTGCTTACGTTACTTTGTTCAGCGCGCAGTCTCCAGTCTCGAATCTCTGTTTTTTCCGCCTTTACATCCCGCTTCAGAACTCGCCCAAATATCTCCGCCGCCTCGGCATGGGACGTGGGGGACGTTCCCGCGAGTTCATACGTCGCGTTGACGTGACCCGCCTCGGTCAACACAATTTGAGCGGCTTCGGCGAGGTCTTCCAGGTCAATGAAACTGAATTTCGTTTGGATGGAATACGGCACGCGCAGAACGCCCTCTTCGACGATACTTTTCCAGCCTGCCAGCAGATTTTGCATGTACGGCGCGGGTTGGAGGGTGGTGAAGGGCAGTCCTGACTCGAAGATCATTTCTTCAACACGCATTTTCTGCCAGTGATGATTCATCACTTCGATTTGTGGATGCAAAACCGAGTGATAGACAAAATGTTCAACTTCGTTTTCACGCGCCGCCTCAATTACCAATTTACCAATTACCGCCTCATCAGGATTCATGTTTGGGCAGATGTGATAAACAGCTCGCGCGCCTTGCATAGCGGAATGAATCGCTGATTTATCCTGCATATCGCCGACAAAGACCTTTTCCGCACCCAGAGACTTTAGAACCGCAACTTGCTCTTCGCGATGAGCAAACGCGCAAAGGCTCTCAACTTTCGAGAGTCTCTTAATAATGGCTTTCCCTGTCTTTCCACTTGCGCCTGTGACGAGAATCATAGTGCCGTATAATCCTTCAAGCAATTATGCCACGAAGAAGGAAGCGACATGCTCTCGATTGAAAAATCCCCCGTCCCAGCCAATACCATGCTGGAAAAATACTTGACCGACGGGACGTACGTAGATTGTTACTCGACCGAGCTCCCCGTGCAGGTTTCTTTCTCTGAATTTATCTTTGCTTTCTACACTACACCTCTCTTCAAGCTAGAGCGATTGATATTGAAGTTGTTTGTTTTTAGACCCTCAACAGATATGCAAGCAAAGCAATTAGCAAATAGTGAAATTGATAAATTCGCGGCGTGGACAGTCGAAGCGCGAAACGAAAACGAAATCTTGATGTGCGATTTTATCGGGCGCACTCGCTCTTGGTTTATGGTAAAAGATAACGGCGCACACACGCAGTTATATTTTGGTTCTGCGGTTGTGCCAAAAGCAGGCAAATCATCGCTTGAGTTTGGTTTTAGAGCATTGCTGGGCTTTCATCAAATCTACTCGGTCTTGCTGTTGGCTTCTGCAAATTCGAAACTGACACATCGAACTTAGAGAGTGTCTGAAAAGTCAATCTGGAGCAAGTCTGCGTAGCATAAGCCTAATCATCGCCACATAAATGAAAGACTCGCTCGTTTCAGGTAAGCGTTCGTAATCTCTGGCAAGTCTGCGTTG
>Ga0247727_10018041_pt1 | contig 11158 bp, 8 predicted proteins | sample WisWelCaveWW1625_FD_202498 | JGI IMG/M metagenome (GOLD analysis project Ga0247727, IMG submission 202498) | Biofilm microbial communities from Wishing Well Cave, Virginia, United States - WW16-25 | ecosystem: Environmental > Aquatic > Deep subsurface > Groundwater > Cave microbial mat | place...
AACGCGGACCTCGTCCAAGACCCGGACGTTCTCGATACCTGGTTCTCCTCCTGGTTGTGGCCTTTCTCCACGCTGGGCTGGCCGGAAAAAAGTCCCGACCTTAAATTCTTCTATCCCACGAACATACTTGTCACGGCCTATGAGATCATTTTTTTTTGGGTGGCGCGAATGATGATGGCCGGTCTGGAATTCATGGGCAAAGAACTCTTCAGCCAGGTGTATATCCACGGCATCGTCCGCGACGAGACGGGCGCCAAGATGTCGAAGTCCCTGGGAAATTCCGTGGACCCGATCGCCATCATCGATGAGTTCGGCGCGGATGCGCTGAGATTCGCCCTCGTCTCCATCACGGCGGAGGGGCAGGACGTCTATTGTTCGAAGGAAAAGTTCGAACTCGGCCGGAATTTTGCCAACAAGATCTGGAACGCCTCGCGTTTCGTCGCGATGAACCGCCCCAAAGGACCGGGGCTCAAAAAAGCCCCCGCGGCCGCGTCTTTGAGCTCAGCGGACCGCTGGATCCTGAGCCGGCTTCACGAGACGATCCAACACGTCACGCTGTCTCTGGACAAGAGTCGTTTCAACGAGTCGGCCGGCATCCTCTATGATTTTTTCTGGCATGAGTTCTGCGACTGGTATCTTGAGATCGTGAAAGCCAATATCAAAGCCCCTGAGGTCCAATGGGTGCTGCATCAATGTCTAGAGAATATCCTCACACTTCTTCACCCTTTCATGCCGTTTATCACGGAGGAACTATGGCAGTCCCTCCCGCATGAAGGCGACACCCTCATGAGAAGCGCTTGGCCCAAAGCAGATAAAAGACGGATAGACAAAAAGATCGACGCGGAAATGGACCTCGTCATCGGGGAGATACAGTCCATCCGGAATGTCCGCTCCGCCTGGCAGATCAACCCCAAAGAGGCCGTCACCGTGGTCGTCAAGACCCAGCGCGACAAGGAGCTCAGGGTTTTGAGGCATTATTCCACCATGATCGCGCAGTTGGCTAAGATCTCCTCCTTGCGGATCGGCAAGAATCTCGCCCGCCCCAAAGAATCAGCCGTCGCCAATATCGGCCGCGTCGAGACCTACGTCGTTCTTTCCGGGCTCGTGGATGTCCAGGTGGAACGTCAGCGCATAGAGCTCGCGCTCACCGATGTCGAAAAAATGATCCGGGGTCTCGAAGGGCGCCTAAAGAACGAGGAATTCCTGAAAAAGGCGCCCAAAGAGGTCGTGGAAAAAGAACGCCTCCGGGCCGAGGAGCTGGCCAACCGCCGCCAGCGCCTCCTGGACAACCTAAGAACCCTCAGCGAATAACGCCCATCATGATCTGGCCCGATCTCGTCGATCTCACCGTGAAGCTGGCGCTGCGGGAGGACGTCGGCCGCAAGGATATCACCACGACCGCGCTTTTCGGAGAAAACCTCCATATCCGGGCGGGGCTCCAGGCCAAAGAGGCCGGCGTCCTCTGCGGGATCGAGGTGGCCGAGCGCGTATTCCGCCATGTGGATGAGAATCTCCGATTTTTGCCTATCGTCAAGGACGGGGAATCGATCGAGCCGTCGCGCGAAGTGGCTTTTGTCAACGGCTCGGCGCTGTCCATCCTCATCGCGGAAAGGACGGCGCTCAATTTTATTGGGCATCTCTCCGGTATCGCGACGATGACGAGTCGGTTCGTGGAAAAGGTCAAAGGCACCAAGGCCGAGATCATGGACACCCGCAAAACCACGCCGAATCTTCGGACCCTGGAAAAATACGCCGTGGCCATGGGCGGCGGGGTGAATCACCGCGCCGGTCTCTATGATCAGGTCCTCATCAAAGACAATCACCTGCGGGTCCTGAAGGACAGGTCCATTCCAGACATCGTGCAGACGATCAAGGAAAGCGTCCTCAGAAAGACCGTGGTCGGCATCGAGGTCAAGAACCTGAAAGAGCTCGGCGAGGCTCTGAAGACAAAAGTGCATTATATCCTGCTCGACAACATGACCCCCGAGACGGTCAAGGAGGCCGTGCAAATGCGCGAAAAGGCCCACTCCAAGATCGAGCTCGAGGTTTCAGGCGGCATCAGGTTGGAAAACGTCCGCGAATACGCGGACACCGGCGTGGAGCGGATCTCGATCGGCGCGCTGACGCATGGCGTCCCCTGGCTCGACGTTTCGCTCGACATCGTGGAATAAAACGTCAGGACAATCGATGAATTTCAAGATCCATAGTGACATGACCCCGCAAGGGGACCAGCCCCAGGCCATCAAAAAACTTATCGAGGGCCTTCGCGCCAAAGACCGCTATCAAACACTGCTCGGTGTCACCGGAAGCGGAAAAACGTTCACGGTCGCCCATGTGGTCGAGGCCGTCAACCGGCCTACTCTCGTCCTCTCCCACAACAAGACCCTCGCGGCCCAGCTCTACAGTGAGTTCAAGGAGCTTTTTCCCGAGAACGCCGTGGAATATTTTGTCAGCTATTACGATTATTATCAACCCGAAGCCTACGTGCCGCAGACCGACACCTATATAGAGAAGGACTCCGCCATCAACGAGGACATCGACCGCCTGCGCTTACGCGCGACGAGCTCGCTCCTCTCCCGGAAGGATTGCCTCGTCGTGGCTTCCGTCTCGGCTATCTACGGTCTCGGCTCCCCGGAGGAGTACTCCGAGATGCTCGTTTTTGTGAAAGAAAACCAGCGGTTATCCCGGGAAGACCTTTTAAAGCGCCTGGTGGATATCCAGTATCAAAGGAACGACGTGGAATTCAAGCGCGGCCATTTCCGCGTCCGCGGGGACGTGGTGGAGGTGTACCTCGCCTACGAGGAAAGCGCTTTGCGCATCGAGTTCGAGTGGGAGGAGGTCCGGCGGATCAGCCGCGTGCATCCCGTGACGAACGAGGTGGTCTACCGGCTCGAGTCGGCGGCGATCTACCCGGCGAAACATTTTGTCACGACCCAACCGCGCCTGGAGCGGGCGTTCGTGGAAATAGAAAAGGAGCTCATCGAGCGCCTCAAGGTGCTCAACTCCGAGAACAAGCTCGTCGAGGCCCAGCGCCTGGAACAGCGCACCCGGTACGACATGGAGATGATGCGGGAGCTCGGCTTTTGCTCGGGCATTGAGAATTACTCGCGCATCATCACGGGGCGGCCCGAGGGCTCGAGGCCTTTCTGTCTCCTGGATTATTTTCCGAAGGATTTTTTGACCGTTATCGACGAATCCCATATGACGGTGCCGCAGATACGCGGGATGTACTTCGGCGACCGCGCCCGGAAAGAAACGCTCGTGAATTACGGGTTCAGACTGCCCTGCGCGCTCGACAACCGACCGCTCAAATTCGAGGAGTTCGAGACGCTCATCGGGCAGACGCTTTTTGTGTCGGCGACGCCCGCGCCTTTCGAGATCGAGCGCTCGGCCAAGATCGTGGAGCAGGTGATCCGTCCCACAGGACTCTTGGACCCCGAGATCGAGGTGAAGCCGTCCAAGGCCCAGATAGACGACCTGATCCATGAAATAGAAAAATGCGTCGAAAAAAAAGAGCGCGTCATCGTGACCACCCTGACGAAACGTATGGCGGAGGACCTGGCGCAGTTCCTTGAGAACGCGGGGACGCGCGTCAAATACATCCATTCGGAGATAGACGCCATCGAGCGCGTGGAGATCCTGCGCGACCTACGTCTTTCCAAATTCGATTGTCTGGTGGGCATTAACCTGTTGAGGGAAGGCCTCGACCTTCCGGAGGTGTCGCTCGTCGCGGTGCTCGACGCGGACAAAGAAGGTTTCTTGAGGAGCGAGACGGCGCTTACCCAGGTCGCGGGCCGGGCCGCGCGTCACGAGAACGGCCGCGTCATCTTTTACGCGGACAAGATAACCGATTCCATGCGCAAGGTGATCCTGGAGACCACGCGCCGCAGGAAAGCCCAGACGGAGTACAATAAAAAGAACGGCATCACCCCGACGAGCATCCGCAAGGAGATCCGCGAGGGCATCGAGGCCATCAAAAAAGCGCGGGAACTCGTCCTGGAAACGGCGGGCGTCACGGTCGACGAATCCGATGTTCTGGAGGTCGTGAGCGCGCTGGAGGGGGAGATGGAAGAGGCCGCGCGACTTTTGCAGTTCGAGCGGGCTATCGAGCTTCGGGACCAGATCAAAAAGATCCAGCGGAAGATGGAAAAGCAAAAGCCGCAGAAAGAGGCGGCGCGATGAAGCACGCCGATAAACTTCTCACCTTACTAAAGGAAGGGGGCGAGGGTTACATTTCCGGCGAGGAGATCTCAAAAACCCTCGGCATTACGCGCGCGGGGGTGTGGAAAGAGGTCCAGGTGTTGAAGACGCTCGGCTACGGCATTTCGGCGCTCACGCATCGGGGCTACCGCCTTCTTTCGGTCCCCGACAAGCTTTTTGCCGATGAGATCCAGTACGGCCTTCGAACCCAGGTCGTGGGGAAAAGGATATTTTCTTACGAAGAACTCAACTCCACGAACAGCGCCGCCGAGCGGCTGGGCGAGGAGGGATTCCCCGAGGGCGTCTGTGTTTTCGCGGAACATCAAAAAAAAGGCCGCGGCAGGCTCGGACGGGTATGGAGCTCTCCGCGCGGGCAAGGCATCCTTCTTTCAGTGCTTTTGAGGCCGAAGCTGGCGCCTTCGGAAGTCTCGCGGCTTACGTTGATGGCGGCCCTCTCGGTGATCCGCGCGATCGAAGCCGAGACCGGTCTGCGGCCCAGCGTCAAATGGCCCAATGACGTTGTCCATGAAGGCAAAAAACTTTGCGGGATACTCACTGAAATGAGCGGGGAGACCGACCGTGTCCGGTACGTGGTCCTTGGGATAGGACTCAACGTCAACTCCAAGCTCAAAGATCTGCCGCCGGGAAGCGTTTCTCTGCGCCACATCCTCGGCGAAAAAATCCCGCGCGCGAAACTCGCCCGGCGGCTTTTGGAGGAGATCGAGCATCACTACCTGCGTTTGGGCAAGGACCGGTTCGAGGGCGTTTCGGAGGAATGGGAATCTTTGTCCGAAACGACGGGACAGCGGGTCTTGGTGACGACGCCCGGCCGGACCATCCAAGGCATGGCCGCCGGCGTCGACACGGACGGGGCGCTTTGGATACGACATGACAACGGGCTCCGGGAGCGCGTGCTTTCGGGGGATGTCCAGCGCCTGAGGCCCGCACGTTGAAGTTCCTGGCCGTCGATATTGGGAATACCAGCATCCATTTCGCGTTCCGTGAGAGGAAGGCCTGGCGAAGGCATCTTTCCGTATCTAGCCGCACGCCTAAGAATATCCTGAGGCGCTTTCTTTCGAAGCATTTCACCGGGCTTCGGGACACGGACGTTTTCATCGCCAGCGTCGCACCGGCAGCGAACGCGCTATTAAAGGAATTCTTCGCAGAAAAGCCCGGCGTTAGAACGCGTTTCATCGGGGATAAGTTCCCGGTGCCTATCGTGAACCGCTACCGGAACCCGAAACAGGTCGGAGTGGACCGGCTCTTGAATGCCTTGGCTGCTTACCGCCGTCTCAAGACAGAGCTTATCGTCATCGATTTCGGCACTGCCATCACCTTCGACGTGGTGAGCCGCCGGGGGGAATATTTGGGAGGCATCATCGCGCCCGGCATCGAGATCAGTCTCGAGGCCCTGTTCCAAAAAACAGCGCTTCTCCCCAAGATCGTCTTGAAGCACCCTAAAAATTGGATAGGCCGCGACACCGCGGAGAGTATCCGCGTCGGATGTTCCGTGGGTATCGGAGGCCTTTGCGATAGGGTGGTGGAGGCTGTCTCAAAGAAATATCGCCTGAAACCCAAGGTTATCGCCACTGGCGGCTACGCGCGTTTTATGAAGAAATACTGCCGTTCCATAGGCCCGATCGCCCCCGATCTCATCCTGGACGGCATCCTTTTGGCCGCCTCAAAAGCTTCTTGACAAATTAGGCCTTTTCTGTAGAATACTAGCACTCGGCTTTAGTGAGTGCTAAATCTGATCCAGAGCCGATAAAGTTCAAACCCAACATTTACCAGGAGGGGTCGAATGGAGAAATCGAAGATTCAACCTTTAGGGGATCGCGTTTTGGTGGAGCCCTTGGAAGCGGAAGAGAAGAGCACCGGAGGCATCATCATCCCGGACACCGCCAAGGAAAAACAACAGCGGGGCAAGGTCGTCGCCATTGGAAAAGGCCGCGTCAGCGATGAAGGGAAATTAACGCCGCTAGAAGTCAAGGTCAACGACCAGGTCCTTTTCGGGCGTTACACTGGAAGTGAGATCAAGATCGGTGCGACCGATTATCTGATCATCAAAGAGGACGATATTTTAGGGATTATCCGCTAATAACAACGTCATCCTGAGGCGCGTAGCGCCGAAGGATCTAGATTCTTCGCTTCGCTCAGAATGACGTTTAACAAGGAGAAATAAGCATGGCAAAGCAACTACAGTACAGCGACGAAGCGCGCCGGAGCATTTTGAGCGGCGTCGAAAAGCTCGCGAAAGCGGTCAAAGTCACGTTGGGGCCCAAAGGCCGCAACGTGTGTATCGACAAGAAATTCGGCTCACCGACGATCACCAAGGACGGTGTTACGGTGGCCAAAGAGATAGAGCTCAAGGACCCGTATGAGAATATGGGCGCCGAGATGGTCAAGGAAGTCGCTTCGAAGACCAGCGACAACGCCGGTGACGGCACGACGACCGCGACGGTGCTGGCCGAGGCCATCTTCCGCGAAGGGTTGAAGAACGTGACCGCGGGAGCCAATCCCATGGCCCTGAAGCGCGGCATCGAGAAAGCCGTGGCAGCCATCAACACCGAGCTTAAAAAGCTCTCCAAACCCATCAAGGGCAAGAAAGAGATCGCCCAGGTCGCCAGGATCGCCGCGAACAACGACCCCGAGATCGGGGACTTGATCGCCGAAGCGATGGACAAGGTCGGCAAGGACGGCGTCATCACGGTCGAAGAAGCTAAGTCCACCAAGACCACGATGGAGGTGGTCGAGGGGATGCAGTTCGACCAGGGATACCTCTCGCCTTACTTTGTGACGAACGCCGACCAGATGGAAGTCACGATGGAAGACGTTTACATCCTGAACTATGAGAAGAAGATCTCGTCCATGAAAGACCTGCTTCCGATCCTAGAGAAAGTTGCCAAGTCCGGGAAACCGCTTGTCATCATCTCCGAAGAGACGGACGGCGAAGCCCTCGCGACCCTGGTCGTGAACAAGCTCCGCGGGACCTTGCAGATCTGCGCGGTCAAGGCGCCGGGTTACGGCGACCGCCGCAAAGAGATGCTCGGCGACATCGCGGTGCTGACGGGCGGCAAGGCCATCACGGAAGACCTCGGCATCAAGCTCGAGAACGTCCAACTGACCGACCTCGGACGCGCCAAGCGCGTCACGGTGGATAAAGAGACGACGACCATCATCGAAGGCGCCGGCAAGACCGCCGACATCAATGGCCGCATCTCGACCATCAAGAAGCAGATCGAGGATTCGGATTCGGATTATGATAAAGAGAAATTGCAAGAGAGGCTCGCGAAGCTCTCCGGCGGCGTGGCGGTGCTGAACGTGGGCGCGGCGACCGAGACCGAAATGAAAGAAAAGAAAGCCCGCGTCGAAGACGCGCTTCACGCGACCCGCGCGGCCGTGGAAGAGGGGATCGTCCCCGGCGGCGGCGTGGCGCTTCTACGCTGTGCCAAGGTGCTGGACAAGATAGACCTCGAGGGAGATGAGCTGGTCGGCGCGAAGATAGTCCGCCGTGCTATCGAAGAGCCTTTGAAGTACATCGCGTCCAACGCCGGCCAGGTGGGCGATATCGTCGTGGCGAAGGTCAAGGAATCCAAAGAAGTGAACTTCGGCTACAACGCCGACACGGATGAGTACGAGGATCTGGTCGCGGCGGGGGTCATCGACCCGGCCAAAGTGACGAGGACCGCGCTTGAGAACGCCGCGTCGATCTCAGCGCTTCTTCTCACCACCGAATCAATCATCACCGACCTGCCGGAAGAGAAGTCGGGCGGGATGCCCGCAGGCATGCCCGGAGGAATGGGCGGGATGGGCGGAGGAATGGGCGGATACTAATCCCACAGGTGTCATTGCGAGGAACCGCGAAGCGGTGACGAAGCAATCCAAGCAATTAAAGAAACCCGGAGTCCACAAGACTCCGGGTTTTTTGTTTTCCGAGAAACTTTTAAAAAAGGTTGCGGATGACTACCGGGGCGGGCTTGAGCTCATCGCTCTCGCGGCGGGGCCTGACAAGGCATTCCTTTGGAGGGGCCGCAAAATTCCCCTCCGAGGAATTTTGCTTAGTCCTCGGCCCCGCGCTTGAAATATCCGTGTTCCGTGGGCGGGGCCTCGGAATGCCCCTCCAAAGGAACGCCTTGCCACCCGCCGCGGGGCTAATGCGTCCCCGGCGGACTGCGTCCGGTATGCTATCCGCAGGAAAAAATTACAAAGCGGGCGCAATAACAGTAGATAAGAGAATGATAAAAACTCTAACTTTAAATAACTTTAAAGGCTTCAGTAATCACACAATTCCTTTTTGTGAGTTATCCATTATTGTTGGAAAGAATAATGCGGGCAAGTCCACAATCGTAGAGGCACTACAATTAATTTCTTTAATAACAAACCGCTATAAAAAGTTGACTTATGTAGATATTCCCGCATGGCTTGATCTTGAAGTAGCCAATCGCGGCGTTTCCCCATCGTTGCGCGGTATCGAAATAGGATTCAGAAATATATTTCATCAATACGCAAAGCCACCCGCCATTATTCAATGTGATTTTGAAAACGGCTCAAAAATTAATCTATATATCAACAGCGATGCCGAGATATATGCCACGATTTTTAACGCAAGAGGTGACTTGGTAAGTAGCCAGTCAATCGCCTCACGTTCCGACATTCCAAATATTAGAATACTTCCTCAAGTGGCGCCCCTGGCAATAGATGAGCAGATACTGACTCCTGAATATGTTCAGAAAGCTCGTGGCTCCACTCTAGCCCCCTCTCATTTTCGTAACCAATTAAATCTTTCGTATGATTTATTTCCTGAATTTAAGAGTATGGCTGAAAGGAGTTGGCCAGAATTACAAATATTGGAGTTAGAAGGACGGGGTGGATTGCCCGGAAGAGATACGTTGTTTCTTCATGTCCGAGACAGAGGATTTGTGGCCGAAGTATCGTCGATGGGTCACGGATTACAAATGTGGCTCCAGATCATTTGGTTTTTAACATACGCTAAGCAAAACGAAATCGTAGTCCTAGATGAGCCTGACGTCTATATGCACGCTGATTTACAAAGACGGGTCATTAGAATGATAAGGGGGCGCTTTAAGCAAATTTTAGTGGCCACTCACTCTGTCGAAATCATGTCAGAAGTTAGCCCTGAAAATATTCTCATTGTCGATCGAGATAGACCGCAATCAGCGTATTCAACTTCTCTCCCCGCTGTTCAGCGAATCATCAATAATGTGGGGAGTACTCACAACATTCATTTAGCGAGACTGTGGAGTTCAAAGAAATTACTTTTGGTCGAGGGTAACGACATTTATTATCTTAAGCACTTCCAAAATATTTTATTCCCCAATAGCCAGGTTCCCATTGATTCAATACCATGCATGCCCTATGGCGGCTGGGGAGGGTGGTCTAATGCAATAGGGTCGTCTATGCTGCTAAAGAACTCCGGCGGAGAGGAAATTATTAACTACTGCGCTATGGATTCGGATTACGAGACTTCTGAAAGTATTACCAAAAGATATGAAGAGGCCCGGCAAAGAAATATTGAACTAATCGTCTGGAGCAAAAAGGAAATTGAGAATTATCTCCTAGTGCCCCATGTAATAGCTAGGCACATTAATTCCCGATTGAGAGTAATTGGCGCAACACCAATCACGGATCTTCAAGTGAATGAGATGTGCTCCAAAATCGCGGATGAATATAAAGATGCGATTATGGACCTTTTTGCTCAAAAAATTTTAGATAAAACCAAAGTGGGTTTACCAAAGGCCAATATGCTTGCACGAACCCGCATTAGCGAAGCGTGGAAAACGCTTGATGGAAAGATGTCGATAGTTCCTGGTAAGGAATGCTTGCAAAAGATTTCGGATCAGTGTGGTGGGCGTGTAGGCATCCGTTTTAACGCAGGGAGTCTTTTTACGGAATTGAAGGCCACGGAGATTCATCAAGATATTCGAAATTTTCTGAGCGCAGTAGAATCTGGGACGAAGATTACCTTGGGTAACATACCGGACCAGGTCCGAAATGAGGTTTTGGGGACGCGTTAGAATGTAGTATGCCGGACCAGGTCCGGAATGAGGTTTTGGGGACGCGTTAGAATGAAGTCAAAATAAAAGGCACTGAGTTCATATGAAAAATAAAATTGCGGCGGTTGTTTTGGTTTGTTTGTGGATGGCTTCTGTCGCGTGGGCGGATGCGCGGCAGATCCCCGCGGTCATCATGGAAGGTTTGGCTGTGTATGACCTGCATGATGTTCAGGCGGCGCTAAAAAAATGGGCCAAGGGCGGGCCGCTTGAAGGAGACGATCTAGAAGAAGAGGCGCGTGCGCTGTCGGAGGCGGAGATCTCGTTCGAATACCGGACCAGGTCCGGAATGGGGTTCTGGGGACAGGTTAGAGTGCATGACCGACAACAAAAAGACCGTTGAAAGATACATAGAAGGCTTCAATAGATCCGACCACGAATATATGGGGTCAAGTCTCTAATTGGATATTGCATACCGGACGCAGTCCGGTGGGGAAGCATTGGCCGGCTGCGGTTCGGCGTGGGGGCGGCGGGTTTGATATAATGTCCCACATGAAAGCCCATACTGAATACTTCAAGGTCCACACCCAAAAGAAACGCGAATACATCAATATCACGCCTCGTGTGGAAGAGGCTGTCCAAAAATCGGGGGTCCGGGAAGGCTTGGTCCTCGTCAATGCCATGCATATCACGGCCAGTGTTTACATCAATGATGATGAGCGCGGCTTGATCGCGGACTTTGACGAGTTCCTTGAGAAGCTTGCGCCTTACGACGTGAAGAAATACCGCCATCACCAGACAGGGGAGGACAACGGCGACGCGCACTTGAAGCGCCAGATCTTCGGGCGGGAGGTCGTGGCCGCTGTCACCGGAGGAAAGCTTGATTTCGGCCCCTGGGAGCAGATCTTCTACGCCGAATTCGACGGACAGCGCGACAAACGCATCCT
>Ga0247727_10018042_pt1 | contig 11158 bp, 6 predicted proteins | sample WisWelCaveWW1625_FD_202498 | JGI IMG/M metagenome (GOLD analysis project Ga0247727, IMG submission 202498) | Biofilm microbial communities from Wishing Well Cave, Virginia, United States - WW16-25 | ecosystem: Environmental > Aquatic > Deep subsurface > Groundwater > Cave microbial mat | place...
CAATGCGCCCCGGGCGAATCCTCACCGAAGTGGTCCGAAAGTAGCGCGACTCCCCCACCAGCTTCAGCACCGCCGCAAGCTCGGCGGGGACATTGGCGCTCAGGTCCGGCCGCCGCCTCCGCATCTCTCCCCGCGCGCTGACCAGGCAGTTGCTGAAGTCCTGCATCAGCTTCCCGGTGGCGGCCGGCCCATAGGCCTTGGTGATTGCTCCCATGAATTCCCCCATGCCCTTCTCCACCTCGGCGTAGCTCGGCCGCAGGGTGGAGAAAGACACGGTGTTCTGCTCGCCGTACATCACCTCGGAGGTGATCCAGACGTCTCCCTTGTTCCGCCGGTTGGCGTCCACCATCTTTTTGATCAGGTTGTCGAAGTCCCCCCGCTTCTCCGGCTTGACCTTGACCATGTAGACGTCGAGGTAGCTTGCCGGCGCCTGGGCCCAGGCGGCCACGGCCAGCAGGGCAGCCAGGATTGTCAGCGTACAGGTCTTGCTTTTCATACTTGTCTCCTTGTGGCGGCGCTTTTCGCTCTCATCCGGCCGGCCCAGCGCAGGAAGCGCCACAGCTCACCGCGCCGCTGCCAGGCGAACTGCCAGAACCGCCCGAAACGAATCTGGTCGGCGTGCCACCCCCAGTAGGTCTCGATGCGCCAGCGCAGGTACGGGCTGCGCCACGGCCGTAACCGATACCCGCGGGTGCTCTGCCACAGAAAGCGGATCACGCCGGCTCCGAGCCAGCTTACCATTCCCGGCCGCCACAAGGCAGGCTCCGAGCCGTGACTGCAAGGAGCGGTTCCCCGGTTTCACCGCAAGACCGCTTGCTGCGCGCGCGGCTCGGAATCGGCGCGGATCCGCGGGGCCCGGCCCGTCAGAATCGCGGGGACGATGTCCTGTCCCGGCCGCACCCGGCAGGGAGGCGCCGGCGCCAAACCGCTACCGGATCCGCAGGTCGCGGCCGGTCATTTCCTTCGGCTGCCCGACGCCGAGGACCCCGAGAATGGTCGGAACAATATCCTGCAAAGCCCCGCCGGACCGCAGCCGGACGCCGGAGTCGTCCACCAGCACGAACGGGACCGGATTGGTGGTGTGGTAGGTGTGCGGACCCCCGGTCACCGGGTCAATCATGGTCTCGGCGTTGCCGTGGTCGGCCGAAAGGATCCAGGCGCCCCCCTGCTGCCGGATGGCCTGGTAGATCCGGTCCAGGCAGCCGTCCACGGCCTCCACCGCCCGCACCGCCGGCTCCAGCTTTCCCGAGTGGCCGACCATGTCGGCGTTGGCGAAGTTCATCACGATGGCGTCGAAGCTCGACGAGCCGATGGCGCGGGTAACCACCTCGGTGATCCCCTCGGCGCTCATCTCCGGTTTCAGGTCGTAGGTGGCCACTTTCGGGGAAGCCACCAGCTCGCGCTCCTCGCCGGCGTAGGGCTTTTCGGCACCGCCGTTGAAAAAATAGGTCACGTGGGCGTACTTCTCGGTCTCGGCCACCCGCAGGTTCTTCCATCCCAGACCTGCGAAGACGTTCGCCAGGATATTGTCGGGATGCTCCGGCTCAACGACGCGGGGGTGCGGGAACATCCTGCCGTACCGGGTCATGGTGACCAGGTGAAGGTTCTGGGGCGCCAGCGCCCGGCTGGGCTGCTCGAGCGCGGGGTCGGTCAGCGCGCGGGTCAACTGCCGCGCGCGGTCGGCGCGGAAGTTGTAGAAAACGGCGGCGTCCTGGTCGCGGATGCTGCCCACTGGCTCGCCGCGGGTATCGGTAATCACTACCGGCTCCAGGAACTCGTCGGTCACCCCGCGCTCATAGGAGGCTCGCACGGCCATCCCCGGATCGGCCGCGCGGACGCCCTCGCCCAGCACCATGGCGCGGAAGGCACGCTCGATGCGCTCCCACCGCCGGTCGCGGTCCATGGCGTAGTAGCGGCCGGCGAGGGTGGCCAGCCGCCCGGCGCCGATGGTCCGCATCTGCTGCTCCATCTCGGCCAGGAACCCGGCCCCGCTCTGGGGCGGCGTGTCGCGGCCGTCCAGGAAGGCGTGAACGAACACCTGCTCGACCCCCTCGGCCCGCGCCAGCTCGAGCAGCGCGTAGAGATGCGTGAGCTGGCTGTGGACCCCGCCCTGGCTGGCCAGTCCCATCAGGTGCAGCCGGCGGCCGCGGGCCTGGCGCATCGCCTCGAGCAGCGACGGGTGGCGGAAAAACTCCCCGCTGGCGATCATCCCGTCGATCCGGGTGACGTCCATGTGCAGGACGCGCCCGGCGCCGATGTTGAGGTGCCCGACCTCGCTGTTGCCCATTTGGCCCTCCGGCAGACCGACGGATGGACCGGAAGTCTGGATCAGGGTGTTGGGGTAGCGGGCGAGCAGCAGGTCATAGGCCGGCTTGCGGGCTTGGGCAATGGCATTGCCCCGTGTAGCGGGTGAGTATCCCCACCCGTCCAGGATCGTGAGCACGAGCGGTCGTGGTCTAAGCAATTGGTCTATTCTAATAGCGTATCGATCCCCAGCGCTGCCTTGACCTTGGAAAAGTCGTAGCTGGGCTTGCCGGCGCGGCGGTTGCGGTCCTCGGAGTTTTCCAAATGCTTGAGCAGGTCGATCACGCGCTGGCGGCCTTGGCGGGTGCGCATCGCCTCCCGAGGCGTTTTTCCTCCCAGGGCCGGCAGAGGCTGGTCGGGCCAGTTGCGGTAGTGGTCCTCCAGGAACTTGCCGACGATCTGCTGCTCGACTTCGGGCGGAATGGCCGGACCCGGCTTGTGGGCGGGAGAAGACCGCGCCTCGCGCAACGCCGATTCCACTCCAGTGAAGCTGCTTCCCAGGCGCCGCAAAGCCGCCCCGGCGAGCGACTCGATCATCGGTTGGCCCCGTTCGAGCCTCTGCCGCGAGCTGCACTCGAGCGTCAGCCGGTTACCCTGCAAATGCAGGCTTCCCAGTATCCGGCTACCCGTTCCCGGTGTCTCCAGCCACACAAAGTGCCCCGCCTCGGTCTCCTCGATGACCTCCGACTGCTGCAAGCCCGCCTGCAGGGCCGCCTCGTCGAGCACCTCGTAAACGGCCTTGGAGAACACCAAAGGATCTCCCTCGGCGCTCACGATCTTTGGCAGCGGACGCTTGTCGACCAGCTCGAAAACCTGGAGCCGCAGCCGGTGACTGTTGGCGCGCAGGTACTCCGGCCAATCCAGCCCTTGTTTTTTCCGGTCAGCCGCAATCCATTTTTGCAAGGGCTCGCAAAGCGGGCGTGGCACGACCAAGCCGTCGGCGGCAAACTCCGCCCGTCCTTCACAGTCCACTAGGCGGCTGAGAAGGACGTCCCACTGCGCCAGGGTGTTCGAACTGGAGACGTCGTGCACGAACCAGGCGCCGCCGGTCAGAAGATCCCGCAACTCGACGCCGATTCCCGGCTCTACTCGCTCGACCTCCAACAGCCTGCAGTGGGCGTATTGCCAGGTCTCCAGGGTCCGGCGGACGGGAGACGAGAGCTGCTCCCGGTTGCGCTCCAGAAACTCGACGATCATCGGCCGGCCGAGGCGAGGCGGGACGTAGTCAAAGACCAGCCACTCCATCAGGGCGATGCTCGGGTCGTCCCCCGATTCCGGCTGCCGGGGCGTGGGCCCGAAAAACAGCGACACCGCCTGCTTCTGCTCGGTTGGGGTCAGTTCCCGCTGCACGAAGGCAACCAGGCGCCCTCGCAGTTGGGCGATTTCCCCGCCTTCCGGCACAAGTTCCGGGCGCCCCACGCCCGTGCCGGCGCTTTCATCGGCCGCCAGATGACACTTCTTGTACTTCTTTCCGCTGCCGCACCAGCAGGGGGCATTACGGGAGGGCTTGACTCTGAGCCGCTCTTCCACAGGTTCTTCCGCCCCTTCCCCGCACAATTCGTACACCGATTTCCCCAGAAACTCGGGCAGATCCGGATGGCGCTGTCCCTTCCAGGGCTCCCGTCGCATCGCGTCAGTCAGTTTTTTGATCTTGCTGCCGAGTAATGGCGCGTTGCGGTCAAAAGCGGCCAGGGTCATCTCCCAGCCGCGCTCGCCCAGCGTGTTCTCGAGCGCTGAAGCCACCAGCAGAAACAGGTCACCCCGCATCTGGACCGGTACCTGAGCCAAATCGTCGAGCAAGCCAGTGAGCGATTCCCCGACGCCCTCGATTCCGGGCAGCCATCCGAGGGTTTCGGCAAGCCCGAAGCGGAGTTCGGGCGGACCGTGGGATCCGACCTCGCGAATTGCAGCCACCGCCTGGCTGGAGTGCTTGCCTGCGATCCGGCACGCCGCCCATCCGGCTGCCACCCGGACCATGTCTTCCTCGACGATCGTGAATTCCAGGACCGCGGGCAAGGCCGCAGGGTCTCCGATCTCGCCCAGCAAAGCCAAGCTGGCCGCCGCCGGAAGGTCGTCGCCGGCAGGCAGCATCTGCTGCCTCCAGCCGCGCAAGACCCCGACCAGCAAGGGTCCGCAAGCGCTGCCGTACTCCAGGATCCGGTCCACCACCTCGCGTGACAGACCCGACGCCGGCGGATACTGAACTTCGTGGATCAACCGGTGCGGCCGCATGCGGTCGGTGACGCTTTGCGCTTCGGCTTCCCTTTGCCTGGCGCGGGCGGTCAGATGCAACTGTAGAACCGCGCGATCTCCCGGGTCCAGTTTCGTATTCGTGTCAGCGGGCCGGTGCGCCCGGAATTGTTCCAGAAAGGCTTGGTTGGCCAGGATTTTTTGCAAGGCCAGGTCCATGAGGGCATCACCGGCGCCCTCGAACCCCTGCTGCCGCCCGATGACGTTGGACAGCGCCAGGTAGCATTGAAAGCCGCAGGGATTGGCTTCCACCGCGCGCCAGTAGCACTGCTCGGCTTCCTGCTGCCTGCCCTCTTGCTCGGCCGCGAGCCCCAGGGCCATCAATGCGTGGTCGTCGTACGGATCCAGGTCCAGGATTTGCCGGCTGCCTGCTTCCGCCGAGAGGGTTCCGGCATTCATCCGGTCCACGATCCTGTCCTGGGCCTTGCGTATTTTATCGTTGAAGAGAATCATGGCTAATAGCGGCTCAGCCTGCCGTCGATCAACCTAAAGGGAGACCTGCGGGCCGGTGCCGTTTGGCAATTATAGGAGAATTCCGGGCGGGGTGGTGCGCGCTGCCGCTCTGTTGGCGGCGGGAGCGGCCGCAATGGCCCAGACGCGGCCGCCGAACTACGGCTTCTACGACCGCCGGATGTTCGACGAGCCGCCTGCGGCTCGGGACCGGCGCTCCCAGGAGCTGGCCTTGGCCGCCGCGCCTGCCGCCGGGGACGCCGAAACGGTGGCCCGGGTGTTCCTGGCCGAGAATCGGGAGCTGTTGGGCCTCGAGAGCACGGGCGTGTTTTCGCTGCCCCTGGAGCGCCGGTACGAGTCCGAAGCGGCCCGCCTGACGCATCTGGTGTTCCGTCCCCAGCCGGCCGGGATCGCCGTGTTTGGCGGCGAGGTGCTGGTGCACCTCGACCGGGATGGCAATGTGGTCGCGGTTCACTCCGGGGCCGTTTGGCCGGCCGGGGCGGCGGCTTCTGTGGCGGCGGCGCTCGACGCCTCGCAGGCGGCCGCCGAAGCTCTCCGCCTGCTCGAGCCCGGCGCCACTGCCGGGATCCGGACTCAAACGCCCGAAACCGGCCCCGACCGCCGAACTCTCCTCGATGCCGGCTTGCGGCAGCCGGTCCCCGCCCGCCTGGTGTGGTTCCCCCTGGCGCGCGAGGTCCGGCTGGCCTGGGAGCTGTATCTCGATATCGATCCGGCTCGGTGGTACAGCGCCGTGGTCGACGCCGTCACGGGTGAGTTGCTGTTCAGCCACAACCTTTACCGGGACAATGCGCCCCGCGGGAAGGTTTTCCGCGCCGCCGACGTTGCCCATCCGAACCTCGGCGCCTCAAGCGTCGAGAGCTTCACCGGCTGGCCGGCTTCCGCCGGCGACTGTCCGGCCTCGATCTACCCGGCGCAATACCGGTCCGGGGCGCTTCTGAACCGCTGCTGGGTTTCAGGCGTCGAAACGGCCGGCAACAACGCGGTCGCCTGCCTGGATGCCGACGGCAACAACCAGTGCGACTGGAAGGCGTCGGACCCGCTGGCCCACTTCGATTTCGCGTTCCTCAACAGCTACGTCCTGAACAACGACCCGGCGCCGGACCGTCTGGCGGCGGTGACGAACCTCTTCTACTGGTCGAACGTCCTGCACGACTGGCTGTACGGGCTGGGCTTCAACGAGGCGGCAGGCAATTTCCAGGCCGACAACTTCGGACGGGGCGGTTTCGAGGGGGACGCCGTGCAGGCCGACGCCCAGGACGGCTCCGGGCTGAACAACGCCAATTTCGCCACCCCGCCCGACGGCGCCGCCCCGCGGATGCAGATGTTCCTGTTCACCAACAACGGCAGCTACCTGCGCCGCGACGCCGCCTTCGACGGCGACGTCATCACCCACGAGTACGTCCACGGCCTGACCCTGCGGCTGGTGGGCGGCCCGGGCAACATCAACGTCCTGCCGCTGTGGCAAAGCGGGGCCCTCGGTGAAGGATGGAGCGACGCCTACGCCGCCAGCTTCACCTCCGACCCGGTGATCGGCGAGTACATTGGGGCGAGCGCGGCCACCGGCATCCGGTCGGTGGCTTACAACAACAGCCCGCACACCTTCGGCCGCTTCGGAACCCTCAACCGCCGCAACGTCGGCCCGCTCAACCTCATCATCGACCTGCCGCAGGTTCACCGCGACGGCGAGATCTGGGCGACCGTGTTGTGGGACCTGAGGGCGGCGCTCGGAAAGCCGCTCTTCGAGCAGGTCCTGACAACGGCGCTGAAGCTTACGCCGGCGCGGCCCTCCATGCTCGACGCGCGCAACGCCATCGTGCAGGCGGCGCAGAGCCTGAACGCCGGGGGGGCCGGGCAATGCGGCGTGTGGTCGGTGTTCGCCGCTCGCGGCTTCGGCGCCTCGGCTGCCTTGAACCATGTCCAGGCCGGCCTGTCGCGGGACACCGCCTTGAGCGTTTACGAAGCCTACGACCTGCCCGCCTCTTGCGGCGGCACGCCGCCCCAGCCCGGCGCGCCCCTGTTTTCCGAGGATGCGGAAAGCGGCGCCGGCGGCTGGACCGCCACCGGCCTCTGGCACCTCACCGCCCGCCGGGCCGCCGGTGGAACCCGCTCCTGGTGGTACGGCCAGGAAGCGTCCGGCAACTATGAGACCGGCGCACGCACGGCCGGAGCGCTCACCTCGCCCGCCATTTCTGTGCCCGCCGGCGCGCGGGTCATCCTCGAGTGGGACCAGCTCTTCCTGGGCGAAGGTTTCGGCCGCAACTACCCGCTGGGATCACCCGGAAACGATCCCTACTTGAATCACGACTCCGGCTGGGTGCTCATCAGCCGGGACGGTGGGTCCACCTGGGACACCCTCACCACCCTAGCGCACAACAGTGACAGCCTGGCGTTTGACCACCACAAAGTGGATATCTCGCGCTACGCCGGCAGCTCCATCCGGATCCGTTTCCTGTTCGACAGCCTGGACCCGGGTTTCAACCGGTTCGAGGGATGGTACGTGGACAACATCCGCGTGAGCCCCTTGCTGACCGGCGCGCCGGCGCTCGGCGTTACGCCGTCGTCGCTCGGGTGGAGCGCCGTGCTCGGCGGGGCTCCGCCGCCGTCGCAGACTTTGTCGGTCGCCAATCTGGGCTCAGGCGTGATGAGCTGGACGGCGAGCGCCTCAAGCGGCGGGTGGCTCGCGGTTTCTCCGGCTTCCGGTTCCGGCAGCGCCTCCCTGACGGTGACGGTCCAGGGCGCCGGTCTGGCCTCCGGGACTTACAACGGGAGCATCACGGTCACAGCGCCGGGCGCGGCCGGCTCGCCGGCGGCCGTCCCGGTGATCCTGACCGTGAGCGGCGCGCTGGCCGAGTGGCGCTTCGAGGACGCGGGGGCCGGCGCCGGCGTGCAGGTCGCCGATTCGTCCCCCAACCTGCGCCACGGAACCACCGCCGGGCACGGCTCGGCCGCCATCCCGGGCGTGTCGGGCAACGCCAGAATGCTCAACGGTTTCACCGACGCCGTGGTGGTTGCCTCGTCGGGGGCCTTGAGCCCGCCGAGCTTCACCTTCCGGACCTGGGTGAAGCTGCTCTCCTATCCGGCCTCCGCCGGGTGGGGGGTGGTGGCGGCCAACTACGGCGGCAACTACCAAGGGTGGTACCTGGGCATTCACTCGAGCGGCCGGGTGATCTTCTCGGTGGCGAGCCTTCCGGCGAGCGCCCCCTGGCTCCTCTCCGGCGCCGCCCTGGCGCTCGAGCGCTGGTACTTGATTACCACGACCTATGACGGCGCAACCCGCCAGGGAGTCATTTACATCAACGGGGCGCTCGACGCTCAGGCCGCCTTTGCCGGCTTCTCGCCGCAGTCGGCGCTCCCCTTCACTCTGGGCCGGGCGTCCTGGTTCAACGGGTATTGCCTCAACGCGGCGCTCGATGAAGCCCGTCTGCTCCCAACCAGCCAGACCGCGGCCCAGGTTCTGGGGGACTCCCAGACCTTCGCAGCTCCTCCGGCTCCGCCGGCCAATGCGGGCCTGGCGGCCGAGTGGCGGCTGGACGATACGGGATCCACGCTGACCGACAGCTCCGGAAACAGCCGCCACGGCAGCTTCACCGGCGCCGCCGTCACTGCCGGGGTCCGCAGCGGCGCCCGCGCGTTCAACGGTGTGACCGACCTGGCCCGCGTTCCCCCTTCGGCCGCCTTCCACCCGTCATCGTTCACGGCGCGGGTCTGGATCAAGCTGCTTTCCTACCCGCAGGCCGCCGGCTGGGGCGTGGCGCTCTCCGACTACGCCGGCAACTACCAGGGCTGGTATATCGGCGTGCACTCGAGCGGCCGCGTCATTTTCTCGACGGCCAGCCTGCCATCCACATCGCCCTGGGTGCTTTCCAACCGGGCGCTGGCGCTGAACCGCTGGTACCATGTCGCCGCCACCTGGGAAGGGGCAGCCGGGCAGTCGGCCATCTACGTCGACGGCGTGTTGGACGTGCAGATGGCGCTTCCCGGCTTCACCCCGAGCCCGTCGACGGAGGTGTTTCTCGGCCGCGCCTCCTGGTACGACGGCTACTACCTCAACGCGGCCATCGATGACGCCCGCGTCGAGGCGGGCGCCCGGACGGCGGCGCAGATTCTGAGCGATTTCCAGTCGTTCCCCGCGCAGCCTCCGCCGCCTCCGCAAGCTGCCGTCGCCGAGTGGCGCATGGACGACCCCGCCACCGCCCTCACCGATTCCTCCGGCAACGGGCAGTCCGCGACCGCCTACGGCGCCACCACCGCCCCCGGGATCCGCAACAGCGCCAAGCGGTTTAACGGCGTCTCCGACTGGGCTCAGGCCGCCGCCTCGGCCGCCCTCAGTCCCCCCAGCTTCACCGTCCGCGTGTGGGTGAAACCGGCCGCCCTGCCGGCCGGCTGGGCCGTCCTGGTGGCCAACTACGACGGCCAGTACCGGGGCTGGTACCTGGGCCTGCACTCGAGCGGCCGCGTCATCTTCTCGGTGGCGGGACTTCCGGCGAGCTCCCCGTGGCTGGTGTCGGGGGCCGCGCTCCCGGTGAACGTCTGGTCCTGCATTACGGCTACCTATGACGGCGCAGTCCGCGCCGGCGTCATCTACATCAACGGCGCCCGCGACGCCGACGCCGTCTTCCCGGGCTTCACCCCGCAGAGCACGGTCCCTGTGACCATCGGCCGCGCCTCTTGGTATGCCGGCTACCATCTGGACGCCACCATCGATGAAGTGCGGCTGCTCGACATGACGCAGGCGCCGGGGGAGGTCGCGGCGGATTACCGGAGTTTTCCGTGATGCTCGGCCTGCCCAGCAGCCGACGCACAAGCCGGAATAGCCCAGCAGATGTTACAGTGACCCTGTATGGGCAAAGACTTCGACGTGGTCGGGGTGGGGTTGAACGCCACCGACACCCTGCTGCTGGTGCCTCACTTCCCGGAGTACGCCGGCAAGGCGCCGTTCACCGAGGAAATGATGTCGCCGGGAGGGCAGGTGGCGAGCGCCATCGTCACCTGCGGGCGGCTGGGGCTGCGCACCAAGTATATCGGCACCGTGGGCGACGACCAGCGCGGGACGGTGCAGCTGCGGAGCCTGCTCGAGGAGGGGATCAACATTGATCACGTGCAGCTCCGGCTGGGCTGTCCGAACCAGTCGGCCTACATTGTGGTCGACCAGCGGACCGGGGAGCGGACGGTGTTCTGGCGGCGGGAGGAGTGTCTGCGGATTGATCCGGCGCAGATCGAGCCGGAGCAGATCACCTGCGCGCGGCTGCTGCACATTGACGGGCATGACACCGCGGCGGTGGAGCGCGCGGCCCGGATCGCGCGCCAGGCCGGGATGCCGGTCACCGTCGACGTCGACACGATCTACCACGGTTTCGATGGCGTGCTGAAGCACGTGGACTATTTGATCGCCAGTTCGGAGTTTCCGGTGCAGTGGACCAACGAGCGCGACCCCTTCCGGGCGCTGGAGCTGATCGAGCAGGAGTACGGGATGAAGATGGCGGCCATGACGCTGGGCGCCTACGGGGCGCTGGCGTACTCCCAGGGCCGCTTCTGCTACTCGCCGGCGTTCGTGGTGAACTGCGTGGATACGACCGGGGCGGGGGACGTGTTCCACGGCGCGTTCTGTTACGCGGTGCTGGAGGGTTTCTCGCTCGAGGAATCGCTCGAATTCTCGAACGCGATGGCGGCGCTGAACTGCATGGTGCTGGGGGCGCGGGGCGGCATCGCCGGGCGGGGGGAGGCGCTGCGCCTGCGGGAACGGGCGGAGCGGCGCTCGAACAAGGACTTCCAGATCCGCGCCGCCGTCGCGGTTCCATGACCCCGCGCGTCACCCTCTATACCCGATCCGGCTGCTGCCTGTGCGAGACGGCCAAACAGCGGCTGGCTGCCGTCCGGCGGCGGGCTGAGTTCGAGCTCGAGGAGATCGACATCGATTCCGATCCCGGGCTGCGGGCTTTGTACAACGACGAGGTTCCGGTGGTGGCCATCAACGGGAAGAAGGCGTTCAAGTACCAGCTCGACGAGGGGGAGTTCCTGAAACGGCTGAGGGCCCGCTCGTGACTGCCCCCGTCGACCTGCTGGCCATCGCCGCGCATCGCGATGACGTCGAGCAGACCTGCGGCGGAACGCTGATCCGCATGGGGGAGAAGGG
>Ga0247727_10018043_pt1 | contig 11157 bp, 8 predicted proteins | sample WisWelCaveWW1625_FD_202498 | JGI IMG/M metagenome (GOLD analysis project Ga0247727, IMG submission 202498) | Biofilm microbial communities from Wishing Well Cave, Virginia, United States - WW16-25 | ecosystem: Environmental > Aquatic > Deep subsurface > Groundwater > Cave microbial mat | place...
GCAAGACAAACTCGCCATCGGTCGGCAACTTCTTGAGATAGACCTTCGAGCTTTTGTAGCTACAATGCTCGCTCCACATCGCCTCGAAGAGGGCGGTCTCCAGGAGATTAGGCGCCCGCCCCAGGAGCGATGCGACCTTCTGTGCTTCTTCTTCGGAAAGTCGTGACATGGGATTTCGATTAGGAGCGACGTTTTTGGAGGATCAAGGCGCCTTATTGGGCATGGGCGAGTACGCGTAATGCCAGCACTTCTGCTCTGGACTGGGCAGCCAGTCGTTTATCGACGGCGGAAACAAGTCATCCATGTCACCCGTCATCGGTTTAATCGGCTCATCAGGAATCTCCACCATCTGGATCAACCGCTTTAGTCTGGAAGACAGGCTGCGGTTCTGGCTTGTGTATGCGGTGCGATATCATCGTACTCGTTTTCCTCTGGAGACGTAAACCGTGGGTAGGGGCCGGGGCTGCTGGGCAGCGACTTGCCGATGCAGAATTGGTTGAAGATGCGGTCGAGCAGTGCGTCATCAACGACTGGAGAAGCGCCGATAATTTCGCCGAGGAGGTCGGCGGCCTCGCACGGAGACGGCAGGGTGAGATCGGTTGCATACACGACCATTGTCCTGCTTGGACAGAACCGGGTGGAGAGACGGCCGAACGCTTGAAGAACGCGCGGACTTATAGCGGGCCTTCCATAGAGAAAAGAAGCGCACTCCAAAAATCTTCAACAGACAAGAGGATACCGCTAACTTTCACAGGCATCATGATGCCAGTTCGACGCGCGTGATTTGAGGTTCTCCTCCGACCGCTTCCGAGATCACAAAGACCTCCACCTGATTTTCCCCGGGCCGAAAGGACGCCTCTGGAACGATCACCGAGAAGAGGCTGTCGCCCGCTTTGTACTGGAACGTCTGCGTTGTCGCGCGGATCACGCCGTTGACGGCCACGGCCAGAGAATACGGCGCGTGATCGCCCGCGCGCGCAGGGACAAGTTGTCCTGTGATCTGGGCCGGAACAAAGTCGGATGCGGGATCGATCTGTCGGTAGCGGTCGGTATCATCAAGGCGGACGCGGACATCGTCTGTCGTCGTGGGCAAAAACCGATCGACGGGGCGGCCAAGTAAGGCCGGATGGGGACCGATTCGGAAGAGTCCGGCCTCTCCGATCTCCGATCCGAAGAGTCCCAGTTTGTAATCCAGCGTTGCGTATTTGGCTTGGGGATCGGAGCGGTAGACCTGTCGTTGGCGCGCCTGATCTGCGAAAATCACCTGCTCCTGGCGTTCTGGGAGGGTGAGATCAAAGGCGGAGCGCCCGTCCACCGGCCAGGGGAGCGGAATGTCCAGAACGTCGGTTATCGTGGGCACGATATCGACCGTTTCCAGAGCGCGGTCGCTGATGGCCCCCTGCACTTGATGCGGTGTTTTGAGGAAGAAGGGGACGGACATAATATCGCGATGATTTTCTTCCGTTAGCGGTCGCCGCTTTTCATTTGGGGTGAAACTGCTCCCGTGATCCGAGGCGACCACGACGAGCGCACGGTCATAAATCCCCGCCGCTTTCAAGCGCGCCACGAGCCTGCCTAGCAGACGATCGACATAGCCGACTTGAAGAAGATGACGCTGATAACCCTGGGTTACCAGTGTGGGATCGCCTACCCATTGCTCTTTGTCAAAATAATGGATTTTGCGGCTTGAACCATACTGTTTTCCGGAAGGAAGGCGGTCCCACGGATAATGGGGCGGCATACTGTGCAGAAAATAAAAACCGGGGTGATCAACAGGCGGTTTCTGTTCCGGAGGCCGGATGGCGGAAAGGAATGTCTCGAACATTTCCTGGCCCCCTTCCTCTGCAGTGCGCGCATTGCCTTGAAGATCGAACCGGGCACCCTGCTTGTCCTTCTTAAAGTTATTCCACGTATGCGTCACCGGCGGTAGATTGCGCAAAAAGTGATCCGGCAGAACAAGATGGGGGTAGACGCGGGATAAATCTGACCGCAAGCTCCGCATCCTGCGGCGGAATGGCATTGTGGGGCGGGCGCATAAGTGGACAGGACAGAGTTCGGTAATCGACTCAATGGCATGAAAATCGTATGACCCGGCAAGAAGCGTGAAGAGGTTGTTCGGGTGATCCACCAGGATGGGAAATCGTGCGTGATCGGGATAATTTCCGGTCAGAATGGCTGGAACCGCATAAGACGTGTTATCCGCGACGGTGGTGGTGTTGCGAAACCAGGTGGCCTCTTTGCCCAGGGCTGCAAAATTCGGATAAAGAACGGCATCAACCTCGTGATCCTGATTCATGAGCGAGGTGACGGCAAACTCGTCAAAGATGACCAACACGACCGGCGTGGTGGTCTGGAGGGACGGGGCGGCCAGCGCCACGCCGGGCGCAGGGTTCCCCAGCATGACTTTGGAGATGCCCGGACTGAAAAGAAACCCGACAGGGAAAAGCAGAATGGCCGGAGACAAGATCGACAGGAACGTCCGAACCGGCGTCCATTTCGCATAGGCGGTCGCAGCAACCATCCCAATGAGTCCCGCCCCCGCCAGCAGGGAGAGTGCGCCCAGGCTTCCCTCAAACTGCTTGAGCACCGGCAAGACGATCAGGCTGGTAAACCCGGCCACAAAAAAGCGGTGCGTCCACCGACCTAATCCAGAATGGATCCGGCGCAGGCCGAGTTCGATGGCAACCAGCAGCGCCGGTACCAGGATAGACAACACCAGCGCCAGAAACACGATGTCGACCGGTTTGGAACGCCGAGCGATAAAGAACTCCGGACTTCTCGCAAGGAGGTCAAACAGCGGCTGTGCCACGGCGAAACCGGTCAGGACAAAAATATGGAGCGCTTCAAATAGAAGGGGACGGCGTGAGTTCATGACGGATGGTTTTCAGGTTGTACGATGTGGCGCGTGCGGGGTTCCAGACTCGTCCAATGTTATCAACGCCTTCAACGCCATGTCGGCAAAATTGAGCGGATCGTTCAGATGGCGTTCAATCACATCGACCATGATGCTCAAATCCATCTGCTGATATTCATGCACCAGCACATTTCGGAATCCCACCATCCCCTTCATCTACGACGCCTTCAAAAACTCGAACCGGTCGCGCCAGCCGCGACCCTCGACTGGGAAGTCTTTGCGGAGGGGGTAGCCTTCGTCGTACTCGTCGGGCAGGAGGATCCGTTTGAGATCGGGGTGGCCGACAAAGCGGATGCCCATCATGTCGAAGACCTCGCGCTCCAGAAAATTGGCCCCCTTCCAGAGATCGACCACTGAATCGATGGTGCAGTCGTCGGCGCGCAGGCGCGCCTTCAACCGCACCTGCTGCTTTTTTCGGATGGAGAAGAATTCGTAGACCATCTCAAATCGCTCGGTCTGCGCGGGATCGTCCACCGATGCGATGTGGATGGGGTAGTCGAAATCCATCTCCGGGTCGTCCTTGAGAAACCGACAGACGTCGTGCAGGCCCGTCTTCTGGAGATGGACAGAAAGATCGCCCCGAAATATGGTGGCGCCGATGTAGACGGTCGGGAACCGCTCCCGAATCGCCTGCGCAATCCAATGATCATCGCCCGTCTCCATCCCCTTTGGGATTTTCATCTGTACCTCCGTTGCAACAGGTGATTATTCCAATTCCAAGTCAATACTCGAAGGAGGTCCGTCATTCCCGCGAAGGTGGGAATCCACTCGGAGTGCACGCCCATCATCGCCAAAAGACTGGATACCGGCTTTCGCCGGTATGACGGTCAATATTGCTGAAATGAATTCAGAGCCAATCGCAAGATGGGGAGTCTACACATTTTATCAGGCGGCTTCCAGCGTGTGGTCACGGCGCAGGCCGCTCAGAATAGCAACCAGGCCATGGCGTAGAGGGCGGCGGTTAAGGCGATGGCGATGATCAAGATGACCCGCCAGATGGCCTGAATCCATTGCCAGGGGGTGAAGGCGGGATTGATGTGGCGGAGGATGTAGGCGTAGGCGACGACCGATTGGGCCGAGCCGATGTGGGTCAGGCAGCCGCCGGTGGCGTAGCCGGCGATTTGCGCGGCGGCGTAGAGCGGCATGTCGGGCAGGCCGATAATCGCGCGACCTGCGAAATCGGCTACGACGTTGTTATCAAGCAGCGCCGACAGGACGAGTGCTGCGAGGAACTGGAGGATGGCGAGGTGCGCGGCCCCGATCTGGCTCTCGACGATGGCGGTGCGGATCTGCCCGAAAAATCCGGAGGCGGTCAAAAGCGCAATCGAAAGGAACAGTGGGATCAGAAAAAAATACTCCTGATATTCCTGCCATCCCTCCCGATCTGCGGCGGTGCGCGCGGGCGCGGGGAGGCCGCATCGCGCCGTGGCGTAACCGGCCAGCGCCGAAAGACAGAGCGGAACGGCCGGATTTTGCCCGTGCCAAATGAGCAGGCCGACGAACGGCAGGAAGCCGAGGAGTCCCCATTTGCGCGCTGCGGGTATCGCGGAAGGCGTCAAAAGAGTGTGCCGCGCCATCTCCCCCCGCATCGCCGAAAGGCGCTCCTCCGAAATGGTGGCGGACGGGAGGGCGCGCCGAATTGCCCAGGCCACAATGACGAAGGCGATGACCGCGAGCGGCAGGGTGTACGAGAGAAAGAAGGCGTCGGACAGGCCCAGGATCGACTTCATGATGAGGTTGGGCGGCTCGCCGTAGGCCAGCCACATGCCGCAGACCGTCGTCACGATCACCATCAGGGACAAAACGACGATGCCGGGACCTGCGAGGGCAATACCTGCGGCGGCGAAGACGCCGGCCAGAATCCGGATCGTGAGGCCGATCATCGAGACCCCGTCCAAGATGCCGGAGGCGACGGACACGCCCGCAGTAATCGCTAAAACAGCCGGAAAAAGCCGCCTGCGGCAAGCGGCAACAATTCGCAGGGCGACCGCCTCGGGCATCTGCGTCTGCGCAATCGTGTTGACGAAGAAGGTCAGCCCCAACAGGAAGAGGAGCGTGTCGAGGTGGATCAACCGCTCCAGCCCGTGAAACCACAATGCGACGAGGTCGAAGCCCGCTACGACGCCGAGAGCAGGGTCGTCAAAAAGCGGCAGCGGCGTGGCGGCCGGGCCTGCGGGCAGGAGGAGATACGTGGTGACGATGACGGGCAAGGCGCCGTAGGTGACGGCATTTTTGTCAACGCGAACCGGACTTGATCCGAAGACAAAGAGCGCGATCACGACGGTGAAAATCTCGGCCGCCAGCGCCGCAGGCGTCGGGATGACGCGCCCAACCGCGAAGACGACCGCCGAAATCAGCAGACAGACAAAGAGGTAAGTCTTCGCGGACACCTCGAAGACCGGCGGTGGAGATGCAGCGGTGGCGTCCGGAGGGAGGTCAGTCACGATGTCGCTCTCATTGGGTTGCGCAAAACAAGATGACTCATTTCTCTTGGGCAGATGCAACTCCCCTGCCCCTCTTTAGATAAAGAGGGGGGATTTGTCTTCTGGTTGGGTTGTCTCCTCCCCTTTATTCAAAGGGGAGGTTGGGAGGGGTTTAGCTCTTTCTAACTTTTAGAGGATACCTTTGCCAGCGCGTTGACTGATGTTGGCGGAAAGTAGCCGATGGCCGCGCGAAGATCAAGCCGTATTTGTTCGGCGCGATGATCCCATGCTACGTTCGGCGGCAGAATGGATCGACCCCACGGGGAGAATGAGATGATCACCGGACAACCGCAACATTCCAATCGTTTGATTCATGAGAGCAGTCCTTATCTGCGCCAACATGCCCACAACCCGGTCGACTGGTTTGCCTGGGGCGAGGAGGCGTTTGATCTGGCTCGCAAGGAAAATAAGCCTGTGCTCCTTTCGATCGGTTATTCGGCCTGTCACTGGTGTCATGTGATGGCGCATGAATCGTTTGAAGACGAGGCGATTGCCGCCGCGATGAACGCCGGTTTTGTCAATATCAAAGTCGACCTGGAAGAGCGGCCCGACCTCGATCAGATTTATCAGAACGCGGTGCAGATTTTTATTCGACGCGGCGGCGGCTGGCCGCTGACGATGTTTCTCACCCCTGATCGCGTCCCTTTTTATGGCGGCACCTACTTTCCGCCGAACGACCGGTTCGGCCTCCCCGGATTTCCAAAAATACTCGACAGGCTCGCCACCGCGTACCGAGAGCGGCCGGACGACATCACGCGCACCGCGTCCGACGTGATCGACGCACTCACGCGGCGGTCGGCCACGCGGCTCGGCACGTCGGGTGAAGTCGATCCCGACCTGCTGGCGCGGTCGGCGGCGCAGCTGGCGCAGATTTTTGACTCGATCCACGGCGGATTTGGCAATGCCCCGAAGTTTCCGAGCACGCCAGCGCTCCACCTCCTGCTGCGCCATTTTCATCAGGGCGGCCGTGCGGACGATCTGACCCGCGTGACGCAAACGCTCGGCAAGATGGCCTGGGGCGGCATCTACGACCAGATCGGCGGCGGCTTCCACCGCTACTCGACCGACCGCATCTGGCTGGTGCCCCATTTTGAAAAGATGCTCTACGACAACGCGCAGCTCGCCCCGCTCTATTTTGCCGCAGGGCAAGCGACCGGCCACCGCGGGTATCGCGCCATCGGTTGCGAGATTTTAGACTATGTCCTGCGCGAGATGACGGCGCCGGAGGGTGGGTTTTACGCGACACAAGATGCCGACACCGACGGCCACGAAGGAACCACCTACGTCTGGACGGCGGCGGAAATTGGCGCGGTGCTGGGAGACGAAGACGGCGCTGTTGTCTGCCAACATTACGGCGTGACCGCTGCCGGGAACTTCGAGGGCAAAAACATCCTGAATGTCTCGCGGCCAGTCGAGGCGCTGGCAAAAGAGATCGGCATGACGCCGGAAAAGATGGGTGAGATATTGCGTGCGGCGCGTCCGGCACTGCTGGCAGAGCGGATGAAACGGCCACAGCCCTTCCGCGACGAAAAGGTCCTCACCGCCTGGAACGGCCTGATGATTCGCGCCTTTGTGGAAGGCTACAACGTGACCCGCGAGGCGCGCTATCTCGCCGCCGCCGAGCGGGCCGTGACGTTTGTTTTCGAGAATTTGTATCGGGACGGGAAGATGCTGCGGGTCTGGAAGGATGGTGTGGCGAAGTTAAATGGCTACCTCGACGACACCGCGTTTCTGCTCGAAGCGGTGATCGCCCTCTACGAAGCCACCGGCACGGGCACCTATCTTCAGAATGCCCGCGACCTCGCGGCCGCCCTTTGCGCACGCTTCGAGGACGACGCGGCGGGCGGCTTCTTTTTCACCTCGTCCGACCACGAGGCGCTCCTCTCGCGCGAGAAGCCGGTTTACGATCAATCCATCCCGTCCGGCAACGCCGTGGCCGCCCATGCCCTGCTGCGCCTTTTCTATCTGACCGGCGAGGCGTCGTATCGGGCGTCGGTCGAGCGAACCCTTTCGGCGGCGGCGGAAGTAATGCGTGACAACCCCTCCGCCTGCGGCAACCTGATTGCCGTGGCCGACTTCTATCTGCGCGGCGCCGACCAAATCGTCCTCATCGGCGACCCCGACACCCCCGCCACACAGGGACTGCTCGGGGAGATTCATCAACTCTATCTACCGAACAAAGTGGTTCACCTCGTTCACCCACAAGAGACCTCATCCATTCCAACTCCCGCGCAAGGAAAGTCGATGATCAACGGCCAGCCAACAATCTACCTCTGCCGAGGCACAACCTGCCTGCCCCCCATCACCGACGGCGCACAACTCAAAGCGGCCCTGCAAACCCGTTCTTTCGACGCCCCGTTGTGACTGGACTGGTTCAAGGTCCTCGCGCAAACACTTCGCTTGTCGTGTCATTTCGACCGAAGGGAGAAATCTGGCCCCCAGCCCGTCGCGCGAGGAGAAAGATTCCTCACTGCGTTCGGAATGACAACCGGTTCACGCGGGACCCCGTTCGCGCAGCGTGCGCCTAAATGATCGGGGACCGGCAGGATTCGACCCGATTCGACTTCGGCGGTGGCGACCACGATGGCGCGATCATCAGTCCTGTACCTGGAGGACGGCGAGGAAGGCTTCTTGCGGAATCTCGATTCGGCCGACCTGTTTCATTCGCTTCTTGCCTTCCTTTTGCTTCTCTAACAATTTGCGCTTTCGGTTGATGTCGCCGCCGTAGCATTTCGCGGTGACGTCTTTGCGCATGCCGCTCACCGTCTCGCGGGCGATGATCTTCCCGCCAATGGCGGCCTGGATCGCCACCTCGAACATCTGCCTGGGAATAATCTCCTTCATCTTTTCCGCCAGGAGACGCCCGCGATGGGCCGACTTCCCCCGATCGACGATGAACGACAGCGCATCGACCGTTTCTCCGTTGAGCAGGATATCGACCTTGACCAAATCGGCGTCGCGGTAGCCGATCCACTCGTAATCGAAAGAGGCGTAGCCCTTTGAAATCGACTTCAGCCGGTCGTGGAAGTCGAGGATCACTTCGTTCAGCGGCATTTCGTAGTTCACCATGACCCGACCGATGTCGAGATATTTCATATCCTTTTGCACCCCCCGCCGCTCCTGACAGAGGGCGAGCACCGCGCCGAGAAACTCGTCCTTGCTGATGATCGTGGCGTGGATATACGGCTCCTCAAACCGTTCGATCAGGTTGGTCGGCGGCAGGTTGGCCGGGTTATCGACGAGAAGCGTCTCCCCTTTTTGGGTGGTGATCCGATAGATCGTCGTCGGCGCCGTGCCGATGAGGCTCAGTTGATATTCCCGCTCCAGCCGCTCCTTCACGATCTCCATGTGGAGCAGCCCCAGAAACCCGCAGCGGAATCCGAACCCCAGCGCCAGCGAGGTCTCCGGCTCGTGGGTGAAGGAGGCGTCGTTGAGCCGGAGTTTGTCCAGCGCCTCGCGCAGGTCTTCGTAGCGGTCGGTGTCGATGGGGTAGAGGCCGCAGAAGACCATCGGCTTCACCTCTTTGTAGCCGGGAATCGGGATTTGCGCGGGACTGGCGGCGTCGGTCACCGTGTCGCCGACCTTCGTCTCGCTCACGTCGCGGATGCCCGAAACGAGATAGCCGACGTCGCCGATGCCCAGCACCGCCACCTCCTCCTCCTTTGGGGTGAGAACCCCGAGGGACAGCACCTCGTGCTCTTTAGCGCTCGACATCAGGCGGATGCGCCCCCCCTTGCGGACGGCGCCGTCTGCCACCTTCATCAGGATCACCGCGCCCCGATAGTTGTCGAACCACGAGTCAAAAATCAGCCCGCGCAACGGGGCGGCAGGATCGCCTTTGGGCGGCGGGATGCAGCGGACGACCGCTTCGAGAATCTCGGTAATGCCCCGACCGTCTTTGGCGCTGGCGAGAATCGCCTCGGAGGCCTCGATGGCGAGAATGTCTTCGATCTGCTGCTTCGTCCTTTCGATGTCGGCGCCAGGGAGGTCGATCTTGTTAATGACCGGAATGATCGTGAGGCCGTGGTCGATCGCCATGTGCGCATTGGCAATCGTCTGCGCCTCCACCCCCTGCGAGGCATCGACGACCAGCAGCGCCCCTTCGCAGGCGGCGAGCGCGCGGGAGACCTCGTAGGTGAAATCAACATGCCCCGGCGTATCGATGAGATGCAGGGTGTAATCCGCCCCATCGGCGGCGCGATATTTCAGCCGGACGGCATGGGCCTTGATGGTGATCCCCCGCTCCCGCTCCAAATCCATGGCGTCGAGGAGTTGGGCCTTGGACTCGCGCGGCGAAACGGCGCCCGTCTTCTCCAACAGCCGATCAGCCAACGTCGATTTGCCATGATCAATATGGGCAATAATGCAAAAATTACGCGTGTTCTGCGACAAGGGTGGCTCCAGGATTTTTGGGGTAGGCGTAATGGACGAGAGACAGGTTGTCGATTTCCTAACGAATGCCATCTATCTTCCGGGTATTGTGTCTCTGCCACGGCTTCTTAAGGCCATCCTGCTGTACCGAGCGAGCACGCATACCGTCAAACAGGAGATTGTGCTGGCAGCGACGGCGGGGCCGCGCCGCCCTGATTGGTATGAAGTAGCGTCCCCTTTCGGCCGACGACCCAGGCGGTGTTCGGATGGGCTGCGACGATATGGATGAGAAACTCCAGCGTGCCGGACGTCTGCTGCGCCCAGGTCACGCCGCCGTCGGCCGTGTGGAGGATTGTCCCGCCCGCGCCGACGGCCCAGCCGGTCTTGAGATCGACGAAGGCCACCCCCAGCAGGTGAACTGGCACGCCGGAGGTCTGCGGGGTCCAGTGCGCGCCGCCGTCGGTGGTGTGCAGAATCATCCCGCCAAATCCGACGACCCAGCCGATTTCAGGCGTCACAAAAAAAGCGCGGTGCAGGTCTTTGCCGTCGCCCGTCCTTTGGTGACGCCAGGTGGCGCCGCCATCCGCCGTCTGGAAAATCGCGCCGCCATGGCCGGTGATCCACCCCTGTTTTGCGTTGACAAAGAAGATCGACGTGAGCGTCACCTTCGGTGTCATCACCGTAGACGCCCAGTGCCCGCCGCCGTCGACGGTTGAGAATAGTAGCCCATCCAGCGCCACCGCGAAGCCGCGCTGCCGGTCGAGAAAGACCACGCTAGTAATGTCCTTCTTCTTGTTGCCGCTCTCCTGATGCTGCCACGACCGACCCCCATCCGCCGTCTGTAAAATCAGACCGCGATCGCCGACCACCCAGCCGCGTTTGGCGTCGATGAAAAAGATCGATACCAAAATATTCTCAACTCCGCTCGGCTGCGGTGTCCAGTGCGCCCCACCGTCTTTGGTATGGAGAATGACCCCTTTCCCTCCGGTCGCCCAGCCGACCTTGTCGTCGAGAAAAAAGAGGCCGCCGAGGGCGGCGGCAACTCCGGTCGTCTGCGCCGTCCAGCCGCTCCGTGTGGCGTCGGGCGGCGGTTCAGGCGTGGGCGGGGCGCAGGCGGCAAAAAAGAAGATGGAGAAAAGTAGCCACAAGGGCAGGCGGGTTGGCATGGGATGACTTTCGGGGTTGTCTGGTTTTAGTGTGGGGCAAAAGCCCCCCTCTGGTCCCCCCGTGGACGGGGGGATGTTTAGCTCTCTCCGCATACGGGGGCGTCTCGCTCCCTCCCCGTTCACGGGGAGGGTTGGGGAGGGGGCCACTTTGATTCGGTCCGCAGATGGAGCGCCATGAATTTCGGGTCGGTCATCTCTTCGATGGCGTACCGGATGCCTTCCC
>Ga0247727_10018044_pt1 | contig 11157 bp, 11 predicted proteins | sample WisWelCaveWW1625_FD_202498 | JGI IMG/M metagenome (GOLD analysis project Ga0247727, IMG submission 202498) | Biofilm microbial communities from Wishing Well Cave, Virginia, United States - WW16-25 | ecosystem: Environmental > Aquatic > Deep subsurface > Groundwater > Cave microbial mat | place...
TCCCATCAGAATTCTTCACTGCATCTTTCCTAGCCATAAGTTCTTTCGCTAAACTTCCATCAGTTTCTTCCTTCAACAATTCCTCTAATATCTTTTTCATTTGATCCTCCTAAGTCGATTTCTAAGACGATTTCTAACAACACTCATATCTAAGTCTCCCACAGCTCACAAAAAAAGTATAAATGATAACTCCACCAAAATCAAGTTCTATCACTCCCCTTTCCAACTAACTCCCCTAGCTTAGCTAACCCAGACTTTAACCACTTCCAAATCGAAACATCTGAAACTTTAAACGAATCAGCTACACTCTGATACGACTCCTTATCTAATAAAATTCTACGAATACAGTTAACTTCTCTTTCACTTAACAAAGAATAATTCAACAAGTCCTCTATATCAACATGCGCCACAAATCTACTAAACTCAGCTAATGTCTTAACTTTACTACGCTCCACATCCTCATAAGGCTCCGCAACCAAATATTCATTATCTCTTAATTTATACCTATACGCCTTAACTATAGCCGCTTCAACATACGCACATATCCACATCGGGATCTTCCTCGGCACCTCATGTCTCGGTATCTTTAAAAGTGCCTTACTCATCCCTATTATGGCAAGATGATACAGCTCCTGCAACTCTTCATCCCTAATCTGCTCATACTTCTTTCTAAGCTGATAAACTGAACGCAGCAGCAGCATATCAAACTTAGCTAAAAGGGTACTAAAAATCTTGGCATCTCTAGTATCCCGATACTTAGCTATTAACGGTAAACAATCAACTAAGGTCAATCCTTCAAATTCAAACACGCAACACTTATTACAGCCTATTAACTTTTCTGATTAAATTCTTTATCTGTTCAATCTTTCCACCCTGCTGTACTCCCATAATCTCTTTACCTGCTGAATCTCGCATTACTATGCCAGGACCTTCGTCATCTTTCAAAATTCCTTTTACCTTACCTAACACTTGACGAATCCCTGCCATATCAATTGGAGTCGAGGTATCCAACAAACAACTTTGAACTGAACCTGCTATAGCATCCGTCAAATCTTTACTGCCTTCCATCACTACCTCTTTGACTCCACCCTGCTCAACAAACTCAATATCCATAAATTTATCCGGATGGTCAACTTTACCTGTCTCACTATCTAACTCAAGGTTCTTAGCTTCTAATAAAACATAATCATGCTTATGAAAATTCCACCTGCGTTCATAAATCAAATTTCTCCAGTCTACATATGCCTTATCTGTCCTATCTACACTCATATACCCGGTCTCTATTCCCGCTTTCTTCAACACTTGAAATGTATCTTCACTAGCTAATTTAAGATCCGCCGTAAACTTCTTTATCACATACCCCAACGATCTAAGATCCAAAATTAACTTTCTAACCTTAAACGTAGGAATACTATCCCCCTCCTTAGCTTTAAGCCTAAATACAAAATCTGTTTCTATAACAGGAACTTTATTCTTAACAAAAGTCCCATCTGTCTGCTCCACATCCTTATGAATCCATTCAGCTATACCCGACATAGCCAATCCTAAAGCATCTCCAGTTACACCATAATCCATATGGACATACCTCGGAACTCTTTTATCCAACCTAATCTTATCTAAATCAAGATACCAAATTAACTCATCTTCATCTTTTAGCCCTAAATAAATCGTCTGCTTCTTTACCGGATCTAATTTATCTAGCTTAAAACAATCTACAATAAACTTCTCTGACTTAAACAACTTATACTTTCTAATACCAGATACAGTCTTACCCGCTATATCCCTTAAAGCCCCAATAGGATCATCTACAAAATCAGTCTTAAACTCAACAGGTACCTCCAATATCGAATACCCTTCTTGAAGATACAAATTACTATCCTCCATCTCCGACACAATTTTAGGCAAATGGTACGCATCTCCCGGTACCGCCATTTTAAAAGTAACCCCTGAAAAGTAACTTTTAGGTTTAGCTTCCCACAAAGCTATATCAAAAATCAAAACTTTACCTAAAGCTCTTTTTTCAGCTATAAAAGTCTCAACAAAAGAAAGCTGATCTTGCTTACTAGCTACAATAAACAAACGACCTAAAGTTCTTCCATCAACTACAAATCTAGATTCAAATCTACGATAGGTACTTTCATAAGCTTGCAAAACTCTACGTTTTTGCTTAATCGAAACAATAGGGGTATCAACTTCATCCATAACACCAGACACAACATCTTCTCCCAACGATCCAAACCCCGCGGAATACGGGCTAGACAAAATATACTGAAACAGTGAAAACTCAACCGAAGGATTCTGACCTCCTACAATTCTAGTAGCGTACTTTTGAAACCACGGCGACCCTAACAAAAAGGACTGCAACTTACTAAACCCCCGTGACTCCCCTAATGACTTTGTCAAATTAAAAAACGTTATCCCCATCTTACCCGAAGCTTGAAGATTAAAAAAATTCCAGGGCAATTTTAAAAGTAGAAGCCTATACATAACATAGGCTATAGCTAAGATAGCAACTGTACTTTTCCCAGTCCCAATAGCCCCCGTCAACACTATCAAGATATTCTTATCATCCGAAAAAATTTGCTCTAAAGCATCTATCCAAACAGGATAAAGCGTATTGCCATGATCAGTAAGCCCACCTAAATAATAATCCTCTTTTAAAAACTTTACAATACCAACTGGTTTCTCTTTATAACTCATAGCATAAACACTATCAACAAATGTCTGGACCTTTGGCCTATCCCTGTACGGTGTCATTGATCTTTTTCTCCAACTCTTTAATCAATCTTTCTCTATCCATAGGACTAAGCTTTTGTGCATCTTGTAATAACATCGAATCTTGTTTACCAACACCTTTCAAATTCTCATTCTGTCCTAAAACAAGATACTGACGCTTATCTTCATATTTTACCATTGGGGGCTCTTCTCTTTGAGTGTACCCCATCTCTGCTCCAAACGACACCAAAGCTCTATCCTCTTCTCTTAAGGCTTCTATAATCCTCAACCTAAGATCAATAGTCAAAGCCTGAGTGACTTCATAAAGAGCGGTAACCGTATTACATTTCAAACAAATATTCGTATTAACTCCTTGCCTATCCTCCACCCTATATACAAAACTATGACAAACTGAAACTAGCACAACTTCTTTATTATCCAATCGTTCAAGCATATTTTGCAAATGATAAATCCTAGACTGATGCCCCAAAAAGATATACGACATTAAAGTATCTGCTATTAACGTTCTAACATTTCTTTCCTCTGCCCTCTTAATCTTTGCTGTTCTACTCCGAACATAGTCTAGTGGCAAATTAAGCTCTTTAGCTACTTTAAGAACATCCCCCCTATGCGACAAATAAGAGATCTTAATCTTTTCTAACAATTTAAACTTTTCTATATCAAGCATCTAGTCCCCATCTACAACTAAAAATCTAATATCTTTCTCACCCATAAATCTAAGTGAATATTCTTTACCATCTACTAAACTAGTCACCTGAAATCTCCATGGCGTAGTCTTATCAAACACTACTATATCTCCGGACTTTAAAACTGTCGGACAAAATCTTTCAAACCCATTCTGCTTCTTCTCCCAATATCCCCGACCAACAGCAATTACAATTCCCATCTGTTCACGATAATCTTCTCTCCACTCATCCGGAATAATAAAACTACCAACTTTCTCTGGCGCGGGCTTCTGCCAAATAACTACAGCGTCCTGTAACAACTTAAAAGACAATTTAATTTGACCTGTTGAATCTATAAACGGACAGTTACTAACCCAACTAAAATCTTTCAAATCTAATATATTTGAATCTACTTTACCTAAATTATTCATCCACTACTCCTAATCTACCTAACTTAATAAACAAATCACGTAACTCATCAATTGAACTACAAGAATTCACCTGCTCATACATAGACTGACCGATTACCCCCTTATTTGAATCTTGTGCTAAAGCATTCCAAAGCTTATACTTATCCGGCCTAAACAAATGAATAATTGGACTATCAACCACATTAAACATTACCCCACACGTTCTTCTAAAAAACCAGTCCATTGCAAATAACTCTCCCCCCGTATTCAACAAAGACAACAAATTCATAAACTTCTTATTCGAAGCCATCTTAGCTACTGCCCACAAAGGTACGGCAGTACAAAACTGATCAAAGGAAGGCTGACCCCGCATCTTCTTAATATCACCATAATGCGTTTCTTGTAACCCAATACACCCTGTTCTAAATCCAACACCTGTAATTACAGACAGCATTTGCTTAACTGTTGGCAAACAATCGTCATCTAAAAATACTACCAACCCAGCAGATTGGCTAGCAGCATAAGGGTAGTTAAATCTAATCTGATCTAAAACCACTACTGACGCCTCCCCCGCCTTAAACTTACCAGTTACCCACAAAAACTTAAATTCTTGTCTAAATTGCAAAAACAACCGATCTATAAATTCACTAGTGTAATGCTCTCCCACTAACAAAATAGCTGGCTCTGTAAGTTTTAAAGACAACTCCTTCATAATCAGATAAAGAGCAGACATAGTTGCAAGATGCTGTTCTCTAGGAACCATCCGCACAGCAAAAATAATCGATCCAACATTCTTCCACATACAACGAATACTATAATCCTGATTAACTATACCCATTAACTAGCCCGATCTATTCTACATTAGCACTTATCTGACGCCTACCCCATTCAGCTATACATAACGCATCTGCTCTACCATCTATAACTTTACCCCTTTTTGTCGTTAACTCTGCTTTAGGAAACAATCTTCCCGCAACTTGATACGAAAGCATTTTGCTATTTCCTTTCCCCAATCCCTTAAACATAGCTGCTTGCCAAGTACGTGGATCAACTACTTGATACTTAAATCCCCCGTATGCTAACATTGCTACAAACATCATATACCCCGCCCCTAAGTACCAATTTGCTGCTGCTGACCCCCCAAATTTAACTGGTCTCGGATAAGTCTTTTCAATTACTACATACACTTCTTCAGCATTAAAATCCATAAAAAAATTTCTAATAGCTGTAACATCATATTCCCTAGACAACTTAGTCCCTCTATCAATTACTATAATTGGATTAGCTACTACTTGAAGAACATTTAATTCTTGATCAATTAAAACCATAGCTCCCGACAAACCCGTATCTATCCCTAAAATCTTTTTCACACCTTTCCCCCCAAAAAAACAGGCTTCATCTCAAGGTACCTATATAAACTGTTCAACCCATACTGAGTAGCAAAGTAACTTACAGGCTTTATCTCAGGCTTAACTTCTTTAAGAACAACCTCACGCAACCCAACCAACTCCCAATTACTCCTTAAATTCTCTAATTGGCTTTGTATTACATCGAGTTTCTCTTTTGGCATGGGGTAAGATAAGACCTCTTCTAAGGTAGCACAACTACAGGCTAACGAAGATAAAAGCTTTGCTGGGAACCTATTAACTATCCGTGGAACATTATCCGTAGAATCCCCTTTCAAAGTTTTAACAATCCGCATCCCTATAACGGTATTAACCCCAAACTTCTTTTTTACTTCCTCCTTTGAAACATACTTTGGAACACCATTTTTAATTGAATTAAATATTTTAACCCCATCAAACTCTAAAAGCCCCAATAAATCACTATCTCTAGTAAAAATGTTTACTCCCTCTCCTACTCGATTATTCAACACATGAGTATATATGACATCATCCGCTTCCCCATCCCCACAAGTATAAAACTCAACTTTTTGAAACAAAGCCAGCATAGACAAAATATCCTTCTTAACTAAATAAATTTCTGGCTTATACTCCCGCGTTGCTTTATACTGCGGATTCTTACGTCTAAAATTACTAACACCTTCTAAACAAAAAACAAACCTATCTAAAGGATAAACTTGCCTTAATTGCCGGTATGAATTAAACAGACCAAAAATCGTTCCTGTCCTAACCTCTACTCCATCCACTCTCTTAAAACTAAGATTCTTAAAAACATGATAACTTCTATGCAATACCCAACTAAAATCTATTAACAACATAAAAACCGCCTATAAAATTGCGTGTTCTTCTGAACTAGCTATCTCACTTACCCCAGAACTTTTACTAACAGTTACAACTCTAGCAGCGTAAGGCAATAAAGAGGGCGTATGCTGAATAACAAATATCGCCCTAGAAACTCCTTCTTCATAAAATACCTGAGCTAAGGCTTCTTCTCCACCCGGATCTAAAAATGACATTACTTCATCCATAATCAAAATTCCCAATAATCCATTCTTAAGACCATATTTCTGACTTACCCATCTATTCAAACCTATACATAAGACTGAATCAACTCGTCTCTTTTCTCCCCCTGACAAACTACTATACTGCACCTGAGTCCCCATAACCCTTACCCTAATATCAATCTTGTTTCTCTGCTCTCCCGACTTAATCTCAGCTATCGGACTTACTACAACACTCAACATTCCCTTACTAACACTCGCTAAAAGTTCATTTACTAAGACATTTATTTCATTACAAAAACTATCTAACAATAAAGAACGAATCCCCTTATTCGAAAAAGCCTCTTTCCAAAATTCAAGCCTTTCTATATCTAATTCTATACAAGTCCTATACTTCCGATTCTCATTAATCTTTTCCTCCAAAGTAATAATCTTCTGTTCAAATTCACCCTTCTGAACATTGGCCACTCTAACTTTATCCCTCAACTTTAATAACCCCTGATCTGATTCTTCTATACGAACTAACTTAATAGCAACTTCACTATTCACCTTCTCTCTTTCCATAGCACAATTCCGAATCTCAATTTCATATTGCCTTCTTTCCTCCATCACTTCTCTTATATCTTTTTCAACCTCCTCATACTTAACTTTTAACTGTTTTCTATCAAACTCTACACTTTTAAGTTCTATTTCCTTTTCTCCACTAACTTGACTAAGTTTCGTTAACTCCTTACCAATGGCCTCTAACTCAATATTAACTTCAACAACTTTAGCTTTCTTTTCTTCAATAAAGATATAAACACTTTCTTTAGTTATTGTATTCCCACACTTATCACACTTCTCATCCAACTGTAACTCCTGTAACTTCTTCATTTCATGTCGCAAACTAACTAACAAACTATCTTTCTCCAATTTTTTTGAACTAAGAACAGAAACACTACGGGCGTATTCAAAAATTTCAGATCTAAGTTTCTCCAGCTTTTCTTCAAACGTATCCCTTTTATTTACTAAACCTTTAGCAATATCCCCCGAATCTTTAATCATTCCCCCCCAATCTTTCTCCAATACTAAGGGAGACTCAAACTTCAAATTTCTAAGTGCATCAACCTCTCTAGTAAGCTGTTTAACTCTATCAACTATACTCAACATTTCTCCCTGAATTGAATCTATTAAACTTATCGAACTATTCAATAACAAAGTATCTTTCTCAACCCTAATTTGAAGCCCTCTAATATCCTCTTCTATCTTAACTAGATTCTCTTGAACTATACCTACCTTCTGCTTAACCCTACTCTGTAAATCATCATAGACTTCAAACCCCAACAAACTAGTTACCATATTGGTCTTTTCAGAATCAGTCAGCCCCGTAAACATTAAAACATTTTCTTGACTAAAATAACAAGTTGCACGAAAAACTGTCTTATCAAATCCTAAAATCTGATCTTGAAGAAACTTCTGTCTATCTACCTGACGTAATCCAGAAACTAAATCCTTTGACCCATCTTTATCCAATAAACACACTTCTAACCCCAAACTCCTACTTCGTGTAACAACATAATCAGTTGCTCCGTTACTAAGCCAAACTGAAACTTTACAATCTTTCTTCCCCCTACGAACTACATCATCCCCAGTAAGTCCTTTTGTCGTTTCTCCGAATAATGCCCAAAAAATCGACTCACCAAAAATCGTAGACTTACCACTCCCGTTACTACCAAACTGATCCCCTATCCCAACTACTAATGTAAATCCATTCTTAACATTATAAGTTACGTTGCCAACGGACATAAAATTTTCAATCTCACACTGCAATAATCTCCCTTTAAAAAACTCTCTAACTAACTGACCTTTGCTAGTTACTAAATCTTTAATAACATCCAAATAACTCCTATCCTTACCCCGCAACTTTAACCACTCATCTAAAATACCCTCAAACGTTTGGGCTTTAATCCTTTCTTCAAAGAATTCTGGCAAAACAACTGAGAAGACATTATCTTTATCTATGCGTTCTTTTACTCCCAATACTCGATAATAATTCCCATCAGCTTTAACTAAATCTGCCTCTTTAACTGTAATAAATTCTGGATATGAAAGTTTATGAAACTTTGGAATCCAATCTACGGTATCCACCACTAGAACTCCCCTATCTCCAACATCTCCAAAAGTTAAAGGCATTGGCGTTCCTATAACCCAGCAGTTCTCTGCTAACTGCTGTCTTTGATGTATATGACCAAAATACACTGACCTATTATTCTTAGCCAACCTCTGCCAATCAACCCCATCTTCAAACCGGTAATTTCCAACTACTGAACCGTATGGCAACTTATGACAAACTACCATATCATACCCACGTAACTCCTCATAATCCATTACAGTGTGCCAATGTACTAACTTCACCTTAAAATTACCTGTCTCTACATCTACCCCCTTAATAATATCATTTTCAATCTTAAAAGTACCCCCTAACATACTAAATATTTCTACTGACGAATGAAACTTACTTAATGACTCTCTCTTTACTAAATCATGATTCCCAGTTACAATAAACCAGCTTACACCAATATCACGTAACTTACCAAAAAATTCCTTGGCTACATTCAAAGCCTCAACAGGCACTTCCCCCACTTTATGAAAAACATCTCCCCCACAAATAACTAAGGTAACCTTTTCAATCACAACTAAATCTATAATCTGTTGTAAAACTTGCCTCTGCTCCTGTAATCTCTTCTGCAACCCTGTAACTTTATCAAACCCAAACACAGGCCACGTATGAATATGCAAATCACTAACAAGTAACAGCTTCATATTTGCACCAACCTTAAACAACACCCTTCTTATCAAGCTCTAAATACAACTGATCAACACATCTATAAATCATATCCAACGAAACATCTTCAGATGGAATTTTATAATCCTCTACTACCCGATCTAAATTAGCAAGTAACCTAGCTAACAATTCTCTCACATGAACTCCTTTGACAAAAACGCATCTAAGAACAATCCACTTTCTAATCCCCCCGAATATACTTCCAAAACCTTTATTGCCGGCTCTACAAATCTCAAATTCAAAAGATACCCGACTATCTTAAATATACCAAACTCTTTATCTATAATCTCTAATACCCGCAACTTCTTATTTACAAACTTCTTACAAATTTTTCCGTCCACTAAAACATCAAAAACATCCACAGACTCTCCCTCTAAATCAGTAACTATCTCACTCCTATTATCTGTAACATAAGCTAGAGCAATATACACCGATTCATTTAACTCCCCCATAATCTTCAAAATAGTCCCGTCTCTAAACCCATCCCAATTCAAAGGCAAATTTACAATAATCCTACTCTTTGTCTCCAATATAGAAAAATCTTTAATTATGCTCCTATACCACTCTGGAACAACTATATCCCGTTTCTTAACTACTAACTCTATTAAAAAACCATGCTTTAGACCCCAAACCCCCTCTACTATATTCGACATTTATTAGTCCCCCTAAAATCTTTTTCCATGCTTTTTTACTCTAAAAAAATTAACTTTCAGTTTCTCCAAAACAGCGTTCTCTAAATCTAAATTATGCGCCCCACAATAATCAAAAATACGTATACAACAATCAGCTAATTCTTCTACTACATTACCCCATTGAAAATTTTCTTTACGTAACTCCTCTAAAGCTTCTGAAATTTCTGAATGCATCAAACATAAGACCTCAGCACTATTCCTACGACTATCCCAAAAACCCTTCATCTTAGCTATTGTATGACTAATCTTTTGAGCTTGACTAATATTTACTTCCTCTAAATAAAACAAATCCAAAAACAACTTCATCTGTGCGGGGGTAGATATCTTTTTAACTACTGAGCCCTCGCCTTCAAACCCCTTTATTCTATCTAGATTATACTTTCTAGCAACTACAATAACTTGAGAATTCCCTACTAACTCCGGGTGATCTTCAACTAACGTATCCCCCTGTTCTAAAACTTTTAGTTTATCTAATGAAGTATCAACTACTTCCCGATTGTAAACAACTCCTACTAACCACTTACCTAACCACTTATCTAAAGCAGGAATCCACCCCACCGGCTGACAAGTTAAGATATTTAGATCAATCTTAGTCTTACAATAAAAATCTCTAACTATACCCAAATATTCAGTCGCAGGAGCTTCTTCAAGTAACTTCAGATTCTCATTTACGTAGTCATGAACCGGCTTACCATTGACTTCACTGGCATATTCCGTCATATGCTTACCAAATATTCCCCATTCAAAATCTCTTAGCACCCCATCAACATCCCAATATAAAACGGCCATCTCTGCTCCTAATTACCCACTTCAGTACACTATACTCAATACAACCAAATTTTAAGCTACAATAGTGAACATTAAAATATTTACAAAGTAGGAAGTGCTTCAACTACAGAACTACACGTTGGACAAGACCTATCTTGTTGTACTTTCATCAATCTTTCACTAACCTGCATAGCTTTATAACGAATAGACCCCAACGAATTATTCGTAGCCTGCGTTAGATCACTAATCACATCAAACCAAGTTAAAGTTCTTAATTCTATACAACTCGACCAACTTTTCCAAAACCTATTCAAAAAAGAACTAGAATAAACAGTACTAAGCACAACTAAAATTTCTCTAACTAGCTCTACTGGCTGTTCCGCCTTCTTCGAAAACCACTCTACTAATTCTACTGATCTTTTTAACATATCCGAATCAGTAAGAAACTCAAAAGTACTACTTTCCCAAACATTCATACGTCTAGTTAATCCATTTGTACAAACTAATTGGTTTAACCCGGCAGCTACTTGCATAGATCCATTTATTCTAACAAAAATACCTGGATCTAACAGTTCCCCTTTTTTGGCTTTAACTTCTTTACGTAAAGCACCTGTAAGAAACTGAAACTCAACATTATGACCATCTCCTCCAATCCTGA
>Ga0247727_10018045_pt1 | contig 11156 bp, 13 predicted proteins | sample WisWelCaveWW1625_FD_202498 | JGI IMG/M metagenome (GOLD analysis project Ga0247727, IMG submission 202498) | Biofilm microbial communities from Wishing Well Cave, Virginia, United States - WW16-25 | ecosystem: Environmental > Aquatic > Deep subsurface > Groundwater > Cave microbial mat | place...
ACTCTTTTCGTCAAACACTTCATAAAATTCACCGTTCACAACCAGGGAGGGACAGCATTCAAGACCATCTTTTGTCCCGGCGCGGAGGTCCGTCCACCCGTAACTGAGGCATTACTGATCGGGATTTTAGAGGCATTACAAAGATTGCCGGCATTTTTGTTTTCACAGTGCAGCGCACAGCAGTGCAAGGCAGGAAGATATTTAAAAAACAATTTTTATTTTTGCGCCTCGCCTTTCTCACAATTAAGAATTAGAGAATACTCACTTTGCATCTTTGAGAATTATAACGCCTGCCCTTAGTTTCAACCCGCTTTAACTTATTGAAATCTTTAAAATCACTTTGCAAAAAAACAAGGCATAGTTGTTGGTTAAAGAAAAACAGCAACGGATACAGCATGCATAAAATTCTAACCCGGCAAACCCTTGCGCCCGGCGTCAAACGCTATGAAGTGGTCGCCCCGGAAATCGCGCAGCGCCGGAAAGCCGGACAATTCGTCATTTTGCGCGTGCACGAAGAAGGCGAGCGCATTCCGATCACCATCGCCGATGCCAATCCGGCAAAAGGCTCGATCACGCTGATCGTGCAGGAAGTCGGCATGACGACGCGGCTCATGGGAGAAAAGCAAGCCGGGGAATTTTTGCCGGATGTTTGCGGCCCACTCGGCGATCCGACCCACATTGAAAAATTCGGCCATTGCGTTTGTCTCGCCGGCGGCGTCGGCGTCGCCGAGATTTATCCGGTGGTTCAAGCCTTGAAAACCGCAGGAAATCATATCACGGCGATCATCGGCGCGCGCGCGCGTGACTTGCTCATTCTGGAAAATGAAATGCGACAGGCCGCCAATCAACTCATCGTCAGCACCGACGACGGCAGTTACGGCATTCACGGCCTGGTGATCAAACCGCTGCAAGAAATGATGAATTGCGGCGAAAAGATCGGCCGCGTTTTTTGCATCGGTCCGGTGCCGATGATGCGCGCCGTCGCCGAGTTGACGCGCCCACAAAAAATTCCCACCATCGTGAGCCTCAATCCCGTGATGGTCGATGGCACCGGCATGTGCGGCGGCTGCCGCGTCACCATCGGCGGCAAAATCAAATTCGCCTGCGTCGACGGCCCGGATTTCGACGCGCACGAAGTGGATTTCGACGAGCTGGTGCGCCGGCAACAGATGTATCGCAGCGAAGAAAGGGAGGCGTTGGAACGGTATGTGAAAAAGAAGGAGTGTTGGAGTAATGGATTGTTGGATTAATGGAATGATGTTGCTCCAGCAATCCAATACTCCAGTAATCCATCAATCCAGGATTTCTAAAAAGCTATGGCAAAGAAAGTCATTCCCGAAAAAACGCCGATCCCCGAACAAGCGCCGGAGCTGCGCATCACCAACTTCGACGAAGTGGCGCTTGGATATACGGACGATCAAGCGGTGTTCGAGGCCAGCCGTTGTTTGCAATGCAAGAAACCCGTTTGCATCGCCGGCTGTCCGGTGGCATCGACATTCCGCGTTTCGTCGATATGGTCGCGCACGGCGATTTCAAACGCGCCGTTGAAATTATTCGCGAGAAAAATGCGCTGCCCGCCGTATGCGGCCGCGTTTGCCCGCAAGAAAGCCAGTGCGAGCTGGTTTGCGTCATGGGCAAAAAATATCAGCCGCTCGCCATTGGCCGGCTGGAGCGCTTCGTGGCGGATTTTGCGCGCGAGCAGAGCAATGGCGTCCCGCTTTTTATTCCGGCAAAAAAGACCGGCAAATCCATCGCCGTGGTCGGCGGCGGGCCCGCGGGATTGACGGTTGCCGGCGAGTTGGCGCGGCTCGGTCACCGCGTCACCGTGTTTGAAGCCTTGCACAAAATCGGCGGCGTGCTGGTTTACGGCATTCCGGAATTTCGCCTGCCCAAATCAATTTTGCAGGCCGAAGTCGATAAACTCGCGGAACTGGGCGTGGAATTTCGCACCAACTACGTCGTCGGTCGCACCGAGATGGTGGATGAATTGCTGGGCCGTTATGACGCCGTGTTTGTCGGCACCGGCGCCGGATTGCCTTATTTCATGAACGTGCCCGGCGAGAATTTGAACGGCGTTTATTCCGCCAACGAATTTCTCACGCGCCTCAATCTCATGCGCGCCTATCTCTTTCCGCGCTGGAATACGCCGGTCAAAGTTGGAAAACGCGTGGCCGTGATCGGCGGCGGCAACACCGCGATGGACGCGGTCCGCACCGCCAAACGCATGGGCGCGGAACACGCGTATCTGATTTATCGCCGGTCGCGGAACGAGCTGCCGGCGCGTCTCGAAGAAGCGCATCACGCCGAGCAGGAAGGCATCGAATTTCGTTTTCTCGAAGCGCCGGTGGCGGTGAAAGGCGATGCAAGAGGCTGGGCCACCGGCATCGAGTTGATCAAAATGCAGCTCGGCGAGCCTGACGCGTCGGGACGCCGTCGCCCGATGCCCATCGAAAATTCAAATTATGTTCTCGAGGTTGACACCGTTGTCGTGGCAATCGGACAAGGCCCGAATCCGCTGATTCCGCAAACCACGCCTGGTTTAAAAATCGGCAAACACGGCGTCATCATGGTTGATCCTGAAACCGGCGCGACGAGCAAGTCCGGCGTTTTTGCCGGCGGCGATGTGGCAACCGGCGGCGCCACCGCCATTCTGGCGATGGGCGCCGGCAAGAAAGCCGCGAAGGCCATTCACCAATATCTCGGCGGTGAATACCAGCTTGATGGCGCTACGCAAACGCCGCTTGCGCCATCGCCGCGAAGAACCGCTGCTGGCGCCCGGTTTCAATGAAATTCGCCGCCGCGAGCTGATCGATTGGGCCGCCGATCCCGGCCGCACCGTCTTGACAAACGAAATGCGGCAGATTTTTAAAAAAGTTTGCGATTTTATTGACGGCGAGCTGGACGAAGCCACTTGCAAGGAGCTTGAAAAACATATTGCCGCCTGCCCGCGGTGCCGCATCTATGTCGATACCGTGCGCCGGACCATCATGCTTTATCAAGTGAAGGATTCGCCCAGGAAATTGCCCGCCAAAGCCCGCCAACAGTTGGTCGCGACGATTGCGCTGAAATTAAAAAAAGGCCGGAAACGATCATAAATGGACAAAGCCGAGCTGCTTTACTGGACAACGTTGACCGGAATTTTGAGCGCGCTGGCCACCGGCTTGGGCGCGATTCCGGTCGCCTACATTCGCAATCGTTCGCAAGTCGTCAAGGCCTTCGCCAGCGCCGTGGCGGCGGGGATGATGATTTCGGCGTCGGTTTTTTCGCTGGCGCAGGAAGGCATCGCTTTGAAAATCAAACGGCCGTCAGCGCCGTATGAAGTCATTTTGGGTTTATTGCTCGGCGCCGCTTTTTTCTGGCTCGTTGAAAAATTTTTTGAAAACCGCGATCTGCATTTCGGCGAGATCGGCAAGGGGACGACCAAGAAAGGCTTTCTCATTTTCGTTGCCATGTTTATCCATTCGATTCCCGAAGGCGTTGCCATCGGCGTCGGCTTTGGCACCGGCGATTTCAATTTTGGCTTGATCATCGCGCTGACGATCTCGGTGCACAACATTCCGGAAGGCATCGCCATCTCGCTACCGCTGCGCGCCGAAGGCGTTTCCATTTGGATGTGCGCCTTGCTTTCGATTCTTTCGAGCATCCCGCAGCCGATTTTTGCCGTCCCCTCGGCGCTGGCGGTTTGGCTGTTCGAGCCGCTGCTGGCGGCCGGATTGGGTTTTGCCGGCGGCGCGATGATCTATTTAACCGTCGCCGAGCTTATTCCCGAAGCGTTGGAAAATGGCGGCAAGGGCCTCACGGCGTGGGGTGTCATGGTGGGCTTGGCAGGAATGCTGCTCATAACCAGCTTGCTTAATCTTATTGATGGTAAGCTATAGGTTTTGTAACTTCGGCGCAGATGCGTGCATCCAATTAAATGAAAGCACAAAAAACGAAAACAAAGTAGGAGAGATTTGATGAACCGCACGATGGTCACAATTGATGGCAACGAAGCAGCGGCGCACATCGCGCACAAGACGAATGAGGTGATCGCCATTTATCCGATCACACCGTCTTCGCCGATGGGTGAATGGGCGGATGCGTGGTCGACGGTGGGCGAGAAAAATATTTGGGGCACGGTGCCGGTAGTCACGGAGATGCAGAGCGAGGGCGGCGCGGCGGGTACGGTGCATGGCGCACTGCAAACCGGCGCGCTCACCACGACGTTCACTTCGTCGCAGGGACTCATGCTGACGATTCCCAACATGTACAAAATTGCCGGCGAATTGACGCCGACGGTTTTTCATGTCGCGGCGCGTTCATTGGCGGCGCAGGCGTTGTCGATCTTTGGTGACCATAGCGATGTGATGGCGGTGCGCGGCACCGGCTTCGCGATGTTGGCATCGGCCTCGGTGCAGGAAGTGATGGATTTTGCGCTCATCGCGCAAGCGACGGCGCTGGAAACGCGCGTGCCGTTTATGCATTTCTTCGACGGCTTCCGCACTTCGCACGAGGTCAGCAAGATCGAGCCGTTGACCGAAGATGAGATGCGGGCGATGCTGAATGATGAGCTCGTCCATGCGCATCGCGCGCGCCCTCTCGCCGGATCGTCCGGTGATGCGCGGCTCGGCGCAAAATCCCGATGTTTATTTTCAAGGCCGCGAGACGGTCAATCGGTTTTATCTCGCGTGCCCGGGCCTCGTGCAACATGCGATGAATAAATTCGCGCGCTTGACCGGGCGGCAATATAAACTGTTCGATTATTTCGGCGCGCCCGATGCGGAGCGCGTGATCGTGTTGATGGGTTCTGCCGCCGAAGCGGCACAAGAGACGGTGGAATATCTCATGCCGCGCGGCGAAAAAGTCGGTGTGCTCATCGTGCGGTTGTATCGCCCGTTCTCGGCGCAACATTTTGTGCAGGCGCTGCCGCCGAGCGTGAAAACCCTTGCGGTGCTGGATCGCACCAAAGAACCTGGTAGTTTGGGAGAGCCGCTCTATCTGGACGTGGTTGCGGCAATAAATGAGACGATGACAAACGAGAGCGGCTCTCTCAAATTATTTCCCCGTATCATCGGCGGACGTTACGGTTTGTCGTCAAAAGAATTTACGCCCGCGATGATCAAGGGCGTTTTCGATGAAATGAAAAAAGCCGCGCCGAAAAATCATTTCACCGTCGGCATCAACGACGACGTGACGATGACGAGCCTCGCTTACGATCCGAATTTTTCCACTGAGCCGGATGACGTGATCCGCGCCATGTTTTACGGCCTCGGCGCGGATGGCACGGTCGGCGCGAACAAAAACTCGATCAAGATCATCGGCGAGGAAACGCCGAATTACGCGCAAGGTTATTTCGTCTATGACTCGAAAAAATCCGGCTCGACCACGATCTCACATTTGCGCTTCGGGCCGCGGCCGATTCACTCAACTTATTTGGTGAATAAAGCCATCAGAAATATTTATTTCGGGCTTTGGTGATTGCTGTTGCGCTCAACTTTGCCGGGCTCGGTGCATACTGGAGCGCCGTTTATTTTCAAAAAGATGAAGCGCCGGTGCGGGTTGTTCGCATCATGAAATACAGCGAGCTTGGGCCGCCGCCTTCGATCACGGAAACGAAAGCCGTGACGCCGTCAATCGCGGTGTCCACCGCCGTGAAGCCGGGCATCGGCATTCCGGTGCCGGTTCCCGACGCGCTGGTTGATCCCGAGCAAACTTTTGCCAGCCAAACGGAGCTGAGCCAGGTGGTTGGCCAGATGATGGGCGAAGGCCAAGGCAACGGCCAGACCAAAATTGTGGCCGAGGAAAGCGATTTTGATTTGCAAATTGAAGACGACGGCCCGCCCCCGGATTCGTGCCGTTTGAAAAAGCGCCGGCGGTGATTAAACGCGTGGAGCCGGTCTATCCCGAGCTGGCGCGCAAAGCCGGCCTCGAAGGCCGGGTGATTTTGAAAGTTTGGATCGACAAACGCGGCAAAGTCAAAGACGTCGTCATTTTAAAAAGCACGGTGGAGCTGTTCAATCAGCCTGCCATCGATGCGGTCAAGCAATGGGAATTTACGCCGGCGCTGATGAAATTCGGCCCGGTCGATGTCTGGTCGACGTTGACGTTCAATTTCCGGCTGCGGGATGCGAGTTCGTAAACGCGGCGCGAGCAGAAATAAAAAAGGAAAACTCATGAATCTAACGACGACTTATCTCGGCAGGAAATTAAAAAATCCGCTTGTGGCCTCGGCTTCGCCCTTGTCGCGGAATCTTGACAACATTCGCCGCCTGGAAGACGCCGGCGCCGCGGCGGTCGTGCTCTTTTCACTTTTTGAAGAAGAGATTCTCCACGAAAGCCGCGAGCTTGATCATTATCTCACCTACGGCACGGAGAGCCACGCCGAGGCCTTGAGCTATTTTCCGGCGCCGCACGAGTTTTATCTCGGCCCCGATGAATATCTCCAGCACATTCGCCGGGCCAAGGCCGCCGTCGACATCCCCATCATCGGCAGTTTGAACGGCGTGTCCACCGGCGGTTGGATCAACTACGCGCGCAAGATCGAATCCGCCGGCGCCGATGCCATCGAATTGAATCTTTATTATATCCCGACCGATCCGGCCCTCGCCAGCGATGATGTCGAGAGAATGTATTTGAACACGCTCAAAGCGGTGAAAGCCAGCGTGAATATACCGCTGGCGCTCAAGCTCAGCCCGTTTTTCAGCGCCATGGCGAATATGGCAAAACAATTCGGCGCCGCCGGCGCCAATGCCCTGGTGTTGTTTAACCGGTTTTATCAACCGGACATCGATTTGGAGAATCTCGAAGCCGTGCCGAATGTGATTTTGAGCACGCCGCAATCCATGCGCCTGCCGCTGCGGTGGATTGCGATTCTCTACGGAAAAATCAAAGCGGATTTGGCGGCGACCAGCGGCATTCATACCACGGCGGACGTTTTGAAAATGTTGATAGTTTTCAAAACACTGATCATTGATATTTGCAAAAGTAAAAATGAATGTCATTCTGTAAGAATCTTTTTTGCCATCAGCAATCAGCTTGAATTCTAAAAAGATTCCTCCGGAATGACGATACTGAATTGACAAAGTCCTGAGGTGAAAATATGAACCGCCGGTTTAAATTCTTTTGGGTCGTCGCCATCGCCCTCTTCGCCGTCGGATTTCTCGTGAGCAGCGGCATGCAAGAAACCATGGTTTACTCCGTCGCCGTCGTGAGAATCACGACGTGATCGTGGAAGGAGAATATCGCGACGGCGTTTTTGCGGCGCGTCACATTTTCACCAAATGCGCTTCAAAGTATGAAGCCGTGCCGGAACATGAGATTCGACGATAATGCAGAAATAAAGTAATTGTCGTATTGAAAATTTTTAATTTAAAATTTTTAATGCTTTTGATAGCGCCCGAAAGTTACGTTTCGACGCCAAAGGAGGAACATGATGCCCGAACTTGGAAAAAGGAAAGTTCATCAAAAAATTGCAACCCGAAAAACGCTTGTACGTGACGCACGAGCAGCCGACGACTGAAGTCGCGCTGCTGTCAACCTGGCAGGATGATCTCTATCTCGTGCTCGCGGGATACGACGAGGAAAAGCAAGAAGCCACCTTTTCGGCTTATGTGAATCCGTTGGTGATCTGGTTATGGATTGGCGGCTGGGTGATGGCGATTGGAACCTTGTTGGCTCTGGCGCCGTTATCACGCGAGATGAAAACGCTGCCGAATAAACCCCCGGCAAGCTTGCCGGCGAAACGGTTTTCGAAAAGTTTGCGAAAAACTCAACATCGCAGCAAACCGGTCTTGACAGATTGATTTTGTATTATTATCTTGAGTTGAAGTTATAAATCTTGCAGTTTTTGTTTTGAAAAGTTGTTTATTAATCGAACCATCATTTAACCAAAGGGATAAATTATGATGAAAATACGTGCATTTCTTCTCTGCGCCGTTGCCGCTTTGTTGGTGCTTCCCACCATGCTCGGCGCTCAGAGCAAATTTAAATACATCGGTTCGAAAGCTTGCATGCCCTGCCACATGACGCCGAAAAGCGGCGCGGCTTATAAAATCTGGCAGGCGAGCAAGCATGCTCAGGCTTTTGCGACGTTGGCAACGCCGGCCGCCAAAGAGATTGCGAAAAAACAAGGTGTCGCCGATCCGCAGAAAGATGAAAAATGCCTGAAATGCCATGACACGGCTTTTGGCATGGCGGCGGCACAATTGGCCCCGACATTTAAACCGGGCGAAGGAGTCGGCTGTGAAATCTGTCACGGTCCGGGCTCGGAATACAAGACGCTGCAAGTGATGAAAGACATCGATATCGGTAAGATCAATGGCGAAACCGTCGGTCTGATGAAAGCGGATGAAAAGACCTGTATCAAATGCCATAACACCGAAAATCCGGTATCGAAGCCATTCAATTTTGCCGAAGCGAGCAAGAAGATCGCGCATCCGACGCCGAAGCAGTGAACAACCTTGTATAACGCAAAGGAGGGAAATTCTGAAAGTGCGACGCGGCAGGCAGCAGCATATCGTCTCGGCAATTCTGTTTGTTCTTTTCTCGTTGCCCGCGTCAAGTTGGGCGCAAGCCGGCGACAGCGATTGTCTTGCCTGTCATGGTGACAAGGACCTGGTGACAACCGATAGCATCGGTGCCGAGCGTTCGCTCTATGTCGATGCGGCCAAAATGAACAATTCGGTTCATGCCGGATTTGAGTGCGTCACCTGCCACGTGGATGTCGCGCCGGAATCTCATCCCGATGGCTCAAGATTGGCGCGAGCCGCTTGCGGAACCTGCCACGAAGATGCGGTGACGGAAGTGGCTGAAAGCGTTCATGGCAAGGCCCCGAAGGAGGGCGGGGCTTTGTCGGATGCGCCGACCTGCGGTGATTGCCACGGCAGCCACGAAATCCGCGCCACGGCTGATTCACTTTCATCGGTGAATCAGCGCCAGCTCGCCTTCACCTGCGCGCGCTGCCACGCCAATCCTGCCCTCGTGCAAAAGTATCGCATTCCCATCAAAGATCCTTTCAAATCCTACAGCCACAGTGTGCATGGCCTTTTGACCATAGCGGGAGTGGGCAACGCCGCCACGTGCAGCAGTTGCCACGGCAATCACAAAATATTTGCGTCCAACAATCCGGCTTCAAAAGTTTATCATTTCAACATTCCGCAAACGTGCGGCCAGTGCCATCAGGCCATCACGCAAGAATATAATGATAGTGTTCATGGCGTCGCGGTCGCGCGCGGCTCGACGGATTCACCCGTTTGTACCGACTGCCACACCGAGCACGGCATCGAGTCGCCGAAAGTTGCCACCGCGCCGACCGCCCCGCAAAACGCGGCGGTGGAAACTTGCGGCCGTTGTCATGCTTCGACCCGCATCGTCGAGAAATACGGTATGCGCGCGGAACGGCTTTCGACTTTCAAAGATAGTTACCACGGCTTGGCGCTGCGCTCCGGCCGCTTATCCGTGGCCAACTGCGGCAGTTGTCACGGCGTGCACAATATTCTGCCGTCCAGCGATCCGCGCGCGATGATTCATCCCGCCAATTTGGCCGCCACCTGCGGCGCGTGCCATCCCAACGCCGGCGAAAATTTTGCGCGCGGTTCCGTGCATCTCACCGGCGAAGAAAAAGAAGGCAAACCCGTCGCGATCATTCGTTTCATTTATATTACGCTCATCGTCGTGGTCATCGGCGGCATGTTCATTCACAATACTTTGGATTTTGTGCGGAAGAGCACACAACTTTTCGGATCGGCCAAGAATGGCAATGGTGGCCCCAGGCGAAAAAACTTTCTGACAATCGTTTGAAACCGTTGGAGCAAAGAATCTATTCGGCGGCGGTTGCGATTCCATCTCAGCCTCAGAACTTCGAAGTCATCGTCACCAGCCATCGCATGACACTTGAGAACGCCAAAGCGATGGGACTGCTGGGGAAATATCCCATCAAGACGGTTATCTATCGACGGGAATTTAAGCGATGAGGAAAAGATCAGCATGTCGAATCATTTGATCAATTTATTGCTCGGCCTGCCGGTGGGCATGGCCTTCGGTTTCGCCTCGCATCGCGGCAAACTGTGAATGAATGCGGGCTTCCGCAATCTCCCGGGCAGGAGAGATACAACCATATTCAAAGCCTATTTTTTGGCGATTGCCGTGCAGATGTTGATTTTGCCGGTTCTGCAATTTTTGGGTCTCGTTAAATTTTCCATCCCCGCCTTCTTTTTGCTTGGCGCCACGCTTGGCGGTTTTCTCTTCGGCCTGGCGATGAATTGGGGCGGAGGATGCGCGGCAGGTGTGTGGTATCAATTTGGCGGTGGCAGCATCGGTGCATTTATTGCGGTCATTGGCTTGTGTCTCGGATACATCGCCACGGAAGCAGGTGCGCTTAAAACACTGCGGTTGTTTATACAATCCGTTGGCGCCAATCGGACGTTTGATTCAACGTCGCTGAATTCTCTCTTCGATCTTACTATTTCGATATGGAAGATGGAGCGCTGTGAGTTGGGATTTCTTTTTTGTTCTCGGCATTCCGCCCGGCGGTTTTTTGGCAGTTTTCCGGCAGGGCAAATTTTCGTGGTCAACTTTGTCCGGCGCGAAGCTCTGGCAATTGGCCGCTGGCGGTTTTGTCTTGGGAGCATCGGCCTCGCTGGCGGGTGGTTGCACCGTCGGCCACGGTCTCGCCGGCCTCCCAGTGCTTTCGCTTGGCAGCTTAGCCTTTACAATTTTTGCGATTTTGGGCGCGTGGGCTGGTGTTTATATGCAGAAAAAATCCTGACGGAAAAAGCCTTATAAATCAATCAGAGGAATCTCACCCCCCAATCGCCGAAGAGCTTGGGGAAGCCTGGCGCCGTCTCGAAGCGGGGTATCGCATTCTTTCATTCCTGGCGCTGGGCGTGGTGTTGCTGGTGATTTCGTTACTGTACGCGCGCTCGCGGAAGAAAGCTTAGTAGTAGCGCCTTCAGGCGCCTCCAGTTGACCCTAATGAATTTTGACATTCAAGTTCGGAATATGTCATTGCGAGGAGCGAAGCGACGAAGCAATCCTATGAGCGTTAGAAGATTGTCCCGCTGAAGAGCGGGACGCTCGCAATGACATCCAGGAAAGATTACCGATCTTGATCATCAAAACTCATAAGGGCCTACTACAAAATTTTTTTGATTTGCAATTTTCCAATTTTCGATTTATAC
>Ga0247727_10018046_pt1 | contig 11155 bp, 11 predicted proteins | sample WisWelCaveWW1625_FD_202498 | JGI IMG/M metagenome (GOLD analysis project Ga0247727, IMG submission 202498) | Biofilm microbial communities from Wishing Well Cave, Virginia, United States - WW16-25 | ecosystem: Environmental > Aquatic > Deep subsurface > Groundwater > Cave microbial mat | place...
AAATGTCCCCAGGACGGCGGCAACCTGGTCCAGAAGAGGAGTAAAAAAGGCCGCACCTTCTACGCCTGCGCCAATTATCCCAAGTGCGAATTCGCCCTCTGGGACCGCCCGGTCAATAAAGCCTGTCCGATCTGCCACGCGCCGTTTCTGATCGAGAAGATCAGCAAGCAGGCCGGCAATAGCGTCCAGTGCCGAAATCAGGACTGCGGCTACAAAGAAGCCAGTTAAGCGCAATCCCGTCTCCACAAAGATCTTCATTCGGTTCGTCTTCCCGCCTCTGCTGCGCGTGAATCGAAGCGTACGGCGGCGGTTGTAATTCTCAAGCCGCAGCGTGGGCATTCCCATATCCACCCCACGTGCAGCAATGGCGTGACGCAACAATGGCGGCAAACCGGGAACCGTGGTTTGATCAGTGTTTCCTTCATGCGTATCTCCTCGTCCTGTCCAATGAGTGGGCGGGGGGTAAGGAGGAACAGGACCCCCCGCCCATCGGAGTGGCGGCACAAACCACTCCGATTCATCGCGCGTTGTTCAACGCGGAAAATCGCATGAGACGTCTTCTTGTCGGGTCGAATCCGGAACGCGCTGCGCGAACACGTCAACGAGATCGGGATCGAGTTGCGAGTCGGCGAGTAATCGCAGCAGGCGTAAGGCAGATGCGACGTCGTGGATTCGACCGTTCCAATGAGGAGAGACGAGCGAGTCGAAGGTATCCGCGACGGCCAGGATGCGCGCTCCGAGAGGAATGGTCGTGCCGTGCAGGCCGTAGGGATAGCCGAAACCATCCCATCGCTCATGGTGATGGGCGATCCACAAAGCCGGGACGCGCAGGAACGGAATCGGCTCAAGCAGTTCGGCGCCGGCACGAGAGTGAGACTGCACCAGCGCGTACTCCTCGGCGGTGAGCGATCCCTCCTTTCGCAGCAGCGCCTGCGGAACCGTCAGCAGCCCGATATCGTGAAGGAGGGAAGCCAGGCACAGGTCGTTCAACTCTGGCGCCGATAAGCCGGCGGCATTCCCGAGGGGAACGGCATAGCGGGCTGTCCGGAGGCCGTGCCCTTTCAGGCGTGGCTCCGCGCGCTCGATCATGTCGGTCAGAACGAACAAGGCATCAATCGGCGACATCGCGTTGCATTCATAAACATTCGTGTTCATCGTTCATCCCCTTGCGAATGAAAAGAGCCCAAGGCCGGCAATCCGGCCCTGGGCTCTGGACAGGGCGTCTCTGGCCTCTCAAGCAGAGTGCGACGTTTACATCAGGCGTCGGGTGTCGTCGCAAGCTCCGTTGCGTCGAGGTGTGAGAAAGGAATGAGCATCACCCGCCTGCAACGCTTGCACTTCAACTGAATGCCACCGGCGACCCATCGGGCCAGAAGCTGCCCGCACAGGCAGCGGCACTCGTCACGCCGGCTTCGGTCCGATCGTGTCATGGACGATTCCGGCACTATTTGGATTTCTTGTGAGCGCTTTTTTCTTCCATGTCGATCACGGCACCTGTGTCGGCGTTCACGTGGACCTCCGTGACCTTTCCATCGGCGCCGACGATTTCGACTTCCCAGACGCCCTTGCCGTGCTTTTTCTCAAGCTCGACCTCGATGACTTTCCCGGCCAGCTTTTCGGACGCGGTCTTGATCGCCTGCTCGATCGTCACCTTGGCTGTCTTGGACAACTCGACCGCTTCCCTGGTCTCGTCCACTTCTTGCTTGCTGTCCTTGCCGCTCCATGCCGGCACGCTTACGGCCAACACTCCGACAAGCACAACGACCGACGTGGCTATGTTCTTCATCGCATTCATGATGTACTCTCCTTTGTTAGACTGTTCTCTGCCCTTCACCAATTCAGTTGAGACGATATCTACAGACCTAGAACGACCACTTCGCGCCGCCCTGGATCAGCAGCGGCAGGCCCGGATAGATGCCGCGCGTACGGTCCACCATGAACGTTTGATCGAGCAGGTTCTTGCCGGTCAAAAAGAACGTGGTATTGATCGGCTTGACGTACTGATTGGCCGATGCGTTCATGATGCACCAGCCCCGGATGATCCCGCGCTGCCCGTTCGGCGTCGGGTTGTGGGTGTTCCGGTCATCCCCGAACATGTCGCTGATGCATTGCGATTCCACCCGAATGTCAAAGCCGACGTTCCGGTTGGCGTAGCCCAGTCCGGCTGTCAGCATGTTTTTGGGTGCATACGGCAGGCGGTTGTTGTTCACGCTCACGATTGGTGCCTCTCCGGGCAGCAATGCCGAGGCTGAAAGGCTGCTGTTGCGATTGCCTCTGAATTCGGCCTGCCCAAGCCAGGTGTAATTGATATCAAGCACGATGTCTTCGTTCTTGTTTTGCCCCTTTGCTAGGTCGAGCAGGTCCATCTTTGCGGCAAACTCGATGCCGGTGTGAGCGGTCCGTCCACCATTTGTATTGGTGGCGCCGGATCCGCCGGCAACGGACTGCGAGATGATCTGGTTCTGGAAGTCCATGCGGAACAACGTCGTTTCAAATCCGAGCCAGTGGGTCGGCTGGCCGCGCAAGCCCAGTTCATAATTCCAACTTGTTTCTGCGTCCAGATCCACCACGACGTTGGACTGGATGGCATCGGAAATCTGCGGAGGCGCGAATCCACGATGGAAACCGGCGAACAGGGTGTACTGCTTGGCTGGCGAGTAGGTCACCCCGATGCCCGGCAGTATTTCGGTGAGGCTGGTCTTCGAGAAAACACCGTTGCCGGCATTGGCCAATTTGTTCTGCTGGTCGTAGTTGACGTGCTCGACCCGGAACCCCGGCGTGACGGTAATTTTATCGGTCACATGGAACCGGTTCTGAAAAAACAGTGCGTAGGCGTTAGTCGTGCGCAAAGTGTCTTCGCCCAGACATCCCGTCTGGGTTTGCGGGCAGGACTGGCCGGTTCCCGACGTGATGTTGATGAACTGCTTGCGCTCCGACTGCTCGTACATGTACCGGACACCGAAATCGGCTTCTGAATTAACGCCCAGCACCTTGTGGTCAAGGTGGAACCGGGGCTCCACACCGTAGACCCAGTATTTTCTGGCGTTCACAAACCGGCCATTGGTCGGGAGCGCATCCGCAGCCGTTGCGTTGATGTTATTGCCTGTGACGCAATCTCCACCAATAGTGCCGCCAGTCAGCGTACATGCCGCTCCCCCGGCAACACCATCCTTATCTTGCATCTGTCTCCCCCAATCCCGGGAGATATAGTGTCCGAAGAAGTTTGTCGTGGAAGTCAGATTCGCCGTGAACATGTGGTTGACGGCGACGTGGAATCCCAGCCGACTGAAGTCCATCTTGTCGTTATTGAATGGAGAATGGTGGGCATTCTCACCCCACTGTTTTTCCGTGAGGCCCTGATACCCGAGGGTGGAATCCTCGCGGTAGTAATTGAACTTGGACAGGATGGTTGTCCGATCGCTGAGTTCCTGGACGTTCTTGAAGGTGACATCGTCCACCTTGACCCTGTTCTGAAAAAAGCGCGGGGACGTGCCCTGATAGTGCGTGACGTCGAGCAGGTAGCCGTTTTTGCCCCACGTGCCTCCATAGTCGAAATGGGTATTCAGGTAGCTGAGGTTGCCGCCCGTGACCTGGAAATTGCCCTGTGGCGTGGCGGAGGGCATGCGCGTGATCAGATTCATCACGCCGCCGATGCTCTGTGGGCCGAACAGGAGCTGCCCGCTGCCTTTCAGGACCTCGATCCGGTCGAACCGGAAAAGGGGAGGGAAATAATAGGACGAGGCATCCCCGTAGGGCATCAGCATGATTGGGACACCGTCTTCCATAATATGGACCTTGGTGCTTCGCGTCGGGTTGAGGCCGCGGATGCCGATGTTTGGCCGCAAGCCAAAGCCGTCTTCGTCCCGCACATTGACGCCCGGGACTTCCCGGAGCGCCTCATTGATCGTGAAGCGGTGGCTCCGCTCAATATCCTCCTTCGTGACAACGCGGCCGGAGCCGGGGATATGCTCCAGAGCGTTGGGTCCCATCCCGATGACCTCCGTCAGGGGAAGCTTGATCGGCTTCTCGGCCGGTTGTGCCGGTTCGAGCGCGATCGGCGCGTCAGCGTCTGCGGCGTATCCCGCCTGGGAAAACAGCAGACCGCTCCCGGTGGACAATGCCACCATGAAAACAGTTATAGTTACAATTCTCATTCTCAATAAAGCGTGACAGCCTTGCATGGAACAACCTCCTGTAAGTTATGTGATGTGGTTAAGGGAAATGCTCCGAAACACGAGTGCGAACGGGCGGGAGCGGGGCGCCCTTGAACAGTTCGCGTAGCGGAAATACCAGTTCGTCATTTGAATGCAATCTTCTTCAGACCGCTGGCAGGCAATTCTACCTCTCCGAAGTCGGAGTCGCCCTTGAATCTGCCGTCGATCGCCAGGGTGAATTCACCGATTTTGCCGTTCGTCAGGGTCACCAGCAATGTCGGCAGGGCTTTGGCGTCTGCCCCCGGCTTGACGTCAATGACTTTAATGGTGTCGAACTTCACGTTGACGGTGGTTGTCCCGCGTTTAACCGGAATCTGCTTGAGTTCGTGCGGGACGAAGGCGGTTTCGCTGATCTTTTCTTCCCAGTAGAAAATGACGTTTTTAACCTCTGTTTCAATTCCCTGTGTGTCGGTCAGGGTGGCCTGGAATGCTTTCTCGCTCTTAGGTTGCGCCCAGGCGGCCGGGCTGACGACGCAGAGGCCCACAAACAGGCTGATGCCGACGATCCCTGTAGTGACAGACGGGGACTTCATCGCTTCAATTCTCCCTGCTGAATGAGTTTGCCGGTTTGAGGATCCACGAACAATTCCACCACACGGTCGTCTTTGGTCACGACTTCAATTTCGAACAACAGCCGGCCGCGAATGGCATGGAGGGCGGCCTCGATTACCTGCCCAGGCTGGTGCGCGGTGGCTGTTTTGATCGCATCCACAACGGAAACTTTTGTGGCATGCGCCCACTTGACCTTCTCCGCATCGGAGACCTCTTCGATTTCCGTCGTGGCAAGTTCGGCCGCCAGCGCCGAGGGACTTGAAAAGAGACCTCCTACCAGTACGAACGGAATGAATCTCTGCAGCAGTCGAAATGTCATGGCATGCTCCTGACTAGCGCAAGGTATAGCTGATTGGAAACTGGAACGTGACCCGGGGCTTACCCAGTTCGTGCTTGAGCGGCAGGGGAGAAGCGCGCCGGATGGTTTCCATCGCCGCCTCGTCGAGCACGGCATGCCCAGAGCTTTGCACGACTTCCAGATTTTCCACCGTGCCGTCTTCCCTGACCACGAACTTCAACACGACTTTGCCCTGCCAGTTGTTCATTCTGGCCATCAGTGGATAACGCTTCAATTCTTCGATCCGGTCTCTGAGCGTTTCTGCCAGCCAGCCATAATCCCGCTGGGGAGCTGGCGAGGAACGGACCGGCATGGTCTGTACGCCTGTCGGCTGGCTTGTCGGTTGAGCCGGTTGGACTGGCGTTGCGGCTGCGGACGGCTGTTCCATGGCGGCCGGAGGGGGCGGTTCAATGGGCTGCGCGGTGCGAGCGATGACTTGTGGCTCCGATCGAATTGGCTGAGGGGCAGTCTGGACGACCGGGGTCACGGTGCGGACTTCCCGCTGAACGACTTCCTGTACCGTTTGGACCACCGGCTGGGGCTGGGCAGGCCGTTTCGTCGGTGTCGGCGCCGACTCGAAGACCGAGACGTCCCATTTAAACGGTTCCGGCTGGGGAGCCAGGCGGAGATCTGTCATCAGGACAATGGCAAATCCCACCGCCGCGCCGTGGAACAGCAGCGAGAAGAGCCAGCTCAGGGTGTAGGCACTCGAAAATTGAAATGGGCGAGGCATCGTAGCCGTCACAGTTTCACCACTTCGAGACTGACTTGCCGGAACCCAAGCCCGCGCACTTCATCGACGATCTCTACGAACCGTTCCAGTAGCGTGACCCGATCTGCACGCACCACGACAAGTGATTCCCTCGGGTGGGGGGCCATCGCGCTTTTGAGCGTCTCTTTGGTGACGGACTGCTCATTCAGGAAGAGCTGTCCTTCCTTGGTCAGCGTGAGAATCAAGGGCACGTCGCGCCGGTCGCCGGCTTCCTTGGCCTTGGCCAGGTCCACCGGAATCTGGCCCGTCGTGATGAACGTGGCGGTTGTCAACACGATCACCAACAGAACCAGCATTACATCCACGAGCGGGATGACGTTGATCTGGTCGATTTCACGATCCATGCTGCACCTTGTAGAGCGCGATCAATTCCGCCACGCGCCGTCGCAGGACGTTGTTCATCACCACGCAGGGAATGGCCACGAGCAGGCCCACCGCCGTCGCCTTCAGGGCCAGGCTCAGGCCGATCATGATCGTGCTCACGGCCATCGTGCCGGATGTGCCCATTGTATGGAAGGTGAGCATGATGCCTAGGACGGTGCCCAGCAGGCCGATGTAGGGGGCATTGGCTGCCACCGTGCCGATGATGACCAGTCGCTTGGTCAGCGCAATCTCGAATTCCTGCTGGCTTGGAAATTGGCGAACATCCACACGACGATAGAACAGCCACCGTTCCACGGCGACGGCGACGGACCAAATACTCAAGACCAGAAGGAGTCCGATGACTCCGTAGTCGATGGCTTCTTTTATCACATCCATAAACGAATCACCTCTGACCGGCCATTTGTTTTCAATAAATGAATTTGATAAGCAGTATCAATAACAAAACACAGCGGACGCTGTCAACGGTAATTTTCACCTGAAGTCCTGCATGCTCGACGTGTGTCATATGCCCTGATGGGTTGGACTGTGTCCTGCGTGCGACGTTACGGATGCAGATCGCGATCGAAAAGGACAGTGTGGGTGGCGTTCAACTGCAATTGGACTGGCGTGCCGACCGGATAGACGGTGGTCGAAGGTTCGCTGCTGTGCACGACCTGGCCCGATGGCAGGCCGACCGTGTAGAGGTTCTCAGAGCCCCTGAATTGCCGGGCCACAATATGCGCGAAACTTTTTTCCGCAGGCACGATATGGATGTCGTCCGGCCGGATCATCACCACCACCTGCGCGCCGATCGGGTAGCCGGTCTGGTTGGGAAATGTTCCGATCTCGGTTTGGACCGTCCCGTGCTCGATCGTGCCCGGGATGAAGTCTGCCTGGCCGACGAAGTCCGCCACGAACGGTGTGGACGGCGTGTGGTAGACCGCTTCCGGCGTGTCGAGCTGTTCGAGCCGCCCGTTGTTTAGCACGGCAATCCGGTCGGCCATGGCAAAGGCTTCGTCGTGATCATGGGTCACAAGGACCGCGGTCGTTTTGGTCCGTCGCAACAGGTCGTGGAGATCCTCCCGCATCTTGCCGGCCATGTCCGGGTCGAGATTGCTGAAGGGTTCATCCAGCAGAAGCACGGCCGGTTTCTGCACCAGCGCCCGAGCCAGCGCCACGCGCTGCTGCTGTCCGCCGGACAGCTCGTGGGGGTAGCGCGCGGCCAGATCGGTCAAACCAACCATCTCCAGCATCAGGCGCACCTGTGCGGAGCGTTCGCCGAAAGAAAGATGCTGAAGCCCGAAGGCGACGTTGTCCTGCACGCGCAGGTGGGGGAAGAGAGCGTATTCCTGAAACACCATGCCGATGCGCCGTTGCTCGGTCGGAATGAGATGGCCGGGAGCCGACACCAGCCGACCCTCGAGGCGGATCTCGCCGGCCGTCACGGGCTCGAAGCCGGCAATGGCACGCAGCGTCGTGGTCTTTCCGCATCCGGACGGGCCGAGCAGGCAGACGATTTCACCTTCCTGCGCGGCAAAGGAAATGTCGGTGATGGCCGGCCGGTCCGAGCCGTAGATGCAGGAGACGTGGCGGAGTTCCAGTACCGTCGGGCGATGGTGGGCCTGCGGCGGATTAGTGGACTGACGGGCCGGCTCGTTGGAAGGCATGGATTCAGATTGGAACATCGTAGGGCTCAGGCTGCTCGCCAATCTTTCGAGAGGAGCAGGAGAATCGCCGGGATCGTCATGATGACGATCAGCAGCGCAGATGGCGCGGCCAGTTGATAGTATTCCTCGCTCGCCTCCAGCCACACGCGGACTGCCAGCGTGTCGAAGCCGACCGGCCGAAGTAGAAGAGTCGCTGGTAATTCCTTCATACTTTGCAGAAACATCAGAACCCACGCTGCGATGAAGCCGTTTCGCACCAGCGGCAGCGTCACGCGTCGGAGCGTGACTGCCGTGCCGAACCCGAGGCTGCGCGAGGCTTCCTCCAGATTGGGCGTCACCTGTTGCAGGGCCGGTTCCATGGATTGCAGGCCGGCCGGCAGAAAATGCACGACGTAGGCGATGACCAGCACGGCCGCCGTTCCGTACCAGAACGGCGCCAGGTTGGACACAATCGCCAGCAGTGCCAGGGCGCCGACCGGTCCCGGCAGGACATAACCGGCGTAAGCAGCCTGCAGGCAGAGAAGATTCACTCGTGACGGTCGCCGGCTGGCCAGATAGGCGAGAGGCAGGCCGATCAACACGGCGCAGGTCGCGGCGAGCCCTGATAGAAACGCGCTGTTCCAGACGAATCCGAAAAATCTGGCATCCACGGCCCCCGATGATACGGCTGAGACACTCCACATGGCCAGCATGCATGCCGGTATACCGAACGAAGCGGCGACCACACCGGTCGTATAGATGGTGGCGAGTGTGGCGGCGAGCGGCCCGCATTGCCGCCGGGCCGGGGCCCGGTAACGGCCCGTCGTTTGAAAAAACCGGCTCCGCTGGCGGAACCATCGCTCCGCGACGAGGAAGATCAGCGCGACAACGACGAGCAGCAGGCTCAGGATGCTGGCGGCGGTCGGATCGTACCGGCCGGTGATTTGTTGATAGACCGCATAGGTGAGCGTCTGGTAGCGGAGCAACGACACGGCGCCGAAATCCGAGACCACGTAGAGGATGACGAGGGACAGGCCGGCCACGATCGCCGGACGCATGAGCGGGAGCGTGATACGGAAGAGCGTGCCGGCCCGGGAGACGCCGCAGGCTCGCGCGACTTCCTCATAGGAGACGTTCAGGTTGAGAAACGCGGCCCGTGCGAGCAGGTAGACGAAGGGAAACGTATCCAATGTCATCACCAGCGTCACGCCGGCGTAACTATGGGGAGACAGGAGATGGCTGCCGGGACCGGCCAGAACCTGCCAGGCTGACTCGACCGGACCGCCGGTGCCCAGAAGGTGACTATAGATGTAGGCCAGCACGTAGGTGGGAATCGCCAGCGGCAGGACCAATGCCCATTCCCATATCTGCCGGCCGGGGAACTCACGCCGCGCCACCAGCCAGGCGAGGGAGACGCCCAATACCAGGGTGCCGGCCGCCACGCCAAGCGCAAGAGCGGTGGTGTTGAACAGCAGTTCGGGAATCCGTGTCGTCCAGAGCCGGCTCCAGATGGCCGCATTGGCGGTGAGGGCCATGTAGGCGACATAGGCGAGCGGGAGGCACAGCAGCCCCGCGACTGCCAGTGCGGCGAGAGACAGGGAATCGGGGAATGCGGGCTTGACTGCGGCAGCCTGGTTCATGGCTGTTACCGGAGGCCCGCTTGCTCGATGAGCGCCATGGCCGGCTCGCGGAGCTTGCCCAATTGAGTCAGGGAAACCGGCGCCACGCGTGTCGTCTTGTAGGGAGGCAGCGCCGGGTCGGCGGCGACGAGGGGATGGAGCGGGTATTCCTTGTTGAGATCGGAAAATTTTTTCTGGCCTTCTTCAGAGACGAGATAGTTCATCAGCCGTTTGGCCGATTCGACATGCTTGGCGTGGGTGACAATTCCAGCGCCTGACACGTTGATGATGGCGCCCATGCCGCCTTCGTGTTGATCCGGCATCAGGACGGCGATCGGGGCGCCGGGCTGGGTCGCCAGGTGCCGGTAGACGTAATAATGGTTCACGACGCCGAGGGCGACCTGTCCTTTGGCGACGGCCTCCACGATCTGCGAGCTTTTCCCATAGACTTGCGTTCCGGCATTGGTTTTGAGCCCATCCAGGAATCGTTTTGTGCGGTCGTCGCCATAAACTGTTTTGATGACCGAGATGCCGGCCTGGAGATATTCGCTGCCGGCGTTGGGAATGGCAATTCTGTCCTTCCATCGGGGCTCGGCGAGGTCCAGCAGCGAACGCAGATCGGACGGTTTGGCCAGCGTGGTGTTGTAGACCACGACCCAGAATCGTCCGGACAGGCCGACCCAACTGTTATCAGCGGCCCTGAACTGGCTGGGAATGGCCGCGGCGATCTCCGGAGCAGTCAACGGACGCAGCAGACCCAGCTCGCGGGCCCGCTCGAGACTGCCGGCGTCGTTGGTGATCAGCAGATCCGCCGGCGTCCGTTCTCCCTCGGCATGCAGACGGTTGACCACTTCCGTTGTGCCGGAGGAGAGGAGGTCCACCTGAATGCCGGTGTTGGTCTGGAACGAGTCGAGGAGGGGCTTGATCAGCCGTTCCGCACGGCCCGAGTACACGACCAGGCGATCCGGCTCAGCCGCTGCCGGTTGAACAACCAGGGCTGTCGCGAGGGCGGCCGCGGTCAGAAGAGACGGCCATATCAAGCGGATGGTCGAGAAGTGAAAATGATATTGATTCATCGTCTCAATAAGATATCAAAAAGAAAGGGAATCCGTCAATTTATAACGCATGTGAAAATTAAAGCGCCGGGCCGATAGATTTTGCGGGACGATCAAAAAGGCGGTCTTCTTACCCGCCCACCCCGCACGCGCCAAGACGCGTGCTTTCCCGTGGCGGCCACAGCTGCGAGAACGAAGCTAGCCCGGATTGTTCATGGCGATTCGTCGCGAAATCACGAAGACGCGTCGCGAGAGGGGCGCGTGGAGCCGTGAAGGAAGGAGATGTCCTCTCAGCAGGACGTTGACTGACTGAGCGGCGAGCCCGCCCGTCGCAGCAGCGTATCCGTGATTGCAGCAGAAGCGTTCATGAACATTCAGGGCGAAGCCTTTTTCAGCGTCCTGCTAATGGCGGCAGTGGGAGCAGTGACCGTAGAGCTCAAGCTTATGGGTCTTGATGGTGAAGCCGTGCTTGGAGGCCACTTGGTCCTGGAGCCGCTCGATTTCCTGATTTTCGAATTCCACGATCTTCCCGCAGTCCGTGCAGATCAGGTGGTCATGGTGGCCCTTGTGCGCCACGTTGTCGTATTGCGTCTGCGA
>Ga0247727_10018047_pt1 | contig 11155 bp, 8 predicted proteins | sample WisWelCaveWW1625_FD_202498 | JGI IMG/M metagenome (GOLD analysis project Ga0247727, IMG submission 202498) | Biofilm microbial communities from Wishing Well Cave, Virginia, United States - WW16-25 | ecosystem: Environmental > Aquatic > Deep subsurface > Groundwater > Cave microbial mat | place...
CGCAAACGTCGGCAGGGGAACCCTGATTCCGGCAAGTGCAGGCAAGAGCATCCTTTCCAGCGTGGGCTGAAAGAACGCAAGATTCACGAGAAACCCAAATACGAGCCCGGTGCCAACCTGAGGAGAAACGCCCTTGGTTCTTGCCATAGAATAGAACTCAGAGAGCGACAGCAATGATATCGCCCCAATCAGCAGGAAGAATGGAATCCCACCCAACAACGCCGCACCGATGATGAGGGGAATTCCAAACAGCGCTACAAGAGACCTGGTTGCGAGGTTAGTCATGTGTTGTCATTGCATTGGCAACGTTAAGAATTGATTCACGCGTTACACCGGTATGCCCTATCGGCCGAAGCTTGTGACAAATAGGAGACTCAAGGGCTCGCATCAGGCCGGCTCTCCGCGGTTCGAATAAAGAATACCATCGAAGCCGCGAAGATAAGGAGGAAGAGCAGGCTGTTGGCAATGATGAGCCCTGATGAAGTCCCTCCAGAGGGGGCAATCGCCACGAAATCTTCATCGAGCTGCATGTAGGCGGCGGTGCATGCCAGAAAGTTATTGAAGAAGTGTGCCGATATGGCAACGACAAGATTCTGACTCTTGTAGACGATGAACCCGAAATATACTCCGAGTACAATAAGAGGAACAAGAGTGAACGGTGAAAGATGATACGCGCCGAAAACGATGCCGGTCACCACCGCTGCACGCATGCCGCCAAATGCTCGTTCAAGGTTTCCCTGGACCAGTCCGCGAAAAAGCAGTTCTTCAGTGATGGCCGGGACGAGGGCAACAACCACGATGACAAACAGAAATTCCGGGAAGGAATACGAAGCGACAAGTAACCTGTAGGCAGTCTCGATCTCTTGTTCAAGCTTATCGAGAATATCGCGGAGCAGATCGGGGAGAGGCAGCGCATTCTGCAGAACAAGGTATCCCTGAAGAACCTGCTGGAGTGCAAAGACACCGGTAACGGTCGCAAGAATCTGCCTGTAGTCCGGTACACCAAACCGGAAGAACCCAGGTTCATTGCGATGCCGAGCCCTTGCCAAAAGGACTGTGGGAATCAGCAACAACAGGAGTTGGCCCCCCAGAGTGGTGACGCGGGCAATCTGGACATTCTCCTCAGTCACTCTCCCCTGGATCAGAAACCACGCCGCCACCCCTCCTACCACCTGGTAGAGTAGAAACGTCAGGCCGAGGGAAAACAGAATAAAGGCCACGGGGTGCATGCGGATGAGGAGCGACGACCGTTGGGGCACATCGGGAATTGGATCGCCGCCTGACTGCATGCCGCTGTTTTCCACCACTACTGCCTGGCCCTTCTGCGTTTCGTGGGCTCAAGCCGCGTTCTGATCATTGCTCTAAGGAGAATCGTTGGAACCAACATCAACAGCAGTTGACCAGCCAGCGTGATCCAGCTCCCGCTTTGCGTATTGTCCTCAGTAATCGAGCCCCCGATCAGAAACCAGGACGCAACGCCGCCGACTATCTGGTACAGCAGGAACGTCAGTGCCACGGAAAACAGCGCAAAGGCGGCGGGATGAAGGCAAGTGAGGAGCTTCACGCTGCTCGATTCCACGTCAAAACGTCCCTTTTGCGCTGAAAGGTCTATTCACGTCCCTGCGAAGATATGACCCCTCCTTGGCATTGTCAAGGTGGTAAGATGATCAAAGAGGAGGTGAGGCGCTTGGGACCAGTACTTGGACTTGACAAGGGGGGGGGATGCGTATATTGTGGTGTAGTCCTTACTCGGGGGTCTCGTCTTGGTCGCTGAAGAGTTTCTTTCCCACATCCCATGGAGTTATCCATGAAAAAAGGAATCCTCATTGCACTTGTTCTCGGACATATTCAAGTCACAAAGGGACAAGAGGTGCCGGCAGATTGGGTGAAGCTCGACTCTCTCCCCCCCACCCCCAGCACACCAGTCGCGGAAAAAGGTTTTGGGTTTGTTTTCTCAAAGGGTAATGGCGGATTGTTTCATCGTATGCTCAGCGGAACAGACAAGCTTTTGAAGGACTCGAGGACTCTTACCATCAGTGGAACCAGCAACGAGATTTCCTCGTCACCCAGTACTGCACAGAACTTGAGTGCCGACAGAACATGGACATTATCACTTCCAGCGACGATAGACCTCGGTGGAAAAACGAGTTTTGAGCTTCCCAATGGATTTGCTCCCGAGACGAATACGTCCGGAGAAATCGCGGCTGACAATGACGCATGGCCCACACCAGGCTCCCCAAAGGGCGCCGTTCAGTTCTACGACGGGAGTTCACCCACATATCTTGTTGGGACCCTGGCGAACGACTCACCAACCAACAAGCAATTTCCGCAATTCCAATCGGGTGGCACTATTACGTGGGAGTCCCTATCCGCCACTGACATCCCGTCAACCCTTAACGCAACGACTTTCTCTGGAAAGCTTCAATTCTCAGGAACGGGCCACGTCGGGCTGGATGTGAATTCTCTGAACAACTCCCAGGAGACAGGGCTTGACAATGGAAATCTCTGGTACAATTCGCAATCGCACAAATACCGCGGGTACAGGAACGGCTCGAAGAGGGATTTCATCATGAGCGGTGATGGTCTCGGTGTTAATTTTCAGGCGGACGAGATTATTCTTGGGGCGATTGCAAATGATTCGATTCGAAGCGTTCCAAAACAAAACTTTGGGCGTCTCGTGTCAAGCACAATCGGGGAAGCCACATGGCTCACACCTTCCAGTGGCTGGCGGATTGACGAGGACTGGATCAATTCGAATGTCGCAGGGAACAACCGCTGGGCGAATTTCAATAGCGCAAATGGCACCATCAATATTGACAATACGAGCGTCGATGGTAACCATCCTGGAATCGTGCGTTTCTTAGTTCCATCAACAGGGGATTACGCCGGACTGCATCTTGGAACCGCGGTGATGCACTTCGGGGGAGGCATTGTTGTCTTCGAGGCGCTGATAAAGATTCAAGCTCTCTCAACTACAACTAACGAGTACGACATCTATGTTGGATTCGGAGACAATGTGACCAGCGGAGACCACGCTGACGGCGTCTACTTTTTGTACGACGGAAATGGACTCACAAACTGGATCATGGCGACAGCCAACCAAGGAACTTGCCCAACCAACTGCACGAAGACGGACAGCGGACAGCCTGTCGCGACAGGATGGGTGAAGCTCCGCATCGAGGTAACTTCTGGCAGCTCAGCGTCCTTCTATGTCAATGGGACATTTGGTGGAACTGTACCAACAAATATTCCAACTAGTTATCTACGTGTCTCCGGACCCAATGTGAAGATTGTACGGAACAGTCCAACAGCGACATCAGGCACGTTCGATATCGATTACGTGGCTGTCCAGCAGCTCTTCACGACCGCTCGATGAGGTGACAAAATGAGAATCATTGGAAATGGAATCTCATCACTCCTAATCGTGATCATTTTGCTGCTCCCTCCTTCCAGTGTTCGTGCTCAGATGGCCTTTCCTGGAGCTGTCGGGCCTGGGGCAAATGCATCAGGCGGTCGTAGTGCAGGAGCGGTTTACCCCGTAAAGAATATGAACGATTCAGGCGCGGATAGCTTTCGGGATGCGGTTTCCGGCAGCAATCGGATTATCGTCTTCCGGACGGGCGGTCGCGTAAACCTCGAAAGACCTATTAACATCACTGCAAGTAATCTCACAATTCTCTTCGAAACTGCCCCAGGCGACGGCTTTTGCGTTACAGGTGATGTGGTAAACTTCCGAGGGAGTAATTACATAATTAGGGGAGGCCGGTTTAGACCCGGCGATGCTGTTGGTGGTCTTCATTCGAATCCTTCTGATCGTGATGGATTATCCATGGGTGACTCGGATAATTGGATTCTCGACCATTGTTCAGTCTCGTGGGGAATCGATGTGGGGGGAATTGAGATTTGGAATAACAATTTTCCTGGAGCCGAAGACTTTACTGTTCAGTACTCATTCATTGGTGAGCCGCTTCATGATAATTTACACGCGAAGGGACCCCACTCTGACGCAATGAACGTTCGAAATGCTGATGATGGTCTTGTTTACAATTGCTTGTTCGTACACAGCAACGCCCGATCTCCTCAACACGACGGAGACGAGAACTCGAATGTTGAATTTCGAAATCTCGTGATCTACAATTGGAAAAATGCAGCAATGGAAATCGAACGTGGCGGCGTAGTGTGGGCTTCAAATATGCGATTCATTCCCGGCCTTGATGATGATGACCAGAAGGAAATCACAATTATTAGTCCTGATCCACCGTTGGGCATCTACTTGAAGAGTATGATTGGGCCAAATCGGACAAATGACACAGGTGATAATTGGGCAGTCGTAGACGGGTCTAGCGCTTTTCAATTTTTGTATGAGCCCTTTCAAGGTTCTCAACTGAGAGAACGTTACGTGCTGGACGATATGCGCGACCACATTCTCTACAGTGCCGGAGCAGCCTTTCCTAAGCGTGATCGTGTGGACTCTACGTGGATTCAAGATGTTTTGAGCAACGGAACTTCGGGCAAAATCAAGGATGCTGTTGCCCTAGGAACCATCTATTGGCCGATTGGCGATGTGGAAGAGGTTCAAAGAGAGCAAAATCTTGACAGGATTCGTTTTACCTCTCCACAAGGCGGTCAACCTGATATTGATGGAGTCTACGATGGAGATCTGCTGGTCTTAGACTATGACGGAGGACAAACTTGGGACCCGGATGACTCCCTGGAGATCGGTTCTAGTGATAATCAAGGGACCCTCACTGAAGTTGTGACGGTTCCTTTTGATTCTACTCCGACGACCAACTCAACCTTCAAGATTCGGAATACCTACACGGATGCGACACGCGTTGTAGGCGGCTACCCCACCTACAATGCCGGGACAGCACCCTTAGATTCAGACGGCGACTATGTGCCAAACTGGATCGAGGGGATTATTGGAAGCGATTCGACCACTGCGGATGCTATGGGCGATGTGGATGACGATGGTTACAAGAATGTGGAAGAGTGGAGCCAATATCTCTATTCTATGTACCCGCCGAAACTTGTAAAGAGGTAGCAGTTTTCAATGAGCTCACTGTTTGGGGAGGTTTGACGTTTGAATTTTTGGTTCTTAGTCTCTGACGTGGGGCACGCAAACATTGCCTCATCTTGACCTTGCTATTGATTGTCAGTATATAGAGGAACAACTATGTTCTCTTCGGGGGTTGATATGAGGATAACAATCCTTGCGTTGGCGACAGGATTCGCAGTATCAACGGTCGCGGCTCAAAGCGACTGGACTCCTCAGACAAGCACAACAAATAGTGTCCTCTATTCAATTCAGTTTACTGATTCGAATCGAGGTTGGACCGTTGGAAGTGGAGACGGTTTGTCTGGTTCGATTGCCCACACCACGGACGGAGGTGACTTGTGGAGTTCACAAGTAAACCCATCCATTGGGGAACTCTTCTCAGTCATCCTTGTTGATTCGAACAAGGGATGGGCTGTTGGAGACTTTGGCGCTATCATCCACACAACTAACGGAGGAGTGTCAGGTTGGCTGTCACAATCAACCCCAACAAGTAGCAATCTCAGTTCGGTCTACTTTATCGATTCCAATAATGGCTGGGCAGTCGGCAATGATGGAGTCATACTCCACACCACGGATGGAGGGGGCGATTGGGCAGTTCAAACGAGTCCGACGACTCGAGATATTTTCTCAATCTACTTCGCAGATTCAAGTCGTGGTTGGTTTACATCAGAAAGCGGACTCATCTATCATACATCTAATGGGGGACTTGTGTGGAGGCAGCAAGCCACCGGTGTGAATGCGGACATCTTCTCGGTGTACTTTACGGATATTAGTACGGGGTGGGCTGTTGGGAACGGAATCAACGCAGGTGGTGATGGGGTCATTCTCCATACGACCGATGGTGGGAACGTTTGGACCCAACAGGATAATCCCTCAAACCAGTGGCTTGCTGATATCTACTTTGCTGATCCCAATAACGGATGGGCGGTGGGAGGATTCGGTCAACGCGACATTATAATTCACACCACAGATGGAGGCGTACACTGGACTCAACAGCCAATATCGAATGGTGCTTGGTTTTACTCAGTTCACTTTGTAGATGCTAATGTCGGCTGGGCAGTCGGCTGGAATGGGGTCATTATTCACACCACGACAGGTGGCACCGGCATTGAACCTCCCTCTCCCACAACGCTATCAATACCTCCAGACGGATCGTCGGTTTCGACCGATCCCACACTCAGCTGGAATCCGGCCCCAAACGCCTTGTGGTACTCTCTTCAGGTTTCAGCCAGTCCGTATTTCAATACATATGTAGCGAACAAATCGAACATTGCAGAGAAATCTTACGACCTAGCAGGGCTTGAATCCGACAAGACCTACTACTGGCGTGTGAGCATAACGGACAGCACCGGAACCAGCGGCTGGTCTGAAACATGGAGCTTTAACACGGCTTCAGTCACAGCGGAAGTAGAAATCGATTCCCAGTACATCTTTGTACCAGCCGAAGGTGACACGTTTGCCTACAAACTGAGATTCGAAAACCTGACGGCCAATACTCAGGTGGCTGACGTCTGGACAAAGGTCCTCCGTCCGGTCGGGAATCCGATTGATCCTTTGTTTGGCCCGGTCACATTGGTGATCGCTCCATTTTCAGCCGTGCTCATTGATACAGCTAAGTTACCGGTTCCTTTCGATGCAGTGGCAGGGGATTATTCACTGGTAGCTTTTGTTGGAACTTATCAGGCCGATACGCTTGATACCGACACCTCCGCATTCTTCAAGCTCGAGCAGGTTCCTTGCGACAGCATCGACCAGTTCCAGGCGCGTTGTCGCTCTGGCGGTACTGTTCAAGCGCGTATCGTTCTTCTTAATTCAACGGAATATGCCGGTGAGGAGATTATCATCAGCATCGACGGGGTCGATTATCCTCTCACCATAATTACAAACGGAACACACTCGAAAGCTCAGACCCAGCTTACGGGCCAATCTCTGGGTGACCACATCGTCTCGCTGATAAGCCCCGTGGGTTGCCTCAGCGATATCACCGCAACCTGTACGGGCTTAGTTGCGAAGGGAGGCGAGAAGTGGATTTACGATGACGAACCGGAGTGGGAGGATGGTGCTAACGCGAAGAATATCCCATCAACAACAGCTCTTCTCGGCAACCACCCCAATCCTTTCAATCCGACGACGGAGATCAGATTTCAGCTGTCAGCAGCCACTGTTATGTCGCTGAAGGCGTACGACATCCTCGCCCGCGAAGTGGCTGTTCTCGTGGATGGTTTTGTGGAAGCGGGATATCACAAGGTTACACTGGACGGAAGTCACCTTGCCAGTGGAGTGTATTACTACAGGATGATTGCTGGTTCTTATGTGAACTCAAAGAAAATCCTACTTGTCAGGTAACTCTGTCTCGAAAGATGTTACCCGCGGGGCCGGTTGAAACATCTTGGACGGCTCCTTTTTTTACATCGCGAGAAATTGTCCAGAGGAAAACAAAAGGATTGCGCGTTACTTCGTACCTGCCTTCGCCTGAAGCTCAAGCCGCGTCCTGATCATCGCCGCGAGCAATGGTATCATCAACTCATGATGACCCGTGAAATAGTAGCCGCGCCCGCCATCTCTTGTCGGCCGGAGTTGAACGTTCATTGTTGGCCGGTAGTGGACGTTCATATCGAACACTGCCGTTGTGAAACCGCTTGCCTTCTTTCCAAGATTCCGCGCCACCGTCAGCGCCTTGAGGAACACCTCGGGCATGATCACCGCTGAGCCGATATTCAGAACAACGCCACCGCCAACCAGTCCCCCGCACGTGTGACAAAAACTCCGGAAGTCCCTGAAGCTCATTTCGCCGGTCGCTCCACCGTCCATTGACGGCTGCTGATGCACGATATCAGTTCCGATTGCCGCATGAACTGTCGCAGGGATGTCGTGCTCGTGGCAGGCGGCAAGGAGGCTTACCCCCTTGTTAGGGGCATTCAGAAGCGCCTTGCCGAGGGCTTCGCCATAACCCATATCGGTTTCGCGGACTGCACTGCTCAATGTATGGTTGATCAACTCACCTGTCTCCCGCGCCATGCCGAACCGGCCATCGAGAATGTTCTCCGCAACGTCCTCCGACGTCTTTCCCCACATGGCGGTCTCCACGTCGTGAATCGCGGCAGCGCTGTTCATGGCAACGGCAGAAATCACCCCCCGCTTGATAAGGTCGATCAGAAGAGGAGAAAGGCCAACTTTGATCACATGCGCCCCGAGCATCACAACCACCGGCTTCCTGCTCTTTCGGGCTCTTATGATATCCTTGACAAGGGCTTTGAGATCGTTCGCGGCAAGAATCGCAGGGAGGCTATTAACAAATCCTTCGAATGAAGAAACGCGGGGATCAAACGGCAGGGCAAAGTCGGATGGCGTTACCTTGCTCTTGCGGCTCTTGATCGAGATCGTTTTGATCTTCGAGAAATCGGCTCGGGGGAAACGAGTCATGGTTCCTGGGAGCTATCGAATTCTTGCGCGGAGGGGACCGACAAGTCCGGAATACTCGCGCAGTTCCGTGTCGATCGAGCCGATGATCACTTTCGTATTTACGCGCACGGGAATCTTCCTTTCATCGTCTGTGAGCCAGACAACCAGCCTTCCTTCACTCTTGAAGAGGCCTCCCTCCTTCACGATCGGCTCCACGACGACGGTCCTGAACGTTCCTGCTTCAATCTCGAGTTCCTGCCTGCCAAGGAAGCGCACCTGGAGCTCGTGGGTTTTATTTCTGAAGAAATTATGGAGCGTCACTCCATCACCCGGCTGCATCCCGCTGAAATCGAGCGTCCTTGTAAAATAGAAGGCCGACATGATGTCGTGAACATATTCGGGCGCCTGATAGACGCTGTCCTTCGTCACAGCCAATCCTCGGTATTGATCGAACTCCGCAACGAAATCCCTTTTGTAGGATCCCTCCCGGATATGTTGTTCGAATCTCCATGGGGCTATGGTCTCCACGTCGACAAATGTCAGATATCGATCCTCCACCTTATAAACCCATGAAAAGCTTGGAAGCGAGTTGACGGTGAACTCCACCCTGTAACACTTTCTCCCCGCCACAGAATCATATGACGGGATCGACATCACCGCTTCACCCGCAGTAATCATTCCATAGCTTACATCGAACACAAGCCTCTCACCAACGCTGAATGCGTCGTTCGGAATCTTTCTTAGAAGGACCGCTCCGGCTGTATCAGCTTGCTCCGTTGAGGCATCCATCATCCCCTGAACTGGAGGTTGGTCCGATGTCGACTGGGATCCTGCATCCGAAAGGATCCCAAACGCTCCGCAGAAAGACACCACAACCAGCGTGTTCATCCTACTCATGTCCCTCCTCCACAACCTCTTTCCGTGCTTCATCGAGCATTGCTACCGCGGCGCGGCAGACCTCGTCGACCGAAATGCTCATCATGCAGAGACATGGTTCACCGGTGAACCTTGTGCAATCACGACAGTCCGCAGGTTTCTTGGGAACGAAAATCTTCTTGCGTTGGGAAACCGGACCCCACCGCCGGGCGCTCATCGCGGTATGCTGGGGATACATTCCTATGACGGGGGCACCGACGGCTGCGGCGATATGGATCGGACCTGTGGAATTCGAGACAAAGAGGGAACAGACCTCCAGGAGCGCGGCCAACTCCTTCAGAGCGAGCACCCCCACGAGTGGAATCGCCAGCCCATCGCTCGCAACGACCACTTCCGCCACTTTCCGTTCTTCACCGCGTGATCCTGTCACCACAACTGATGTGTCGCCGTGCTCCACAATCTTTGCGGCAAGCAAACCAAAGCTTGTTGCCGGCCACTCTCTCGCGGAGCCACCGCTTCCCGGATGGATTACCACGAGCCGCTTCCCAGTCCCGATCCCAATGCTGTCAAGAAGTCTTTGCACTTTTTCACGTGTGGTTTCCTCGATGGCAACAAGAAATTCCGGAACGGCTGCAGACTTGCATCCGAGAACCTTGATGAGGTTGAGGTTGTACTCGACTTCGTGCCGCTCTGCTTTCGAACGATGCTCATAGACCCGACGGTTGAAAAGAAGCGAATAGTACCGGTAGCCGGTCCCAATACGGACAGGAATGCCGGAGCAAGCCATGAGCGCTGCAAGTCGGGGACGCGGGTAGACAACAATGGCAACGTCAAATCTTCGCTCCCGCAACGTCCTGCACATGGCAGGAAACGGGATGAGTGTGGACCCGTTGTCGTACCAAAGGCATTCATTGATGTAGGGATTCCCCTCGACGATCTCCCCCGTGTAGTGCTTGAGGAGCATTGCTATATGCGCATCGGGAAAACACTTGCGAAGGGGAGGCAAAACAGGAAGGGTCAGTACGACATCACCGAGACGGTCCGTGCGGACGACCAGAATTCGTCTGATATCTTTCGGTATTTTGGAGATACTCAGGAGATGTCCTGTCAGTGAAATTCGCCTGGCCCAATATAGGCTACCAAGCAATGAATTGCAACCAGTGCGTTGCGTCTGAGTGGCCGAGTCTGAAGAAGCGAAGTAACGTCTTCATGAACGTCGTCATGAGTTCTGTTCGTCTTCTGCGCGTCCAATGTCTACGACGCTACGGCTCATTTCATGTCAGCAGGAAAGTGGAGGGGAAACAGACGTTCACCGCTCGATCGCAGTGCGGTGCTTTTCCTTCATGAGGAATTGATGCTTCTCGACGTACTCTCTGGTGGGGTCTCCTCTTGTTGAGGCATCTTTCCGCTTCTGTTCATTCTCTTCGATGAGCCGGTCGAGTTCAGCGGAGTGCAGGAGCGACAAACATCGATCGGCAATGGCTTTGGGATCCGGCTCTTCCGGCTCAGAGCCCATTTCCCTCCATCCTTTGCTGATATCATACTTATTGAAGACCAGGGAGGCGATCAGATTCTTTTCCTCATCGCCTTCCACCTCATTCATCAATGTCTCAGGTGTCCAGCCGATGGTTCCTTCTCTTGCAAGTTTCTCGAGAAGCACCGCCAGGCTTCTCCCGGCAGGATGAGTAAAAGACTCTGATGAGAGGTGCTCATGAACATGGAGCACCATGGGGTTTCCCTGTTCGATCATCACCTTCAGAAGATCACGCTCAACGGCCGGCATCCTTGTTGTCGCAGTGCTCACAGGATTCTCAGCGC
>Ga0247727_10018048_pt1 | contig 11155 bp, 12 predicted proteins | sample WisWelCaveWW1625_FD_202498 | JGI IMG/M metagenome (GOLD analysis project Ga0247727, IMG submission 202498) | Biofilm microbial communities from Wishing Well Cave, Virginia, United States - WW16-25 | ecosystem: Environmental > Aquatic > Deep subsurface > Groundwater > Cave microbial mat | place...
GGCTGTCGCAAAGGCGGCCAGAAACGTCGTCAGGGCCAGCGCCACGGATGAAAGGTACCACAGCCCGGGAGCCGAACGCTACTCGAGGTGCGTGTCGTGGGTGAGATTGGACGCTTCGCTCTGCTGGCGGCCGCTGCCGTCGCCCTCTACGGACTGGTGGTGACGGTACTCGGACTGCGCTGGCGCCACGGCGGGTTCCTGGAGGCCGGGCGCCGGGCGGTGGTCGCCTGGGCTCTATTCATCGCGCTGGCGTCGGCGGCCCTGTTTGTCGCGCTCCTAACGCGCGACTTCTCCCTGCGCTTCGTCGCCACCGCCAGCGAGTCCACTCAATCGCTGTTCTACACGATCGCGGCGTTCTGGGGCGGGCATGACGGGGCCCTGCTGCTGTGGGCGCTCGTGCTGGCCGGGTACATGGTCGTCGGCATCCGCAGCCTCCGCGGCCATCCAGATTTTCAGGGCCCGACAACAGCGGTGCTGTTCGTCATCGCCGCCTTCTTCTCGATTCTGCTGGCCACAGCGAGCAACCCGTTCACCCCCCTGGTCCCGCCCCCGCCCGACGGGCAAGGGCTCAACCCGCTGCTGCGCAATCCATGGATGGCCATCCACCCGCCGACGCTCTACCTCGGGTTCGTGGGCATGAGCATGCCGTTTGCGATCGCCGTGGCCGCCCTGATCACTGGCCGACTCGACGACACCTGGGTCGTGCTGGCGCGGCGCTGGGTGCTGGTCGGCTGGATGTTTCTCGGCCTGGGACTGCTGTTCGGCGCCAAGTGGTCGTATGTCGTCCTGGGATGGGGTGGGTACTGGGCGTGGGATCCGGTCGAGAACGCGGCCTTCATGCCCTGGCTGACCGCCACTGCCTTCTTGCATTCGATCCAGATCCAGGAACGCCGTGGCATGCTTGCCTCGTGGAACGTCGCCCTCGTCCTGCTCACGTTCGGCCTGACGATCTTCGGGACGTTCCTGGTCCGCAGCGGGGTGCTGTCCTCGATTCACGCCTTCGCCGTCTCGGCTATCGGCTACATCTTCCTGGCATTCCTGGCGATGCTGCTGATCGGTTCCTTCGCCCTCCTGGCCTGGCGGTGGGATTCGATCAAGAGCCGCGGCACCGTGGAATCGGTGATCAGTCGGGAAACCGCGTTCCTCGCCAACAACCTGCTCTTCGTGGCGGCGGCGGCCGTCGTCTTCGTGGGCACGATCTTCCCGGCGCTGACCGAAGCCTTCAAGGGAGTGAAGATCAACGTCGGGCCGCAATATTTCAACCTGGTGATGGTGCCCATCTCGGTGGGCATCCTGTTGATGATGGGGCTTGGCCCGCTGTTGCCATGGCGGCAGGCCACGCCGGATCAGCTCGCCCGCAACTTCATGCTGCCGGCGACGGCCGCTGTGCTGGGCGCGCTGGCACTCGCCGCGCTCGGCATCCGTGACCCCGGACCGTTGCTGGTGTTCGCGATGGCCCTGTTCGTGTTCGGGACGATCGTCCTGGAGGCCGTCCGCGGCACCGGCGTGCGGATGCGGCGTGGGGAAGGCCTGATGCTGGCGTTTGCGCGCTTGTTGGGGCGGAACCGGCGACGCTATGGCGGCTACATCGTGCACTTTGGCATCCTGTTGATGCTCGTCGGCATCGCCGCCAGCAGCGCCTTCGACACGCAGGGACAGGCCACGCTGCGGTCGGGCGAACGGTTCCGCCTGGGCCGGTACGCGTTCGAGTACGGCGGGCTGTCGGCCTGGAGCGTGCCCGGGATTGAGATCACCGAGGCCACCGTCCGGGTCTGGGCCGGTACGCGGTCGCTGGGCACGCTCAGACCCCAGCGGTACTTCTATACCACGCAGGGACAGCCGATGCATCAGGTGGCGATCCGTTCGTCACTCCGAGAAGACGTCTACGTCATCCTGTCGGAATGGACCGAGAACGGGCGCGCCACGATCCGCGTCCTCATCCATCCGCTGGTGTCGTGGCTCTGGGCCGGCGGCGCCGTCCTGGCCATTGGCGCCCTGTTCGCCGCGTTCCCCGAACGACGCCGCACCGCGCCTGCCGCCGCTTCGCCGTCCCACCTCCAATCGCTGCCTCTGCCCACAGGGGAGTCGACGGGCGCGTCATGATCGAGGCCGCGCTGTTCGTGGTCGCCGTGCTGGTGGCAGTCTATCTGCTGGTGCCCGCGTTCCGCCGCATTGCCGTGCCCGTCGCGGACCCGCGGGCGACCCTTGAGGCGGCCCGGGCAGCAGCATTGCGGGCGCTGCACGATCTCGAACTAGACTGGGCGACCGGCAAACTGTCCGACCCCGACTACCGTACACAGCGGGTCACGCTGGAAGCCGAGGCCGCGGCCATTCTCAGGCAACTTGGCAAACCGGAGACGGCCCGATGAGGTGGAGGGTCCTGCCGGTCACCGCGGCTCTCGCCGTCCTGTTGGTCGTGGCGGCCGTCGGCCCGTTGGTCGCCGCGCCGGGCAACGAGAGACGGTATCCGGTGCAGAACGTCTCCGACCGCGTGGCGCCGCGGGTCGCCCTGCTCGGCATGGCCATCGATGTGCAGCCGGGGTACGTGCGGATCTCCGAGGTGGTTCATCTCCAGAACGACACGTCCCGGACATTCCACGGAAACCTCACCTTCCCGCTGCCGCGGGGAGCGCGTTTCATCACCTTCCACGAGGGACTGCACCGGCCGGTCGTGGAGGGCGACCGCATCGTCGACCGGCTGATTGTCCGCCCGGGATCCCATCAGGCGACCTATGCCTACACTGTGGCCGGCGTGGGTGCGATCGTCCTCGACCGGCCACTGCCCCTGCCCATCGAGCGCCTTGAGGTGTTCACCGTCGCGCCGGCCGACGTACGGTCGCCGCGCCTGCAGTCCGCACCGACCGTCACGCGAGAAGAAGGAGTCTACACGCGGGCCTCGGGCCGCAACGTCCCTGCCGGATTACTGCCGATGACCGTCGTCGGTGTCCCCGCCGTGCGGTTATGGCCGGCCCCGGCGGCGGCGGGCACGCTGGCCGGCCTTCTGATTCTCGGGCTGGGATGGGCCGTGCTTACGGTTCGATCATGATCACCAGGACGGCCATGCCGAAGGTCCCTGGATGGCCGGTGGCGCGCGCGATCCCCCTCGCAAGACGGGCGAAGAAACTCGCAGGGTATGGGTACATGGGAACCCTCCTTTACGACGCGGTCCGGGTGTCTGCCAAGCGATTCGCCAGGGCGAGCGCCTGGGCCATCGGCCCAGCATCGGCGATGCCCTTCCCGACGATATCGAACGCCGTGCCGTGCGACGGTGTGGCCAGGACGAAGGGATAGCCCACGCCCACCGACACGCCCCGCTCGAACCCGAGCAGCTTGGTAGCGATCTGCGCCTGGTCGTGGTACATCGAGACGACGACGTCGAAGTCGCCGGCCCGGGCCCGCCGGAAGATGTGGTCGGCCGGGTGCGGACCCGTCACGGCGATGCCTTCAGCTGCGGCCGCCGCAATCGCGGGCTCGATGACGCGGCCTTCTTCATCGCCCCACAACCCCCCCTCGCCGGCATGAGGGTTCAGCGCGGCCACGCCGATGCGGGGTGAGTGCGCGCCGGCAGAGGCGGCGGTCCGGTGGGCAAGACGAATCGCGCGCAGGACCCCTTCCGTGGTCAGCAGTCCCGGGACATCGCGGAGGGCCACGTGGGAAGTCGCCCGGGCGACCCAGAGCAGGTCGCTGCCCGCGCGGTCGCCGGCCGGGTGGGGGATGACGTTCATCTCATCATGGTCCTCGACCCGGGCGAGCGACGCGCACAGGTCGTACTCGTCGCGCACGGCGTAGCCGGCCCGGATAATGGCCTGCTTGTTGAGCGGGGCGAAGACGACGGCGTCAGCGAGCCCATCGAGGGCCAGCCGCACGGCGCGCTCCAGCCACCGCGCCGCCACCCGACCGGCCGCGGGGCTCATCTGACCCAGGATCCACGATCGCTCTGCCGATGGGAGGTCGAGAAAAGGTACACCGTCGCGCAGCAGCGGCCCAGGGTGATCGGCAGGGGTTGCCGGCAACTCGACCTGGGCAATCCGCTGTGCCTCGGCCCACACGCCAGCATCCCCAACAAGCAAGACCGTCAACGGCCGAGCCGCCTGTACGGCCGTCTCGAGCGCCCGCGCCAGCACCTCCGGACCGATTCCGGTCGGGTCGCCAATCGCGACTGCGAGTCTCGCCACATCCACCACCCTGGGAGGAATCAGGCACGCGCCGTCCAACCTCCCGTCAAAGGATATTGTATACAATTAAAAGACTGCGCTCGCTTGGCCGGGTTCCAGTCTGCGGACAGGATGGTGAGGCGCGATGAAACAGGTAATCTCGCTCCTGGTAGGCATCGGCTTGTTGGTGGCGCCAGTCGCGTGGGCCCAGGAGCGGCCGACGACGATCCGCTGGTATGGCCACTCATTCTTCCTGGTGACGACGAGCGACGGCGTGCGCGTCGCCGTCGATCCTTTCAGCGACATCGGGCATACGATGCCGACGGTCGAGGCCGACGTGGTGACAGTGTCCCACGAACACGGCGACCACAACAACGTCAGGCTGGTCGGAGGATCTCCTCGGGTGCTGCGTGGGCTCGCCGCGGGCGCAGCAGACTGGAACCGGATCTATGAGCGATTCGGCAGCACCCTCATCTATGCAGTGCCGGCCTTCCACGATGACATCCAGGGCACGTCGCCCCGTGGTCTCGACGCCCTCTTCGTCATCGAGTTGGGTGGGATCCGCATCGCCCACCTCGGTGACCTGGGTCAGTCTTCGCTGACCGATGGGCAGTTGCGGGCGTTGGGACCGATTGACGTCCTCATGATTCCGGTGGGGAACGGCCCTTTCACGATGTCCCCTCCACAGGCCACAGCCATAGTCTCCCAGATCCGGCCGAAGATCATCATCCCGATGCACTACAAGACGCCAGCGCGACCGGCCGCGTGGGCCGGCATCGACGAGCGGGCTTTCATTGAGGGGAAGCAAAACGTTCGCCGACTAGGCAGCCACACGTTGACGATTTCAAGAGGCGATCTTCCTTCGACGCCCCAAATCGTGGTCATGGACTACCAGTAGCCTTGCGCCGGGTCGATCCCGCTGGCGATTGATCGCATGTCGTTGAACACAACGGTCATCGAGGTCCGCGACGTCTTCAAGGTGTTCGTCGCCAGGGGAGACGACCACCAACGCCGTGCGTTTCTCGCGCTGCATGACGTCAACCTGACGATCGGGCGAGGGCGCTTCATGAGCCTCGTCGGCCCCTCAGGGTGCGGCAAGTCCACCGTACTGAACATGATCGCCGGTCTCGTCCAGCCCACGGAGGGCGAGGTGCGGTACGGGGGAACGGCCGTCGCCGGCGTGAACACCGACGTCGGCTACATCACCCAGGACGACAACCTCCTCCCCTGGCGCACGCTGCGCGAAAACGTCGAGGTGGCCCTGGAGTTCCGCGGGGTACCGGCCCGCCAGCGGCGCGAGCAGGCGGCCAGGTACATCGCGATGGTCGGCCTGCGCGGCTTCGAACACCACTATCCCCACGAGCTCTCCGGAGGGATGCGGAAGCGCACCGCGCTCGTGCGCACGCTCATCTACGAACCCTCGGTGGTCCTAATGGACGAGCCGTTTGGGCCGCTGGATGCGCAGACACGCGTGATCCTCCAGGATGAGCTGCTGCGGCTGTGGACCGGGACGGACAGAACGATCGTCTTCGTCACCCACGACTTGGTCGAGGCGATCGCGCTCTCGGACGAGATCGCCCTGTTCAGCCGGGCGCCGGGGACCATCAAGCAGCGCTATCAAGTGCCGCTGCCGCGGCCGCGAGATGTGTTCCACATTCACGCCGATCCGCAATTCCCCGCGTTCTACAACCGGCTGTGGAACGACCTGCGGGAAGAGATCGCGGCGGTGCAACTGGAGGCGACGTGAGGATGGCCGCACTCGAGATCACGGAACGGATGGCCGGCGAGCCCGCCGGGAGGAGCGCAGAATTGCTGGCGCAGGTCGAAACGCAGGAGCGCCTGCGCCAACAGGTAGATCAGCGCCGTACGACCCTGGGGCGGATCGCCTTTGGCATCGTACTCCTGCTGACCTGGGAGTTCATGTCGGGTACGATCCTGGACCAGTTCTTCGTCAGCAAACCCAGCCACATCGCCGCCGCACTCTGGGCCATGCTCACCAAGGAGGCCCTCCTTTATCACCTGCAGTTCACCATCGTTGAGGCGCTCTCCGGGTATGTAATCGGCGCGGGCGCCGGATTGGTGCTGGGATTTCTCTTCGCGCGTCTCGACTTCGCTTATCGAATCGTCGAGCCGTTTGTCGTCGCGTTCTACGGAATCCCCCGGATCGCCCTGGCCCCGCTGTTCATCCTGTGGTTCGGGATCGGGATCACCTCGAAGATTGCCGTCGCGGCGATCATGGTCTTCTTCATCGTGCTCATCAACACCATCGCCGGCATCCGATCGGCACCCGCACAGTTCCTGCAGGTGGCTCGCGTGATGGGGGCCTCGGAGTGGGATCTGGTTCGCAAGGTGATCTTCCCCGCGGCGACGCCGTTCATCATCGCCGCGCTCCAGATCACGGTGCCCCAGGCGATGATTGGGGCCATCGTCGGAGAATTCATCTCCAGCAACCGGGGGGTCGGCCACCTGATCAGCCGCGCGGCCGGGTTTCTCGACACTCCCGGGTTATTCGCCGGCATCTTCGCGTTGCTGATCGTCGTGCTCTTGATGAATTATGCGATTACCCGACTCGGCAGCTACTTGATGCGCTGGAATCCTAAGGGCGGTGTGCGGGACATCGCGTAAGAGAACACCCCGCGGAGGAGGCCTGGGATGGGAGTCAGACGGAGGATGCTCGGTTCTGTGCTGGTCGTGACCGCGCTCGTTGTCGCTTCGTCGCTCGTCGCGTCGGCTCAGGGCCAACGGGTCAAGATCACCGAGGCCCACACCGGGACGCTGTTCATGGCTCCGGTATACATCGCGGACGCCGCAGGCTATCTTGGCGAAGAAGGCATCGAACTGGAGCTAACTGAAGTGGACAGCGGCGCGCTGGGGATCGCGGCGCTCGTCTCGGGACAGGTGCAATTCTTCGACGCCGACCCGTTCCAGGCGGTGCAGCTGCGGCGCCAGGGCCGGCAGATTCTCTTCATCTACAACCTCACCAAGCGGGTCACCCTCGACATGGTGATGCACCCCGAGGTCGCCCGGACGCGGAACGTCAGCCGGAGCATGCCGATCGCGCAACGGTTCGCGGCGCTCCGGGGGCTGAAGCTGGGGGTCACCCGACCCGGGGCGGCCACCGACGTGTACATGCGGTACTACCTGAAGCGGGCGGGATTGAACCCCGACCGGGACGTGCAGATCATCTCGGTCGGCGGCGGGGCGGGCCTGCTGGCGGCGCTGCGCACGCGACAGATCGACGCCTTTCACCTGTCGGCACCGACCCCCTACATCGCCGAGCGCGACGGCTTCGGCGTGGTGGTCATCAAGTCGTCGGCCGGTGACGTCCCTGAACTCGACAACTTCCTCTACACAGGCATCTCCGTGCACAACGTGTACGCGAACAAGAACGGCGAGGTGCTGATGCGGTGGACAAAGGCGGTGAACCGGGCGAACAAGCTGATGCGCCAGGATCAGGCCGCCGCCGTCACCCATCTGCGCAAACACTTCCCGCGTACGGATCCGGTCTTGCTGGCTCTGGCGCTGCGCGAGATCATCCCAGCGCTCTCCGAGGACGGCACGATGAGTGAAGCGATGATGGAGAAGCACCTCCAGTTCATGCTGGACGACGGGCAGATCCCGTCCAAGCCATCGGCCAAGGAAGGGTTGCTGTGGACAAACAGGTACATCGTCAAGTAGCGGAGCATCTGCCGGAGGCGCGCGCCTCCGGCGTGACCGAAGAGATCGTCCGGTTCGCGATCGAGACCAGGGCGATCCCTGAGGAGGTCCGCGCACTCGCCACGCATCATCTCGTAGACGGGATCGCGGTGATGCTGGCCGGCGCGAGCGAAGAGAGCGGCCGGCTGGTGCGCGCCCACCTGCGCGACCTGGGCGGCCAGCCTCAGGCAGCCGTCCTGGGCTCTGGGATGCGCGCGCCGCTGCAGCTCGCGGCCTGGGCGAACGGCGTCGCCGGGCATGCCATGGACTACGATGATACGCAACTGGCGACCGATCCACAGAGCGTCTACGGCCTGCTCACGCACCCAACCGTCCCCGCCCTCGCCGGGGCGCTGGCCGCGGCCGAGGGCACGGGCGCCTCGGGTGCGGCGCTGCTCGACGCCTACATCGTCGGGGTGGAGGTCGAGTGCCGTATCGCGGACGCGATCAACCCCCGGCACTATCGCGACGGGTTCCACTCGACGGCCACGATGGGCGGGTTCGGCGCCGCCGCCGCCGCCGCCAGGCTCTACTGCTGTGACCTCGACCAGACGCTGCGCGCCTTCGGCCTGACCGCCAGCATGAGCGCCGGCCTGCGCGAGAACTTCGGGACCATGACCAAGCCCTTTCACGCCGGGCGGGCCGCGGAGAACGGCTTGTTCGCAGTCACACTCGCCCGACGGGGCTGGACATCGGCGAAGAACATCCTGGAGGCCAGGCGCGGGTTCTACAGCGCGGCCGCCGGCGGGTTCGACCGCTCGAAGATCTCGGGGAAACTGGGCCACCCCTACTTCTTTGTCGAGCCCGGCATCTCGATCAAACCGTATCCCTCGGGCTCCCTCTCGCATCCGGCCCAGGACGTGCTGCTGGACCTGGTCCGCACACACAACCTGCGGCCCGACCAGATCGAGCGGATTGACGTGGGCGTCAACTCGCACGTGCCCAACGCCTTGATTCACACGCGTCCCACCACCGCGCTGGAAGGCAAATTCAGCCTGCAGTTCCAGATGGCCATCGGCGTCATCGACCGGGCCGCGGGCATCGCGCAGTTCATCGACGCGAAGGTGGCGGATCCTCGGACGCGCGCGCTCATGGAGCGTGTCCACGTCCACGTGGATCCCGAGATCGAAGCGCTGGGCTACAACGAGATGCGGATGACCGTCGGCATCACGCTCAAGGACGGCCGGCGCCTGTCCGGCCGCGCGGACGCGGCGAAGGGACATCCCAAGAAGCCGATGAGCCGCGGCGACCTGACCCAGAAGTTCATGGACTGCGCGGCACTCGTCATGCCGCAGGACCGCGCAGAGGCGGCCCTGGCCCACCTGTGGGACATCCGGCTGATCGACCGGGTCTCCGATCTCATCCCCATGCTCACGGGAGCGGCCCTATGACGACCTACCGGCTGGCCGTGATCCCCGGCGATGGCATCGGCCGGGAGGTGATCCCCGAAGGCCTGAAAGTGCTCGAGGCTGCGGGGCGCCGGTTCGGCTTTCACGTCGCGCCCGCCGAGTTCCCCTGGGGATGCGAGCACTATCTCCGGCTGGGCATCATGATGCCCGACGATGGGCTGGAGCGGTTGCGGGCCTTCGACGCCGTCTACCTCGGGGCCATCGGCGATCCCCGCGTGCCCGACCACGTGTCGCTCTGGGGACTGCTGTTGCGGATTCGCAAGGCCTTCGACCTCTACGCGAACATCAGACCGATCCGGCTGCTGGAGGGAATCGCCTCCCCGCTGGCCGGGCGGCGGCCCGAGGAGATCGACATCCTGTTCGTGCGAGAGAACACCGAGGGCGAATACGCCGGAGCCGGCGGTAGGATCGGCGCCGGGACGCCCCACGAAGTCGCCCTCCAGACCTCCGTGTATACCCGCAGGGCGACTGAACGGATTCTCCGCTACGCCTTCGAGCAGGCCCGGGGGCGGCGTGGACGGCTCGCGCACATCACGAAATCCAACGCGCTGCAGCACACCGCGGTGTTCTGGGATGAGGTCGCGGACGCGGTCGGCCGCGAGTATCCGGACGTCCAGGTCTGGAAGCTCCATGTCGACGCCGCGGCCTACCAGATGGTGCTGCACCCGGACTGGTTTGACGTGATGGTCGGCTCGAATCTCTACGCCGACATCCTCACCGACCTGGGCGCCGCGCTGCAGGGCAGCCTCGGGCTGGCCGCCAGCGCCAACCTGGATCCCACCCACACCTACCCGTCGATGTTCGAGCCGGTGCACGGCTCTGCTCCGGACATCGCCGGCAAGGGCCTGGCCAATCCCCTGGCGGCCATCTGGACGGTGTCGCTGCTGCTCGAGCACCTCGGCCAGGCCGACGCCGCGCGTGCCGTCTTTGCGGCGCTGAGCGCCGTGGTGCGCCGCGGCGACGTGCGGACGCCGGATCTGGGCGGTCGCAGCCGGACGGCGGAGGTCGGGGACGCCGTAGTGGAGGCCCTACGGGCCGAGAGCCCGCGGGTCGAGGCCCGGCGATGAGCGACCTGCTGGTGATCGAGAACCTCCCGACCCGCGACCTGGTACTGCGGAAGCTGCGGGGCGCGATCCTCGCCGGTCGGTTCGAGCCGGGCCAGCGGCTGCTGGAGCGTATTCTCGTCGAGCGGATGGGAGTGAGCCGCACGCCGATCCGCGAAGCCCTCCGCAAGCTCGAACTGGAGGGACTGGTCACCACCGTCCCCTACCGGGGGCCGGTCGTCACCCGGCCCACGGTGGACGATGCCCGCGCGGTGTACGAGGTTCGTGCCGCGCTGGAGGGCCAGGCCGTCGCGCTCTTCACCCAACGAACCACCGACGGCCGCATCGAACAGCTCCGCGCGCACGTTGCCGCTGCTGAGCGCGCGGTGAGACGGAGCAACGCGCAGGGAGTCCTGGATGCCAACAACGCCTTCCATGACGTCCTCGCCTCGGGCTGCGGCAACGCCCTGCTGCAGTCCATGCTGGCGAACCTGCGCGACCGGATCGTCCTGCTGCGGGTGGAGTCCCTGTCGTATCCGGGCCGGCGGCCCCGGTCGGTCGCTGAACATCGGGCGATCGTGCGCATGATCGCGCGGCGGGACGCCGACGGCGCCAAGCGCCTCACCGAGCAGCATGTTATGCACGCCTGGCGGGCCGCCCGCGCCCAGTTGGAACCAAGGAAAGCCCGCCGATGATGCCCGCGCAGATGGCGGCCACCGCGAAGCGGATCATGGAGCAGGTCCTGGCGGTCCGGCCGGGCGAGCGCCTGGTCATCGTGACCGACTTCGAACGACCGCGCTCGATCACTGATCTCTTGATTGCCACCGCCGGGTCGTATGGGTTGCACCCCGTG
>Ga0247727_10018049_pt1 | contig 11155 bp, 10 predicted proteins | sample WisWelCaveWW1625_FD_202498 | JGI IMG/M metagenome (GOLD analysis project Ga0247727, IMG submission 202498) | Biofilm microbial communities from Wishing Well Cave, Virginia, United States - WW16-25 | ecosystem: Environmental > Aquatic > Deep subsurface > Groundwater > Cave microbial mat | place...
GAATCCACCGTGGTCGCCATGCGCGACGTGATGGTGAACCGCGGCCCCGACGCCGCCGGTCTGCACCTCCGCAACAACGCCGGTCTCGGCCACCGGCGACTGAGCATCATTGACCTCTCGCCGCTCGGCAACCAGCCGATGACCAACGAGGACGGCTCCATCTGGGTCGTCTTCAACGGCGAGATTTACAACTTCCCCGAGCTGCGCCGCGCGCTGCTCGACAAGGGCCACGCCTTCCGAAGTGGCAGCGACACCGAGGTCATCCTCCACGGCTACGAGCAGTGGGGCGAACGCGTCTTCAGCCGGCTCGACGGCATGTTCGCCATCGGGTTGTGGGACGAGAAGGCGGAGCGGCTCTTCCTCGCGCGCGACCGCTTCGGCAAGAAACCGCTCTACTACACCCAGCGCGGCGCGACGGTGATGTTCAGCTCCGACATCAAGTCCTTCTGGCAGCTCGACCCGTCCCGCTACACGCTCAACCCGCACGCGGTGGACTGCTACCTGCATCATCTCGCCGTCACGCAGGACCACTGCATCTTCAACGAGGTCGCGAAGGTCGCGCCCGCGCACTATCGCGAGTTCAGCCGGCGTGGCACGCGCGAGACGCGCTACTGGGCCGCGAGTTTCCAGACCAAGCTCGCAGCGACCGAGGGCGAAGTGATCGAGCTCATGGACGCCAGCCTCCGCGAGGCCGTGCGCAAGCGCCTCGTCAGCGACGTGCCGCTCGGCGCGTTCCTCAGCGGCGGAGTGGATTCCAGCCTCGTCGTCGCGATCATGGCGCAGCTCACGGACAAGCCGGTGAAGACTTTCTCCATCGGCTTCGAGGAACAGGACTTCTCCGAGCTCGAATACTCGCGCGCCGTCGCAAGGCGTTACCGCACCGACCACGAGGAGATCATCCTCAAGCCCGACGTGCTCTCCATCCTGCCGTCGCTCGTGTGGGAATACGGCGAGCCGTTCGCGGACTCGTCGGCCATCCCGACCTACTACGTGTCGAAGGCCGCGCGCGAGTTCGTGACCGTCGCGCTCTCGGGCGACGGCGGCGACGAATTGTTCGGCGGCTACGACACCGCACGGGCGTCGTGGTTCGCGATGCACTACGACCGTTTCTGTCCGCAGTTCGTGCGCGAATTCATCGAGCCGCGCCTGCTCGACCCGGACGGCCCGGCATCGCGCCATCCGCTGCTGCACAAGCTCAAGACCCTCGTCGTCCACGCGCATCCCGACCCTTCGGTGCGGCACGGCACTTCGATGGCCTTCGCGCAGCGCCAGAAGGACGCGCTCTACACCGCGAAGTTCCGCGACATGGTCGCCGGGCATCACGACTGGCACATCTACGAGGAAGCCCGCCGCGCATGCGGCAACTGGAACCTGATTGACCAGAACCTCTACTTCACGATGGTCAGCCGCCTGCCCAACGACTACCTCGTGAAGGTGGACGTGGCCTCGATGAAGTCCTCGCTCGAACTGCGCAGCCCGCTGCTGGACACCGACCTCGCGACGCTCGCGTGCTCGATTGACCCGCTGCTCAAAGTCCGAGGCGGGCGGCAGAAGTATCTGCTCAAGAAACTCGCCGAGCGCTACCTGCCGTCGGATGTGATCTACCGGCCGAAGCGCGGCTTCGAGCTGCCGTTGAAACACTGGCTGCGCGGCGAACTCAAGCCGCTGCTCGACCGTCTCGTGCTCGACGGGAAGCTTGTCGGGCAGGGCTGGTTCAACCGCGACGAGATCGCGCGGCTCATTTCGGAACACGCTGCCGGCGGTGACCACACGCACCGGCTCTGGTCGTTGCTGTGGCTCGAACTCTGGTGGCGGATGTTCGTCGAGCGCAGCCTCAAGCCGACGGACGGCTTGAAATGATGAAGCCGAGGGCGCAACAGGTTGACGTCGACGACGGCAGCGTGGCGGGTCGGCCAGGGTGATGACCTTGCCTCGCGCGGAAAACTTTTTGCCGGAGAAACCGTGGACAGCCTCTACGAAAACGCGAAAGCCACGAACGGGAGCAGGCAACCAAATCCGCAAACTCCGGCTTTCAAACCTGCGGCCATGACGTTAGTCTCCATGTCGTGAAGACAATTCAGCCTGACCTTCTGAACGAAACCGTTGAACGGCTGAAAACTGAATTTCAACCGGAAGAAATCTACCTGTTCGGCTCGCACGCCTGGGGCACACCCAATGACGACAGCGACGTTGACCTCATGGTCATTGTGCCGAGCAGCGACGAGCGCCCGATTCGACGCGACCAGCGCGCCCAAAAATGCCTGGGCCGGCTGGCCGTGGCCGCCGACGTGTTGGTGCGAACTCGGGGCGAAGTGAACCGCTACAAACACCTTCGCGCCTCCTTGTTTCATCAAGTTCTGAATCAGGGCCGAAAGCTGTATGGATGAGGCCGACTTGGAACTGGTCAAGGACTGGCTGACACGCGCGCACCAGGATTTGCGCGGGGCTGTCATCCTCGCCGCTGCTGAAGATGCGCCCCTGGACCTTGCCATTTACCACTGTCAGCAGGCCGGCGAAAAGGCGGTGAAAGCCTATCTGCAATGGCGTGATGAACCCTTCGCAAAAACCCACAACCTCCGCGCACTGGTGATTCAAGCGGCAACGCTGGACAAGGGATTTGATGCGCTTGAAAAACCCGCTGAAATTCTCACGCCCTATGTCTCCGCGTTTCGCTATCCCGGCGGCGCGGACGAACCGTTGCCGGGCCGCGAAGAATTCGACGAAGCCCTGCAACACGCCCAGGCGATTTACGATTTCGTCCTGAACCGGCTCCCGGCGGAAGCGCGACCTTGACGGTAGCGCGGGCGGAGCGCCTTCTCGCGGAGGTATTCGAGGGACAGGTGGAAGGCATCCAGTATGTTCACCTTCGCCTCCGCCAAAGTTTCGCCCTGCGTCTGAACGCCGGGCATTTCCTCCAGCCAGGCCACGTAACCGCCCTCGGCAGCCGGCTCATAAACAGCGGTGAATTTCATGGCTCAAACCTGGGTTGAACCTTCGCAGCAAGCAAGCCGGCGCTGCCGCTTCTGCTCGATTCAAATCTTCACCTTGAACTGCTCGCCGCGCTTGAGCGTCGCCCTTTGCACAAGTAGTGCCACCAGAAACAAGCTGGTGATCTCAATTCCATGGAACAGAGCTTGGCCGCACAAATGAACGCCTGTCACCACCAAGTGCTGGACGCTTCCCACTTCGATGCCCTTCGCGAGTCCGGGATAACGACCGAATGCAGCGAGTTGGAAGATGAACGTTCCCGTGCATGACAGGCACACACCAAGGAGAAGCGTCAACTTGATGCCGTGCTTGCGCAACACGGTCCAAAACAGGATGCCAAGGGAGATGCAGAACAATGCCACCGGCAGTAGCTTCCAGTTGGCATGCATCTCCGATCTCACGATGCGAAGCCAGAGAACGAGGCAGAACGTCTGAATGACGAACCCGGCAAAGGTCGGTATCAGGAGCGTCACTTGGGTGAACCTTAATGTGCGCGCTCCGGGAGCGCTCACATTTGACCGCGATTCAAGATTACGGAAGTCCACGTCAAATCTTCACCTTGAACTGTTCGCCTCGCTTGAGGGAGAGGGCGAAGGCGGCCATGAGCTCGGGGATTTGTTCGAGGTCGCGCAGGTTCACCAGCTCGACGGGCGAGTGCATGTAGCGGTTCGGCAGGCTGATGAGGCCGCACGGGATGCCGCCGCGCGTCCAGAAGATCACGTCCGCGTCCGTGCCGCTCGTGGCGGATTGCGCCTCGTGCTGGAGGGTGATGCTTTTCTTCGCCGCGACTTCCTCGATGCGCGCGACCACGTCGGGGTGGTTGGCCGGGCCGTGCGTGAGCGCGGGGCCGCCGCCGAGCTGGATGTCGCCGTGCATCTGCTTGTTCATGGTCGGGTAATCGGTCGCGTGCGTCACGTCCACCACGAGCGCGGCGTCGGGCTTGAGCGAGTAGGCGATCTGCCGCGCGCCGAGCAGGCCGACTTCCTCCATGATGTTCGATACGGCGCAGACCTCGGCCTTGAGTTTCTTGCGTTCGGGATGCAGGAGCCGCAGCGCCTCGGCCACGGCGAAGGTGCCGATGCGGTTGTCGAAGGCGCGCGCGACCGCGACGTCGCCGCGCAGCAGCTCGAAGCTGTCGTCGAGCGTGATGGGGTCGCCGACGCGGACGAGCTTCTGCGCGTCGGCGCGCGTGGAGACGCCGATGTCAATGAACAACTCGTGCAGCTCGGGAATCTTGCGCTCCTTGTCCATCTTGGTGAGGTGCGGCGGGACGTTGCCGACGACGCCCTTGACGGGGCCGTTGCGGGTGTGGATGACGACGCGTTGCGCGCGGGTGATGGCGGGGTCAATGCCGCCGAGCTTGCGCACGTAGATGAAGCCCTCGGCGTTGATGAAGTTGACGGTCATGGCGATCTCGTCCGCGTGCGCGGCGAGCATGAGGCGCGGGGAGCCGCCTTTGTTGAGGACGGCGACGGTGTTGCCGTGGGCGTCGGAGTAGGTCTCGTCGGCGTAATGGCGGGCGTAGTCGAGCCAGACGCGCTGGCCTCGGGCCTCGTGTCCGGGCGGGCTGGGGGTGTTGACGAGTCGCTGGAGGAAGTGCAGGGAGGCGATGCGCATGGGGCAGTATGCGTGGTGCGGGCGTGAGGTTTGAAGTTCAAACTGGCGCGGCTGGAGCTGTGACCATCTGCTCAAAGCCAGCCGGACCTTAACGCAGAGACGCGGAGAACGCGGAGGACCGCAGAGTTTTGCGCACTCATCAGCGCTCGTCCCTTGGTGGGCTTCACGGGTGTATTCTCCGCGCAACTCTGCGTCCTCTGCGTCTCTGCGTTAAGGTCTGCACTTCGTTTGCCACTGCATCGTTCGGGCTGATCTTTTGAACTGACAGGACGGCACGGGCCGGAGTATAGGAAGCGCGTCCCAAGAATCCGTTATGCCCAAGGAAGGCGAACCCACCATGAGCGAGCCCGTTGCCGTGCCGCGCATGGCGCGAATCCTCGTGGTGGACGACGACTCGCTGAACCGCGAGCTGCTCGCGCGCGAGTTGCGCCGCGCGGGGCATGAGGTGGCCGAGGCGGGTTCGGGTGAGGAGTGTCTCGACGTGCTTCGTTCACGCGCGATGGATCTGGTGTTGCTGGACGTGGTGATGCCGCGGCTCAACGGGCTGGAGGTCGCACGCAGGATCAAAGACGACCCCGCGACGCGGGACACATTTGTCGTGCTGATTTCGGGGCGGGAGACTGCGGAGGACGCGCGCATCGCAGGCCTGGATTGCGGTGCCGACGAGTATCTCACGCGGCCGATGAGCAGCCGCGAGCTCGTGGCCCGGCTGCAACCACTGGTGCGCGTGCAGCAGGCGAACCAGGCGCTGCGCGAGTTGCGCGCGCAGCTCGAGGAACGTGTCGGGGCGCGCACAGTGGAGTTGACGAACGTCAACGCCGAGCTGCGGCTCCTTGCGGACGAGCGCCGGCGCGCGCAGGACGTGTTGCGCGAATTGCCGCGCCACATCGTGGCCGCGCAGGAGGCCGAGCGGCTCCGGGTCGCGAGGGAGCTGCACGATGGCGTGAGCCAGGTGCTCGCGAGCGTGCAGTTCCGTCTCAAGGTGCTCGAGGGCCGGCTTCAGCCGGGGCAGCGGCCGCTCCGACGCGACACGGAGAAGGCGCACGCGCTGCTCGACCGCGCGCTGCACGAGGTGCGGCGCATTTCGGAGAACCTCCGTCCGAGCGAGCTGGATGAACTCGGATTGCTTTCCGCGATCCGTGGCGCGGGCGAGGAGTTCACCGAGCGCACGGGCGTGAAGGTGCGCCTCAGCACGTTGCACCTGCCGGAGACGTTGGCGCCCGAGTTGAGCCTGACCGTGTATCGCATCGTGCAGGAGGCGCTGAACAACGTGCAGAAGCACGCGCGCGCGAGCCGAGTGAAGATTCGCATCGCGCGCGAGGACGGCGTGATCGTGTTGAAGATCGAGGACGACGGGCGCGGGTTCGCGGTGGACGGACGCGCGCGCGGCCGGCGCAAACCGGGATTCGGGCTCGTGAACATGAAGGAGCGCGCCGCGTTTCTCGGCGGCACTTTCGAAATTGAATCCGGGCCCGGCGCCGGGACGCGCTTGACGGTGCGGCTGCCTTCGGCGTCCACTGACGGGGAAGCAATCCATGCCCAAGCCAAAGCGTAACCGCAAACTGCGCATTCTCCTCGTGGACGACCATCCGGTGGTCCGCGACGGAATCCGGAGCTGGTTGTCGCAGCAGCCGTCCTTGGAAGTCGCCGGCGAGGCGGCCGACGGCGAGGAGGCGATCGAGTCGGCCGTGCGCCTGCAACCGGACCTCGTGCTGATGGACATCAGCCTGCCGCGGATGAGCGGGCTGGATGCGGCGAAGATTCTCCGCCAGCGCGTGCCGAAGGCGCAGGTCTTGATCCTGTCGGTGCACAACAAGAAGGAGTTCGTGCTGGAGATTGTGCGGTCGGGCGCGCGCGGTTACGTGTTGAAAGAGGCGGGGCCGACGGAGTTGCTCAAGGCGATCGAGACCGTCGCGGCGGGCGAGGTTTACTTCAGCGCGCCCGCGGCGAAGCTTCTCCTGCAGGAACACGTCCGCCGGTCCAACAACTCACACGACGGCGTGGACCGGCTCTCGAACCGCGAACGCGAGGTGCTCGTGTCCATCGCCGGCGGCTCGATGAACAAGGAAATCGCCGTGCGCCTTGGCCTGAGCCTGCGCACGATCGAAACCCATCGCGAATCCATCATGCGCAAGCTGGACATCCACACCGTTGCGGGCTTGACGAAGTTCGCCATCACAGAAGGCTTGGTGGATTTGGATTCGCCGGTGAAGTGAGCGCGGTGCCGGCGGGCGCAGCTCCCCAGAGACGGGCGGCACTTCTCCCGCCCTGAGCATCCCATCCGTATTAGACCCGACCCTGTTCCGCATAACTCCGGAACTCGAAATTACGTAGTCCGCAAGTTTGCCGCGCCCGACTTCGAGATTCCATACTGGCACCCAGATCTTCCTGGCCGGCCGCGGGCCGATGCTCGCGATGCCGGCAATGGCGCCAAGGGGATTGGGAAGCTCGGCCGGGGGCGCAATCCTGCGTCCCCGGCCTTCGCTTTCCGGCTCGGTTCATTCGCCAAAGTCCCATCGCTGCGCACGAATCCTCCGGACTCGCCCCTCGCTTCAGCGGCATCGCTTTGAAGGTTGAATCCATCCCCGACATTCTCTAGCTTCTCCGCACCGACAAAGCCGTTGCGACGGACGCAACCACGGCCGAATCGCGCAACACCATTCCCAATCATGAACTTCCCTCGCAACCAGTGGTTCGCCACATTCGCCTGCGCCGCCCTCGCCTTCACTGCAACTTCCTGCAACAAGCCCGACGGCGACTTCATCAAGATCGGCGAGTTCGCCTCGCTCACCGGCACGGAGGCGACCTTCGGCCAGATGTCGCACCACGGCACCGAGATCGCCATCGAGGAACTCAACGCCGCGGGCGGCTTGCTGGGCAAGAAACTCAAGCTCCTCACCGAAGACACGCAATCGAAGGCCGGCCAACCCTCCACGATCGTCAAAAAGCTCATCTCCCGCGACGGCGTGATCGCGATTCTCGGTGAGGTGGCTTCCTCACGTTCGATGGAAGCCGCGCCCATCTGCCAGACGAACAGGATCCCCCAGATTTCGCCGTCCTCGACGAACGTGAAGCTCACCGAGATGGGCGACTACATCTTCCGCGTGTGCTTCACGGACGAATTTCAAGGAAAGATCCTGGCAAGCTTTGGCAAACGGACTCTAAAGGCCACGAAGGTGGCGATCATCACGGACACCAAGTCCGATTACAGCGTCGGTCTTGCGAGCTACTTCAAGGACCCATTCATTGCAGATGGTGGCAAGGTCGTGGCCGAGCAGGTCTATAACGGCGGCGACAAGGACTTCAAGGGCCAGCTCACGGCGATCAGGGCCGCGAGCCCAGACGCCGTGTTCGTGCCTGGTTACTACACGGAAGTTGCCCTCATCATCAAGCAAGCGAGACAGCTTGGAATCACTGTGCCGATCTTTGGTGGCGATGGTTGGGAATCCGAGATGTTGGTCCAGCTAGGTGCGTCCGATGTCGAAGGAACTTACTTTTCGACGCACTTTTACCCTGGGTTCGATTCGCCCAAGGTGAAGAACTTCACGAAGAAGTTTCAGGAGAAATACGGGAAAGTGCCGGACGCGATGGCGGCTCTCGGTTACGACTCACTCATGGTCTTGGCTGAAGCGATAAAGAAAGCCGGCACCACGGATGGCCCGAAGGTCCGAGATGCCATTGCTGCGACGAAGGATCATGTCGGCGTGGCGGGCACCATCTCGCTTGACGCCAAACGCAATGCTCCGAAGCCCGCCGTCATCCTCACCGTCAAGGACGGCAAGTTCAAATACGTCGAGACCGTGATGCCGTGACACGGCGTAGCAGCCGACGTGAGGAGGCTCACTTCGCCTTCGAACGGCCGAGTCAGGCCTTCCCTTTGAACGCCCGTCCGTGTTCCATCCGCGGCTGCGGGCCGCCCCGCACACGACCATGGGAAAAGAATTCAGCATCGTTCCGCGCGAAGTTCCACGCGTCGAAACACGCCACCGCCGCATCGTCACGCCGATTCCGCACCCGGATTCGGTCGCCACGCTTGAAAAGCTCCGCCGCTTCGAGCCGCAGTCCATGCGCGGACAGCCGCCGATCGTGTGGGACCGCGCGGAGGACATTTACGTTTTCGACAAGCACGGCAACCGCTGGCTCGACTGGTCCAGCGGCGTGCTCGTGGCCAACGCCGGGCACGGCGCCGCCGAGGTCCGCAAGGCCATCGTGGACCAGGTCAACACGGGCCTGCTCCACAACTACTGCTTCCCGAGCGAGGAACGCGCGCAACTCGCCGGGACTCTCGCCGGCCTCGCGCCGGAGGGTTTGAAGAAAGTGTTCCTGCTCACCACCGGTTCGGAGGCAACCGAGTGCGCGATCAAGCTGAGCCGCGCGCACGGCTTGAAGGCCGGTGGCAAAAAGAAGATCGGCATCGTCGGCTACGAGCGCGGCTTCCACGGCCGCACGCTCGGCTCGCAACAGGCCGGCGGCATGGCGGGACAGAAATCGTGGATCGTCAACCTCGATCCCGCCATCGTGAATATGCCCTTCCCCGATGGCTACTGGACTGAGGACACGCGCTTCGAGATGTTCCTCGAAACACTCGACCGCGCCGGCCTCAAGGCCGAGAACGTCGCCGGCGTGATGATCGAGACGTATCAGGGCGTCGGCCCCGACTTCGCGCCCGTCGAGTATGTGCGCAAGCTCGCCGACTGGTGCCGCGCGAACGACGTCGTGCTCGTGTTCGACGAAGTGCAGGCGGGCTTCGGTCGCACCGGCAAGTTCTGGGGCTTCGAGCATTACGGAGTCACGCCCGACCTCATCTGCTGCGGCAAGGGCATCAGCAGTTCGCTCCCGCTCTCGGCCGTCATCGGACGCGAGGCGATCATGGACCAGTTCCCGCCCGGCTCGATGACGAGCACGCACACGGGAAACCCCGTCTGCTGCGCCGCCGCGATGGCTAGCCTGAAGAAGATTCTCGACGAGAAACTCACGGAGAACGCGGCCGCGCTCGGCCCCGTGCTGCTCGACGGCTTGCAGAAAATCCAGTCCCGCCACGCGGGCGTCATCGGCCACGTCACCGCGCGCGGGCTGGTCGCCGGGCTTCAGACAGTGAAGCGCAGCCGGAAAGAACCCGACCACGATCTCGCGCACGCGATCATCGAGCGTTGCGTGTGGAAGGGCCTTCTGTTGTTCGCGCCGGTCGGTGCATGGGGACAGACCGTGAAGATTTCGCCACCGCTGACCATCACGCGAGATGCACTGGACGAAGGTCTCGGCGTGCTCGGTGAAGCGACGGATGAAGCCGTGGCAGCGGCGAAGTGACTCGCCGGAGCGCCTGTCTCCGGACCGGCTCGTTCCCTTTTGCTGCGCTCAGGCCTGTCAGGAGACCGGCACTCCTGCGTTACTCGAAGTCGTAAACCACGACTTTCTTGCAGTTCGGCTTGAAGGACTTCTCGATGAAATCCACGTGGAGCGGGTGAACCTGATAAACTTCCTGCGCCTTCACGTCCGAGAACACCACGTTCAGCGCGACTTGGTAGCTTTGCTCCACAACGGGACGATGGCTCGGCGCCATCTTGCCCACGTGGAAATGAACGATGCCGGGGATGGGCGCGAGCCACTGCTTCGCGCCTGCGATGAGGTCATCAGCCGCGTTGGGTTTGGCGGGGTCGGTCCAAAAGATGACGACGTGCGAAAACATGGCGCGGAGCGTAGAGAGCACCGGAGGGCCGGGCAAATGGAATTTCCCGAAATCACCGCGCGGCGCGCGACCTTTTCGGCATTGCCCGGCGGGCGGGCGGCTGGCTAGGCTCGCGCCAGATCACACCCGAACTTATGCAATTGCCCGGCATCCTGGCGGAGGAGTTTGCACGCGACCACGGCGGGCCGCCGGCTTCGGTGATCCGCGCCCTTTACCCGCTCGACGGCGGCCTGGGCGAGGCCTATGCCGCCGGCACTCCGGACCGGCTGGTGGTTTTCAGCAAGAAACTCAGCGGATCGTGGCGCAGTTTCGTCTTCCCGTTTGCGGAACTGGAAAGCCTCGCGCTGCTCGCGGATGGATCGTTCTGCCAGCTTGACCTGGTCTCGGCCCGCCGCCGCGCGTCGCTCAAGTTCTCCGGCTGGGACCGGCCCGCGCTCGACCGCCTCGCCACCGCTTGGGCGGCCGCCACCGGCCGCTCCGTGCTCGTGGGGCGCGACGCGGAGCGGGTCGTGCCGCTCACGCCGCTGACCTTGTTCTGCGCCGTGCTGCACGCGGCGATGCGCCCCGACGGGAATCCGAGCGTGCCGGAGGAGCTGTTCCTCGCCCGGGCCATCACGGATGCGCGGGCGGTGCAGGAGGGGCTTTCGTTTTGGGAACAACACGGCACCGATGAAACCGTCGCCGCCGCGCGCGACCGGTTGAACGCCGACCAGAAATGGTGCGCCCTCGCCAATGCCTTCGCGATGGTCATGGCCGATGGCAAGCTGACCTCCGAGGAGCAGGACTTTTTGGAGAACCTCCGGTCGGAATGGCGCATTGGACAGGCAGACTACGACCACATCCTCCACGTCCTGTATTGCAAGA
>Ga0247727_10018050_pt1 | contig 11154 bp, 9 predicted proteins | sample WisWelCaveWW1625_FD_202498 | JGI IMG/M metagenome (GOLD analysis project Ga0247727, IMG submission 202498) | Biofilm microbial communities from Wishing Well Cave, Virginia, United States - WW16-25 | ecosystem: Environmental > Aquatic > Deep subsurface > Groundwater > Cave microbial mat | place...
CTGTATTTTTTATGTCGTTATGTATAGTATTAGGACTGGCTTTAGCCGAAACGGTTTCAAAATGATGTGCCCTTAGAAACTCATCGTATTCTTCGGTAAAAGTTTTCTTTTTGTGATGCTCCTCTTGGTTTGAAATGTATGCCCTTACTTTCTCTATTGCGGAATAGCTCACTGATAATGCAATGTATTCATCCTGCCATTCAAATTTATTTTTGATAAGTTTTTGCTTATTTACCCAAAATGAAGATTCTCCTTTTATTAACATAGCTATTTTGGAAACGGTTTGTTCAGTACCTAAGGATACGAGCAAATGAATATGATCGGCTACACAATTAATACTATCAATAAAAATTTCCTTTTTGACACAATTTTCCCTGATATGTTGTAGTAATAATTGTTTCAACTCTTTGCTGATTAGATGTTCACGACTTTTGGTTGACCAGATGTAATGGATAAAAATTTTGGTATAAGGCATTTGGGTTTCATTTTGGCTAAAGCCGATGATCGTTTACTTCTTTGCCACGACCTGAAGGTCGTGGCAATACCGATGAATAAGTTAGTTATGTTCTTTGTTTAAATATTGCATTAATTTTTCGTCAGGGTAGTTATCACCATATTGGCAATAGTTGAAAATTGACTGATAAATTACATCCTGAATGCGAGAACGAATATTGGTAGTATTAAGTTTACTGCTTCTGTTCGGAAAACGGGAATTCGATAAAAATACAAATACCAGGTCGAATTCAGGATCAACCCAAATGGAAGTTCCCGTAAAGCCCGTATGGCCAAATGCCGTGGGAGAACCATAACGGGAAGAAGGGCTGTTGGGGTCGCCAGGCTTAGCCCACCCTAATCCCCGGGTGCTATTTTCAAATTGTTTCTTTGTAAACAAGTCGATTGTTTCAGGTTTATAAAATTGCTGACCACCGTAACTACCCTTTTGCAAAAGCATCAAACCAATCTTGGTTAAGTCAGTTGCGTTGCCAAAGAGGCCGGCATGACCGGCCACTCCTCCCAACATGGCAGCGCGTTCGTCATGCACTGTTCCAACAATGGTTGATTTTCGGTAGATCGTATCTATTTCGGTGGGTGCAATTTGAGAAGAGGGGAATTTAGTAAGAGGTAAATACCCAACCGTACCCGAGCCGATTGGTTCATATAAATTTTGATTTAGAAATTCTTCCATCGGTTGATTCATGAGCCTCTCCACCAATCGGTGTAAAATCATAAATCCCAGGTCGCTATACCGGGGGGAGTACGGAGTGCGAGGAGGTTTGTTCAGCATATCGGATTTCAATACCCACTGCCAAATAGAATCCTGAATTACAGGAGAGACAAACAGATCAGGCGCTACTTGCAGCGGATAATTTTCATTTTTTATGGGAGAGTAATAGTAAGAGAGTAGGGTGTCGTTCTTAACAGTTTGTGGCCACATCAGCAGAAAGGGAGCAAGGCCCGACTGATGCGCTAGTATATCTTTAAAGATTATGTCCTTCTTATTCGTGTTCGATAATTCAGGTAAATACACCGAGGCTTTTTTGTAGATGTCAATCAGTCCCTTTTCCTGGAGAAACATCACCGCCTGAAGCGTGCCCATCACTTTGCTAATAGATGCCAGGTCGTAAATCGTTTGATCGTTTACTGCAGTCTTGTTTTCGTAGGTTTGCCACCCAAATGACTTTTCGTAAACAATTTTCCCATGACGGGCCACTAAAACTTGGCAACCGGGGGCCGCTTTCTGTTCGATCGCTTCGTTAGCAATTATTGCAATCCCATTGATCGTTTTTGCATCAAGTCCTTCTGCTTCGGGAGTAGAATATCCCATTCTGCTCAACAAAGAAGTTCGAATTCCCTGACCTTGTTTCATATTCTCACCAATGGAAAAAGGAAGCACACCATCGGCCTTCTTTGCTCCAAAGAGTAGTTGAGGAATGAATTGTTGAATTTGTGTATCCTCGGTGTACGCCTGAATGATGGTTGGGAATTTCTCGGCAAACCTGAGTTTAACGGGAGAACCAAAATTGACCACAATTACTTTTGAGTGTTCATTAATTTTTTGAAGCAATGACTGATATTCATTTTCAATCCCGGATGAATTTGGATAAATCGCGGCCACCACAACACTGTGTTGACGAAGATTCTGTGCAAGGCCTGCTGTATCTTCTGAAATCTCTAATTGATAATGTTTGAACGGAGCATATTTTGAAAGATAAGAAGTAAGTGTATTCTCTTTTCTTTCCCCGACTGACACGGACGCAAACGAAAAAGCATCTAATTGTTTTATGGGCAGTAATTGTTGTTCATCTTTTACAACGGTAACGGATCTTTCAAACAGCGCAGATTGAAGTGCCAGGGATGCAGGCGTGTTAATATGGGCAACCAAATTTTCAGTGTTGATATTATTTTTTTGATGGAGTCCTGCATCAAATTTGGCGGCAAGAATTTTCTTAACACTTTCATCCAGTTGTTTTTGGAGAAGCGTATTATTTCGAATGCTTCTCCGCATTCTGCGTACGGTGGCACCTGGTTTTTTTGGAAATAAGAGTACATCGTTGCCTGCTTCCAGGGCAAGTAATTCAGAATCTCCTGCCCTGAATTTTTTGTTCAGCTTTCGAATATCCAGAATAGAACTGAAAATTAATCCGTTATATTTCGATTGCTGCTTACTGAAGGCAGGAGAGTAGCGCGCGCGGATAGCGTCTGAAAGATTACTCTTTTCAGAAGCAAATATTTTTTTTTGATCAGGGAAAACAGATTCATCGCTGTACAATGTCGCTACCCCTGCTGACCCATTTTCAAGAAGTTTCTTCAGTGGAAGCAGTTTGCGTGAATCAGTTTGAGTTACTTTACTATCGGAATGGTGATTTGCTACAGAAAGAATATTCATTGACTTTAACCCATTTTGATAAGCTATCGTTTTGGCTGTTACTGCATTTGGATTTTCCCCATAAGCACAATAAAGTAACATTTCGTTTTCAAAAGTGTTACTTAAATCGGAAGTAGGTGCAAAGTTGATTTGAACCCCCAGTCTTTTTAATTGCTTCCCTATTTCAACTCCCAGAAAAAATAGCAAACTGTCGTCACGGATTGCTCCCAACATAATGGGTGAAGGAAAACGGATTGTGCTATCCAGTACAGCTCCAAGTCCTTCCTCTGCATTCATTCCTATTAATAAAGGAACAGCAGTTTGTTGCTGAACGTAGTTTGTAAGGTTCGCTTGAGATACCGGCCCTCCCTTTGTAAAAATAATTCCTCCGATTTTGTTCTTCTTTATTTGTGACACCAGCTTCTCGATTGTTTGAGGATCGGAGTAGCCGTCTGCCTCCACCATTAGTATCTGTCCGATTTTACTATAAAGCTCAAGCGTATTAAAAACACTATCTACCCATTGGCTTTTCTTCGTTTGTCCGTAGAGGGGTGAAATCAGCGCACACAGCACTATAAATCCTATCCAAACTTTTTTCTGCATCGAGTCGTTAGCCTTTGTAATTCATGGTGAATAAAGGCATTTTTGTGAGCCTGAGTTAGAAAAACCCTTACTTTTTTCATGCCCGATATTATCCAGCTTTTACCCGATTCCATTGCTAACCAAATAGCTGCCGGTGAAGTCGTGCAGCGACCGGCCTCTGCGGTGAAAGAATTGCTGGAAAACTCCATTGATGCGGGCGCTCAACACATCAAGCTGATTGTGAAAGATGCGGGGAAAGGTCTGTTGCAGATAATCGATGATGGGGCAGGCATGAGTGAAACCGATGCACGCATGAGTTTGGAACGGCACGCTACTTCTAAAATCCGCAAAGCAGAAGATTTGTTTACCATCCGCACCATGGGTTTTCGCGGAGAGGCCCTTGCTTCCATTGCGGCTGTATCGCAACTGGAAATGAAGACCCGTACTGCCGACAAAGAATTAGGAACATTGTTGGTTGTCGAAGCATCGGAAGTTAAAAAGCAGGAGTTAGTTGCATGTGGAAAAGGAACAAGTATCAGCGTCAAGAATTTGTTTTACAACATTCCGGCACGCAGAAATTTTTTAAAATCAAACCAGGTTGAGCTGAAGCATATTATAGATGAGTTTCACCGATTGGCCTTAGCCCATGCCAATATTTCATTTTCGTTTATTCAGGGCGATGAGGTGATTTATGATTTGCCAATTGGTAAATCAATTTCATTAAGTCAGCGTATTATCAATTTATTTGGCAAAACCTACCAGGAGCAACTCGCACCCTGCCAGGAGGAAACTGAGTACGTTAAGGTAACAGGGTATGTAGGCAAACCGGAGTTTGCCAGAAAGACCCGTGGCGAACAATTTTTATTTGTGAACAAACGGTTTATCCGGAGCAATTACCTGCACCATGCCGTGATGACTGCTTTTGAAGGACTGTTACCCGATAACAGTTTTCCGTTTTATGTGATCTTTATTGAGATTGACCCAAAACATATTGATGTAAATGTTCATCCCACTAAAACAGAAATTAAATTTGACGATGAACGTGCCGTATATGCCGTAGTGCGTGCAGCTGTTCGGCAATCATTAGGTACACACAACCTCGCACCCACCATTGATTTCCGTGAAGACGTTAACGTGATGTCCAAACTTGGTCAAACTTCAGGAAGGGCCGCGCATGAAGTTTATTTTGATGAACGTTTTCAAACATCGTTGAACCGATCGAACCAACAGAGCTGGGAGAAGCTATTTGAAGGTGAGGGTAGCAGCAAGTTGTTCCAGCCGGGGATTACTCAATCAGCCATCCGCATTGAACAAGAGTTATCTCAAACCGAAGGTCAAATTGAGGTTGCGGAAAAGACGCTTACACAGCTTCATAATAGGTTTATTTTACGTCAGGTAAAAAACGGCCTGATGATTGTTGATCAGCAAGGCGCCCACGAGCGAATCTTGTTTGAGAAATTTATGGAAGACCTGAAATATAAATCGGCTGCCACACAACAGAGTCTGTTTCCCAAAACGATTACTTTTCCCGCAGCCGATTTTGCTTTGGTTATGGAAGTGGAGCAGGAAATAAAAGCGCTTGGTTTCAGGTTTGAGGTGTTTGGAAAAAATACAGTACTGGTAAATGGGGTACCGGCTAATTTAAAGTATGTAAGCGAGAAACAACTTTTTGAAGGACTGATCGATCAGTTTAAACATAACCAGTCGGAGCTTTCACTACCCTTGCAGGAAAACCTGGCACGTGCATTGGCCAAACGCGCATCCGTTAAAGCGGGGCAGAAATTGGAAAAGGAAGAAATGCAGGAGTTGTTGAACAGCTTATTTTCCTGTAAAACACCAAATTATTCACCGGAAGGCAACCCAACATTTTATATTTTTGAACTGAGTAAGCTGGAAAACTATTTTAACCGACTTTAATTAAACTAACCGGACAGATGCACGGGCAGCCAGGCGCAGCAACAAAACTGAAGAAATGTAGTGAGGCTCTCTCTTGGAGAGGATGTCAAAAGCTACATCGGTGTCCAGGAAAATATCAGGCGTATTTCCTGCTAACATGTTTCCTTAATAATAATTTGTCATTCAATACTTTTACGCTTTTTGATGCTTCCAGGTTATTCAGCAACCGCTCTGCTGCCCGTTGAGGTTCGGATTTTATTTGATTTAATTCGGTTTCCTGAAACATTTCTTCAAAAAGGGTGGATATTGATTTGCCAGACTTACGGGCATATTTTTTTGCAGTGGCAATAATACTTTTACGAACTGTCAGGGTAAGCTTGGTTTTAGCAGAGACTTTCATCGAATACGTGTTTTTTCAAATATACGTGTCGTTGGTCAATGAAAGAGGTAATTTCAAATAATTACTTCTTTATTAGCCAATTGCCCGCATGCCGCATCAATATCTTTTCCGCGACTTTTTCGGATGTGCGAAAGCGTACCATGCTTTTCTAAAATTCGTTGATACATGGTTATTGCTTTTTCAGATGCTTGCTGAAATTCACCATCATCGATAGGATTGTATTCAATCAGGTTAACTTTTGAGGGAATGATCTTACAGAATTTTGACAAGGCAAGCGCATCTTCTTCTGTATCGTTAATACCTTGCCATACTACATATTCGTACGTGACTTTGCGCTTGGTCTTCTTGTACCAGTATTGCAAGGCTTCTGATAACTCCTCCAAAGAATTTGTTTCATTGATGGGCATGATGGAAGAGCGGGTGTTATTAATAGCAGAGTGAAGAGATACTGCCAGATTGAACTTCACACCATCATCAGCCATTTTTTTGATCATTTTAGTAACACCCACAGTTGAAAGTGTAATCCGTCTGGATGCCATGTTCAAACCTTCAGGAGACGTGATCTTATCAATAGCCGCAACCACATTGGCGTAATTCAACAAGGGCTCACCCATGCCCATAAAAACAATGTTAGTGAGCGGGCGGTTAAAAAATAGTTCAGCTTGTTGTTTGATGGCAACAACCTGATCGTAAATCTCATCGGGGTTTAAATTACGTTGACGTTTCAAACGCGCGGTAGCACAAAATTTACAGTCAAGACTACAACCCACTTGCGATGAAACACACGCAGTGATGCGATCATTTGTGGGAATAAGCACCGACTCTACAATTAATCCATCGTGAAGTTTTACAGCATTTTTAATAGTGCCGTCCGTGCTGCGCTGCATCGTGTCAACACGGATGTGATTGATGGTAAAGTGTTCCTTCAGTAATTCCCGGGTGGGGAGCGAAAGGTTGGTCATCTGGTCAAAATCCTTAGCTGATTTTTTCCAAAGCCATTCATACACCTGTTGGGCCCGAAAAGATTTGTCGTTGTGCTGAACGAAGAAGCTCTTCAGTTCATCCAACTTCAGTTTTCGTATGTCCCGCTTTTCGCCTGTTGCAATCATATTACTGTATACGAACAAAAAAAGTTTTCTCGCATTCCTTTCCGGCCGTATAGTAAACAAGGGAATCGGAAGTTAAGGTTTCGATGACGAGGCTGCTCACAATCAAGTGAGACTTTTTATCGAGGATGTAAATATTGTCTCCATCATGTTTATAGTGGAATTTTTTAACGCTTTTCGAGCGTTTTTTGTCCAGCTCCTGTATGCTCTCTTCGGCTGAATTATCCGCACGAAAGCTCATTACTTTTGGAGAGGGCATTGACTTGGAAGAGAATTCCTGGAGAAGGTTCTCATCCGTTTGCACCGAATCGGAAACTTCCCGCTCCAGACAGTTGGTTTGCTTTGTTACTTGCCAGGTGCCGATCAGGGGTTGACTTTTTGCGAGGCAGAAGGCAAAACTCAGGATAAGAATTAAGGCCGATTTCATGATACCTCCTTTTTTCTGTAAAGTTAGGCAAAATCGTGCCATCTGTTTTTGAAAACCCTTATTTTACGCAGTCATGAAAAAGCTTCTTGTATATGCTACATTTGCATGCTTTTCCTGCACTGAACCGATCTTTCAGGACGAAACCCTTGTTGAGAATTTAATGAAAGGAGAGCCACAAAACTTTGAGAAGATTCTCAAGAGCAAGGAGCTTCTCGAAGTTCAGATTATCTATACCCAACTTGACCGCGATGAAAATAACGTACTGTCATTCAGGTCATTTTACTTTCACGTAGATACGACACGCTATTTTTACCCCGCATCCACCGTGAAATTTCCAATGTGCTTACTTGCGTTGGAAAAGATTAACCAGCTTAGCATAGAGGGACTGGATAAGTATACTCCGATTTTTCATGACAGCATTTATGCTGGGCAGTTTCCAGTAAAGCAAGATACTACATCAGAGAAAGGACTTCCATCAGTGGCACATTATGTCAAGAAAGTTTTAGTGGTCAGTGATAATGACGCATATAACAGACTGTATGAATTCATGGGGCAGAAGGCTGCTAATAATATTTTACATGACAAGGGATATTATGTTCGTTTTCTGCATCGACTGGAGCGTGCGTTAAGCCCGGATCAAAACAGACACACAGAAGCAGTTCGTTTTATCAAAGATGGTATTAACATTTACCAACAACCGATGTTAGTGAATGAAGATTCAATTGTACCGCCCTGGTTGTTATTGAAGGGAAGGGGCTATTTTAAAAATGACTCAATTTTGGTGCATGAGCCTTTTGATTTTACCTATAAAAATTTCTTCTCATTAAAAGATCAGCAACAAATGCTTAAAACGGTTTTATTTCCGGAATCAGTTGATCCTGCAAAACGGTTTAACCTGATCAATGAAGATTATCAATTTGTATATCAGTACATGTCTCAGTTACCTACCGAAACTATTTATCCGGCTTATTCTAAAGACTCAAGTTATCATGATGCGTATTGCAAATTCTTCATGTATGGAGCAGGCAAGGAGCGCATACCGGATCATATCCGTATTTTTAACAAAGTGGGTGATGCCTACGGATACCTGATTGACAATGCGTACATAGTAGATTTTAAAAATGATATTGAGTTCATGCTCTCGGCAGTTATTAACGTGAACACCGATGAGATTTACAACGATGGAAAATATGAGTATGAAACCATCGGATATCCATTTTTTAAAAATTTGTGACAACTGATTTACAAGTATGAACTTAAAAGACCCCGCCAATATAAACCTGATCTCTCAAAATTTCAATTGAAGTACGACCGGGCACGCCCGTAATTTTGAAAAGCCGGACATTACACCTTAACTTTCTCGCTTACTGAAATCGATTTATGAAGAACACCGCCATACTCATTACCGGAGGATACCTGGACACCATTAATGCTAAAACAGCGCATGGGTTAATCCGCGGAACCGAACGATTTGACATCCTTGGAATTGTCGATCATAAATTCCCGGGAAAAGACGGAGGTGAAGTGTTGGATGGAAAACATCGTAACCTCCCGGTGTACGCTTCTATTAGGGATTTTATTAAATCTGGGAAGAAGGCTCAATATTGTGTAATTGGCCTAGCGACAAAAGGTGGCGTTATCCCGGAGTCATTAAGTATACTATTGAAGGAGGCTCTCGAAAGTGGATTCAGCATTGTGAACGGACTTCACGATTATGTTTCTGATCATGCAGAACTTGCTGAGCTCGCCAAAAAGAAGGGACTGGAAATCATTGACGTCCGTAGGCCTAAAAAATTCAAAGACCTCCATTTCTGGAATGGAAAAATAAAGGAAGTAAAATGCCCGAAGGTGGCAGTATTGGGAACAGACTGCGCGCTCGGCAAACGTACCACTACCCGAATATTAGTGGAAGCTATGCGCAAAGCAGGTTACAAAGCAGAAATGATTTACACCGGACAAACCGGGTGGATGCAGGGTGCGATGTATGGTTTCATTTTCGATTCAACACTCAATGATTTTATTTCCGGAGAGATGGAACATGCCATATGGGAGTGTTACCAAAACGAAAAACCGGATATTATTTTTATTGAAGGACAATCTTCTTTGCGCAACCCCAGCGGCCCTGCCGGTGCGGAGTGGATTGTTTCAGCCGATGCCACTGCTGCTGTTTTGCAGCATAACCCCGCCCGCAAACAATACAAAGATATGGAGTATTATCCCGCATACGTACCTACTCCAAAGGAGGAAATTGACCTGATCAAAATTTACGGAGCACCCACAGTCGCGATAACCATCAATACAATGAAGATGACTACAGACGAAGCAAGACAACATGCTTCCAGTTACGAAAAGGAATTAGGCATACCCGCTATTTTACCGTTGGAAGATGGTGTGGATAAATTGATTCCGATTTTTGAGAAAATGATTAAAGAAAATTAATCCCCTCACCCCGTCCTAACGGTAGCCCTGGGGAGAGGGGCAGGGGAGAGGGAATAAACCCTATACCATGAAAATCAAAGACATAAAAATCTGGAATGCCGATCTGGGAAATACAAAACCCTATACGATCGCTTTCAAGACAGTCGACCAGGTGCGAAATGCATTTGTTGAAATTATTCTGGAGAATGGAATAACAGGCATAGGCTCAGGCAATCCCAGTGAATATGTGACTGGCGAAAACATAAATCAAACCATTGAAATACTACAGGAAAAGAACTTGGAGTTTTTGATCGGACGTGATATCCGCGAAATGAATCAACTCCTTTTTGAGGTCTTGCAAAAATTTCCAAAGAACCCTGCTGCTCGTGCTGCGCTTGATATTGCACTCCACGATACGTTTACCAAATACCTGGGTGTACCATTAGTACAGTTTCTGGGACAAAAAATCAAAACTCTCCCTACCTCTAATACGATCGGGATAAAGAATGTGGAGGAAACATTGAAAGAGGCAATTGAGTATGATAAGCAAGGTTTTAAGGTGCTGAAAGTAAAACTTGGCAGAGACCTCGAAGAAGACATTGAACGTCTTGTAAAATTGCGTGAACATTTCGGTAAAAAGATGATCATCCGCATTGATGCCAATCAGGGATATTCCGTACAACAAACAATTGATTTCTTTAATCGCACGAAAAGCCTGGATATTGAATTGATTGAGCAACCCTTACCGGCAAAATCGGTGATGGAGATGAAAAGTCTTCCGAATGAAATTAAAGCAAAAATTGCAGCAGATGAATCCCTGATCTCACCCAAGGATGCACTTGAATTAGTGAAACCTCCTAACGCTGCAGGCATTTTTAATATTAAGTTGATGAAATGCGGTGGCATAAGCCAGGGATTAAAAATTGCCGATATCGCATTGCATGAAAACGTTGATTTATTCTGGGGATGTAACGATGAAAGCGCGGTGAGCATTACTGCTGCACTTCATGCAGCTTTTGCATGTTCCAATACAAAATACATTGATCTTGACGGCAGTCTTGATTTAGGTCAGGATGTGGTAAAAGGTGGATTTATTCTGAAAGACGGCTATATGTCTTGTTCGGATAAACCCGGTTTGGGGCTGGATAAGATTTAGGATTGAAGTTTTTGCGTAACAAACTTCAAGATCGCCCGTAAGTACAGGAAACCCAATCCTTCTTACCATGATCAAGTTTACAGCCATCTTATTCTGTTTTTTATTTTGTGTTTCATGGGTACTGGCGCAAGACTCTCAAGTGGAAGCAGCCGTCAAAGAAACGTTGATGAACTACCTGGATGGCGGTACGTATGGCGATACTGTTCGGCTGAACAAAGCTTTTCATCAATCGGCCTCGATGCGATACATTGATAATAAGACTGGTGAATATAGCGATGTTCCTATCGCTGAATTCCTGGCCCG
>Ga0247727_10018051_pt1 | contig 11153 bp, 8 predicted proteins | sample WisWelCaveWW1625_FD_202498 | JGI IMG/M metagenome (GOLD analysis project Ga0247727, IMG submission 202498) | Biofilm microbial communities from Wishing Well Cave, Virginia, United States - WW16-25 | ecosystem: Environmental > Aquatic > Deep subsurface > Groundwater > Cave microbial mat | place...
CCGCCAGATAGAGCGAACGCCGTGGGGCCTGGTCGCGCGGCGAAGGCGCGAGGAAGCGAGCGAGGAGGGCGAGGAATCCCGCCACCAGCGCGACCAGCGTGGCGTCGATCGCAATGTGCCGGGAATGGGTGTTGAACTCCCAGGAGAGCGCGAGAACCGCTGCCGCGGCCACTCCGCTCCCAGGCCGCGAGCCGAGCCGGCTCCCGGCCAGGAACAGCGCGAGGACACCGAGACTCGCCGCGAGTGCGAAGAGGGAGCGCGCGCGGATCAGGAAGGCAGGCTCGTAGATGCGCTCGCGCAGCGTCTGCTGGATCTTCTGCATCTCTGCGTTGGGTTCGAGACGCCCGTGATACTGGCCGGCTGTGCGCGCATTTTCGATGAGCTGCGGCAGGGCGCCGATCCAGTCGGGCGCCAGGGCCAGGTATCCCATTCCGGCGTAGAGGCTCCCGTAGAAGTACTTCCGAGGCCAGGCATCGAGCTCGGTGACGCTCTCGGCCAGGATGCTCTGCAGGAAGTGTTCGTCCCAATGGCTGCCGTAGTCGATGCCGAGACGGGCCGTCGTCCCTTGGAACAGCATCAGCAGCAGTGCGGCAATGGTGGCGGCAAGCGGGTTCCGAAGGGGGGTGGCTGCCGCAGCGCGTGCTTGCATCTGTGCTCCAGAAGCGAGCCCGAACGACGCCGCCGGCGGGACGCACCGATCGCGTGGCTTGCCTGCGGGGCCCGCCAGCGTACCACGCCAGCCTCGAGAATATTCGGGCCTCCGGGCCGAGCGCCTCAGTCGAGCTGGATGCGGCGCCCCGCGGTCCAGCCGCCGTCCACGACGAGCGCGTGGCCCGTCACGAAGGAGGCGTCATCGGAGGCCAGGAAGAGCGCCGCCGCCGCGACCTCCTCGGGCCGGCCCGCGCGGCCGAGCGCGTGCCAGCTCACCATCTGGTCGAGCACCGGCTTGGCCTGCTGCACGATGTTCGTGAGCGGCGTGAGGATCAGGCCGGGGCAGAGACAGTTCACGCGGATGCCGGCCGGGCCGTAGTCGAGCGCCATGCTCTTCGTCATCAGCACCACGCCGCCCTTCGAGGCGTTGTATGCCATCGAGCCGGCCATGCCCTCGAGGCCCTCGACGCTGGCCACGTGGATCACGCTGCCGGATTTCTGGGCCAGCAGCGTGGGCAGCACGTGCTTCGCGACCAGAAACGAGCCCTTGAGGTTGATGTCGACGGTGCGGTCCCAGGCTTCCTGCGTCAGCTCGTGCGCCGGGCCCACGCCCTCGACGCCGGCCGCGTTCACCAGCACGTCGAGGCGACCGAAGCGCGCGACCGCCGCAGCAACCGCGGAGGCGACGCGCTCCTCGTCGCGCACGTCCACACCGTCGAGAAAGAGCGCGTCGGGTGCCGCTGACTCCACCGCCGCCCAGGCCGCCGCATCGATCGGCTTCTGGAGGTCGAGGCCGGCGACGCGCGCGCCCTCCTGCGCGAAGCGCAGCGCGCAGTGCGCGCCGATCCCCGACGCCGCTCCCGTGATGATGGCCACCTTGCGATCGAGCCGACCCATTTTTTTGCGGTTTCGTTTCCGTTTTCTTCCGTCAATCCCTCAGCTCGGCGCAAAGGGCGCCGAGCCTTCGTTCAGCCTCTCGCGTCTGCCCGCCGCGCGCGAGGAAGCGGCGCATGGCGCGCTGCGCCTCTGGCGTCCTCAGCAGCTGCTGGAAGGCGAAGCCCTCTTCGATCAGTCCGGCGCGGGAGTCGGGCTCGGCGGCGAGCACGGCGCGCTTGGCGGCGGCGATTGCCGGGGCCGGGAAGCTCGCGATGCGGCGTGCGAGCCGCGTCACGAAGGGGCGCAGCTCGTCCGGCGCGAGGGCCCGGTTCAAGTAGCCGAAGCGCTCGGCGCTCTCGGCGTCGAGGTCGTCGCAGCCGAGGATCACCTCGAGCGCACGGCCGCGGCCGACGAGACGCGGCAGGCGCTGCGTGCCGCTGCCGCCGGGCAGGATGCCGAGGGCGACCTCGGGCTGGTTGATCACGCTGCGCCCGCGCGCGCCGAAGCGCATGTCGCAGCTGAGCGCGAGCTCGCTGCCGCCGCCGCCTACGCGGCCGCCGATCTCGGCGATCACCGCCTTCGGCATGCGGTGGAAGCGCTCGCACATGGCGTGGAACGGGTTGTCGTCCACCTGCGCGACGCGCTCTGCCGGTCCGTCCGTCGGGAAGCGTAGGATCGCCTCGACGTCGAAGTGTGCGATCCAGAACTCCGGGTCGTCGCTGCGCAGCACCACGGCGCGCACGGAGTCGTCCGCCGCGATCTCCGCCGAGAAGCGCGCGAGGTCCGCGAACAGCGCCAGCGTCATCACGTTGAGCGGCGGGTTCGTGAGCGTGGCCGTGGCGACGCCCTGTTCGATCTCGACGTGCAGCCGATCGGTGGACGACGCCATGGGGCCTCCCGCGAATCGCCATCCTATCTCAGGCGGGGCCGCGGAGGAGCCTTCGAACGCGCTGCTCGGCCTCGGCCCAGGTGTTGCGCGGCGACGTCTTCGGGTCGGCGGCGCGGAGGGCCGCGGCCAGCGCCCGCTCGGCCGCCTCGCGGCGGCCCAGCCCCGCGAGCGCCTCGGCCCGCCGGAACAGCAGATCCACCCGGTCGCTCTTCTGGGCGGTTGCGAGCCCCTCGTCGGCGAGCGCGAGCGCCTCGCGGTAATGCCCGCGCGCGATCTGCACGAGTGCCAGCGTGTCGAGCAGGGTGGGCACGCGCCCGAGCCGGCGGATGGCGGTCTCGACGTGCTGCTGCGCCTCGGGCAGATCGCTGCCGGCGCGCGCGAGCGTCCAGGCCAACGCGTTCTCGGCGTCGGCGCGCCCGGGCATCAGCCGCTGCGCCTCGCGCCGCGCGACGAGCGCACCGGCGAGGTCGCTCTGCTGATCGAGCAGCTCCGCCTTCATCAGCCAGAGGTCCACGCTCCAGGGGTATTCGCGCAGCGAGCCTTCGATGCGCGTGCGCGCCAGCTCGGGACGCCCACTGCTCTGCTCGGCGTCCGCCAGACGCAGCGCGGCCTCGGGGACGCGGAGCTCGGCCTGCGGAGCCTCGGCCAGCAGCGCACGGGCCTCTTCGCGCCGGCCGGCCTCGAGGTGCAGGGCGGCGAGCCGCCAGAGCGCCTCGGCGCTCGCCACCGGCAGCGCTCGCACGTGCCCGTAGTGCTGCGCCGCGACGTCGGGTTCGCCGTCGTGCTCAGCGAGCCGGCCGAGCCCGAGCCAGATGCCCGGCTTCTCCGGGTCGAGCGCAACCGCATGCTGGAAGCTCGCGCGCGCTTCGGCGACGAGCCCCTGCTGAATCTGCGCCTCCGCGATCACGATCCACGGTTCGGACTGCTCCAGGATCGCGAGGGCGAGGCGGCCCTCGCGCTCCGCACGCTCGGCGTGCCCGGCGCGCAGCGCTGCGGCGGCGCCGAGCAGCAGCACCGGGTAGCCGCGCGTGCCGAGCTGGTCGTAGACGGCGAGGGCCTCGGCTCCACGCCGCTCGGAGAGCAGCCGCGAGAGCTGGTCCACCTTCGCGAGCTCCGCGACGCCACGCTTCGGATCGAGGCCGCCGACCTTTCCGAGAGTGTCGTCGGCTGGGCTGCTCGCACCGCTCTGCACGTAGCCGAGCGCCTCGAGCTGCGCGCGTTCCGCTGCGTTCGGGCGGAAGCTCGGCACGACGGGCCGGCCCGCGCTCGCCTCTTCGACCAGGCGGTCGAGCTGCACCACCAGCTCGGGCTGCGCGGCCGCGCGATTCTCGATTTCGTGCGGATCCACCCCGAGGTCGTAGAGCTCGGGCTCCGGCGCCCGTACGTACTTGTGCTGCGCCGTGCGTACTCCCAGCAAGGGGCTCCAGCCCATGTCCAGCTGCGTGGCGAGCGTCTCGACCCAGGCGGCGCGGCGCGCGACCTCGGCCGTGCCGCGGAGCGCCGCGGCCACGCTGCTGCCGCTCACGCCGGGCAGCGGCGGGAGTCCGGCCAGCTCGAGCGCCGTCGGCGCCACGTCGGCCAACGCGACCACGCCGCGCACCAGCGCAGCGCGCGGCACGCCCGGCCCCGCGGCGAGCAACGGCACGTGCTGCGTCTCTTCGTAGACCCCGTACGAGTGCGTGCTCTCGCCGTGCTCGCCGAGGCCCTCACCATGATCGGAGGTGACCCACCAGAGCGTGCCGCCGGGCCAGCGCTTCGCGACGCCCGCGCGCAGCCGCGCGAGCTGTGCGTCTGCGAACGCGATCTCTCCGTCGTAGGGACGGGAAGCGAAGCGCTCGGCCCAGGGTGAAGGGGGTTGGTACTCCGCATGCGGATCGTAGAGGTGCACCCAGAGGAAGAAGCGCTCGGGCGCGCGTTCGACCCAGGCGAGGGCCGCATCGACGGTAAGGTCGGCGGATCGCTCGGGCACGGCGCCGGGTGCACCCGAGGTGCGGAGCATGCCGAGCTGGTCGTCGTAGCGGTCGAAGCCGCGGTCGAGGCCGAAGCGGCTGTCGAGCACGAAGGCCGATACGAACGCGGCCGAGCCGAAGCCGGCGCCGCGCAGGTGCTCCGCCAACGTCATCACGTCCGGCGGCAGACGGAAGAAGCCGTTGTGGCGAATCCCGTGCTGCGGTGGGTCACGGCCGGTGAGGAGCGTCGCGTGAGACGGCAGTGTGATCGCTGCCGGAGAGACGGCCGTCTCGAAGCGCGCGCCCTCCGCGGCGAGCGCGTCGAGCGCCGGCGTCTCCGCGTTCGCTGCGCCGTAGCAGCCGACGTGATCCGCGCGCAGGGTGTCGATCGTGACGAGCACGATGCGCTCGGTGGGCTCAGCGCTCGGAGCCCGCACGGCGGGCTCGGCGCCGCAGCCCACGAGCAGGCACACCCCTGCGAGGGCGCAGGCGACGAGCCACTCGGCGCGCTTCATCGTCTCCCGTCCTCCCGCAGCAAAGCTCCGGGCGCAGGAGTCTACTGACGTCGTTGGAGCGCTGCTCGCCTAGGAGCTGACCCAAAAGCACTGAGCAGGGGTGAGCGCGGTACGAACGGACTGTTGATGGCAGGCGCGCGACGTCGGAGGGCGGCTTGCTGCTGCAGCCGGAAGCGGCTGGAAGGCCGAGAAAGCGGATCTCGAGGGCTGAGGAAGGAGCTTCTACGAGGGCGGAGATCCGCGCGGCGCTGCCTCGGGACCTGGCGCGCAAGAGAGACCATGCGCACCTGATCGTCGAGGCACACGGGAAGGGAGCACTCGCCCGCGGCATGATGAGCATCGGCGCCCGACTCGCGCGCGCCGTGAATCGGGTGGGCCGCCGCAGCGGGCCCGTGCTCGACGGCCGCTACCACCACCGCAGCCTGCGCTCCCCGCGCGAGGTGCGCCGCGCCCTGGCCTACGTGCTTCTCGATGCACGCCGGCACCTGGCGAAGAGCCGGGCGTCTCGCGCTCCACCACGGCGCATCTCGACGGCGCGAGCTCCGCGCCCTAGTTCGACGGCTGGCGACCGGAGGTCGCCAGCCGCCTTCCTGAAGCTCCGACGGGCTGCGAGGTCGCGCGCCCGAGCACCTGGCTCCTGCGGATCGGCTGGCGTCGCCACGGGCTCGTCGATCCGTCAGAGGTACCGGGCACAGCGGTCTGAGAGCAGCAGCCTGCCCCAGAGCCCTCCGCTCCACTCACTCGAAATCCTGCAAGCGGTTTCATGCGCGCCGACGCGCATCACCTCCCCGCAACCTCGGCCTCGCCGAATGTTGGTGAGAATTGCGGGCTCACGCGCCGGGCTCGGTCCGAACCGATCCAATGCGCTCTACACTGCGCGCGATGGCGGAGACGCTCTCTCCCGGCGAGCTGCTGCGCGTGCTGCGCGATCCGACGCGCACCGAGCAACGCTCGCTGCTGTTCGGTGCGCCGTCCGTCGCCGTGGATCTCACGGCTGCGCTCCCGCCCGGCGCAGCGGGCGCCACGGGCTGGGACGCGCTTTCGGAGCTGCCCTGCGTTTCGATCGGGGTGGCGGAGACCGGCGTCGCCCCTCCGGCGCCTGCGCTCGCGGCGGCCGTGGATCTGGTGGTGGCGAGCGCCGAGGAGCGTGCGCTCGTCGAGCAGCGCATCGCCGCCTCTCCACTCGCGAGCCTGCTGCTGGTGCAGCTGCTGCGGCGCAGCCTGCTGCGCGGCGTCGCCGAGGGACTGCTCGCCGAGTCGCTCGCCTACTCGACGCTGCAAGCGGGGCCCGAGTTCGCCGCCTTCCGCGCCCGCTACTCGCCTCGCGAGTGCGAGTCGAGCGACGAGCCGCCGCTGCTCGTGCGCCGAGACGGCGACGCGCTTCACATGAGGCTCAACCGACCGGAGAAGCGCAACGCTTTTTCCGCGGCCTTGCGTGACGCGCTCTGCGAAGCGCTGGCCCTGGTGCTCGCGGACGAGAGCGTCACGCGCGTGCTGCTCTCGGGCGCCGGGCCGAGCTTCTGCAGCGGCGGCGATCTCGACGAGTTCGGCACGCTGCCCGACCCGGCCACCGCCCACGCCATCCGCTCGACGCGCAACGCGGCGCTGCTGCTCGCGCGCTGTGCGCCTCGCGTCGAGGCGCACGTGCACGGCGCCTGTGTCGGTGCGGGCGCCGAGCTGCCCGCCTTCTGCCGGCGCGTGATCGCGGCGCCGGACGCGTTCTTCCAGCTCCCCGAGGTCGGCCTCGGCCTCGTGCCTGGCGCCGGCGGCACGGTGAGTCTGCCGCGCCGCATCGGACGCCAGCGCACCGCCTGGCTCGCTCTGACGGGGCGCCCCCTCTCCGCCGAGGACGCGCGCGCGTTCGGCCTGGTGGACGAAATCCGCGCCGGACGTGCTTGCTACTAACGGGGATCGAGGTTCCAGCACCCGGGCGGCTTTCTACGTGTCGTCCTGCCCGCCCGCCACGACGCTGCCTTCACCGCGTCGGGCCTCTTCGCGGGCGCAGGAATACGCCGTTGGCGCTGTTCCGTTCGATCACGTAGTTGCGCAGCAGCTCTCGTGTGAACTGCGCCGACACCCGGGAGTCGTCGCGGTCCCTGTAGAGCGCCGTGAGCTGCACGACGGAGAACTCGCTCCGCGCGAGCCGCGCCAGCAGCGCTGCCTCGTCGGCGCGACCGGCGTGAAAGGCTTGTCGGCTGTTGAACAGGTCGACGCCGACCGGCTTCCCCGCCCAGAAGCAGAGTGCCAGGGACTCGCAGAGGGCGGGCCCGGCGCGCGCGGCCAGGAGATCGATGTCCGCGCGGGTGGCGGACTCGAGCGCGGCGAGCTCAGCGGTCTTCTTGCCGAACCCGAGCAGCGCATCCGGCGCCCCGATCCCGGGGCCGAGCAGCAGCCCGAGCGCGAGCGCCGGGGCCGCGCCCGCGAGGCCCGGCAGGAGCCGTGGCGCGCGCGACACGAGCCAGGGGCCGAGCAGGCACAGGGCGATCAGCAGGTCGAAGTAGGCATTGTGGCTGACGCCTTCTCCCGCAGTGAAGGCGAAGCCGATCGCCAACGAGAGCGCTGCGTAGAGCACGAGCAGCCGGGCGTCGCGATCGCGCCAGGCCGGTCGCGCGGCGAGCAGGCCGATCGCGAGCGGGGCCGCGAGGCTAGGGAGGTAGAGCGAAGACCCCCGGGCAGCGGTCCGCAGCGATGCGATGCGCTCGGCGAAGATGCTCTCGAACGGGCTCGCTCCGAAGAGCAGCCAGAGCGAGGCGAGCGCCGCGAGCCCGAGCCCGGCGGAGGCTGCCAGCCACCAGCGCAAGGCCGCCCGATCCCGGCCCCATAGCCAGAGCGTGACGGCCAGCGGCAGTGCGATCAGATTGTGCTTCACGAGCCCGCCGAGGATCATCAGCAGCGCCGCGCTTCCGGCCCGCGCCGGTGTGTGCCCGCCGAGCAGCAGCGCAAGGCCGGTGAGCATCAGCGCGTGCGCAGTCAGCTGTGGGTCGTTCATGCATACGTAGTCTGGGAAGGCCGCGCTCAGCAGGGCGACGAACAGCAGTCCGCCGAACAGGCCGAGCGGTGTCGAGGCGCAGGCGCGCCGCAGAATCGCTGCGATGGCGCCGCCGATCGCCAGCAGCGAGAGCAGCGACAGCAGGCGCCCGGCGCGGATCGGATCGCCGAGCAGGGCACCGAGCGGCGCGACGATGCCGAAGGAAAGCGGCGGGTAGTTGTTCGGGAACAAAGCGTCCGGGGCCGGATAGAGCGGTCGTTCCGAGAGCACGGCCTCGGCGTGGTAGGCGTTCCACCCCTCGTTGTAGTTCAGCTGCGCGACCTGACCGAGCCAGACGAGCGGCAGCGCCAGGTGCAGGAGTGCGAGCAGGCCCACGAGCACGAGCAGCACGGCAGGCAGTCGCTTCGCGTCTGCCGCTGCGCTCTCCTCGGTCACGTGACTCCTCCACACGAGCCCGCGTACGATAACGCGGTGCGGCCGGCGCGCTTCCGTTTTGCCAACATGCGCGCGTGCAGCCGCCGCGCGTTCTGGTCGTGATCCCCACCTTCAACGAGGCGGACAACATCCTGCCGTTGGCTCGGGACGTGCTTGCACAGGCGGCCTCGCTCGAGCTGCTCGTCGTCGATGACGCGAGCCCGGACGGCACGGGCGAGCGGGTGGCGGCGGCGGGCCGACACGAGCCGCGCCTGCGCTTGCTCGCGCGCCCGGGCAAGCTCGGCCTGGGCTCGGCCTATCTGGCCGGCTTCCGCTACGGGCTCGACCACGGCTTCGACTGGGTGGTGACGATGGATGGCGACGGCTCGCACGCGCCACGCCATCTCCCGGCGCTGCTCGCGGCGGCCGCCGCGAACGACATGGTGATCGGATCGCGCTACGTGCCGGGCGGAGGCATCCAGAACTGGCCGCGGCATCGGCGGCTGCTCTCGGCCTTCGCAAACTTCTACACGCGCGTCCTGTTGCGCCTGCCGGTGCACGACTGCACTTCGGGCTTCCGTGGCTACGCGCGCCGCGTGCTCGAGAGCGTGGACCCCTTCGCCGTGCGCTCCTCCGGCTACTCCTTCCTCGAAGAGATGCTGCTGCGCGTCCATCGCGCGGGCTTCCGCATCGCCGAGATCCCCATCCTGTTCCAGGATCGCGAGGCCGGCGCGTCCAAGATCAGTCGCAGCGAGATCTTCCGGGCGGCGTGGCACGTACTCGTCACGGCGCTGCGGCTGCGGGGGCAGGCAGGCGCAGGCGCGGGACGAGCCGGGCGTTGAGGCGCGTCGGCGCGCCGCGCTGGATCAGCGCATAGGACGAGTTCATCGCCACGACCCCGAACCGGCCCGAGACGAGCAGCGGACGCACGAAGGCGTGCTCGCCCTGCGCCTCGGGCGGCAGTCCGAACAGCACGTACTCCGCATCGCGGACGCCTTCGCGCAGGGTGTAGGCGGTGGCGCGGTTCGAGACGTGAGGCGCGACGCCCTCCGAGGCCGCCACGGTGGCAGCGGGCGGCAAGCTGGCGAGCACCTCGTCGCGCAGGCGCCGGCGCGCCAGGTCCAGCGCGCCGGTCTGGAAGGGGAACGGCTGCTGGAAGCCGCCGGCGGCCGTGCTCTGCTGGAACACCGCGCCGTACTGGTAGGAGCACAGCAGCGTCGAGAGGCCGAATGCAAAGAGCCAGCCGGCGCGGGCTGCGCCGGCCGCGGGCGCCCCGCGCGGCTCGAAGCTGTCGCTGCGCAGCAGCAGCGTCGCCGCCACGAACACGTACGGCGACCAGAACGCCGTGTACTGGAAGCCGATCGAGAGCGCGAGCGGGTACTCCGTCGAGAGCAGCGTGAACAGCACCCCCGGCGCGAGGAAGAGCGCCCCGAGCGGGCGCCTGAGCGGAACGAAGGCGAGCGGGGCCAGCACCAGCAAGGCGTACTCGAGCTTCTCCTCTTGCAGCAGCGTCGAGAGCACGAAGGCCGGATTGCTGAGCAGGGTGCGCAGCACGCCCGCGAAGCCGGTCTCGCCCTCCGGCAGCAGGCCCTGGTAGATCTCGGCGTAGCTCGCCCCCGCGGCGGCCAGCGGCATCAGCACGAACTTCATCGCGGCGAACCAGGCGCCGCCCACGATCACGAGCAGAGCGCCCACGCGGGCGCGGCGCCCTGCCAGCACGTGATAGGCGCCGAGCACTGCCACTGCGAGCGCAACGTCTTCGCGGCACAGCAGCGTGAGCGTCACCGCGAGCGCGAGCCAGGCTCGGCTCCGGGTCTCGAGCGCGTGCGCCAGGCAGAACACGAAGAAGGGCGAGAGCGAGAGGAAGTGGAAGTCGTAGAGGTTCGAGCCGTGCAGCGGCGCGTACAGCAGGTAGGCCAGCGCGATGCCACAGGCGAGCCACGGCTCGAGGTGGCGGCGCGCGAACAGAAACAGAGGAACGGCGGCGAAGCCGATCAGCAGCGACTGCAGCACGAGCAGCGTGGCCGCCGACTCGTGGAGGGCGTAGATCGGTACGAGCAGATGGACGAGCAGGGTGGCGTGGCGGCCGAAGTGGGACGTCTCGCCGCCGCCGGCCGGAGTCGAGCGCAGGAAGTCGCCGCCGTGCGCGGCGTTCCAGAACAGGTTGTCGAAGATGGCGAGGTCGTAGCTGCGCGTGTAGCCGTTCCAGTGCGCCTCGAGCGTGATGTGCGCGAACCAGGCGGCGTAGGCGGCCGCTGCGGCGATCACCAGCGCAGCCGGGAGCGCGGGCCGGTTGGCCGTCGCCCGCAGAATCCTCGCGATCGCGGAGCCGAGGGCGCGCTCGCGGAGCCGCCGTTCGAGGTCGAGCGGCGCTGCCAAGAGGCTCGCGCGCAGGCACAGCTGGCTGAGCCAGGCCACGAGCGCGCACAGCACGAGGTGAACGAGGCGCGCCTCGGACCAGCGGTACTCGTCGAACATCAGCCCGGCCAGCCCGAGCGGGAGCAGCGGCGAGAGGCGCGCGGCGATCTCGCGGAGGCGCGTGCCGGAGCTGCGCCCCGCGAGCCAGCCACCGACGGGAGCTGCCGCGAGCGCGAGCGCGGCGGCGAGCGCGGTCAGCAGGATGCGGTCGCGGACCGCGTCCGGCGCACGGTTTCGCAGCAGGAAGTCGGCACCCTCCGCCGGCCAGAGACGCGTGCCGAGCGCGAGCCCGACCGCCCCGCCCGCCGCGAGCAGCAGCAGGGTGCCGAGCACCGCGTCCGCGAGCGGGCCCAGCGCGAGCAGCCGAGTGCGCCGCGGGCTCAGCTGCGGCACGCGCCGCCTCGCTCACCGTAGCGGCCGAGCCAGAGCCCGAGCCGCACGCGCAGCGGATC
>Ga0247727_10018052_pt1 | contig 11153 bp, 10 predicted proteins | sample WisWelCaveWW1625_FD_202498 | JGI IMG/M metagenome (GOLD analysis project Ga0247727, IMG submission 202498) | Biofilm microbial communities from Wishing Well Cave, Virginia, United States - WW16-25 | ecosystem: Environmental > Aquatic > Deep subsurface > Groundwater > Cave microbial mat | place...
CCCTTCGCTCTTAATCAAGACGAGCAAGAGCTCTTGCGAACCATACGTCGCTTCGGCGCGATCGAGCGCCTGTGCAGCCGGATCGTCTCGATCCAAAAATTTAATAAAATCCGTTTGATTCTTCAGTTGCGGAATGAATGCCGCAACGCCGAGAGTTACTAACCCAACTAAGATAATAGTTAACCAAGGATGATCGATCGTTTTTTCATACAATCTCTTCATAGCCTGCATAGAAAACTACCTCGTTTTTTCGATGTGTGTCTCGCGGGCATACAAAAAGAGGGGCAATGCGAAACACAAGCCAATCAGTAGATTTGAAACGACAAAGAACCAAGTATGTCTTATTTGGTATTTTCTTGCTTCTCCGAAAAGAAAAAGCCAGAAAACAATCGACGAAAGAAGAAGATCAAGAGTGAATAGCGTCGAGATATAGTTCGTAAAGAGCTGTTGAAAGAATAAACTCAGATTGAAACCATGCTCAACCACAAAAAGACCGATGAACGTTATGGATATCAAGAGACCGACCACGGCTGCACCGGCGTAAACGTTTTTCATAATAGCCCCTGCCTTTCTTCTTTTTTCTTTTTGAACTGACATATCAGTCTAGTCACACAAAGAAAAAAATTTAGGCGCACTCCGGCGCGACTAATCCGTACAACTCAAATTGGATCCATTGATCGACAAGCCAATTCAGATCGGGCTTCTCTGTACGCAAAATATAGCCACAGACCGCTTCATGGAACATGCCTGAAATAAAGAGACAGACGGCTTCGGGCGAGATATTTTTCCGAAAGCAGCCTGCTTTCTGTAGGGCTTTCATACTCTCGCTCAGCTCGGCTCGCACGGCATCGCCCAGTTCGAGCCAACGTCGCTCGAATGACTCGTCAATTGAGTTCGCTTCACGGAACATAATCTTGGCTAATTCTCTATTTTGTGAGAAAAACCCGAGCCAGGTCAGGAGCGTTTTTCGGATATGCTGGCGAAAATTTTTGGGAGTACTCTCCATCTTCGAAAACTCTTGAAAGAGTGCCTGAAGCTTATCGAAGTAATAATCAATGACCGCGAGAAAGACTTCTTTCTTGCCCTCAAAATAAAGATAGAAGGTGCCGCGGGCAACGTCGGCTTCTTTAATGATGTCATCAATCGAAGCGGTGCGATACCCATGACGAGCAAAAACCTTAATGGCAGCTTCTAATAACTGTTGTCGTCTCGTTTCTTTGTCCAAAACTTGCCGAGTCATGCCTTCTCACTCTCGCTAGACTGACATATCAGTCTAATTGAAATACAAGATAACAAAAGAAAGAAAATTTGTCAAGAGTGAAACCAGCCGAACTTCTCTGCCTAGAGACTCGGCTTGAAAAGCTACTCAAAGCTTAAGCTCTCAGATACTCGTTGTCATAGATGCCGCTGAGCGCCTCCCACAAAGCGCGGCCCATCGTTTCGCATGCCTTGACAGCGCGCGCTTGCTCGGCGGGCGAGAGTTGCTGCATTTGAGCGAACAGCTTCTCGTCTTTATGTTCGTTATGAGAGTGGACCTCAAAATAATTTTCTGCCCGAACAGTCACTCGATAGAAAGTATTCAGTCCTGATAACTTTGACTACGCCGTGGCGGGCTCATCAAAAAGACTATGTGCCCTCTTCACTAACGATGCAACTTGGGGAATGCGCGCTTCTCCAACCTGAGTACCTATTCCTTCTGCGAAAATTTTTCATAACTGCAAGTGCTCTCTTTCTTCTCGGGCTATCTCTTCGTCCTTTAAGGTCTGCCAGCCCTGAGGCAATTGGGCAATCAATGCCCCATACTCGCGCGCATAGAGTTGCAAGCTTTCCGGTGATAGCTTTCCCGCGCTCCAAGCCTGATAGAACGGGTGCTCTAACAGATTTCAGCATTCAAGAGCTTGATCCAAATTTTTCTGTAATTGCTCTCATTCTAGGTAGCGCAGAAATGATTCTCAAGCGTAGTAAATCTAAAGACACACTTAAACAGACAATTGGGGGAGAATCATCAAGCCCTCACTTGCCTGGCCGAGTATCAAAGATTTTTTCTCCAAATGCAGCTGTGCGACGAGCGCACAAGAGATCGCATCGAGCTCATGCACCGAGATTTTTTTCTTATCCAGGGCGCTACTAAGCTCAAATTTTTTTAACCCTTGCTTGAGCCCCTGAGGGTCTTTTTGTCTTGGAATTTTCCAGATATCTTGGGCTGCGCCGGGATAGGTTTCGATCGTTTTGTAGCCCATTTTGTCGAGCGCAGTAACCAGCGCCATCCCGCGGCGCGTGAGCGCGCGCATCGGGCCCAGCGTCAAGGGGAAAACGCGAATTTTCATTCGACGTAACTCTAAGTCACACTCACGAAAATGAGGACCTCCTGCACAATCGCAATCTTCTTCGACACAATGTCTTCCCTTGGGCAGAGTCAGCGGCGCATCGATAGCAATCAGTTTAGGTTTTGTTGCTCTGATCGCTTCCAGAATTTCTTGATCGCTGTAAAGCTCAGCCGTTTCAGCTTCTTTTTCTTGGAGCCGACAGAAGCCAGAGGGTCGCTTAGAAGACCCCGCCAAATCGAGCCCCACCACCGTTATGATGGACGCTTTGTTTTTTGCAACGCGCTCTTGTTTTTTTGTATTCATCTCAGTCACTGCCAAACTCTTCGGCAAAACGTAAGAAATTATCGTCTTTGTCACGGCGAGCCGAGGCAATCATCTGTTCGATAAAATTGGACCAAGCACGCCAGTGCGTATGCAAATAAAGTTTCAAAGCGATCACGGCGGCTTCGTCGGTGGAACGAACCAAAAAATGACCTACAGGGAAAGGCCCCAAAGCAGAGATCAATCCATCCAACTCTGGGTTATGCTGAGTGGGATTCGCCGAAGCGGCCAATTGAGCCGCTTGTTTAGCAAGCGCTTCATCGATCTCATAGGATGAAAAATCCATCAAACGATTCTCCGCGTTCTAGTGTAATGCAATGATTACTAATTTTTTGTTTTGTAACCGAGCAATCTTAACCCATTCATCACGACCGTGACCGTGCTGCCCTCATGGCCCACCACGCCCAAAGGCAGAGTAAGCCAAGGGGCATTCAGTAAATTGGCCGTGATTAATGCGATAATCACGCTCAGAGCGAAAACAAGATTTTGTTTTACAACGCGACGCGCTTGTCGACTCAGCTGTACCGCAAAGGGCAATTTTTGCAAATCGTCGGCCATCAAAACGACATCGGCTGTTTCAAGAGCGACGTCGGTGCCCGCTCCGCCCAGCGTGATGCCGACGGTGGCACTGGCCAGCGCCGGAGCGTCATTCACGCCATCGCCGATCATCGCAATCGGACCGTATTTTTCTTGGAGTGCTTTCACGGCTTGCACTTTGTCTTCGGGCAAGAGCTGAGCACGCACTTCGTCTATGCCGAGCTGTCGAGCAATCGCCTTGGCAGCGCTCTCGCTATCGCCCGTCAGCATTACCGTTTTCAAACCCAACGCATGCAGAGCCGTGATAGCCATTGGCGCAGACGGGCGCAGTGTGTCAGCCATCGCGATAATACCCAAAATTTGCGAATCTCCGAGGAGCACACAGGTTTTGCCTTGCGCACTGGCTGAAGTGAGCTTGTGTTTGATATCTTCTGTGAAGGTTTTCCCCAGCGTCGTGAAGAATTTTTCATTGCCAATGTAAAGCTCTTGTCCGTTAATGCTGGCCTTCACGCCAAGCCCTGTGCTCGATTGAAATTGCGTGGCTTCAGGTACGATAAGCTTTCGCTCGATAGCCGCAGTGACGATCGCGTTTGCTAATGGATGCTCCGATTGTTTTTCGATGGCCGCCGCCAGACCGAGCAAGGTGTTCTCATCCCTGCCCTTGAGTGAGATGATATCAGTTACGCGCGGCTTGCCCGTCGTCAAAATCCCCGTCTTGTCCAAGGCGATCACTTTTATCGTAGAGAGCGCTTCAAGGTGCGCTCCGCCCTTAAAGAGCACGCCGCGACGAGCCCCGCCAGCGATCGCAGATAAGATAGAAGCCGGGACCGAGATCACCAAAGCGCAGGGCGAAGCAACGACCAAGAGCACCATGGCGCGATAAAAAACGTGGTGAAAAACCTGTCCGAATGCCAAGGGAATCAGAATCGCGAGCGCAGTTGCACCCAGCACACCCCAGGTGTAATACGAACCGAACCGATCCAAGAGTCGCTGGGTTGGCGCGCGCTGCGCTTGGGCCTGCTCGACTAATTGAATAATTTTTGCCAATGTCGTCTCTTGCACCAACTTAGTGACTTCGATTTCCAAATAACCCTGCTGATTGATTGTTCCGGCGAAAACGTCATTGCCGAACTCTTTCTCAACCGGGATGGATTCACCCGTGATCGGAGACTGATCCACAGAAGAATTTCCTTTAACGACTTTGCCGTCCGCGGGCAACCGCTCGCCCGGTTTTACTAGAACCATATCTCCCAGTTTTAGCTCGGCTACAGAGATAATAAGTTCTTGATTGGCGCGACGGACCAACGCTTCATTCGGGTGCAATTTCATCAGCGATTGAATCGCTTGGCGAGTGCGGCCCATCGCAAAGTGCTCCAGCGTGTTGCTGAGCGAGAAGAGAAAAAGCAAAATGGCGCCGTCGCGCGGGTCACCGATAAATGCCGCACCGAGCGCTGCGGTTACCATGAGAAAATTGACGTTCAGCACGCCCTCGCGCAAGGCACGTAGCGCTTCGAGCGTGCTCAGCGTGCCGCCTGCAATGTAGGCCCCAGTATAGAAAAGATAGACAAGCCACTGAGAAATTTTGAGAACATCAAGAGTGATACCCGTGACTAAAAATGAAGCGCACAGGGCGGTAGCCAGCACAAGCCTATAGCGTTCCCAAAACGGCTCAGGCTCAGGCTGTGCGTTTGGTACGCAGCAACTGACGGATTTTGTTGGCTCTGCTGTTTCGTTTGTTTGGTTTACTTTCAGTTTCTCTTCGATCACACCATTGGGAGTCTTCACAAAATTCAAAGGATCGCTTTCTTTAAGATGTACCCAGATTGTGTCGAGTTTCGGTGATCTCGTCAAGGAAGTGTGGGATGCAAATTTTTTGTGGACTGCAGTGCCGTCTTGTCTCAACTGAAGAAAAAGGCTTCAAGGCGAGGGCGGGGGTGGTGGGGAACACGCACCCCCGCGTCGGGAAAGTGGGGTTGGGGCGAGGTCAACGTGCGGGCCCGCGGTTCTTGCCCTAGGAGGCTGAGGACGAGCCCGTACGTTGTTTCCGGCTACCGGACTAAGCCGGTAGTCGGCATAGTGGCCATTGGCTGAATTTGCATTGTCACTTTGAGCATGTCTTCTTTGATTTCGAAGCTCAGCTCTTTCACCGTGCCCGTCATGGGCGATTTCACCTGAAGTTTTGCGATCTCGGCTTCGAGTTTCTGGCGTTCTTTCACTTTCTTGGCATCGAGTCTGGCCAAGTCGGTCATCAGTTGGTCGAACTTAGTCTGGTCTTTGATGGCGATGACGCCGTTTAAGAAGATACTGTTATGTTTTTGGACGAAGAGTGTGTACGCGCTGCTGTTCAGCTCGAAAGTCAGAGGCACGAGCGAGAGATCGGGCTCTTTCTTGGGCAAGTCTACAGAGACAATCTCTCTGGTCGTAACTTGCTCAGTCACTTCGATGCTCCGGTTCTTACCATCGATCAAGGCTCCTTGACGTACCCATTTATAATCCAACACTTTGAGATTGTAATCATTGGTGAGCAGCGTAAGAGTCACTTTCTCTCCGGGGAGCACATGGCATTCGCTCAGCAGTAAAATATTACTGTGCATTACAGGAACGATTTTTTTACAGCCTGTCATGGAAAGTATGTTTTGTTGCACATTGCCGGTCTCGTTCAAGAACTTGAGTTGAATGGCGTCAACTTCGACGGTTGTGTCATTGGTTATGCTGATACTGACTTGACGACCTTGAGTGGGGAGAGTTGCATCCGGGTTACCAGCGCCCGTTCGCAGGAATGGACCGACTGCCAAGAGCGCTACAGCTGGCAGTACGATCGCTGTGATTTTGAAAGTTTTCCCGATCATCTTGTTCACCCCTTTATGTGTTGGCGTTTACGCCGAGATATAAACGCCGCACAGAAAAAAGTTTCATCACAAAAATTTATTGCTTAGAGACTTTCGGATCGGATATGAGAAATTTGAACTAGAAATTTATCGACTTCTTACTCGGTTACTTCACCAAGGTCTTCTCGATGCGACGATCCGGGATAAGCCACATGATCGCGGCGAATACATAAAGACCACAAGCCAGCCAGCAGAAGCGATGCCTGCCAATTAGCTTCATGGGGCACCTTTAACTCTAAGGCTATAATGGTGATAATGATAGCGATCACGCCATCGCTAAACGCTTCCGGACGTCTTTTGCTCGTGCCTAGATGGTCCTTAGTTATTAATCTTGCACGGAGGGCATAGACCGTAGAAGAGAATTTGTTGTGTGCGCACCGTGTAGCCGCTGCGTTGTAGGTTTTGCGTGAGGCTTGTTGGCAAAGGCAGCTCTAAATCGTGTGCACGACCGCACTTATCACAAATAAAATGATAATGACGGTCGGTGCGAAAATCATAGCGCGCCGGGCCTTCGGCAACAGGGATTTCTGTGATCAGTCTTTGGTCGGCCAGAATTTTTAGATTGCGATAAACGGTGCCTAAACTGATATGAGGCATCTGTTGTTTCACTCTAAGATAAATCGCTTCGGCCGTCGGATGAGACGGATCCCCCTGTAAGATCGTGAAGATCGCTTTTCTCTGTTCGGTTGTGCGCGTCACGCGTGTCATCATGTCAAGAAAAATTGTAACCAAGCCCTGAAAAATTTGCAACAGTCTCGCCTGAAAGAGACATGACTACTTGCGTTTGTCGATCGAGAACGCATACACTGAATCCAGCATGACCTAGACTGGAGGGATTTATCTTGTCTTGTTTTAGAGTTTTTTTTCTCCTCGCATTTATCGGATTCGTTATCACCGGCTGCAGCCCTGTCTCGACCAACCCGCCCGGCAATGCATTCGCTTCGATAACGGGCACGGTGACCTATTTTGAAAAAATCAAGATTCCTGAAAATTCTATACTCAACCTCAAGCTCATCGACGTCGCGCATTCCACCGAAGAGAAACCGATGTGGATCGCTGAAGAAAATATTACGCCGCTCAAGCAAACTCCTATCCCTTTCAAGCTCAAATATAAGAAAGCTGACATTCAAGCGAATCGAATCTACGCGATTCAAGCAAAAATTCTGGTCAATGGCGCCGTGCTCTTTAAGAACACGCCGGCCTACCAAGTGATCACGCAGGGCAACCCCACACGCGATGTGAATATCGTCGTCAAGATTGTTTCGACCCCGCCCCCCCCACCGCCCGCAAATTGGAATATTTTGAAGGGCATTATCGTCTATCAACGCAAGATTGACTTTCTGCCTAACACAATGGTTGATGTAAAACTTGTCGATATGTCTCAAGACGATTCTTCGAAAATTATTATTGGCGAACAGACGATTGCAAACCCGACAGAGTGGCCTATTCCCTTTGCGCTCAAGTACAACGCCAATGCGATTAACCGTGATCACAACTATGTCATCGAAGCAAGCATCACCATAGACAATGCAATCCACTTTTTGAACCAAGCAGCCTATCCGGTACTGACTCAAGGTGGACCCGCCAACAATATCGAAGTCACCCTAGAGCCGATCTCGATTCCTACTAAAACCGCGAGCGTGACAGGCACAATCACTTTTTCTCAAGAGATCGGGCTGCCATCTGATGCCGTTGCGATGATAGAGCTCATCGATGCCTCATCGAAGAACCCGGCGAGCCGCACGATCGGAAAGCAATCGATCTTCTTTCCAGGGTACGTGCCTTTTGCTTTTGAAGTGAAATACGATCCGCTTGTTATTCATCCGGGGCACGTCTATGCGATCCAAGCGCGGATTATGACGGGCGGTCAGTTGCTATTCAAGAACACTGAACCCTACGAAGTGATCACGAAGGGGCAACACTCAACGATCGCCGTGGTTGTCAATTTGGTGCGATAACTCATAAGACTCGCAAAATTACACCCATATGAACGCGCTTTTGGCTTTGATCGGCATCCTTCTGGCTTATTTCGGCGCACTCTCGCTGATGCCAATCAAGCCGTTGCAAATATCTTCAAGACAAGACCCCGCGAGCAGCTATGAGATGGCTCTCACACGCATAGAAAAAATTCAAACCGCAGAACAAAAAGACAAAAATATCGATCCTGTCTGTATTTCCAATCTCTTATCGCAGGGGCACCAAACTGAAAAAATGATTGTCTTCTTTCACGGTTACACCAGCTGTCCCGAACAATTTCGCCTGCTGGGCGAAAAATTTTTTGAACAGGGTTATAACGTTTTTATTCCAAGATTGCCCCGACATGGTCCTGCCAATCGGCTTTCCTCAGAGTTAGCCGATCTTACTGCCGAAGAACTAATTGAGTTTGCTAATGAGATGATGGACATCGCACGCGGCTTGGGTCGAAAAGTGGCCGTAGCTGGGCTCTCTGGCGGCGGAACGATGGCCCTTTGGCTCGCGCAGCATCGTTCGGAGGTTGATGTGGCCGTCGCGCTGGCTCCCTTCATTGGAGTCAGCTATGTGCCGACGTTTATGACTCCCACCGCGACAAATTGGGTGCTCACTTCGCCGAATCGTTTCGAATGGTGGGACCCCAAAACCAAAGAAAAGAACCCTAGAGTCTCACTCTACTCCTATCCGCGCTACTGGACTCACGCTTCGGGAGAAATTTTGCGTTTGGGGCTCTTGGTCAAAGCGGAAGCCGCGAGAGAGAAACCGCGCGCAAGACAAATAGCGCTCATCACCAACGCGAATGATACTGCGATCAATAACAACGAAGTAGCGCAAATAGTCAGAAGCTGGAAACAATTCAAACCAAATAATATTAAAACCTATGAGTTCGGTCGCAGTCTCAATTTGAATCACGACTTTATCACGCCGGAACGGTTGAACGAAAAGATAGGCTTCGTCTATCAAACACTGTTCAACTTGATAGATGCCCAAAAATAATCAGTGGGTTGATTTTGCTCGGCGCGAATTTCAGGATGATTGATCTCGCCTCCCAGATTCGCCGTGCGATAATTCAAAACGCTTGAGACAAGCGAAACAAGAAGCACTAAGATCACAAGCCAGCTCGGTGTTGGCTTCGCGCCGCGCGGCATAACCAAGCCAACGAGCGAGAGCAGGCCTAAAATTTCTATCGCGATCAGCGATTGAATCCCGGCTTCTTCATGTTCTTCGATGATCTCTTCGGTCACACCCGGCAGGTCTTCTACTACTTCTTCGGCGGATTTGCCCGAGAAAAACGTTGGAACGGCGACCAACGCCGCGAGCACAAAGAGCAAGAGACTCGCTTTCTTAATATCGTCGCTCTTGGTCATCAAGCCGGTCAGCAATAAGAGCAGCCCAAAAAGCGCCCCTAAGCTGGGGAGATGATTGAGCAAAAGATGGATATGAGCAGCATTCATAAATGTGTGCCTCCTTGAATGTTTTTAGTATAGCGAGTTGGGCTGCGTTTGTGAATGACCTTTGGCAGCGCTCGTGGCCGGTGAACTATAATTGAGATAATTCTGGGAAAGGATGATATTGATGCTTTATAAAAACTATATTGATGGACAATGGAGTGCCTCTGAAACGAGCAAAATTTTCAAATCACTCAACCCGGCTGATACGTCGGATGAGTTGGGAGAGTTTCCTGCCTCCAACACACAAGACGTGAATAAAGCCGTCGAGGCTGCTGATCGTGCGTTCAAAATATGGAGCAAGGTGCCCGCGCCCAAACGCGGCGAGCTCTTGTTCACCGTGGCTGAAAAAATTCGAGATCGCAAAGAAGAATTTTCTCAATTGATGACTCGTGAGATGGGTAAAGTCTTGAAAGAAGCGCGCGGCGATGTCCAAGAGGGCATCGATATGACCTACTATATGGCCGCCGAAGGACGTCGTCTTTTCGGTTACACGACGCCCGCCGAGTTGCCCCTAAAAGCCGCGATGGCCATTCGTCGTCCCATCGGAAAAATTGCTGCCGTCACGCCCTGGAATTTTCCGTTTGCGATCCCGACATGGAAGATCATGCCCGCGCTCGTGGCGGGCAACACGGTCGTCTGGAAGCCTGCCTCGGATACGCCGCGCGTCGCCTATGAACTGACAAAGATTTTCGATGAATGCGGCCTGCCCAAGGGCGTCTTAAATTTAGTTTTTGGCGGGGGCAGCGACGTCGGCGTGCCTCTCTGTAAGCACCCGAAAATCAATATGATCAGTTTTACGGGCTCGAGCGACACGGGCAAAGAGATTTATAAATACGGCGCCGAGAAGCTCAACAAAGTGCACCTGGAACTGGGCGGCAAGAATCCCATCGTAGTCCTAGAAGACGGCGATCTGGATTTGGCCGTCGATGGCGTTGTGTGGAGCGCTTTCGGTACGACGGGCCAGCGCTGCACGGCCTGCTCGCGCTTAGTCATTGAAGACGGCGTCCATGATGCGCTTTTAGAAAAACTCGTCGAGCGTACCGAAAAGCTGAGATTAGGCAATGGGCTCGACCCTCAGACAGACGTCGGCCCTCTCGTCAATCGGGCGGCGCAAGAGAAAGTCGGACGCTACGTCGAAATGGGCGTAAAAGAAGGAGCGAAGCTCCTGTGCGGCGGCGAGATGGACAGGACGGGAGATTCGAAGAAAGGCTTCTTTTACAAACCAACGATCTTCGCCGAGGTGACGCCGACGATGCACATCTTCCAAGACGAGATATTTGGCCCGGTGCTCTCGGTGGTGAAAGCCAAAGATTATTATGACGCGATTGCGCTAGCGAACAACACCGTCTACGGGCTCTCCTCGGCAATTTATACGCGCGACATCAATAAAGCCCAGCGTGCGATCGAAGATTTAGAAACGGGCATTACTTATATTAACAGCGGCACGATCGGCGCCGAAGTTCACTTGCCCTTCGGCGGCGTGAAGAACACGGGCAACGGCGGGCGCGAGGCCGGGCTGGCAGCCATAGATGAGTACACCGAATGGAAAACGGTCTATATCGACTATTCGGGCAAACTCCAAAAAGCACAGGGCATTGATTGACAAGAGAAAATTTATAAAAAATAGAACACCGATTTTGTATCGAATAGGCTCTGAA
>Ga0247727_10018053_pt1 | contig 11152 bp, 7 predicted proteins | sample WisWelCaveWW1625_FD_202498 | JGI IMG/M metagenome (GOLD analysis project Ga0247727, IMG submission 202498) | Biofilm microbial communities from Wishing Well Cave, Virginia, United States - WW16-25 | ecosystem: Environmental > Aquatic > Deep subsurface > Groundwater > Cave microbial mat | place...
CGGATTCAATTTCAGACACCACTTTTTGTTTGAAGGCCAAGCTGTAGCGATAATTCGGTCGCGTCTTTGACATAGAGAACCTCCGAAAATGGGTTCAAATTCTGTCAACCTATGCTAGGACGTGACAAGCAAAGAGCAAAGAGCAAAGAGCAAAGAGCAAAGAGCAAAGAGCAAAGAGCAAAGAGCAAAGAGCAAAGAGCAAAGAGCAACCTAAAAGCAAAAGGACATAAACAAGTTTAAAAACAACATTTGCGAATGAATTCATATTTGCTTTATATTATCCAGCCTTCTTTGTCGTAGCCGGAATACCGATCATTTTGCCATGAGAAGGAGGGAAGATGACCCGGAAAAAGGTTTCCCCGTATTGTTGCAAGAGAATCATCGGCTGCCTTTTGTTTCTGCATGCGTTGCTGGCGATCCCACCACGCGCTCTTCCACAACAGTTTTCCAAGCAGAGTCAAGCGAGCCAACCCAATCGCGCCGGCGTTCGCCCGGACAGCACGGTCATTAGCGTCGGCAACATCATCATGTGGGTTTATGCAGACGGCAAGACCGCGCGCGAACCTATGGTTCGTATGCTCGGGGATGGCGCTAGGTTTCCGGATATTTTCTACGGCGGCCCGATCATCTATCAAGACGGCGTGCAGTGGGCCGGCTTGGTGCGCGACGGCGCCGATACGCTGCTTCGCGCCGGCGGGCAAGAGTATGAGGTTGGCACGCAGCCGGGGCGCATTCTCTCGCCCGGCCGCGCCGAAAATCCCGCGGATCCGAATGTCAATCGCATATGGCGCATCCGCCGAGACTACCTGAGCTTGCAAGGTCAGTCTTCCGAGCTTCAGAGAGAAGCGGCCATACTTGCCGGCAAGAATTGGTTCGAGGTCACTTCGGAAGAAATGTATGAAGTGTTCAACCGCTATCAACGAGATTGGAACGAGTGGCCGTGGCAGAAGGGGGCGCCTTTTTACGACACCGGCATCGACGGTATGTTTGATGAAGACGAGCCGGGCTACGATGCGCTCACAAACCCCGATCCGCATCAGGACAATTTCCCGCGCGGCAGCGAGCGCGACGGCATCAAGCAGGCCGAAGAGGAGCCGGGCATCGCCAATGCCGACCAAGTGGTATGGTTCGTTTGCAATGACGTGGATGATCGAGTGAGCCGGCAGCTTGTGGCCTCGCCGCCCATCGGGTTGGAGATGCAAGCAACGCTGTGGGCGTATCGGCGTTTCGACCCATTGAGCTTGTCAAATCTTATCTTCAAGCGTTATCTCATAACTTACAAAGGACTGGCAAGCACGCCGGCAAATGCCCGCATCGACAGCATGTATCTGGCGCAGTGGTCTGATCCGGATATCGGCGTGTCTAACGATGATTTTATTGGATGCGACCCAAGCTTGGATTTGGGTTATGCCTACAATGCAGATGGCGACGATCGAATTTTTTCAAACTTCAGCATACCGCCACCGGCGGCTGGCTATGTTCTTTTATCCGGCCCGCTTGTGCCGGAGCCGGGCAGCACTGCTTTTTTTGGATTACGTAAGAAAGATGGCTTCAGGAACTTGCCGATGACCAGCTTCAATGTCCGCACCGGATCGTTGGCGATTGAAGATCCCTGCAGATGCTACCAATTGACTTTCGATCTGTGGAACTTGATCCGCGGTTTCCAAAAACGACCTACATATCCTCCGCAGCCCTGGCGCGATCCGGATGGAAATCCAACTCCGTTTGTGTACTCCGGCGATCCGCTGCGCAGGCAAGGCTGGACGGATGATTTGCCGCCGGGAGACCGCCGGTTCCTTCTTTCGAGTGGGCCGTTCAGTATGGCGTTGGGTGACGCCAACGAAATCGTTCTTGCCGTTGCTGCCGGTCTCTCGGCAACGAATTTATCGAGCATATCTTTATTGAAGGCTTACGCGCGCGATGCGAGGAATGGGATTCAAAACCAGTTCATCTTTCCTGAGCCGCCTGCAACGCCCAAAATTACGACCACCGCCACAGATGGCAAAGTTTTGTTCAACTGGGGAGATGATCAAACAAGTGTTTGGCGGACGGAGAATCGTACACCAGCCGGATTTCAATTTGAAGGGTACAATCTTTATGAGCTACCCTCGCGGGATGCGCAGTTTTCCGATGCGGTGAAAATCGCGACCTTCGATCGGGTCAATGAGGTCAGAACGATTATCGATGAGGCGCTCGATCCGCAAACCGGATTGCTTACGCCCCGGATCGTCCAAATCGGTACCAACAGCGGCATTCAATACTCGAGGGTTATTTCCGGAAGTCAGTTTAACGACTTTTATCGGATAGTAAACGGCCGCGAGTACACATTTGCGCTCACCGCTTACAACTACAACGCGAATCAGCCTTTTGGCATCGTCTCGTTGGAAAGCGCACCGTCAATCGTCACCGTTGTGCCGCAGTCTCTCAAGCCGGGGGTGCGCTGGCAAAGTGACATGGGCGATACCTTGGCCGTGGCGCATATGCAAGGCAATGGCGAAGGCAGAGTTGTTGTCGTGGTTGTCGATCCTTCGAAGATGACCGGCGACGAATACCATGTAACCTTTGGCCGCAACGCGCACGATCAAACGATCTGGAATCTGCGCAACCACACCAAGGACATCGATCTGCTAACCGGCATGACCAATCAATCCGGCGGCAACGATTATTTGATTGTTGAAGGCGTGCAAACTATCGTCATAGACAGTGTGGGCATAAAAGGTTGGAGCGTTCCAGCCGGCCTACGATTTTGGAGCTGGGTCGGCGGCGATGGATTTCATTTGGAAGGATTCAATGGTGCGATGGGGTGGGGCGGAACATATCCATTTAATCCATCGAGTATGCTGCCGAGCGAGATGGTCGATGTGCTTTTCATTTTGGCTGAGACCGACGGCGACGGCATCCCGGTAAACGCCGGCGACCCGAATTATTCCTACGCCTATCGATTTTTACAAAATGCGCAAGCGCCGCCGGCGAAGCAGGAGTTTGCGCCTCACCTCGTCAATACTGGCGGCGATTTTGTTTTTCAAGATTTCAAAAAGAGCGTACCGTGGGCTGCATACGAATATGACCGCGCCGGCGGGCAGATCGGCAAACGGCTGAGCATCGGTTTTTTGGAAAATAACGTCCCAGCGGGTCGTGTTGACGGTAGATGGTGGCCGCCGCTTTTCAATGAAAATAATAATACCGATGCGCAAGGCCCGCGTGAATGGTTTTGGATTTTTAACAAGGACTACAGCGAAACGCCGGACCAACTTTTGGCTTCGCCAACCTCGAGCATGTCTTCCACTGTTGCAAAGCCTATTTTGCTCTGGGGAACCGTGACGCGCAGAAATCCCAATCCCGTGCAGGGCGATAATCGGTTGGCGATTTTTGCGCATCGCCCCAACGGTCCGGACGATGAATTCGTCTTTCGCACCGCTGCGCCGATTTATGACAATGCGTTGGCCAAAGAAGATGTTTTGCGTTTGGTCAAGGTTTATCCAAATCCTTATAACGGCCATTTGCCCGACGAGGTGGATTTGAATCAGCGGGTGGTGACCTTCACCCATTTGCCTGCCAAAGCGACGATTCGAATCTTCAATTTGGGTGGAGAGTTGGTTGGCGTCATTCGTAAAGACGATGACAGTCAATTCGCGCGGTGGAATCTGTTGAATCAATCTGGCCGGCTGGCAGCGAGCGGCATGTACATCGCGCATATCGAAATGCCGGATGTCGGCGCAAACAAGGTTTTGAAACTTGCAATCATTCAACCTTGAGATCAAACGAAGGAATTGATAGAACATAGCAGGGAGGGTGCGATGATGAAGAAAGTCTTATTGATTTTCTTTGTGCTGATCCTGTCTATGCCGGCGGCAGGACGAGCCCAGGAAGTAGAGACACGTTCATCTCATGGAAATGACAATGTACGACCCGATTCCGTTCTCGAAGAATTGCAGAGCACAATTCTCCGGCATCGATCATTGCGCGCTCTGCCATTTCGCGGCGGATCGTTGGAGTATTACGACCTGTTGCCCGGCGCAGTGGTGCAGGATTATCGCGGCAGGGATCTTCTACACATTCGCGGCAGCAGGCACGATGAGATCGCCTACAGTTTTGAAGGCGCAGATGTCCGCAGCATTTATTCCGGCGAAAATATCGTGCGCTTCATCCCCGAAGCGCTTGATGAGATTTCTTTGACGCCAAGCCCGAGAGCAGGTTACGCCGGCGCCGCCGGGCTGGTGCAACATCGCTTGCGGCGTCCGTCCGGAGATTTCGAGTTCAATGTGCGCGGCGAGACCGATCGCTTTACTTCCGATTACCAGGGCCGCCTCGGGACTTTTTCTTACGGATATGCGAATTTTCTCGGTCTCGCGGAAGGCAAAATATTCAAAGATAACCTGCGTTTTCTGGCGGCGGCAGAGCGCGAATCTTTTGGCGACCATTATCGGAAATTTTGGGACGGCTTTAGATTTGGAAACTCAAGCGGCGTTCCACTGCGCGATCCGTTCACCGAGCAAACGCTGCGCGAAATTGCCGGCGTCGATGAGCTGGTCGTGAAGCCCGGCAACATCCCGAATGCCGCGGCCGATCGCTTTACGCTGAACAGTATCTTGACCGGAGATTTTTCAGCTCTCACGGTGCGCGCGGTCGGCTTGTACAATTGGGAAAAGCGACAAAACAACGATACGCCGATCCGCGAGCTGTTTACTTCGCTGCGCATTCCGGAAACCAAGAACCGCTCGACTTTGCTTTCTTTGCAAGCCGATTTGAAAAGCACAAAAAACTTCGGCGCGCATTTGCAATTCGATCTGCTCCGCAGTGAAAACAAAACTTACGATCCGGTTTTCGAGGACAACGTTGAGCTTTATCGTGACAGCCTGGCGATTGTCGCGAAGGGTTTGCCGTGGAGCGACCCGCTTTACGGCTCATACAGTCAAGGGCCGAGCAATTTTTACTATTTCGCTTTTCCTTTCACCAGGCCGGGCGCGCTGCTTGCTTCATATTCCAGAACAGAAGAGAGCGGATGGGAAGTCTCCGGAGCGCTTAATAAAAATCTTGTCAAGATTTTTCTAAACGCCGGCTTTGCTTATCAGCGCCGCGCCGTGCGGCACATCACCATCGGCAATTCCTTGGGATACGCCAGTGTTTTGCGCCAAGCCTCGTTGACCGGCCAGATAGCCGATGAATATACCCTCCGGCGTGCCGGATTCGTCGATGTCTTCGGCTACGATGCTTTCGCCAATCGCGTGGAGTCTGATACCGATACCAACGATGGCCCGGCCCAACCGAGCAAGTTTACCGCATATGTTGAAAGCCGATTACGGGCGAAAGATATTCAAGTCGATATCGGTTTACGCTACGATCGTTTTGCGAGCGACGCGCGATTCGTCGCCGATTTTCCCATTATTCCGGAGTTCCGTCTTCTTGAGCTATCCGAGTTAAGGACGGCGCCAATCTATAAGTATTTTTTGCCGAGGCTCACGGCTACTTTTTTTGCCACCCCAGGGCTCACTTTGAAGTTTGATCTGGGCACATATGCGCAGCAGCCCGGTTTGCAAGACGTTTATGCGAGCCGGGGACATTTTAGCGGCTTGCGGGCTTTTTCGCTGTTTTATCTTGATCCCCGCGCCGTGACTGCTGCACCGGTGCGGGTCTCGCAAATGGACTTTGTTCTGGCGTATCAGGCAACACCTCGTTTTCATCTCTCTGCTGCCGTTTTTCGGAAATACACCGAAGGGCAATTGCAGATGAAGCCGGTTTATGCTTCACCGGAAGATACATTTCCTGATTCCTACGTGTTTGGAAATGATGGCGAATCATTGGCAAAGGGGGTAGAGCTGACATTGTCGTATTCACACCGCGGCATCTTTGCGTCGGCAAATTACACGATCTCGCGTGTCGATGGATTCACCTCATATCCAACGACGAGTTTTGTTAATCCTTATTCAGAAGCGCCGCCGGGGGCGGGCCTGATGCCTATGCTTCCACTGGAATATAACCAGACCCATCGCGGCAATGTATTGTTAGGGTACGAATTCGATGCGGCCTCGCCCGCCTTACTTCGGCAGATGGGTGTGCAAACTTTGCTGCGTTTCAACAGCGGCCACAACTATCCATATTATCACCTCGGCGATGCTTTTGGCTGACCCGCGCTCTATCTCGGCAGGTCGCTGAGCTCGATTTTTCCGGCGGGTGAATACGTGGACAATGAATCTACGACGCCGTGGTACTACACGTTTGATTTTAAGATTGACCGTAAGTTTGACCTCGGCGCCGTGCAAGCGACTTTCTACTTGTACGTGCAGAATGCCTTCAACCGCAAAAACGCGCAGCAGGTTTATGTGAACACCGGCTTGACGACCGAGGATGGAGCGCACACGCCGAACGTTCGCGCATTTTTGCAGGAAAGTTTTGGAGATGATTTTCTTGCTCTTTATGATCAGATCAATCACCAGCATCGCCAGCATTATCAGATCATGAGGGGCGGAGATCTTTTCGGCAGGCCGAGAGAAATTCGCTTCGGCTTGCAGATGGCTTTTTGATCAAGCTTGAAGCGCTAAACAAAACAGGCTCGTGCTGCGGGCACATTCGCGCGACGACTAAACGCATCGTATTCACAAGTGCGACTTCCAAATTCTCTTCTTACGCTTTTCTCAAATGCGCAACGCGCACGGCTATCTGCGCTGCGTCGTGATCTGCACCAACATCCCGAACTGGCTTTTCAGGAAGAGAGAACCGCAAGGCGGCTTTATGATGAGTTGGCAAAACTTCATCCAGCGCAGCTTGATCGCATCGCAGGCACAGGGATCATCGCAAGAATAAAAGGTCAAGATTCGAATGCCCCACTCGTCGCGATTCGCGGCGACATCGATGCGTTGCCAATCCAAGAAGCAACCGGCTTTGACTGGGCATCGAAAAATGCGGGAGTGATGCACGCCTGCGGCCATGATGTTCACGCCACGTGGACGGTTGCGGCGGCGCAATTGCTTTCTGAAAATCCTGCGCGCGGCGGCGTGCTCATCGTTCTGCAACCGGCTGAAGAAATCGGTAAGGGCGCGCAAGCAATTTTAAAAACCGGAGCGCTGAATGACGTAGATGCGATTTTCGGCGGCCATGTCGATCGGCGATTTGCCGTCGGTGAAGTTGTGGCTCAAGATGGACCGCTGGCCGCCTCGGCGGATACGTTCAGCATCGAGCTTCTCGGCAAAGGCGCGCACGGCGCGCGACCGCATGAAGCTGCTGATCCAATCGTCGGCGCCGGCGCACTGATCACCGCATTGCAAACTATCGTTTCTCGACGACTGAACCCCGCTCACGCTGGCGTTGTTACCATCGGTACTATTCATGCCGGCACTGCGGATAACATCATCCCTGATAAAGCCAACCTCACCGGAACTCTTCGCGCCGTTGATCCCGCGATTCGACAACTGCTTCACGATGAAGTAAAGAGAATAGCCGAAGCCGTGGCGGCGGTTCATGGTTTGAAAGCAATCGTGAATGTTGAACACGGCACGCCGCCGATTGTCAATCAATCACAGCCGGTGAGTTGGGCGCGAGAAGCGGTGCGCTCGTTGCTTGGCGAGAAGGCAATCGTTCCTCTCGGGTTCTTGAACATGGCAGGCGAGGATTTTGCTTTTTATCTGGAGAAGATGCAAGGCGGCTTTCTGCGCATCGGCGCGCGCGAAGAGGGAGGCAAGCCGATAGCCGCGCACTCGCCGCATTTCTATGCTGCGGATGAAAGTATTTTTATCGGCGCAGCGGTGCTGGCGGAAACGGCGAGAGTGGCGTCGGCTGTTATCAGTAAACAGTAAACAGTTATCAGTCATCAGTTATCAGTTCCGATCACTGAATACTGTTTACTGGACACTGATCACTGAGCTAAAGAGGAGGAAGGATGGCGCAGAATCTTCAGCGCACTTTTAGTTTAAAGGATTTGATCCTGATCGTCATCGGCACGGTAATCGGCTCCGGTATTTTCATCGTTCCATCAGTTGTGTTGCGACAAACCGAGGGCAGCATCGGCGTGGCGATGTCGGTATGGTTGGCTGCTGGAGTTTTATCTTTCCTCGGCGCATTGACTTACGCCGAGCTTGGCGCCATGAAGCCGGAGGCTGGCGGCCTTTATGTTTACATTCGTGATGCTTTTGGTTCATTGCCGGCATTTCTTTATGGCTGGACGCTTTTCTTCGTCATCGGCAGCGGTTCAGTGGCAACGCTCGCCGTTGCTTTTGTTTCCTACCTGAATCAGTTGATCCCCCTCGATCCACTCATTGGCCGCGTCGTTTCGATCTTAATGATCATCGTCGTCGCCGCAATTAACGTCATCGGCGCGAGAAAAAGCGCGAGCGTGCAAAATTGGACGACCGGAATAAAAGTCGCGGCAATACTCATCATGAGCGTGGCTTTACTTTTTTTGGGCAAAGGTTTTGCCGGAAGTGTTGATCAACTCTGGCCGTCGTCATTCAATCTCTCTTTATTATCCGGTGTTGGCTTGGCAATGGTCGGTGTGTTGTGGGCATATGAGGGATGGCAGTATCTCACGTTTTCCGTCGGTGAGGCAATTGATCCGCAACGGACGTATGTGCGAGGGATGGCAGTCGGTACGGCAGCGCTCATTGGAATTTACCTTTTCGCAAATGTTGCTTACATTGCCGCGCTTGGCGCTTCGGGCGTCGCGCAATCAAATCGCGTTGCCGCCGACGCAGTGAGCGCGATGCTGGGGCCGGCAGCCGGGAATCTGATTGCCGCGGCGATTTTGATTTCCATGTTCAGCGCGGCGAACGGCATCACGCTCACCGCCTCGCGCGTTTTCTTCGCCATGGCGCGTGACGGCGTTTTCTTTCAGCGGCTTGCCGAGATTCATCCGAGATACGGCACACCGGCGTTGGCTGTTATCTACAGCTCGGTGATTGCGATCTTCTATGCCGCGACCGGAACATTCGAGCAGCTTCTGACCTACGTTGTTTTCGCGGGATGGATTTTTTACGGGCTTGGCGCAGCAAGCATTTTTGTGTATCGCCGCAAGCAACCGAATGCGCAACTCCCGTTTCGCGTTCCCGGCTATCCGTTGACGCCGTTTCTCTTTATTCTTTCCGCCGCAGCGATCGTGGTGAACACTATAATTTCACAACCCGCTCGCGCGGTTGTCGGCATCGTGATTGTGATGATCGGAACTCCGGCTTATTTTGTTTGGAAGAGGAAGAAAGATTGACTTGGTAATGCGCGGACAAGCCCGTGGTAACAATAGCTACTCGACTTCGCGCAATAATTGAGATTGATGCACGACGCGCAAGATGATAACGACGCGACGCTGAATGCGATAAGCCAGACGATAACGAAGAAAAGGAATGTTGGCGGTAGGTACGACGATTGCGGAAACGCTCCCGAATTTTTGGATACCGAGCAGGCGCCCAACGTAACCCGCTCGCATGTTTTTCAAAGTGTTGAAAAACTTTGTCGCAGCAAAACGGCGTTCGCGCTCAAGATATACGAAGATATTTTCGGTATCTTGCTGCGCTCTGGTCGTGATGTTAATCTTATAAGTTGTGCGCATCACGGAAGCGCGTCATAAATCGGCTGAAGTCCTCCACTCTGCCGGCGATGACATCAGCTTCTGCTTCCGCAATAAGTCGTTCAAGTTGTTTTGAAGAGATGTCTTTTGCAAATTTACGAGCATCGATAAGCATTGCCGTGGGTTTGCCATTTTGGGTAAGCAAAACAGGTTTTTTATTGCGACGCAAACGCGACAATACTTTGCCCGGGTTAGAACGAAACTCGGTAAGCGATTGAATGCGGTGCGAACTTGTATGCATGATTGATCTCCTAATTTCCTTTGAAGCAAATGTACCATCTATGAGATACATTTACAAACGGTTTTTCTCAAGATTGCACTGAAGATCATACGGAGAAAGGGAGAGCGCAATGAGCTTTCAACCATCTGATGAGTTGATCGAAACCGATGTTTCAAAATTGCATGACAGTCCACTGATCAACGACGACATCGCGCCGACGAAAATTGCACAGCGGCACTGGAACACGTACAACATCGCGGCGCTGTGGATCGGCATGTGCGTTTGCATTCCAACCTACATGCTGGCCAGCGGCCTCATTGCCGGCGGGATGAATTGGTGGCAGGCGATTCTCACCATTGCGTTGGGAAACATCATCGTCGTCGTTCCGATGGTGTTGAACGCTCATGCGGGAACGAAATACGGGATTCCGTTTCCAGTGTTGGCTCGCGCTTCTTTTGGAACGCTTGGCTCCAACATTCCAGCCTTGCTGCGCGCGCTGGTCGCCTGCGGTTGGTTCGGCATTCAAACGTGGATCGGCGGACAGGCATTCAATTCGTTGATCGTTTTGCTGCTGCCCCAGTGGGCGATTTTTTCCTGGGGGCCGTGGGTGGGCTTCGGGCTATTTTGGCTGATGAATGTTTATTTCATCGTCAAAGGCACAGAATCGATTCGATGGTTAGAGTCGCTTTCCGCGCCGTTTCTTTTGATCGTCGGCATTGCGCTTTTGGTGTGGGCGTATGTGAGGGGTGGAGGATGGGGGCCGATTCTTTCGCAGCCGGACAAATTTCTAACCGCAGGAGAGTTCTGGAAATTTTTCGTGCCGTCGCTCACCGGCATGGTTGGATTCTGGGCAACGTTATCGCTCAATATTCCAGATTTTTCACGTTATGCAAAAAGCCAGCGGGCGCAGATCGTTGGACAAGCCATTGGCCTGCCACCGACGATGATTTTATATTCATTCATCGGAGTGGCGGTGACTTCTGCGACAGTGATCATCTTCGGCGAGGCGATTTGGGATCCGGTAGTTTTGCTTTCGAAGTTTGAGAATCCGTTGATTATCGTTCTCGCGCTCATATCGTTGTTGATTGCAACGTTGACCACGAACATTGCAGCAAACGTCGTCTCACCGGCGAATGATTTTGCCAATCTGTGGCCGCGCAAAATTAATTTCGTGCGCGGCGGCCTAATTACTGCGGTCATCGGCATCGTCATGATGCCGTGGAAATTGCTGTCGGATTACAGCGCCTACATTTTCGGCTGGCTGGTGGGATACTCCAGCTTTCTCGGCCCCATTGCAGGAATTTTGATCGCCGATTATTTTATTGTGAGAAAGAAAGAACTGCATGTGAAAGACTTGTATCTGCGCAACGGCCGATATGAAT
>Ga0247727_10018054_pt1 | contig 11152 bp, 12 predicted proteins | sample WisWelCaveWW1625_FD_202498 | JGI IMG/M metagenome (GOLD analysis project Ga0247727, IMG submission 202498) | Biofilm microbial communities from Wishing Well Cave, Virginia, United States - WW16-25 | ecosystem: Environmental > Aquatic > Deep subsurface > Groundwater > Cave microbial mat | place...
GGAATGTTTTGGACGGTCGAAGGCGCCAACCGAATCATCGCTCTTCGCTGCTGCCGCCTCAGCGGCGAATTCGAAGACTTCTGGGAGGCCCAGGCGGCCTAGCCATCATTTTCAAGACGCGCACCCACTGAGCCGCGGTTCGTGGTGTGGAACGGTGAGGGGTCGCTGGCGGAGCTGGCGCTGAGCCTGAATCTGAAGCGGCGGCACCTTGACGAGTTCCAGCGGGCGCTGGTGGCGGCGCGGTGGCGAAGATGATGGAGGCAGAGGCGAAGAAGCGGCGGGGCGTCCGCCGGGAGTTGGCTGCAAATGTGCAGCCAACTTCCCGGCGCAGAGCCTGCTTTGAAGATCCGGTTTCAGGCCGACGCTAACCTCGACCCCGATATTGGCTTTGGTCTGCTACGGCACGAGCCTGATGGCGACTACCAGATGGCGGCCGGGGTGATTCCAGGCCGGATAGCGCGCCTTCGGGACCGAGGTCTCCGGAACGATCAGCGAGGGCTTAGGCGCATAATCCTTGATCGCCACCGCGTCCATCGGTCCGGGTGCAGCGCGCACGCCCGGGCCACCCCAGGCGCCGTATCTCGCCTTGATCCATTCGCCATCGGCACTCCAGCGTCCGCAGGCACTCGGGCATTCACTTGGAGCCAGATGGTCAAGCGAACGAGAAACGTTGGTTTCGGTTGCGGCGGCGCCGGCGCTGCTAGACTCAATTCAGCCGCTCCCGGCAAGGAGGTGCAGCATGAATCCGCGATGGTTGCTTTTCCTGGCTGGGGCCCAAGCTGCTGTGGCAGCTCCAGGACATCGGGGAGGGCTAGGCCACCCCTGCGGTTGCTGGTACGCGGATCTATCTGCTCAGCAACCGGGGCTTGGACAACGAGTTCGCGCAAGCCTTCGCGGTTGCAGACGGCAAGCCGATCTGGACCACGCGCCTGGGCAAGGTGGGCAATCCCAATATGCAGCCGTCTTATCCCAAGGCGCGGTCCACGCCGACCGTGGACGGGGACCGGGTGTTCGCCCTCGGCTCGGACGGCGACCTGCTCTGCCTGGAGTCGGCCAGCGGCAAGGTGGTTTGGCGGAAAAACCTGCGCAGCGATTTCGGCGGCGAACCTGGCACCTGGGCCTATGCCGAGTCTCCATTGATCGATGGCGAGGCGCTGGTGGTCACGCCCGGCGGTAAAGAGGCCACGCTGGTGGCGCTGAACAAAAGGACCGGGGCGGTGCTCTGGAAATCGGCCGTTCCGGGCGGCGATCGGGCGGCTTACGCATCGGCCCAGGTCGTGGAAGCGGCTGGCCGAAAGCAGTACCTCCAGTTCCTGGACAAGGGCGTCGTTGGCGTGGACGCCAAGACCGGCCAGTTCCTTCCGCCGAGTTCGTCTCTGGCAAGATCCAATGGCAGAACGAAGGAATGGGGCCGAGTGCGGTGGTGTACGCCGACGGCCGGTTGTACTTCCACGGCGAAAACGGCGATGTCGCGCTCGTTGAGGCGACGCCGGAAGCGTACCGGGAAAAGGGGCGGTTCACGCCGCCGGCCCAGCCGAAACATGCCATCGGCGGCGGCTCGCGCGATGAACATGCCTGGGCCTACCCGGTGGTGGCGAACGGCCGGCTCTACATCCGCGACCTCGGCTCCCTGTGGTGCTACGACGTCAAAGAAACTGGCAACTGACAACTGACAACCGGCAACTGACAACTGACAACCGGCAGCTGACAACTGACAACCGACAACTAACATGTGCTACTCTGGCCCCAGGAGGTTTCCATGCTCCATCGTCGTCACTTTCTGAAAGCCGCCGGGGCTGCGGTCCTGGCTCCGTCGCTGCCGGCCGACACGCCGTCCAAGCAGCGCCACGCCAATGACGTCATCCTGCTGGGTCCCGACAAGGTCGCGCTGTCGCGGCTGGCCTTGGGAACCGGCACCAAGGGGGGCCGGGGCAGCTCAGCCCAAACCCGGCAGCTCGGCCTGCGCGGCCTCAGCGACCTGTATTGGTATGGGTACGACCAGGGCGTGACCTTCTGGGATTCCGCCGACAGCTACGGCAGCCACCCGCACCTGAAGGAGGCCTTGAAGCGAATCCCGCGCGAGAAGGTCGCCATCATGACCAAGACCCGGGCCAAGACGGCCGCCGAGATGCGCGCCGACCTGGACCGCTTCCGCCAGGAGCTGGGCACGGATTTTCTGGACATCGTGCTGCTCCACGCCGTGCGCGAGGCCGACTGGCCCGAGCAGCGCAAGGGCGCCATGGAGGTGCTGGCTGAAGCCCGGGAGAAGAAGATGGTCCGCACCCACGGCCTGTCCTGTCACTCGCTGGAGGCGCTGAAGACCGCCGCCCGCACCCCCTGGGTCCGGGTGGATCTGGCGCGCATCAACCCCGTGGGCGCCATGATGGATTCCGACCCCGACACCGTCATCGCCGTGCTGCGGCAGATGAAGGCCGCCGGCAAGGGCATCATCGGGATGAAGATCCTGGGCGAGGGGGCGCTGCGGGACCGGGCGCCGGAGGCCCTCAAGTTCGCCATGTCGCTCGATTGCGTCGATTGCTTCACCATCGGGGCCGAGAGCCGGCAGGAACTGGCGGACCTGATTACGCGGATCCCGGTGGCGAGCGTCTGAAGCCATGCAGAGGCGCCGATTTGTCCAGGCCGGAGCGGCGGCTATCACGACGCTTTCCTATCAGCGCATCCGGGGCGCTAACGACCGGGTTCAAGTGGGCTTCATCGGCTACGGGCTGATCGGCAAGCGCCACGTCCTGGATTTCAAAGACCAGCCTGACGTAGCCATCACGGCTATCTCTGACACCTACGGGCCCCGGCGGGACGAGGCGGCTTCGCTGGTGGGCGGCGGCGTCAAGACCTATCGTGATTTTCGCCAGATGCTGGACGCCAAGGACGTCGACGCCGTGGTGGTTTCGACCCCCGACCACTGGCATGCACTCGTCACCATCCTGGCGTGCGCCGCCGGCAAAGACGTTTACGTCGAGAAGCCCCTGACGTTGTTCGTTCGGGAGGGCCGATGGATGGTCCGGGCCGCGGAGCGTTACAAGCGCGTGGTGCAGGTTGGCACCCAGCAGCGCTCCGGCCCGCATTATCAGCAAGCCAGAGAAGTGCTGCGAAGCGGGGTGCTGGGCAAGATTCACTCTGTCCGAATGGCTTCGTTTCGTAACATTATGCCGGGGTTCGGCGCGCCGCCGGACGCCGATCCGCCCTCGGCTCTGGACTGGGACATGCTGCTGGGCCCGGCTCCCTTCCGCAAGTACAACCCCAACCGCGGCATCTACCATTTCCGATGGTTCTGGGACTACTCCGGCGGCCAGATGACCAACCTGGGGGCGCATTCGCTGGATATCGCCCACTGGGCGCTGAACGACCGGGGTCCGGTGGCGGTTTCCAGCGCCGGGGGCCGCTTCGCTCTCCAGGACAACGGCGAGACGCCCGACACCCAGGACGCCATCTTCGAGTACCCCGGCTGGACGGCAGTGTGGTCCCACCGGGAGGCCGGCGCCGGTCGTGGAGGCGCCGCCGGCCTGGAGTTCTGCGGCACTCAGGGCAGCATGACCATTTCGCGCGGCGGCTTCGAGATCTTCCCCGATCGCAAAATCAACCCCGTGAATTCCATCCCGCGGTTTACCGGGGCGCATCCGGCCGGCGGACCGGTTCACCAACCCGACAGCGGCCCGGCGCAGTATTGGACGACCCCACAGAAGAGCGATCCGGCTCGGCCGGACCAGGATCAGTTCAAGCTGCACGTGCGAAACTTCCTGGAGTGCATCAAGAGCCGCCAGCAGCCGATTTCGGAGCTGGAATCGGCGCACCGGGTGACAAGCGCCTGCCACCTGGCCAACATCTCTCTGCGTCTGGGGCGGAAACTCCGCTGGGATCCCGCCAAGGAAGAGATCCTGGGGGACCGGGAGGCCTCGGCGATGCTGGTGAGGCCGTATCGCAAGCCGTGGGACGACGTGCTGGCCGGGCTGAAACTGACATGACCCGCCGCCAGTTGCTGTTCACGGTTCCGGCCGCCGCCTTGGCGGCCTCGGACCGGACCACCATGGGGGTGGCGACCACCTCTTACGCCCTGAAGGGCGCCGGCGACCCGCTGGCGTTCCTCGACTACTGTCACTCGCTGGGGGCCGGCGGGGTCCAGATGGGCCTGCGGAATGCAGATCCTGGGGCGGTGCGGGCGCGCGCTGAAAAGCACGGCATGTGGGTGGAAGCCTTCCTGGGGCTGCCTGCCGACACCGCGGCAGTCGAAGGCTTCGAGCGCAGCGTTGTGGCCGCCAAAGCGGCCGGCGCCACCGTAGCCCGGATCGCCATGCTGGGGGGCAGGCGCTACGAAACCTTCGAGACCCTGGAATCCTTCCGCCAGTTCGCCCAGCGCTCCTGGAAGTCCTTGACCCTGGCCGAGCCGGTGGCCCGCCAACACCGCTTCTACCTGGCGATCGAGAACCACAAGGACTGGCGCATTGACGAGATGCTGGCCATGCTGAATCGCATCTCGAGCCAGTGGGTCGGGGTGACGGTCGACACCGGCAACAGCATCGCGTTGCTCGAGGACCCCATGGCCGTGGTGGAGGCCTATGCGCCCTACGCCCTGGCTACCCACATCAAAGACATGGGGGTCGAGGAATACCCGGACGGATTCCTGCTCTCGGAGGTGCCGCTCGGGGAGGGATTCCTCGACCTGCCCCGGATCGTTCAGACCCTTACCCGCGCCCGCCCTGGGGTGAAGCTGGCCCTGGAGATGATGACCCGCGATCCGCTGAAGATCCCGGTTCTGACGGCGAAGTATTGGGCGACGTTCCCGGAGCGGAAGGCGAGCGAGTTGGCCGCCGGCCTGGCGCTGGTGCGGGTCAAGAAGAGCGCCCGGCCCCTGCCGCGGATCACGGGATTGAGCCGGGAGCAGCAGTTGGAGCTGGAGGACCGCAATGTCCGGTTGTGCCTGGCCTGGTCGCGTAACCAGTTGTCGGTTGTCAGTTGTCAGTTGTCGGTTCTCGGGGGGATGACCACTGGAAGCTGAGAACTGACCACTGACAACTGGCAACTGACTGTGGCATCCCGTCCCGGTTCCGGTGTATGCTGGTGGCGTACGCAACTTGCTTGGGAGGCCGTATCTATGCCCCGCTTTGCCTGGCGGCATCTGTTAGGTGCATTGGGACTGTCGCTGCTGTTCGCGGCGTCGTCTCTGGCGCAAACTTCGTCGCTCGAAGGCGACGTCAAAGATGAAAACGGACAGCCCCTGGTGGGGGGCCTGATCAAGCTGGAGCGCAAAGACATCAGGGGCAACTACCAGACCAAGACCAACAAGAAGGGCCATTGGTTCCACGCCGGGCTGCCTCTGGGAACCTACAAAGTCAGCCTGGAAGTCAACGGAAAGGTCATGGACTTCGCGGACAACGTCCGCACCAAGTTCGGCGACACCGAGAAGGTCGACTTCAACCTGGCTGAGCAGAAGGCTCGGCAGGTGGCAGCGGCGGCCGGGGTGCCGCTGACCCAGGAGCAGGCCCGCCAGATGACGCCCGAGCAACGGAGGCAGATCGAAGAGGCCACCAAGAAGCGCCAGGAACAGCTCGGCAAGAACAAGGCCCTCAACGATGCCTTCAACGCCGGCAAGGAGGCCATGAACACCAAGAACTGGGACGGCGCCATCGAGGCCTTCAACAAGGCCAACGAGATGGATCCCAAGCAGCACGTCATCTGGGGCAGCCTGGCGGAGTGCTACGTGCAGGTGGCCAACACCAAGACCGGCGCCGAGCAACAAGCCGTAGTCGGCAAGGCCATGGAGAGCTACGCCAAGGCCATCGAGCTGAAGCCCGACGACGCCGCCTACCACAACAACTACGGGCTGGCGCTGTGCCGCTTTGGAAAGATGGCAGAAGGCCAGGCGGAGCTGGCCAAGGCGGCCTCGCTCGACCCCCAGAACGCCGGCAGGTACTTTTACAACCTGGGCGCCATCCTGGTGAACACCGGCAAGGCTGAGGAGGCCTACGAGGCCTTCCAAAACGCCCTCAAGGCCGACCCCAATTACGCCGAGGCCCACTACCAGGTCGGCGTCTACCTGCTGAGCAAGGCTTCGGTGTCGGCCGACGGCAAGGTGACGCCGGCGCCGGGAACCGTGGAGGCCTTCCAGAAGTACCTGGAGCTGAAGCCAACTGGGCCGTTCGCCGATTCGGCCAAGGGGAGCCTGCAAGCCCTCTCGGCTAGCATCGAGACGCAGTTCAGCACCAAGCCCGCCAAGAAGTCGCGGAAGTAATTGTGGCTGAAGCCTAGTTCCGTGGCCGCATTTCCCGGGTTCGCCCCCGTCGCCCCCTCGCCCCGGCGGCCCGCGACGGCGGGCAGGCGGTTTCGGTTGCGGCGCAGCCGCGCTGTGACGCCATGCGATTTCTGCTGAGCCTGTTTGCCATCCTGGCGGCGTTCCTGCTGCTGCGATCGATGCTCGATCCGCTGGTCAAGGCCCTGGTGGCCTGGCTCAGCCCGGCCCCCCAGCCGCCGGCTACCCAAGCCGAGTCCCAGCCCCCGGCCGGCGAGTTAAAGAAAGACCCGGTGTGCGGGACCTTCATCGCCCCCGAGCTGGCGGTGACGGGCAAGTTCAAAGGCCAGACCGTTCACTTTTGCTCGCAGAAATGCCGCGATGAGTATGCCCGCTCGGCCTGAGGGGCAGCGCCGCAACCGTTTCCGGCGCTGGCTGGTGCGCGGCGGGGGCGTCGACAAAGGGCATCACCAAACCCATCCCTGGTACCTGGTGCTGTGGCTCACCGGTGTCGATTACTTCTCCACGCTCGGCTACCAGCCGGGGATCGCTCTGGTGGCGGCCGGGGCGCTGTCGCCGCTGGCCACCGGGCTGCTGGTGCTGGTGACGCTGGTGGGCGCCCTGCCGGTCTATGCTCAGGTGGCAGCCCGCTCCTACGCCGGCCAGGGCTCGGTGGCCATGCTCGAGAACCTGCTGCCCGGCTGGGGCGGCAAGGTGTTGGTATTGGTACTGCTCGGGTTTGCCACCACCGACTTTGTCATCACCATGACGCTGTCGGCGGCCGACGCCGCCCAGCACGCCATCGAGAACCCCTACCTGCATCCCTACCTGGGCGAGCACCGCATCGCGGTGACCATCGCGCTGCTGGCCCTGCTGACAGTGGTGTTCCTGAGGGGGTTCCTGGAGGCCATCGGGGTGGCGGCGGCGATCGCCATCCCCTACATCGCGCTGAATATGGTGGTGCTGGCGCGCGGGCTGGTGGAGATCGGGCGGCATCCGGAGGCGCTGGAAGGCTGGAGAACAGCCTTGACGGCCCACGGGGACTGGACGGCTCTGCTGCTGGCGGCTGGGCTGGTGTTTCCCAAGCTGGCCCTGGGGTTGAGCGGCTTCGAGACCGGCGTCTCGGTGATGCCCCTGGTTCAGGACGCCGGGACGTCAAAGGCCGGTGTGCCGGCCGGGCGGGTTCGAGGAACCCGCCGGCTGCTGGCCTCGGCCGCCCTGCTGATGAGCGGCCTGCTGGTAACCTCCAGCTTCGTCACCGCCCTGCTGGTGCCCGAGAGCGCCTACCGACCCGGCGGGAAGGCCAGCGGGCGGGCCATCGCCTTCCTGGCGCATTCCTCGCTGGGCAGCGCCTTCGGCACGATCTACGACATTTCGACCATCCTGATCCTGTGGTTCGCCGGGGCCTCGGCCATGGCCGGTCTGCTGCACCTGATTCCACGCTATCTGCCCAGGTTCGGCATGGCGCCCCGCTGGGTGGAGCTGCGCCGGCCGCTGGTGCTGCTGCTTTTCGCGGTCAGCGTGATCGTCACGTTGGTTTTCCGGGCCGATGTGGACGCCCAGGGGGGCGCCTACGCCACCGGGGTGCTGGCGCTGATCCTGTCGGCCTCGCTGGCGGTGTCGCTGGCGCTGTGGCGGGAAGGGCGGCGGGCGACGGCGGGATACTTCTGGCTGGTGACCGCAGTGCTCGCCTACACCTTCGTCGACAACGTCCTGACCCGGCCGGACGGAGTCATCATCTCCAGCGTTTTTATCGCCGCCATGGTCCTGATCGGAGCAGCCAGCCGCTCGGCCCGGGCCACCGAGCTGCGCATCTCCAAGCTCCGCTTCGCCGATGATGGCTCCGAGAAGCTGTGGCAGTCGCTCACCGGCAAGAAGGTCAACCTGGTGCCGCTGCGGGCTTCCACGCCCCAGGCCCGCGCCCGCAAGGCCCGCGAGATCCGCGAGTATTACGCCGTTCGGGGGCCGCTGGCCTTCATCCACGTTCAGCTGATGGACAACCGCAGCGAGTTCGCGGCGCCGCTCCAGGCTCGGGTTGCCGAAGACGGCGACGACTACGCCATCGAGGTAACCGGCGCCATCGCCATCGCAAACACCATCGCTTACATCAGCGAGCGGATCGACCCCATCAGCATCTTCCTGGGTCTGACCCGCCAGAACCTGGTGACGCAGGCCCTGCGCTACCTGGCGTGGGGCGAAGGCGAGACCGGCCTGCTGGTGTACACCATTCTTCTGCGATACTGGGAATCGACGCCGGAGGATGACGTCCGGCCACTGATCTTCCTGATCAGCGATTAGAATTTCCCTATGCTCTACCAGGCCTTCGCGCCCCGGCCGGCGCTCGCCCCCTACATCGAATGTTTCTGGATCCTGGAAGGCGCCGGGGGCGCGGCCGAGACCATCTTCCCGGACGGGCGCATGGAGATCGTGGTTCATTTGGGAGAACCGTTCCGGCGTTTCCACGACAACGGGGAGGCCGAGCGCCAGGCGCGCAGCTTTCTGGTGGGTCAGATGAATCGGTACCTGCGGGTCCAGCCCCCCCCGAGCGCGGCGGTGTTCGGAATCCGCTTCCGGCCGGGAGGATCTCAAGCCGTGCTCGGCTTCCCGCAGCAGGAGGCCGCAGACCGCCTGGTGGCGCTCGACTTGATCGCCAAGGATCTGGAGCCAGAGCTGCTGGCCGCCCCCAACACCCCTGGTCGAATCGCGGCGGCGGGCCGGTGGCTGCTCCGGCGAGCCGGCCGGCTCGATCCGCTGGCTCAGGCGGCGGTGGCGGGCATCACCAAAGCGGGGGGCCTGGCGCCCATCCGGGCGCTGGCGGCGAACCTGGGCTGGAGCGAGCGCCACCTGGAGCGACGCTTCCGGGCGGCAGTCGGGATGGGGCCGAAGATGTTTGCCCGCATTCTAAGATTCCAGCGGGCGTTGCGCCTCCTCGAGCAGCCCGGAGGCTCGGGAGCCGCCCGGGCGGCCGAGTGCGGTTATTACGATCAGGCCCACCTGATCCGGGACTTCCAGCAGTTCGCCGGTCAGACCCCGTCGTTCTACCAGGAACACCAAGTTCAGCTCGGTCGGTTTTTTACAATACCTGCGGCCCCCAGTTCGCCGATTCTAGAGGCTGAGGAGGAAGCATGATCACTATATTGATCGCGATGCTGGCCGGAGCCGCGATGGAAGTGGAGCAGCTCGGCTGGCTGGCCGGATGCTGGGAGGGCAAGCTGGGCTCGACGGTAGTGGAAGAGCAATGGATGAAACCGGCCGGTGGCGCCATGCTGGGGCTGGGCCGCAACGTGGCCGGCGTCAAGACCACCATGATGGAGTTCCTGCTGATCAGCAAGCGGGAAGGAGTATTGACCTACAGCGTGCAGCTGCGCCACGGCGGGCCGGTCACGCACTTCAAGCTGGCCCGCGCCTCCGAGAACGAAGTAGTCTTCGAGAACCCGGAACACGACTTCCCTCAGCGGATCCTGTACCGGCGGGAGCCGGACGGCAGCATCCTGGCCCGGATCGAGGGAAAGCAGAAGGAGAAGGAGATGGGCGTGAATTTCCCCATGAAGCGGGCCAGGTGCGAGTAGGACAGGCATTCCTGCCTGGGGAGGCTGGAGTGGCCCCCGGCCACTCCAGCCCGGCGGTGGGTTGTGGATCGTGGGCTCGAGCCTTAGCGCGGCTGGCGCCAGCGGCGCCCGTGCCGGCTTCGGAGCTGGTCGAGACCTCCAGCCGCGCCATCGCTTCTGGCGATCTCAGGCCTTGATGGAGGCCATCTTCGGCAAGCCTTTTGACGCGCCATACTGGGCCGCCAACAACCCGGCCACCATCGCCGACCGAAATCCGGACCGCCTTCGGAAAGCGGATGGCTACTAACGCCCTCGTTTTTCTATAGCTTGACGACCGCCATTCTCACGACTGCATCCTTTCACCACTTGTCATAACCTATCAGAGAGCCTCCCCTGCCAAGCCCCAAAGAGCCTGTCGTGAGGGTCCTCCTCACACAGCGATATCGGCCCGAAAGGCTTTCTCGGGACCCAGATTCTCCAGATTTGAACCTGTCCAGCCGATGGGGCGGAACCCGTGCGGCGGCCCGTAATCCTTGTACAACTCATTATCATTCATTGACATCCCTGGAGAAGGCGGATCGGCGGGAACCATCTTGGCCAAGTCGAAACGGGAGGGCACGTGAAGTACCAGGTCGATCCGGCCGACCGTGCCGGCAGGACGGAGAACGAAGAGCGCCAAGTAATCGCGGCCCTTGGTCATGCGCACTCTTCGTGTGATGTCCGCCGACGGTAGCAACGACCGCGAGCTTGCCAGCGTGGATATCCTCCGACAAGCGCTTGTCTCGCGACGGCTCCCTCGCCTGCGCCTCGCGGCCAGCATCTCGGCCGGACCTTCGCACCAGCCGGGCATCGACCGGGTGTATACACCAACCCCGGCTACGCGCCGCGAACCTACGGATCTCCTCACGGCTATGGCAACGTGGTGTTTCCCGGTACCGGACACGCGCCCGGAACTTTCAGTCCGTTCAGCATCGTCGATCCAACCTTCGGACCCCGGCTGGCCAACACCGTGAGCGGGTACGGATACGGACCGCAAAGCTACGGCAATGGATATGGCTACGGGACAGGCGCCGTCGTGGCGCCCTACGCCGTGCCGGTGTACGTTCCCTACCCGGAGCCGGTCCCGGTAGCGTTACCACCGCCGCCTCCGCCCCCGCAGATCATCTACATTGTTCCCAGCTCGCCCGAGCGCAGCATGACAACGACGGCGCCGCCACCTCAGCACCCGGGTGTGGTCACCTACGTGGTGCCGCCGCGGGAAACGCCGCGGGAAACCCAGGCCGCGCCGGCCTCCGCCCAGAGGCTGTACCTGATTGCCTTCCAGAGCCAGTCGATCTACACCGCGGTGGAGTATTGGCTGGAG
>Ga0247727_10018055_pt1 | contig 11152 bp, 8 predicted proteins | sample WisWelCaveWW1625_FD_202498 | JGI IMG/M metagenome (GOLD analysis project Ga0247727, IMG submission 202498) | Biofilm microbial communities from Wishing Well Cave, Virginia, United States - WW16-25 | ecosystem: Environmental > Aquatic > Deep subsurface > Groundwater > Cave microbial mat | place...
GCTCCTATCGAATACTGGAACTGGAACAGCAGCTCGTTGGCCGTGGCGCGCTCGCCGTAGCGGGTGCGCCGCAACTGGGCGCGGATCTGGCTGAATTCGCTGGGACGGAAGGTCATCAAAAGGCTGCCCCCCCGGTCGCGGAGTGAGGCGTCGTCCAGCCGGTCGGCCTGGTCGAAGCGCCCCCCCAGCCACCACCGGCGGGCGAGCTGGTACTCGCCCGACAGGTAGTAGCCGAAGGGCTTGGAGGTCCCCCCGAGCTGGTTGGCACGCCCCCAGACGATCTCGCTGCGGCCCAGGAAGGAACGGTAGAGGGCCCTGCGGAGCGGCCTCCAGCGAATAGTGGCATCCGTCCCCCAAAGCTCGGTGACCAGACCGGCCGGGTTATGGGCGCGGGCATAGGAGACGCCCAGGTCCAGGTTGGTGGACTCCGAGACGTCGCGGTAGGCGCGCAACCGTCCGACTGTCCCCAGGTGATTCCTGCGGTGGGATTGAAACAGGTCGCCGGAGTCGCCACGGAACACCTGCCCGGTGGCCTCCAGGAAGACCTGCCCGGGCGCCGGCAGCGTGCGGGTCAACGAGAGTCCGGCGTCGCTGATGCCTTCCTCGGCGTTCAGCAGGTTCTGGGTCACCAGCGGCCGGTCGATCCAGGGCAGGTTGTGCAGGTGAAGGGTATTGACCTTGCCGAAGGCGGCGCGCATTTTTCCCCCGCGCAGTTGCAAGCCACCGGGCAGCGCTGAGAACGTGAGGTAGCCTTCTTCCAGTTCCACGCCGGTTTCTCCGAAGCTGAGGAAGAAGTCGGCCCGTGCGTATGGATCGACGATGGCCTGGATCGACACCTCGGCCTCCTGGAGTTCCAGCGCCGGGGTCGGGTGGGAGGCGCCGAAGCCGGCGGCGCCGCGAAAAGTGCCGATGGCGGCGATGTCCGGGTTGAAGATCTTGGCCGAGCTGGTGGCGACGCCGTAGTAGGGCAAGGTTCCGCCGCCGGGCGTCGGGACCACGGCCGCTCGGGGCGGCTCCGCGGATTTCTCCTCCGGCGTCTGGGTGACGGTGATGGCTTGCGGCGGCTTGCCCTTGAGCGTCTGGATCTCCTGTTCCAGCCCCCGAATCCGCTCCTCCAGGGCCTTGACTTGCGCTGCCACTTGGGCCAGGTCCTGGGCCGGCAGGCGCCAGCAAACGGCCAACAGAAGAAAAACCCTCGGTTTCATTCGCCACTCTCCTCAGATCGTCCAGTATAAATGGTCAGTATGGAACTCAAAGGAAATCCGCTCCGCGCTTAACGAGCTGGTATGAGACCAACGATCCTTTTCGCCTTGTTTTCGTTTACCGCCCTGGCGGCCGATGCGCTCCAGGCGCCGCTCCTGTCGCTCGATGAATACAACCAGCGCCGGGTCCGGGAGGCCCTCGACAAGATCCCGGACAGGGAGCTGGACTTTCGCCCCACACCCGAAGTGCGGAGCATCCGCGAGCTGCTGGGACACATCATCGACGGGCACTACCGGCTGTGCGCTCAGGCCAAGGAGGAGCCCTATCCGGACCCGAATAAGCATGAGAAGGCCGGCTTGGACAAAGCCGGGTTGCAGAAGGCGCTGGAGGATTCCGTCGCCTACTGCCAGCCGGTCTACCGCGCCGCTTCCGGGTCCCGGGCGCTGGCCCTGGGCGTTTATCACACCGGCCAGCACTACGGGAACCTGGTCACCTGCATGCGCCTGCGGGGAATCCTTCCTCCCGGCGCCACGCAGACGGTCGAGAAACAACCGGCGGCAAACCCGGGGATGACGACCTACTACTTCGGCCTTCTGAAGCGCGGGCCGAACTGGACCGCGCCGCCGACGCCGGAGCTGGAGCGTTTGCAGCAGGATCACCTGGCCCATCTCCGCAAGATGCACGAGCTTGGCCGGCTGGTAGTGGCCGGTCCGCTGACCGATGGCGGCGAGGCGCGCGGCATCCTGGTGTTTCGCGGCACGGAAACCCTGGAGGCCACGCGCGCCCTGGCCGAGCAGGACCCGGCCGTGAAAGCCGGCCGCCTGGTGGTGGAGCTGCATCCCTGGATGGTCCAGAAGGGCGTGCTGCCGTAGAGCGGGGGCGCCGGGGGGGCCGCAGCCGCCAGTCCCCCGCGGGCCTTAGTCGGAGCCAGGCCGGCTAAGTTATAGACAGCGCAAGGGTTGGACTCCGGCGCAAATTTGCGCCGGAAATCCGCCGGCCGGGTTTGCGGCCGCACGCCAGGTGAATCGGCCACCAACCGGCCCGCTTGCGAGCCAAGAGGGCCACCGACAGCCTGGGACCTTATTCTGGCTTTTTTTCGCGCGTGTCCACGCTTCACACGCATATACATACGGGGGCGAGATGAGACGCCGGATCTTCGTATATGTGGTCATGGCGCTGGTGGCGCCGACATTCTGTGGCGCCCAGGTGATCACGACGGTGGCCGGCAGACGCGCATCTCAGCAAACCTTCCCAGGTGGGCTCGGGGATGGCGGCCCGGCGATCGCCGCCGACCTCACCAGCCCCACCGCCGTTGCGTTCGACAACCTGGGCAATCTCTACATCGCGGATAACAGCGGCCAGCGCATCCGCAAGGTGAATACTGCCGGTATCATCAGCACGGTCGCCGGGACCGGGAACTTGGGCTATTCCGGCGACGGCGGACCGGCAACCAGCGCGAACCTCTACAGTTCCTGGGGCGTGACGCCGGACGGCGCGGGTAACCTGTATATCGTCGATCGAGCCAACAATCGGATCCGCAAGGTGGATGCCTTGGGCATCATCACGACCGTGGCCGGCGGGGGCGCCAGCTCCAGCTTCACTAACGTCGGCGATGGTGGTCCGGCGACCAGCGCCGTGCTCCGCCTTCCCCAGAACGTGATTCTGGATAGCGCCGGGAATCTCTACATTGCGGATACGAACAACTTCCGGGTCCGCAAAGTGACCGTGGCGACCGGAATCATCACCACCATCGCCGGTTTCGGGGCCGGCAACTCCTCCGGGGATGGCGGCCCGGCGACGGCCGCTGGAATGGCTCCCACCAGCCTCGCGTTCGACAGCTTGGGGAACCTCTACATCGCCGATACGAACACTGGCCGCATCCGCAAGGTGAATCCGGCCGGGGTGATCAGCACGGTTGCCGGCGGCGCGTTCGGCGCCGCCCCGCTCGGCGATGGCGGGCCGGCGACCAGCGCCAGACTGGGAAATCCTTACGGCCTGGCGCTCGACGGCGCGGGGAATATGTATATCGGCGATTTCGCCAACAACCGCGTGCGCAAGGTGGACACGGCCGGAATCATCACCACCATCGCCGGAAGCGGGCTCACCGGCAATAACATTGGCGATGGCGGTCCGGCCACCAGCGCTTTGTTGCTCGGGCCGGCTGGGGTCGCCTTCGACGCGGCCGGGAATCTCTACATTGCGGACAACGGCCACGGGGCTGTCCGCAAGGTTACCTTCGCCCGCGGCCTGCCGAGCATCTCGGCGAACGGCGTGGTGAACGCCGCCAGCTTCCAGCCGGGGATGGTGCCGAACTCGTGGGGAACGATTCAGGGCAGCAACCTCTCCTCGACGACCAACACCTGGGACAATTCGATCGTCAACGGCAGGTTGCCGGCGACGCTCGACGGAGTTACGGTGACCGTCGGCGGCAAACCGGCGTACCTCTATTACGTCAGCCCGGGCCAGATCAATCTGGTGGTCCCCGATATCGGATTAGGGCCCACGCAGGTTACGGTGACGAACGCCGCGGGAACCAGCGCCGCTTTCACCGTGACGTCAAGTCAATACGGACCGGCGTTCTTCCCCTGGCCCGGCGGCCAGGCCGTGGCCACGCGCCAGGATTTCAGCTACGCCGCCAGGAACGGAACTTTTTCCGGCGCTACCACCATACCGGCGAAGCCCGGCGACGTGATCATTCTCTGGGGCACCGGATTCGGTCCGACGACTCCAGCGGCGCCGTTCGGTGTCCAGGTTCCAGGCGACCAGACGTATTCAACCGCCACGCTGCCCGCCGTCACGATCAACAATGTAAACGCCACGGTGTTCGGCGCCGCGCTCGCGCCCGGCTTCGCAGGGCTGTACCAGGTGGCGATCCAGGTACCGAACTCGCTGGCTGATGGAGACTGGCCGGTGCAGGCGAGCATCGGGGGAGTGCCATCGCCGGGCGGGACGGTGTTGTCGGTGCGGCGGTAGCGGGCGTCTCGATTTCGGCGGGCCAGGGCTATGATTCAGATATGCCTCTGCGCAGCCTAGAGCTCTCTACGGACTATCACTCGGCATCCTGACGGCGCCAACGGATGCGATCCATTCTTGACCCAGAACATTCAGGATACACCGAAGCGAAGGTGATGAAGCCTGCAAGTTCACCGTGCGCCCCGCCCACCCGGATCAGGCGTTGTATGATCCTCCCATGCGCTTCCTTGCTACTTTTACGGTCCTGGTCCTGCTGGGCTGGGTGGTGTGCCGGAGGCCGGAGCCGGCGGGCGCCGCCGCGCCGGCATTGTTCTCGGCCAACGCCAGCGGGCGGGGCCCGGCAGCAGCCCTGGTGGTGCGGGCCACCGCCTCGGGCAGCGTCACCACGGAGGTCCTCACCGAACCCATCGATCTTGATTCGGAGACCGACCAGGTGATCCTGGTGCTGTTCGGCTCGGGCATCCGGGGCCGCCCGTCGCTGGCGGGTGTGAGGGCCGAGATCGGCGGAACCGCCGTGCCGGCCGCCTACGCCGGCAAGCAACCCGATTTCGCGGGACTTGAGCAGGTGAACGCCGGGCCACTGGGGCGGGCGAGGTCAACGTGATCCTGACAGTGGATGGCCGGATGGCCAACACCGTCACGGCCTCTTTCCGGTGAGCGGCAGGGGGGAGCTCGCCGGCCCCCGCCGGCGCGGCAGAGATAGAGGGACCGCGGTTCCGGAGTGAGCGAGAAGAGGACGTAAGTTATGGCAGGTATAGCGATGGCATGGCAAACTGGCGTTGACAGAGTAGCCGACCGGTGCTAGCCTAACTAGGGGATCGGCATGGCTGAGTACGCGCACCCGGAGGTAATGGTTTCGACAGATTGGGTGGCTCGGAACCTCAAGAACCCCAGTGTCCGCGTCGTCGAGGTCGATGTGGACACCAAGGCTTACGACGAAGGACACATTCCCGGCGCCGTGTGCTGGGCATGGAACACGCTATTGTGCGACACGGTCCGGCAGGACATCATCCCAAAGGCGGAGTTTGAAAACCTTATGGGAAGCTCGGGAATCAGCAACGAGACGACCGTGGTTCTCTACAGCGACAACAACAACTGGTTCGTGGCAAAGGCGTTCTGGCCGCTCAAGAGTTACGGCCATAGGGACGTACGCATTATGAGCGGCGGCCGCAAGAAGTGGATTGCGGAGGGAAAAGAGCTCGCGAAAGAAGTTCCCCATGTCATTGCCGCCCAGTATGATGCCAAGGATGATCTCGATCTTTCTGTTCAAGCCTTCGGGGCGCGGGGCAAGGTCAAATCGTTTAATGCGACGAAGGGCTACGGATTCATAGTCACTAGGGACGAGCGTACCAAGGAAGAAAGGGAAATATTCGTACACCGTTCCGCGATCCCTGGAGAGGGGTTTCGCGCCTTGGAAGAGGGCCAAGAAGTTCAGTTTGAGATCTCTGAAGAGGGCGCCTCGCAAGCCGGTTTTGTGTTTCCTTAAGGACGCAGGGCGGAGCTTAGCGACTCGCTGAAGTGACGCCGGATGCCGGTTCCGCTCGGAAGATACCACTTCACGAATGAGATTCCGAAAGATGTCCGAGAGTTCAACAAAGTTGTAGACCCCACGGTGCTTGAACCCGGCGATCTCATTCTAGTGTGCCACCTAAAGCCACCCTGGATTTCACGCAAAATTCAATCCTACCAACAAGAACTGTACGATTGGGATCACGCCCGATGGCACCACGCAGTGGTTTCGGGTGGCGACGTCGAAATCTGTGAAGCTACTCGGTGGGGAGTTGAAGCCAGGGAATACTGGCGTTACATGACCGGGCATTACGATCTGAGGGTCCGGCGAATCGCCACTGCGGACGCGGCGGCGCGCGCTAAGGTTGCCTATTACGCCGCCACTATGGCGCGCACCCCATATGGTTTTTTGAACGTCTTGGGCATACTGGTAGGCATGGCGCGAGGTAACCTGCGGGGGCGCCTGCCCATCCGATCTAGTGGGGTTATTTGCTCCCAGCTCTACTTTGAAGCTTGCATGAGGATAGGAGTACTGCTCAGCAACAATGTGCGCCCCGAGTCGGTCACTCCGTCTCATCTCAGCGCTTCCGGGCAGATGATCGACGTGCCTCTCCAGTGGAAAACTGTTCGTTGAGCCAGCCGCATGCCGAGGATACCCAGGTGGCCAACACCGTCACGGCCGCTTTCCGGTGAGCGGCAGGGGGAGCTCGCCGGCCCCGCCGGCGGTGCGGCCAATGTAGATCTGGGGCAGGCGGCCGAAACGATCGAGGAAGGCGCCCGAAACGCGACGGCAGAATTCGTCGGCACAACCGGCGCGCACCAGGTTGACAGTCGAACCGCCGAAGCCCCGCCGGTCAGGCGGGCGCCCAGCATGCCGGGAACCGGGCGCGCGGCCTCAACCAGGAAATCGAGCTCTGCGCAGCTGACCTGGTAGTCGTCGCGGAGGCTGGCGTGGGAGGCGTACATCAGCCGGCCGGCGCTGTCGAGATCGCCAGCGGCGCAGGCCTGGACGAACTGGCTGACGCGGAGGTTCTCGCTGATGACGTGCCGCGCCCGGCGGCGCTGGGGCTCCGGGAGGGCGGCGGCGTCATTCATAGAGGCGTCCCGCAAGGGCCGCCCCAGCAGCGCCGCCGCCCGCTCGCACTGCTGGCGGCGCAGGTTGTATTCCCCTGAGGCATGCTGGTGTCGCACGCCGGTATTGACGACCAGCAGCTCGCAGCCGGGCGGCAGGGCGACGGGGCGAACGTCGAGGCTCCGGCAGTCGATCCACAAGGCGTGGCCCCGGCGACCGAACACCGCCGCCAGCTGGTCCATCAGACCGCAGCGGACGCCGGTGAAGTTGTTTTCGGCCCGCTGGCAAAGCCGGGCCAGCTCCAGCGGGGCCAGGGTCTTGCCGGCCAGGGTTGACAGCGCCAGGGCCACGGCAACTTCCAGCGCCGCCGAGGAGCTCAGGCCGGCCCCCATCGGCACCGTGCTGGTGATTTCCAGATCCGCGGCCACCGGACCGATTCCCAGCCGGGCCAGCTCCACCGCCACCCCGGCCACGTAGTCGCCCCAGTCGCCGCGACGCTCGAATCCATCCAGCGGCCAGCGGCGTTCCTCGCCGAGGTCGAGCGCCCGCGCGTGCAGCCCGTCCGCCGCCGGTCTGGCGGTGACCCGGCACTCCAGATCGAGAGCCACGGGCAGGACGAAACCCTCGTTGTAGTCGGTATGCTCGCCGATGAGGTTGACGCGGCCCGGGGCCCGGAAGACCCGGGCACTCACTTGCGCGCCCGTCGCGCCAGCAGGATCATGGCGGCCCCAAAGATCAGCATCCCCAGGCCCGCCCACAGGTTGACGTTGACCGCCGCCAGCGGGGCTCGCAGCCCGGGCCGGGCCATGCCCCAGACGCACAGCACCGCCCCCATCAGGGCGAACATCCAACCGATCGGATACCGGACGTCCATGGCTACCAGAAATACCAGTTCAGCGCCAGCAGGATAGCCGTGACCACCAACCCCAGCAGCAGCGGCCGGCCGCGGTCCGCAGGCTTCTCCGTGAGGCCCCAGACCAGGCCGCGCATCTCGGCGTCCGGCCGCGGCCTGGTCACCAGGCTCACCAAAATGGTCACCAGGAAGCAACTGGTCCAGGCCACGATGGCGATCCAAAAATTCTGGGCCATCGTCGAGGGGAAGCGGTGCAGCTCCCCGATCCAGGCGCCTTTTTCCTCGGCCAGGGTCAGCCCGTGCGTCAAGGCGGCCCCGGCGGTGCCCGCCAGCAGCCCCGTGAAGGCCCCGTGGCCGGTGGCCCGCTTCCAGAACATCCCCAGCAGGAAGGTGGCGAACAGGGGGGCGTTGACGAACCCAAAGATCAGCTGCAACAGATCCATCAGGTTGTTGTAGATGGTGGCCACATAGGCGGCCCCGATCGAAATCAGTACTCCCACGACTGTCGTGATACGGCCCACCCGCAGATAATGAGCGTCGCCCGCGCCGGGCCGGATATGGGTTTCGTAGATGTCGTAGGTCCAGACCGTATTGAAGGCCGTGACGTTGCCCGCCATCCCCGACATGAAAGAGGCCATCAGGGCCGTGATCCCTACGCCGAGCATCCCCGGCGGGTAGAACTGGGCCAGCAGGGTCGGGAACGCCTGGTCGTAGTCGTAGACTCCCGACTCCTTGAGGGGCAGCGAGTAGCCGGTTCCCATTTTGGTCAGGGCCACGGCCACCAGTCCCGGCAGGATCACCAGGAATGGAATGATCATCTTGGGAAAGGCCGCCACCAGAGGGGTGCGGCGCGCCGCCGGCATCGATTCAGCCGCCATGGCCCGCTGGATCAGCAGGAAGTCGGTGCACCAGTATCCGAACGACAGGACGAAGCCCAGCCCGGCCACCAGGGAGAAGGCCTCCACGCCCATGGGGTTGCGATCGGCGCTGCCGGTGAAGCTCCACAGGCTGGTCATGACCTCCGGTAGCCGGCTCTGCAGGCCCCGCCAGCCTCCCACCAGCAGGAGGGTCAGGATCATCAGGGGCGCCAGCCCCAGGGCGATCAGGAAGAACTGCAACACTTCGTTGTAGATGGAGGCCGTCAGCCCCCCGAACAACACGTACACCAGCACGATACCGGCCCCCAGCAGCACGCAGGCCGTGAAGCTCCACCCCAACAGCAGTTGAAACAGGCGGCCCAGCGCGTACATCGAGATGCCGGAGGAGAACACCGTCATGGCGGCGAAACTGGCGGCGTTGAAGGTGCGGGTCTTCTCGTCGAACCGGAGCCTGAGATACTCGGGCACCGATCGCGCCCGGCTGCCGTAATAGAACGGCATCATGAACAGGCCCACGAAAATCATGGCCGGGATCGCCCCTACCCAGTAGAAGTGAGCGGTCATGATGCCGTACTTGGCGCCGGAGGCCGCCATGCCGATGACCTCCTGGGCGCCCAGGTTCGCGGCCACAAAGGAGAGGCTGGCGATCCAGAGGGGCACCGAGCGGCCCGACTGGAAGAACTCCACGCTGGTGCGAACCCGGCGCCGGAGCCACCATCCGATGCCCAGAACGAACCCGAAGTAGAGGCACAGGATCAGGTAGTCGATGGGCGCCAGGGTCACCGACCACCTACTCCTTCCACTCGCGAGAAACCCGCTCGACGGCCCGCATCAGGCGCAGGGTGTTGCCGCCGTAGATCTTCCGGATCTGCTCCGGCGAATAGCCCTTTTCGAGCAGCGCCCGGGTGAGGCTGGGAAACTTCGAGACGTCATCGAGGCCGGCCGGGGTGCAGCCGATGCCGTCGAAGTCGCTGCCGAGGCCCACGGCGTCGACGCCGGCGAGCTTCACGACGTGGTCGATATGGGCCACCACGTCGTCGAGGGTGGCGCGCGGGCCGCTGCTGCCCCTGGAGGAGTCCGCCGCTTTCTGCGACAGGAAGCCGCACGAGAAATTGATCTGGATGACGCCGCCCTTGGCGGCCAGCGCCCGGATCATCTCGTCGGTCATATTGCGCGGCACGTTGGCCAGGGAGCGACAGGAGGAGTGCGAGGCGAAGATGGGGGCGCGGCTGGTTTCCAGCGCCTGCCAGAAGGTCAGGTCGGCGACGTGGGAGATATCAACGATCATCCCCAACCGGTTCATCTCCCGCACCACCTGGCGGCCGAAGTCGGTCAGCCCGTTGTGGTGCTGCACCTTGGGGTTGGTGAGGTCGCCCGAGGAGTCCGCCCAGTTGTTGGTGTTCGAATGGGTGAGGGTCATGTAGCGGACGCCGAGCTGGTAGAAGGTCCGCAGCAGGCGCAGGCTGTCCTCAATGGCGTGGCCACCTTCGATGCCCAACAGCGCGGCGATCTTGCCCCGCTGCCGGGCGGCTTCCATGTCGTCGGCGGTCAGGGCCAGTTGGAAGTCGTTCGGGAAGCGCTCGATGATGTCGCGTCGCACGGTGTCGATCATCTCCAGGGCCCGGTGGGCCGAGCGGTTGCCGTTGACGTAGCTGGCCGCGACATAGACCGCGAAGAACTGCGCCCCGACGCCGCCTTCCTTGAGGCGCGGCACGTCGGTGTGTCCCTGGGAGCGGCGCTCGCCCAGGTCGAGCCCCGCCACCGTCCGGCTGGTGACGTCGTTGTGAGTGTCGATGAGCAGCATGGACCGGTGGATGGCCAGGACCTCGGCGTCGGAGAACTGGCGGGTCTGGGCGAGCAGTAACACAGGCATTCCTGCCTGTAAAATGCGCCGAGCAAGCATGAACGCATATGTTACCCCGAAACAGGACAGGCAGGAATGCCTGTCTCTGGGCCGGAGTGGCCGTAGGCCACCCCGGCCTATTGGAGCGGCCTGCGGCCGCTCTGGACCAGAGCCCGTCATCCCGAGCGAAGCGAGGGATCTGCTGTTGTTCACGGATTGGCTGGCCAGCGGGTTTTCGCAAAAAACAGATCCCTCGCTTCGCTCGGGATGACAGGTCCTGGCCGTGTCCCAGCCTGTTGTCAACCCTACGGAAACGTCCAAACTCCCGGTTGTAGGTTGTGGATCGTGGGCTCGGGCGCGGCCGGTCAGGGACAGGCAGGAATGCCTGTGTTACCGCTACAATGCTCAGCCATGACCCGAGCATGGCTAGCACTGGCGGTGGCGGCGGCCGGCGGCGCCCAAATCCCCGAGCACGACGCCCGCAACACCGACCTTCGTCACACCGACTCTCATTTCCAGATGACATCCTACGCCAGCCGCGAAGCCTGGCTGGAGCGGGCCGCCTTCCTGCGCAAGCAGATCCTGGCCGCCGCCGGGCTGCTGCCCATGCCCGAGAAGCGGCCCGTAACGGCCGAAGTGTTTGGCCGCCTCGACCGCGAGGGCTACTCGATCGAGAAGGTTCTGCTCGAGACCTATCCGGGCTTCTATCTGGGCGGCAACCTGTACCGGCCTCGCGGCCGCGAGGGGCCGTTCCCGGGCGTGGCCTCGCCGCACGGGCACTGGTCCTACGGGCGCCTGGAAAACACCCCTCTGGGGTCCCT
>Ga0247727_10018056_pt1 | contig 11152 bp, 12 predicted proteins | sample WisWelCaveWW1625_FD_202498 | JGI IMG/M metagenome (GOLD analysis project Ga0247727, IMG submission 202498) | Biofilm microbial communities from Wishing Well Cave, Virginia, United States - WW16-25 | ecosystem: Environmental > Aquatic > Deep subsurface > Groundwater > Cave microbial mat | place...
CTCGCTTCGCTCGGACATGGCTGTGACCTCCCTCCAGGGCATGGCACCTCCTTGCTTTCCCGCCAGAGCAAAGTGTTACCCATGTCCCCGCACGGGTGTAACCCATGTCCCCGGTCTGTACACCCCGCTGCACCCCCCCTTTTCAGCATCCTGCTGGTCACAGATAAACACAGATGGACTCAGATGCCAGGCAACCAATGGTTGGTGAACCTATCTGCGCCCACCTGTGTCGAATCTGTGGCCAGGCCCAAGCCAGACCCGCGGGAATCGGGGCCGCGTCAGTCGTCCCCGCGTTGGAGGAAGACGAACTCGTAGACGAGGGCGGCGGCGGCGGCGCCGATGAGCGGCCCCAGCCAGTAGATCCAGTGGTCGTCCCAGATGTTGGCGACGACGGCCGGCCCGAACGAGCGCGCCGGGTTCATCGAGGCGCCCGTGAGGGGGATGCCGACGAGGTGGTCGACCAGGACAGCGAGGCCGATGGCCGCCGGCGCGAGGTGCGCGAGCCCCTTCGGGTCGAACGCGGTGGCGAAGACGACGAAGACCAGGACGAAGGTGAGGACAATCTCGACTAGGAGCCCGGCGCCGGCGCCGTTGCCTCCCTGGTTATCGAGCAGCCCGCCGCCGGCGATGCCGACGTCCGGGTTGAAGACGTTGAGCCCATGGACGCCCAGGCCGACCTCCATTGGGCCGGCGATGATCGCCTTGAGCAGCAGCGAGGCGCCGATGGCTGCGAGGAGCTGAACGCCGATATAGAGCACAGCGGTCGAGATCTTCATCTTCCCTGTCACCGCGGCGGCAAACGTCACCGCCGGGTTAATGTGCCCGCCGGAGATCTTCGCCGTGGCGGCAACGAGCAGGGCGATCGCCAGCCCGTGGGCGAGAGCGATCGACACGATCGTCGCCGGCCCGGGCGGGCTGTTCGCGACCTGATTCGCCGTGAAGAACGCCGTCGCGGAGATGACCGACGCCGTGCCGAGGAAGACGAAGAGACCGGTGGCGATGAACTCGGCGGCAACGGCCCGCCAGGTCCTGAGCGAGAAGTCTTCCGGTTGGAAGCCTAGCTGGATGGTCATGGTCCGTCAGCTCCCTTCTTGCCCGGCTGCCACCCGCCTTGGAGCCGAACATCGCCGAATCCGTTCGGCGCTCTCATCGGCGGTTATCCTAACAAAGATAGACTAAACGATCAATACCGATTCGCGGTTGGGAACTCGATCCGAGTCTAGAAAGGCTCGGCTACGACGGAACGGCTCGGCTGCGAGGCCTACTCCCCTCCCGGCCCGCCCTCAGCGGCGAGGACGGTGTTCGCCAGGAGCATGGCGCGAGTCATCGGCCCGACGCCGCCCGGCACCGGCGTGATCGCCGCCGCCTTCTCGCGCACGGCGTCGAAATCGACGTCGCCGACGAGGCGCTGGCCGCTCTTGCGCGACGGGTCGGGCACGGCGTTCGTCCCTACGTCGATGACGACGGCGCCCTCGCGCACCATCCCGGCCGTGATCGCGCCCGGGCGGCCCATGGCGGCGACCAGGATATCGGCGCGGCGGGTGTGCTCGGCCAGGTCAGGGCTGCCGGTGTGGCAGACGGTGACGGTGGCGTTGGCGCCCGGGCGCTTCTGCATCAGCAGCACCGCCAGCGGCTTGCCGACCAGGCTCGACCGGCCGCAGATGAGGACGTGCCGCCCGTCCGGCGGATGGCCGCTGCGGACCAGGAGCTGCTGGACGCCGGCTGGGGTGGCGGGCACGAAGGCCGGCAGGCCACGCATCAGCCGTCCCTGGCTGGCGGGGTGGAGACCATCGACGTCCTTGGCCGGGTCGACCGACGCCAGCACCGCCTCTTCGTCCACGTGGTCGGGCAGCGGCGTCTGGACGATGAGACCGTGCCAGGCCGGGTCGGCGTTGGCGCGCTCGACCACGTCGACGATCTCGCGCTGCGAAGTCTCGGCGGGCAGCCGGAAGACTTCGGCGGCCAGCCCGAGCTCCTTGGCTTCGCGGATCTTGAGCCGGACGTAGGTGACGGAGGCCGGTCGCTCGCCTATCAGAACGACGGCGAGGCCGGGCATGATGCGTTGCCCGCGGAGCGCCTCGATGCGCTTCCGCAGCTCGCCGCGCACCTGCTCGGCGATGGCGTTGCCGTCGATGATCTCGGCCGTCACGCGCCCTCCGGGGGCAGTATGGGCGACGGCGGGTCGGGGGGGAAGCGACGCTGGATGCAGGAAGCGAGAGGCGGGCAAGCCCGGGCCTGTCGGGCAGAGCTCCGTGCCTTTAACAGCCCTTCCCCTCCGTACCGGCTCCATAAGCTCGTGGTCTGTATCAGCGAAGGCTGCCGTTAGCCTGCACCCGCGCCGGGCGAGGACCAGCGCTCCTCCTCTCTGAGTCGCCGAATTAGGGGAGTTCCTCCGCCCAAGCTCGGCGGTACCCCCATCGATGCGGGCACCAGCCCCTCACTACACTCCAGATACGCCGGTGACCGTGCGGGCCGTCAACGTCAAGCGAGACGCCGGGCTGACGGCAGCGCGCGGCGCCAGCCATGGGCGTAGTGCGATCGTGCATGGCGCGGGAGGAGGCAGAAGGGACGCTGCCCGAGCAGAGCCTGGTGATCTTCGAACACACCGATCCTCACTTCGCCACGCTCAAGGCGCGGCTTGGCGTGATCGACGGCCGTCGCCAGGCCATGGACGGTGATGCGCTGCTGTCACCGCTCCGCTCGGCCGTGGGCGAGCTCGATGACCGGCGCGAGCGCATCGGCGATCTGGTCGCGACGTATGACCGCGCGCGGGCCCTCGTGCCGGATTTCTCGGGTTCTCGCAGCCGAAGCGCTACCTCATCCTGGCCGAGCTGGGGCCCCGCTCGTGAGCGGGCGATGAGGACGTGACGGATGGCCGCGAGGAGACGGAGACAGCGATCCACCAACGTCGACGCGTTCGACTCCGGCATGACCGCCAGCGCCCAAAGCGGCCCGGCGCGGGCGACAGGCATGGCCGCCGGAGCGCCTCTCTCCTTCTATCGCCGCCGAGGCAAACGGCTGCTGGACCTTGGCCTGGGCCTGCTGCTCTTCATCTGGGTGCTCCCGGTCATGGCGGCGGCCGCTCTGACCGTCCTGCTCTTCTCGGGCTGGCCGGTCATCTATCGGGCCGAGCGACTCGGCCTGAACGGCCGTCCCTTCCGGATGCTGAAGCTTCGCACGATGGTCAACGGGGCCGACCGGATGCTAGCCGGGCTCCTGCAGACAAACCCTGGGTTGGAGCGAGAGTACCAGGCCGGCTTGAAACTCCGGGACGACCCGCGAACGACGAAGATCGGCGCCCTGCTTCGAAAGTTCAGCCTCGATGAACTGCCCCAGCTATGGCACGTCATCACAAGCGAGATGAGCCTGGTCGGTCCCAGGCCCTACGCGGCTGATGAGTGGCCCTTGCTGTCGGCTCGAACCGAAGTCTTGAGCGTCACGCCGGGCGTTACCGGCCCCTGGCAGGTGCAGGGACGCAACGAGCTGCCGGCAGAGGCTCGGCTCCGGCTCGATGCCGGCTACACGCAGACGATCACGGCTGGACGAGACCTCCGCTATCTGCTCATCACCGTGAAGTGTCTCGTCCGCCCGAACGGGTTGTGATGCTGGCCATCGGAGTCAGCGACGGCCAGAGGAGGCAGGGATGAGGCTAAAATACCCAGCGCCAGTTTCGTGCGGATGGAGGTTCATGAGCGGGTGTTAGTGACAGGAGGGGCCGGTTTCATCGGAAGCCACGTCTGCGATGAGCTGCTCCGTCGCGGGCACGAGGTGCTCAAGGACGCCATCGTCCACGAGAACCTCAAGGGCCTCGCCGCCTTCGTCGACCGGCACAACCGCTACTCCTCGCTGGAGGCGGAGCGCCTGACGAAGGGCGGGCGAGCGGGACGGGAGAAGGCGAGCGCTCTCCTCGGCGGTTGGGCCGACCGGCGGCGCGCCTTAAAGGACCGGGTGTGGTTCCGGCTGCCGTTGCGGCCCATCGTCCGCTTCTGCTGGCACTATTTCGTGAAGCTCGGCTTCCTAGACGGCAGGCGGGGGTTCCTCTTCTGCGCCCAGATGGCCATGTATGACTTCCTGATCGATGCCAAGCTCATGGAACCGCGCCTGACGGCGACCCCACCCCCGTCGCCAGCCATCAGCAAGACCAAGGCAGCGTCGAGATGACGGTCGCGCTCAACCGGCGCCAGGAGTGAGGCGAGCGCGCCATCCCGATTGAGCGGCACTCGCTCTACCGCAGATGAAACCTGCCTTCGCGCTGCTCGGGGACGCCGACCGGCTGCCCGGCGCGATCAAGTCGCGCTGGCCGGCCTACCCTGGCGCTCCCTGACGCGCCGCTCGAAGTCACCAGGCAGGCAAGCTGCCCTCCTGTCAGCACGGAACTCGGGCGGGCCATTCTCACGACGTGAACGGCTGCGCTCAGCGAGTGGCCCTGGGCCATCAGGATGGCGGCGGTCATGCAGACGCTCCTGCTCTTGCCGAGGGTACAGTGGACGAACACCGTACGGCCGCTGGCCATCTCCGCCAGTGACCAGCGGACGCCTTCCTTTAGCTGATCGAGCGTCGGCGGGTCGAACTCGGGCGGGGGAGCTGACGGCAGCGCAGGCCTGCCCGGGCCAGCATCGCCTGGTCGTGCGCCACATCGTCCCGCAGGTCAAGCACGCTCCGATGCCAAGCGCGGCGACGACGGACGCATGCCTGCTGGAAAACTGCCGCCCTTGCACGAGCTGAGGCGTGAGCCAGACAAACTGGCGGCGGAGGCGCCGGGCGGCCCGGCGCTAAGTGATCCACAGCAAGGGGCGAGGCCTGAGACGCATCGCCTCACGCGCCTGCGCGCGGCATCGACAGGATGCGCGCGACGACGTTCTCGAAGTCCGCGGCCCAGCGCTCCGGCGTGTGGCTCGCGATCGCGCGCGCGGAGGCCTCGCCCATCCGCCGGCGTAGCTCCGCGTCGCGCGCTAGCTCCGTCATCGCCGCCGCCAGCGCGCCGCTGCTCTCCGGCGGCACGATGAAGCCGTTCGCGCCCTGCTCCACCCGGTCGCCGATCTCACCGGCGGCGGACGTGCTGATCACGGGGAGCGAGGCGGCCATCGCCTCGTCCAGTACCAGCCCATACGGGTCGCCAAGCGTGGGGAAGACGAAGGCGTCTGCGGCCGCGTACATACGCGGCAGCTGCGGCTTCTGCTGGAAGCCGGCGAAGACAACGTTCGCCAGCCCCTCGTTCCGGCAACGCTGGCGCAGGCGCGACTCCTCCGGGCCGTCGCCCACCAGCAGGAGGCTGACGCCGCCCTCGGTGCGGCGCTGGAGCGCCCCGAAGGCATCGAGCAGGCAGTCCAGCCCCTTCCCCCACCAGAGCCGGCCGGCGTAGAGGAAGGTGACGCCCCGCAGCCCGAGCTCGGCGCGAGCCGCCTCCCGCTGGGGCGCGCCCGTAGCGAAGTGCTCGACATCGATGGCATGGGGCAGGACGAGCGCGCGTTCCGGCGGCGTTCCGTAGCGCATGGCGAAGGCGCGGCCCTGCTCGCCGGCGCCCAGCGTCGCATCCACACGCGGGAACAGGTGGCGCTTGAGCCGTTCCTTCCAGCGCCGTCTTGGCACCCAGCGGTCGAAGGTGACCTCGCACCAGAAGGCGGTACGGCCCCCCCGCCGACGGGCGAGCTGCCAGCCTAGGAGGTAGGACGGGCCGGCGTAGAGGCTGACCAGCAGGTCCGGCGGCGCTCCGCTCAGCAGCGGCAGAGGCAGGCTGAGGCGCCGGCCGGCGGCGGCGATCGCTGGCAGGTAGCGATAGCGGAAGCGCCAGCGGCGCTCATCCAACTCCCAGCTCCGGTCCGGCTCTCGACGCGCGCTGAACCAGGCCTCGAACTCCAGATTGCCTCGCGCGGCTACGGCGTTGAACCGCTCCTCTATGTAGGGGGCGGGAATGCCGTTCCAGTAGACCACTCGCGGCTTCACGCTAGCCCTGCTCTCCCCAGGAGCGGCCGCCACCGGGGTTGATAGGTCGCCGTGCCTGGTCCCGCAGGTGGAAGAGCGCCGCCAAAAGCGCCAGGCCAGCTCCCAGGAGGTAGCCACCCTTGATCACGCTCAGCCCCTGCGAGCTCTGGAACACGAACAGCCCGCCGAGCACGAGGAACGCCAGCCGGATGCGCGCGTCGATCAGCAGCAGGGCGACGCCGTTGGCCGTTCGCGTCGCCGAGCGCCTCGCCAGGCCGGGCGCGCGCGTGATCGCTGCCGCCGTCACGGCGTGGCCCGCTCCGGGTAGGGCAGCGAGGCGCTCCCCACCGGCATCGTGGCGCGCGGCGCCGCCAGTTGCCGCCGGGCGAGGCGCCAGACGCCATCGACGCGGCCGTCGAAGGCGAGCGGCGTCCGGCTCGCCTGAGGGACCAGTCGCAACCCCGCCAGCCGGAACGCGATCTTGCACACCTTGAGCTTCGCCCGGGACCAGTCGCCGGACGGCACGCCATACGCCGCGACGAGCCGCTCGCCTTCGGCGCGGGCGAGATCGGGCCGCGTGTAGACCTTTCGCCCCGGGTGGTGGCGATCGATGGCGAGCACGCGGTCGAGCCGGGCGAAGCGGCAGCGGTGGTCAAGGCGGAGCCACAGCTCGCGGTCCATCGCGGACTCGTACGCTTCGTCGACCAGCGTGGCGCCCAGCGCAGAGCGGCGGATGAAGGCGGTCGGCTGGATGATGAAGTTATGCAGGCGAAGCAGGGGCGCGTTGAAGGGCGGCGCCCAGATCATGTGCAGGATCAGGCCGTCGCCGTTGACCAGCGCCGCGTGGCCGTACACCACTGCTACGTCCGGCCGGCGCGCGAAGAGCTGTGTGACTTCCGACACGGTGTCCGGCGCGAAGTAAGCGTCGTCGGCGTTGAGCCAGCCAATAATCTCACCCTCGCTCTCGGCGAACGCTTTGTTCAGCGCATGCGATTGGCCGCGGTCCGGCTCGGAGCGCCAGCGCACTCGCGGCGACGCCGCTCGCAGCAGCGCGACTGAGCCATCGGTCGAGCCGCCGTCCATCACGATCTGCTCGATGCGCGGATACGTCTGGCGCGCGACCGAGCCCAGTGCGTCGCCCAGCCAACGCGCCTGGCTAAGGGAGGGCGTGAGCACAGAGACGAGCGGCTCGCCGGTCACGGCTTCTCCGCCTCCACCAGCAGGCAGTCGCCGCGCCCCAGCGCGTCGACGAGGCGGAGCGCCGGCGCGGCGAGCAGGCGCAGGGCGCGCGAACGCGAGCGCGTTGCGCCCAGGCGACGTACCTTGGGCCAGCGCAGGCCGGTGCTGAGCAGGAACCACTCGCCCGGCGAATAGGTGCGCGCGCGCCTCACGCGAAATCCCGCCCGCCGTACCAGGGTGATGAGGGCAGCCTCGTCGAAGTGCCAGAGGTGGTAGGGCAGGTGCCAGCCTGACCAGCTCTGGCCGAAGATGGATCGCTGCGCGCTGGCCCTGTTTGGCACCAACACCAGCAGGCGGCCGCCGGAGCGCAGCACCCGGTGCGCACCAGCGAGCGCCTGCGCCGGGCTCGGCAGGTGTTCCAACACCTGCGACATCACCACCGTGTCGAACCGGCCGGCCGCGAACGGGTAGGCCGGGGGCGCCGCGCGAACGAGGGGCAGGCGGGCGCCCGCCGCCTGGCGCAGTCCCGCGCCGGAGTTGTCGATGCCGATGGCGCGGGCGCCCATCTCCTGCATCTCCCGCGTGTCGTAGCCGGGGCCGCAGCCGACGTCCAGCACCAGGCCATTCCGCGCCCAGCGCGAGGGGCGGGCGCTGCCGTTCGCCGCCCGCCAGAGGTCGCGCAGCGCGCGGGGCCAGCGGGCGCCGCCGCGGCCGGGGGCGGGCGAGGGCGCCTCGCCGTCCTGCCAGTAGGCGCGCTCGTACCAGGCGTTCAGGTCGAACTCGAGTGCCAGGGCGGTCCAGGCGAACCCGCATCGCTCGCAGGCGACCACGGGAAAGCTCCCGCCCAGGCCGAAGCGCTCCTCGGAGCCGGCGAAGAGCAGCCGGGCGCGCGAGCCCGCGCAGACGAGGCAGCGTCGCTGCTCCTCTGGCGCGGAGGCCGGCGTCGTCGAGCGCGCCGGGGCGCCGGTCACGCGCTCGGACAGGCCGCTGGTCACGCGGCGCGCCTCCACTCGAAGAGGTAGTTCCAGGGCTTGAACCCCGCGGGCTGCCGCCAAACGTAGCCGACGGCGGCGAGCCAGCGAGCGACCGCCTCGAGCTGACTCGTCTCCGCCGCCTCCACCAGAAGGGTGGGCCGGCACGCGCGCAGCAGTTGCTCGCTGCCCTTGAGCACCGCCAGCTCGGCGCCTTCCACATCGATCTTCAGCGCGGAGACGTCGGGGGCGCCGGCCTCTCGCCAGCGCCGGTCGAGCGTGGTCACCGGCACCAGCAGCGCCTCCCCCGTTGCGCGGCGCTGGAAGACCGCGACGGTCGAGTGGAGGGCCGGGTCGTCGGCGAGGCGGAGGGCGATCGTGCCGTCCTGCTCGCCCAGCGCGAGCTCGCCTACCTCAACGTTGCGGAGGCCGTTCAGCGCGACGTTCTCGCGCAGGCGCTCCGCGTTGGCCGGCAGCGGCTCGAAAGCGAGCACCCGCCCGCGCGGGCCCACGGCTTTCGCCAGCGGCACCGTGAGGGAGCCGATGTTGGCGCCGGCATCGACCACGGTGGAGCCGGCGCGCGCGAACGCGCAAATCGCGCGGGTCTCGGCCACCTCGAAGCCCCGTTCGAGGAGCGTGGCATAGCCGATCAGCTCGCGGTGCTGCACCCGAAGCCTACCGCCGCCTGGCAGCGTCGCGACGAAGGTGTGCGGCGGAGGCGGGAGCAGCGGCAGCAGACCGTTTCGTATCAGAAACCCCTTCCCGATCGGCAGGGGCGAATGTCGGAGATACTGGCGCAGCGGCCACGCGAGCGGCCAGAGCAGCCGGTAGCGCAGCGGCGGCCGAGCGCTGCGGCTGCCCGCCGTGCCGCCCGCAGCGCGACGCGACGCGGCTCGCACGGCGGCCAAGCGCGGTGTCACCGCCGCCCTCCCGGTAGCTCCGGCGGCAGCGCAGGCGAGCGCGAGAGCCCGATCGGCCAGCGCACCTGCGGTACAGCGAACGCGGGCGTCAGGCCGAAGCGGCGCGCGAGGCCGATCGAGAGGAGCACCGCGACGGGGTCGCGGCACAGCGTCGCGATGGCAGCGCCCGTGGCGCCCCAGCGCAACGCGAAGAGCGGCAGCAGGAGCAGCGCGGTGGCGAAGGCGGCGCCGTAGACGATGGTGGTCGCGGGCGCGTGGTCCCTCGCGAACAGCCCGGTCAGGAAGGGCGCAGCGAGCACCATGAAGACGAGCGAGACCGCGAGGATGCGCATCGGCGTTGCGGCCGCCGGATAGGCGCCGGCACTAAAGACCATCGCTACGATCTGGGGCGCGGTCAGTTGCACCAGCACCAGCGCCGGCAGCGCTACCACCAGCCCCAGCACGAGCGCCTCGCCCAGGCACTCGCGCACGAATCGCGGCCCCGCCCCGGTCGCGGAGATGATGGGCAGGAGAGCGGTGGAGATCGCGTGCGGGATAACGGCGAGGGCGTCTTGCATGCGCGACGCGATCGCGTAGAAACCGAGCTGGATCGGCGAGAGGAACACGGCCGCGATCACCACGTCGAGCCGGTTGTACGCGAGGATGAGGAAGCTGTTAACGGCAAGAGGCGCGGCCGCTCGCAGCGTGATGGTCGCGTCGCGGCCAGCTTCTTCCGCCGGCCCGCCGGCGTCCCAATGCGGCCGCAGCCAGGCCGCGGCGAGCAGCAGCGTCGTCACCTCTCCGCAAAAATACCCCAGCGCCAGAAACGGCAGCGAATCATCGGCGGCCGTGAAGGCGACGACGGCGACGCAGAAGGAGACGGCCCGGCCGCCCGCCAGCGCGGCGGCGGCCGGGCCGAACTCCAGCTTCGCCCGGAGGCCCGCCAGCAGGAGGAGGTGGAAGCCGATCACCAGAGACGTGGCAAGGACGGCAAGACTGAAGAACCCCGAGAGGAGGCCGGTCGCCGCGCAGGCAAGCGCCGTCGCCAGCAGCCAGAGCCAGGCCGTCTTCAGCCGCAGCGCCAGCGCCCGCCTCAGCGCCGCCACCAGCCCCACCCGCCCGCTGGCGATCTCCCGCGTCACGAGCGGCGAGAGGCCCAGATCCCAGAGCCCGGCCACGCTCACCGCGGCCGCCCAGATCACCACGTATCGACCGAACTCCTCGGGCGCCAGCATTCGCCCCGCGACGATCACGGTCGCGAAGAGCAGCAGCCGGCCGACGAGGTCCCCGCTGCCGGTGACGGAGAACGCGCCGGCCAGGCGAGCGCGCCGGATCGAGATCATCGGTGGAAAGCCGCAAGGGGTGCCCGGAAGAGGAGCCACCACCACCCCGTGAGCGCAGGGTACCGTGCTGCTTTCACGCGCCTCCTCCCTGAGCGGCCTGGCGAGCGGTCGATCGCCGCGCCGGTCCTTCGCCCTGCGGACGGCCTCCCCTCAGTATCCCTGCTGACGGTGTGGCCGAACCATTGGCGCTTCCCCCGATATCGCCAACGGCCCGTTCACTTCACCGGATGCTCGCGGCGGGCGGGCTAAGGTAGCTCCAGCGCCATCGCCCCGGGTTTGCGGGTATCTGACATTGGGAGGCGTACCCTTTAGAGAAGAGCAGACGATACGAGAGGAGTTCGGCTCCGATGGCCAAGCCGGCCTTGACGCTCCGCGAGGCGATGGGGCGCTGCCGAAACGGCTTTCGCTCACACGGTCGTCGTAGCCAAGTCTAACGAACAGCCCGTGGGGCGACCTCGCTCGTACACCGCTTAGCGATGGGCGGCTCGCGTACGAGACGGGTGAGAAGGCTGTCGACGGGCTGCGCGGTCCCCGCGGAGCACGCCGTAGGTGAAACTGCCGTCACAGCGGCTGAATCTAGTGGAGCGGGAGAACCAACCGTCGACCCTCCGCTTGAACGCTGGTTCCACCCGTAGCTGTGCCGGCTCACCAACGTGGGAACTGCGGTGAACCTGCGGTGGCTCGGGAGCGACCTAAGCGTAGTCGCCTGGTTCGCGCACCCGGACCCAGGTGCCCGAGTACGGTCCTGAGCGCGGCCGGCGTGCGCAGAACATCGTGCGTGAAGTGGAAGAGCGCCGCGTCAGCTTTGCCGGGGATCTTGACGTCCTCGATGGCAGCT
>Ga0247727_10018057_pt1 | contig 11152 bp, 7 predicted proteins | sample WisWelCaveWW1625_FD_202498 | JGI IMG/M metagenome (GOLD analysis project Ga0247727, IMG submission 202498) | Biofilm microbial communities from Wishing Well Cave, Virginia, United States - WW16-25 | ecosystem: Environmental > Aquatic > Deep subsurface > Groundwater > Cave microbial mat | place...
CAAAACCCTACAAGGGCTTCAGCCCTTTCCAATGGCGAAGCCATCCCTTCATCTATAGACGGTCAGCTATAAGAAAACGGCTTGTCCCTTCGGGACAGGCAGATTACAGATCATAGATTCTTTAGGATTCCCTCCATGCATACACTCAGCGTTCGTCTCCTAACGATTGCCGTCATGGTGCCGTGCGTACACCCATGGGTCTTCAGCCAAGTGCAACAGGATACGACTGAAGCAGTTCAAGACACCGCTGTGATCTCCGAGGAGGAGCTACCGGATTTTGTTCCTCTCAAGGACCGATGGCGGGAGATCACACCGCAGCCGTTTGAACTGAATGTTGAGGGGGACTGGTATGATCCATACAACCAAAATGTTCTCAAAGGTGATTATCCAATCATCGGTCAGGATATTTTTCTCGTGCTCACCCTCACGGCCGACAATTTTTTGCTGGGGGCACGTGTTCCCACGCCAAGCGGCGTCAGCACGCTGAACGCAGTGAGCCCCAGCTTCTTTGGAAGTGGAGAACGGCTCTTTGTGAACGAAAACCTCAAGGTGAGCGTGGAGATCTACGAGGGTCAGACTGCCTTTCGTCCGCGTGGCTGGGAGCTGAAGGTTACCGCTGTTGGAAACCTGAATTATGCAAACCTGCGTGAGAACAACAACGTCAATATCAATGTCCGAAAGGGCGACGATCGGACTGATAACGCATTTGCATTTCAAGAGCTTTCATTGGAAAAGCATCTGTTCGATATCTCCGACCGGTATGATTTCATTTCTGTGAAAGCCGGCATCCAGCCCTTTGGAAGTGATTTCCGGCGTTTCGTCTTTGACGACTTCAATCTGGGGGCGCGACTGTTTGGCAACGCAGCGTCAAACCGGATTCAATACAACGTGATCTTCCTGCCGGTGCTCGAAAAAGAGACGAACAGTGAGTTGAACACCATCTTCGATGATCGAGAACAGGATGTGCTTATTGCGAATGTGTATATTCAAGATTTCATCGCTCTCGGTTACACAACCCAACTCAGTTTTCACTACAATCACGACAAGCCGACCACGCGTTTTGATAACAATGGTGTTCCTGTGAGGCCTCCGCTGGTGGGGAACACGCAGACGCACGACATCAAAGCATATTACGTGGGATGGGCCGGCGACGGGCATCTCGGCTGGCTCAATGTTTCTCATGCATTCTATTATGTGTTTGGCAAGGATAGCTTTAACCCACTCGCCGGACAACCGATTGACCTGAGCGCGCAGATGGCAGCGCTGGAACTTTCATTCGATCAGGATTGGATGCGCTTCAAAGTCTCGGGCTTTTACGCTTCGGGTGACGATAGTCCCACGGACAACAAAGGAAAAGGCTTTGACGCCATTGTCGATCACCCTTTTTTTGCAGGAGGGCCGTTCAGCTACTGGAACTCTCAAGGAATACGGCTGCTCGGAGTGAACCTGAAGAACAGACTTAGCCTCTTGCCGAATCTGCGTCCCAGCAAGTTTGAGGCGCAAGCAAACTTTGTGAATCCGGGAGTGTACCTCGCCAATGTTGGCTTTGATGCTGAGTTGACGCCCAAGATCAAGGCAATTCTGAACGTCAATTACCTGCGCTTTGTAAACACGAGCTCCCTGCAGCTTTTCCTAAATCAGAATGCGATTCGCAGCGATATCGGCGTTGACTACAGTCTTGGCATCATTTATCGTCCGTTTCTTAACAATAACATCATTTGGGCGTTCGGTTTCGCAGGGTTGACACCGCTCAGCGGGTTTAGAGATATCTTTGACACCTCGCAGACCCAGTTCTCGTTTTTTACTTCACTGATTCTCACCTATTGATAATGAGAGGTGACCGCATGGTTCGAAACGAGCCTCACTTTTCCTCATTCATGCAAGAATTACGCTCTCCCCTGAAGGCCGTGTCCATCCTCTTGCTTGGCCTCAGCTCTCCTGCGCCCTCCTTCGCGCAGGATCAAGAGCTGATACGACAGAGCCAGGAAGAGGCGGACAGAAAAAGCCAGGGATGTGTGACCTGTCATGGCGGAATCGAAAGCATGCATGTCTCGCAGGCGGTGAAATTAGGCTGCATTGATTGTCATCTCGGGAACGCAGATGCGACGACAATTGAAGAGGCGCATGTGCGGGCCCGATTCCCCGAATCCTGGAAAACCTCCGCGAATCCCGTACGTTCGTATACACTGTTGAATATCGAAGACCCGGCGTTCATTCGGTTCGTCAACCCCGGCGATTTGCGTGTCGCTGATGAGGCGTGCGGCCTTTGTCATAACCAGGAGGTTCTCAACGTCAAGAAAAGCCTCATGACCACATCAACATTGATGTGGGGCGGCGCCGCATACAATAATGGAATTGTCTCTAACAAGACGTACATGTTTGGAGAGAGTTACTCTAATGAGGGTGCTGGGCAACGAGTCAATACTGTTCCCGCACCGACGAAAGAAGAATTGAAAAAAGGGGTCCTGCCGTTTATCGTTCCGCTCCCGAGATGGGAAATCGCTCAGGTCACGGATAACTTCAGGACGTTTGAACGCGGAGGAAAGGTATCGCGAATCAACCCGTCCGAAATTGCTATCCCGAATCCATTTGAAGAGCCTGGGAGACCGGACATGAAGTTGGGTGCGCGCGGCGTGGGAACTGAGCTCAGGGTGAGTTCGCCATTATTAAACCTACAGAAGACCCGCCTTAATGATCCGCATTTGTCGTTCCTGGGCACCAATGATCATCCAGGTGATTACCGCTCGAGCGGATGCACGGCGTGCCATGTGGTGTATGCGAATGATCGCTCCATCATTCATTCCGGTCCCTATGCGAAGTATGGAAACCGCGGTCTCACACAAACGGCAGATACCACAATATCGAGGAAACAACCCGGGCATCCCATCAAGCATCAGTTTACGCGGTCAATCCCTTCCAGCCAATGCATGGTCTGTCACATGCACCAACCAAATGCGTTTGTGAATACTTTTTTTGGCTATCAAATGTGGGATTATGAAACCGATGGAGAGTTGCTGTATCCGAAGCAGCAAGAATATCCGTCGGCGACCGAAGCGTTCCAGATTCTTAGTGCAAATCCGGAAGAAGCTGCACTTCGCGGGAAGTGGCATGACGAGAAGTTCCTTGCAAATGTTGTTGATCTTAATCCTCAACTGCAACACACCCAGTTCGCTGACTACCATGGACACGGGTGGGTTTTCCGGGGGGTGTTTAAGAAGGATCGGAAAGGAAACTTGCTTGATAAAGACGGAAAGATTATTCCGTGGGACTCTCCCCATAAATTCGAAGGTGTGACACCGTTGGCATCATCAACTTCATCAGGCGGGACTAAGATCGCACTTCGGGATGCGCAAAAGGCAGTGCATCTGAAGGATATTCATGCAGAAAAGGGAATGCACTGCGTTGATTGCCACTTCAAACAAGATGTCCATGGGAATGGAAAACTCTACGGTGAATTCCACAATGCAATTGAGATTCAATGCATCGACTGTCATGGCACAGTGACGCAGAGGGCAACGTTGAGAACATCAGGCCTCGCTGCTCAAGAAAAGGGAACCGCGATGGATGATCTGTACACGCCCTTTGGTGAAAGACGGTTCCGAAAACGAGCCGACAGGATATTCCAGCGTTCCATGGTTGTTGATACACTGGAATGGGAGATTTCCCAAGTTGTCGAAACCATCAATCCTAATTCGAAGCAGTTCAATCCTCGGTCACGAGCTGCGAAACTGGTCGCGAGGGGCGGGAAACAATGGTCACAGGGAATGGATCCTTCGCTGCTCGCTCACTCGAATGACAAAATGGAATGCTATAGCTGCCATACATCGTGGGTGACCAACTGCTTTGGTTGTCACCTCCCCCAGCAGGCAAACTGGAAGAAAACGATGAACCATTTCGAAGGCGAGGCGCCAAAGAGGGCAAAGTCGGCAATGGGTGGCTATGAAGTTGAGCCGTCGCGCAACTGGACAAGCTACAACCCACAAGTCATTCGTGAAGATGGATACATGTTGTGTATTAACGGGACGACTAAAGGGAATAAGGTTGCCCCCGCTCGCTCTTCGAGTGCGCTCGTCCTGAGTTCGGTAAATGCGAACCGTGAACAAGTGTATTTGCAGCAACCACCGATCTCGGCGCCCGGCTACAGCAGCCAGGCATTTAATCCTCATTTCGCACACACCGTACGGAAGACAGAAACGAAAACCTGCACGGATTGTCATCTGTCCACCGCGAACGATAATAATGCCTGGATGGCGCAACTCCTCCTCCACGGGACGAACATGGTGAATTTCATGGGGAAGTATGTATACGTCGCTACAGGAGAAGATGGCTTTGAGGCCGTGGCAGTGACGGAGACCGAGGAGCCTCAGGCTGTGATCGGAAGTTATTTGCACAAGCTCGCGTATCCCGACTATTATAACGCACATCTCGCGAATACCAAAGAGCTGAAAGTGTCGCATCACCACGGGGGCTCGGATGTCAGGAGCGTGCAATTGCGCGGCGAATATCTCTACACGGCTAACGGGCCCGACGGATTCAGAGTGTTCGATGTAGCGAATGTTGACAACAAAGGTTTCTCCGAACGGATTGTCACTGCACCAGTGTCTCAACTTGGACAAGATACGCATGTCGATACTCGCTATGCGACAGCAGTGGCGTTGCCAACCAACATGCCGATTGATACACGGCGTGTTCACCGTCCCGAGAATCAGGAACAGTGGCCAATCCACCCATCGTACAGTTATGCCTATATCACCGACAAATACGAGGGTCTCATTCTTGTCGACGTGATGCCGTTGGTTGACGGTGATCCGGGGAACAATTTTCTGGATCGCGCACTGACGTACAATCCGGAAGGGAAATTGAACGGGGCCGTCAACCTCGCAGTTGCTGGGAATTACGTCTATGTGTGTTGTGATGCGGGTCTTCTTGTGGTCAATGTTCAAAACCCCCTGAAGCCGCGGATCGCCGCCGAAATCAGAAGGCCCGCGATCTCGAAGGCAAAAGCGGTCGCCATTCAATTCCGGTATGCGTTTGTCGTTGACGAGGAGGGCGTCAAGGTGATTGACATCACCCACAAAGAAAATCCAAAACTCGTGGAAAAGAGTATTCGGCTTCAAGGTGCGAACGATATCTATGTTACAAGAACTTTCGCGTATGTGGCAGCCGGCTCACAGGGCTTAGCCATCATCGATATCGAAAATCCGGAGAATATAGTCTTAGAGAAACTCTTCTCTGCGGCCGGTGTCATCAATGATGCGCAGAGTGTCAAGGTCGCCTCGACGAACGCCAGCGTGTTTGCCTATGTTGCTGACGGGAAGAATGGATTGAGAGTCATTCAACTGACATCGCCTGAGGATACGCCGGGATATCAGGGATTCAGTCCGAAACCCAATCCCAAACTCATCGCGACTCGTGTCACTGGCGGTCGGGCAGTCGCCGTTTCGAAGGGTCTTGATCGTGACCGTGCGGTGGATGAGAGCGGCAATCAGGTGAGTGTGTTCGGAAGGATGGGTTCCCGTCCCTTCACATTGGAAGAGCAGCAACGATTGTACATGAGAGAGGGAAAAATATGGACGGTGACAGACGAGGGAGTAATAAAATGAGAAATGAGAAATGAAAAATGAAAAAGGGGAAATGGCAAGGGCCTACCTGATGCGAAATATAATAAGGCCGATTCCTCCATCAAGCACCAACGCACCAATAATGCGCATTCCTCCCCTCACATTGTTTCTTCCGCGCCAAGGCCCCGCTCTCGCCCGAGCGGAGCGAGGGTGGAGGGAGGGCGGGCCTGCCCGCCTCATTGGGCTAATAGGGCCAGGCGGGGAGGGGTCGGATATGAATGATGAAATCTCCTTTGCGTCGTAGAATCTCAGTGCCTACGGTCATGCTGTTGGTTGTTACGACCGCTGGCGCTCAACATAAAACGCTCGGTCCGGGGAGTTGTGGGCTTGGTCAGAACAATTGCCACGCAACCCAAAACAACACTTGGTACAGGACGGATGCCCACAAGGGGTCACTTGACAAGCTTGGCGATGATCTCGAAAAAGCCGAGAAGTATGCCGAGCTTTCAGGAGTTGGGAAAACCAATATGTTCAAGGGAAGCTCGAACTGCATGAAATGTCATGCAACAGTAGTGTCTGGAAAGGAAACTGCCGAAGCGGAGGAGGGGGCGAGCTGCGAAAGTTGCCATGGTCCGGGCAGCGGATACAAGGATCCCCATCAGGAGGGTGACCGGGACCTGGGTGTCGAACGACCCGGATACGTGAAAGCGCTGCAGTTAGGTATGGTGGAGTTGAAAAACCTCGATAAGCGCGCTGCAACTTGTGTGCGGTGCCACTATATTACGGAGCAGAAATTAATTGCTGCCGGACACAGTACGGGAAAGGATTTTAATTATGTGAACGGCATACGAAAGGTCGCCGGGCATTGGAGGCGTCCCGTGGGAGATGATGACAGGAAAAAGGATCCTTTCGAAAAAGCGAAGAAAGCACGGGGGCCTGTCACAGAACTTGCAGTTGCCAAACCTCCAAGGCAACCAGAGCCCGACATGAACGGCGGACAAGTGCCATCCGTTCAAACCATCCCAGAGCCAGTTGCTACACCAAAGCCGCTCGTTCCGCCAACACCACCACCAGCAGATCTGCTAGCGCCTCCGGTTTCAAAAGGCCCTATCGAGCTCCCTCCATTTCCGGCCTTGAGTGATACCACATCGATCGAAGAAGTGCTCCTCCTACTCAAGATACGCTTGGAGTTATTGTATCAGAAGACACGGTGACGAAGAGGTTCCTCCATGGCTGAGCAGAGAAACATCGGTTTGACAGAGATCAAAAGGGTCGAGCAATACAAAGACCGCTGGACTTCCTTTGGGGCGAACACGGGAATTATAGAGATTTCTGAAAAGTTGACCCCCGCGCAACTGAGAAAGTTCGAAATCTTCCAGGAATACGACGACCAGTTTCTTGAAAGAATTAGTCCTGATATCTCCATTGCGCGATGGAAGAAAACCACAATGCTCTTTGAAGAGGGGAGCTACATCGATATCGCCTTCTTTCTTGTCAATGGAAGTGTCGATGTCTACCTCGAAAAGCAGCGAGCTCATTCCAGTGGTCCAATTTTCGACAGCTCCCGGACAGTGCTATCGTTGGGCACTGAACCACTGCAGAAAGGTCAGGCGCGAGGTGCCGACCGAACTGTCTTTCAGATGAAGTCTGAGCAGGAAGAACGACGGGGCCGGGAAAAAGGATCCAAAGAGATCACGTTTTTGTCGGTCATGGATTTCGATATCCCGAGTGGAGGCGTTATCAGACTGGGCCCGGGCGAGATTTTTGGCGAGATTGGCGCGCTGAGCGGATGGCCGCAATCTGTAACAGCGAAAACAGTATCCCAATGCGACCTTGTCCAAATACGGGTGCCTGCTCTTCGTCTCATGCGCCGCAAATCGAACGCCCTAAAATCGCGTATCGACAAGGTCTATAAAGAACGCTCTCTCCTCGCACAACTCAAGGCGACACCGTTGTTCCGGGGAGTGTCTGAGGAGTTTGTCAAAGCTCTTTGCCAAAAGGTTGAGTTGGTTTCCTGCGACCCGGATGAGGTCATTACCAAAGAAGGAGAATATCCGGACGCCTTCTATATTGTCCGCTCCGGATTTGTGAAGCTCTCTCAGCGATTGGGAGAAGGACAAGTTGTTGTTTCCTATTTATCCAAAGGGAGCACGTTGGGAGAGACTGAACTCCTGATCGATGGGACGAAAGGATGGCTGTACACAGCATCCTCGAAAGAGTACACCGAGCTCGTGAAGATATCACGGGAGGATTACCAACAGATTGTTGCCTCGTATCCGATGATCGAAAAATCACTGTGGTCTTCAGTCGTTGCGCGACTCAAGGAAGCGGGATATAACAAACGGAACATCGGTCAGTCCGAGTTTATCGATACGGCACTCAACGCGGGTCTCGTCGAAGGAAACAGTATCCTCGTGATTGACCTCAATGTCTGTACCCGCTGCGATGATTGTGTGCGCGGCTGTGCTGATACCCACGGAGGAATCCCTCGATTCGTTCGTGAAGGTGATAAATACGAGAATTTCATCATTACCAGGGCCTGCATCCATTGTCAGGATCCTGTGTGTCTGGTCGGTTGCCCAACCGGGGCAATTCGCCGCGCTGCGGTTGGCGATGTGGTGGAAATTGTGGATAGCCTGTGTATCGGGTGCCAGACCTGCGCAAAAAATTGTCCGTACGATGCTATTGTTATGCATCCAACCAAGGAGCTGTGGCCCGACAATATGATACCCGAAGGGCTTCGTGGTAAAGAGCGCATGCTTGCGACAAAGTGCGATCTCTGCTACTCATCAACGGCCGGTCCCGCCTGTGTGAGCAGCTGTCCACACCACTGCGCCTTCCGTGTAAGCAACATTGGGGAGTTTCAGCAACTGCTGGCCAAGGGGTAGGTTTCACCATGATGACGAAGGTAATAAGAAAAGTCGCAGGATCACGTTGGGTACAATCTCCGAATTGGTTCTGGTCATTTGTGCTTGCAACATTGGTGTCTGTGGTTGCCTACGTCTTCAATCTTGCACTTTCTGAGGTGGATCCAGGAAACATCTGGGGCATCAGCTATGGGACCGCAGCGAGTATTCTCATGGCTGGAGCCGGGCTCTACGCGGCTCGACGGAGAACACTGAAGTTCCGGGGACTTGGAAAATCCTTCTCGTGGGTGCAGTTTCACGTCTATGGGGGAGCGCTAGCGTTCATTCTCGTCTTGATGCACACCGGATTCCGTCTGCCGGCAGGGCCGATGAATTGGCTGCTTTGGATCCTTTCAGTTTGGGTTACGCTTACCGGGCTCGTCGGCATTGGTCTTCAGAAATGGATCCCCAGAATCCTTGCGTCGGGACTCGCCGTCGAGGTGGTCTATGAACGCATCCCTGAACTCGTTCAGCAGATAAAATCACAAACAGAGGAGCTCATTGAGACGTGCAGTGAACCGGTTCGGGACTTCTACAGAAAGAATCTCGCTCCGGCGCTGGTGAATCCGCAGTCGCGATTCATCTATTATATAGACATTACTGGCGGGATACAGTCACGCATGGTAGAGTTTAATTATTTGCGACGCTTTCTTTCCTCAAGCGAAAAAGACGCCCTAGAGCGATTGGAGGCGGCGTACAAGACAAAGCTCGAGCTTGATGCACATTACACCCTGCAGAAAGCGCTTCGATGGTGGCTCTATACGCATGTGCCGCCGTCGCTGGTGTTGCTTTTGCTGATCATCTTTCATCTTTACGCTGTGCTGTACTACTAGAAATCGCCGAGGACGCTGAGAGATTTCCTCTAAAAAAAAGATCTCTTATGTATTGTTTTTTCCCTTTGCGTTCTCTGCGGTTATATTTTAGACAGGGTTTTCGACCGGACTTCACGGGATGAGAAAAAAAGGAACATTCACCAGCATCAGACTTGCAGTAGCAAAGTTCTACGTGTACCCTGGCTCGCGAAAAAAGATGATGCTGATAGGGGGCATGGCTTGCCTCATTCTCGTGGCGTATTTCTTGGCTGATTCCCTGGTCTTCAGCAAGAGCTTTGTCGTTCGCGGAGACCTCTCGTCCAACCATGCGAATTTTGAAGCGGACTGCGCGAAATGCCATCAATCATTCCGGGCCGTGTCAGATGCATTGTGTTCAACCTGCCACGAGAAAACGAATGACGAATTGGGAGTGTATACCTTCGCCGCCCATTATGTGTATCGATCCGGTGAGAGAGGTCGAGCGGCGAGTTCTCCCGGAAAACAGCCCGGCAAAGAGTTGCCCTGCTCTTCTTGCCACACCGAGCATCTCGGGCGGGAGGCAGCAATCACCAATGTTCCCGACGCAAAGTGCGTGGGATGCCATGAGTACGGATCCTTCACGCAAGACCATCCTCAATTTGAATTTGCACGAACAAAGACTCCGGATGACTCGACACTGATCTTCACACACGTCAGACATACGAAGTTCATTCTGGAGAAACTTCAAAAGGAAACGGGAAATGTGTACCTTGAGAAGGCCTGCCTCTATTGTCACGTTCCAAAGTCCGATGGAAAGACGTTCAAGCCAATTGAGTATGATGCGCACTGCGGAGATTGCCATCTGACGACGGCGGTGGAAACTCCCTCACTCGCTATCAAAGACATGAACGACCCGCTCAAGCCGGGTGTCGAAACGTTGGAGATGATTCAGCGGCGCCGGGGACCGGGAACTCAATGGGCCTTTTACACGAATCCAAATGATTTCAAGACTAAGCCGGGTGGCAAAGTTGTGAAATCTCCAGTGTATCATGAGGATCCATGGATACTTGAAAACTTGAGACAGCTTCGGCAGGCGCTCTATTCTGATGTCGGGTTGTCTGACCTCTTGAAGACCTCTGGTGATGTACCGGGCAATAGGAGGGCAATGTTGTACGATGAGGCGCTGCAAGCGCTTCGGGGCTACCTGGTGGGGTTGCGCTCGCGGCCTGAGCCGGAGATACAAGCAGACCTGGCCAGAATTGATTCGGTGCTGAAAAGCACGGAGAAGAAATTAAGGCGATTGCCTCCCACCGAAGCATCTGCTTTCCTTCTTCCCCCTGACAAGGCAAACCCTGAACTCAGCCCAGCCCAACGAAATGAATTTCAAGATTTCGCGCTAAAGCTAACGAGGCCGTGTCAGGAGTGCCATTTTGTGGCGAATGCATCGATCATGCGAGTTCAGAGCGACCAGCGCGTTCTCAGAAGGGCAGAATTTGACCACCGTGCCCACATTCTGGAACGTCGATGCCTTCAATGTCATGTGGACATCCCGGTGACGCAGGCGATGAGCGGAGGGGCGCCCGTTGATAACGCGAGGGACAGGTCTGCAATTCAAAACATTCCCCAAAAGCAAAACTGCGACGAGTGCCACAATGATCGGGCGGCATCGATCCGCTGCGTAACGTGTCACTTCATGCATCCCAACAAGGAGAACAGAGCGAGCCTACAGTTGTTTGTAGAGAAAGACTAGAAAATTCGCTTGAGTCGTGAGGTTTTATGCACGCAAAGCTTTTTTGTCGAACCGGCCAGCTTGCAGGGGCTGAGTACATGATCCGCGATGAGGCCACGATTGGGAAGAACCCAACAAACTCAATCGTTCTGTACCCTGGAGTGA
>Ga0247727_10018058_pt1 | contig 11151 bp, 6 predicted proteins | sample WisWelCaveWW1625_FD_202498 | JGI IMG/M metagenome (GOLD analysis project Ga0247727, IMG submission 202498) | Biofilm microbial communities from Wishing Well Cave, Virginia, United States - WW16-25 | ecosystem: Environmental > Aquatic > Deep subsurface > Groundwater > Cave microbial mat | place...
AATCGCATTTATGTTTTCAGCAATCAAACGCAACAAACCGTGGGCACGCAAACGTTTGCGGATATCATCACCGTGGTGCCTAAGGATAGCAGCTACAACGTGACTTTCACAGCCGACATGCGCTGCGCTTTGCGCACGCCCGGCTTTGGTAACGTCGCGACGGATACGCTGTTCTTTGATGTGTTCGATTCCTTCTGGCATTTCTTCCGCGGCACGCTGGATCAAAGCGATGGTGAGAGCGGCCCGTTGATTCCGTTCACCGATGCGAACAACGACAGCATCTACAATCTCACGCTGAACCTCAAAGGCCCAGTGTACAACTGGATCCAGTATCGATTGAATTGGAATCACTCGCAAGAAGCCGGGCCCGGCTTTGATTTGGGCCGCAACCGCGTGCGTTATGCGCGCGCCATCGGCACGGACACGCTTGCGAACGGCGAGATCATTCCGGTGTTCGCGAAGAATTATGCCTTCGGCCGTGACGTGTGGAATTTCGACCAGGCCCAGCCGTTGACCGTGGAAACGGAAGCCGGCGGGTCGATCAACGATCCGATTCCGTGTACCGTAACCGCGGTTGAAGTCACGGATTCCGAACTTCCGGACGCGTTCTCGTTGAGCCAAAACTATCCGAACCCGTTCAACCCGAGCACGACCATCGAGTATCGTTTGGCCAAACCCGGCCATGTCAAGCTCGTGCTCATGAACATGCTCGGCCAGCGCGTGGCCACGCTGGTGGATGCGCAACAAGTCGCGGGCACGCATCGCATCACGGTCGACTTCACGCAAGTTGACACGCGCAAGCTCGCCAGCGGCATTTATCTCTATCGCTTGGAAGCCGGCGATTTTGTTGATGTGAAGAAGCTCATGTTGGCGAAGTAATGCGTTCGTAGTAGCGCCTTCAGGCGCTCACTGTTAGGAATAGAATCACAGCGCCACTCGTTTTGATCTTTGAGCGAGTGGCGTTTTAATTTTTACCAATTGCTTCTGAAGCAAGCGGGCTTATATTATTTGAGCGTGTTGCATTTCACAGGAGCACCCTCCCCCCTGTCGTTCAGGAGAAATATTTTTAAGTCAACCCACAGTGCTCATGCTGAAAAAGATTCCTCCTGAAGCAGGAGTTTGATTTAGCGTATTTGAGCGCTGTCTTCATCTGCGTACGCAGTTCTGCTCACAGCCAAAGAAACCGCGCGGCCGTTCCCGCGTCTCCGGCAGGCGTGTGGGTATCGCGCGAAAAGCGAAGTATTGGCGCTTTCGCGCAATTAGAATCACCCCCGCCCTTTTAAATCACCCACGAAGCAAGAAAGAACAATATGAATCACAAGCCGCATTCTCACGCTGCATTCACCTCTGCTGCTTGCTATCTTTTCCTCTCATTACTCGCTTGCCAAGCTTCCCGCCCTCCGCTTTCCTCCGTGCCCGATTGGGCCAAAGACGCGGTGTGGTATCAAATCTTTCCCGAGCGCTTTCGCAACGGCGATCCGAATAACGATCCGCAATTTCGCGACACGTTTGGCTCGTGGCCGCACGATACCGTTTCCGCGTGGGAAAAAAGTCCATGGACCGCGGATTGGTATCGCCTGCAATCGTGGGAAGCTGCGAACGGAAAGAGCTTCAACTCTAACGCAGGCCGCCGGCGCTTTGGCGGCGATGTGCAGGGCATCATCGACCAGCTCGATTACTTGCAGCAACTCGGCGTGAATGCGCTTTATCTCAACCCCATGTTCGAAGCGCCCACGCTGCACAAATATGATACGGAGCTTTATCATCACATCGACAACAACTTCGGCCCGAATCCCGCGCGCGACCGTGAAATTTGGGCCACGGAAAATTTCAGCAATCCGAGCACGTGGAAATGGACCACGGCAGACAGTTTGTTCTTAAAGTTGATTCGCGAAGCACGCGGCCGCAAGATGCACATCATCATCGACGGCGTGTTCAATCATGTGGGCGTCACCAATCCGCTGTTTCAACATGTGCGCAAGCATGGCAAGGCCTCGCCTTATGCTGATTGGTTTTTCATCACGAGTTGGGATGATCCCACCACCCCGCAAAATGAATTTGATTATCGCGCGTGGGACGGCGGCAAAACTCTGCCCGAGATAAAAGAAGAAGGTGATGATCTCGCGCCCGGCCCCAAACAATTCATTCATGCCGTGGTGAAACGCTGGATGGATCCGAATGGCGATGGCGACCCTTCAGACGGCATCGATGGCTGGCGTTTGGATACGGCGGAGCTCTTGCCGAAAGGCTTTTGGCGGCAGTTTCGGCAATGGGTGCGCGAGATCAACCCGCACGCGTATATCACCGGCGAATATTGGTGGGAAGATTTTCGCAACAATAAATTCTTCAACGCCGCGCCGGTGCTGCAAGGCGATATGTTTGATGCGGTGATGAACTATCGCTTCGCCGACGGCGTGCTCAAGTTTTTTGTGGATACACAAAACGCTTACACGCCGGAACAGTTCGCGGCGCACATGCAGCAGATTCATGATGACTATCCGCGCGATAATAATTTCGTGCTCATGAATTTGATGGACAGCCACGACACCGAGCGTCTCGCTTCGATGGTGGTGAACCCCAATCGTATGATCGATCACGCCAGCTCTGCGGATCGCGACACGAGCTTCGAGGTGCGCAAGCCGAACGCGGAGGAGATGAACACCGCGCGACTCATTGCCGCGTTTCAAGCGTGCTATCTCGGCGCGCCCATGATTTACTACGGCGCGGAGGCCGGCATGTGGGGCGCGGATGATCCCGACGAGCGCAAGCCCATGGTGTGGCCCGACATGATGTATGAAACCGAGCGCTCGCATCCCATCGGTCGTCCGCGTTCGGAGGATTCGGTTTACTTCGACCAAGAGCTTTATCAACATTATCAAAAGCTGCTCGTGCTGCGCCGGCAATATCGCGCGCTCCGTCGCGGCGAATGCCGTTTTGTGGAATTAAACAATGCGCCCAATGTGATTGCCTTCGAGCGCAGCGCAGGTGCGGAGCGGCTCTTATGCCTCTTCAATCGTTCCGCGCAAGCGGAGCATATTATTTTGCCGGGAGATTATTCCAACCTTGAACCGCTTTATGGCGAAGCCACGAGCAGCGCGCCGCATAGCTATGAATTGCGCGGCAAAGCCGCGGTCGTGTTGCGCGTTTCACATTAAGCATGTTCCAGTTAAGAATGTTCCTGCAACGGCTTGGCCGTTGCATTCACGTGTTCGAGAGCCATGAGAGGCTGATCAAAAAACCTCAGCCCAGCCGAGGTTGGAGCGGCATTAAAAAAGTTCCTGCAACGGCTTGGCCGTTGCATCCAAAATGCTCGTATCCTGGGAATGTCTTTATCTAAAACCTCGGCCCAGCCGAGGTTGGAACGGTTTTGAATTGGAGGAAGCCCATGCGCAAAGCCCTTATCGTCGGTATCGATCACTATCCCAACGCGCCATTGCAAGGCTGCGTGAACGACGCCAATCGCATTCATAAATTGCTCGCGCAACATCACGATGACGCGCCGAATTTTAGCTGCAAGCAGCTGACTTCTTCTGTGAAACAAAAAATTACCCGCACGGCCCTCCGCAAGCATCTGCAAGATTTATTCGCATACAAGAATGAGTTTGTGCTTTTCTATTTTGCCGGCCATGGAATCGTCAATGACTTCGGCGGCTATCTCGTTACGCAGGATGCCGTAGCAGATGACGAAGGCGTCGCCATGCTCGATTTGCTCAACCTGGCGAATCAATCCCAGGCAACCGAGATCGCGATTATACTGGATTGTTGCCACAGCGGAGAAATGGGCGTCATTAAAGCTTTGGAGAGCGAACAAGCGCATTTGCGCGAAGGCGTTTCTATTTTGACGGCGGCCCAGAGCAACGAGCCTGCTGCTGAACAAGACGGCAGCGGATTATTCACCACGCTTATTTGCGAAGGCCTCGAAGGCGGCGCGGCTGACATCGCGGGCAACGTCACGGTTGCGGGCTTGTACGCTTTTGTCGATCAGGCTCTGGGCGCGTGGGAACAACGCCCGCTCTTCAAATCGCACGTGCGGCGCTTGCTGCCTTTGCGCAAGTGCAAGCCCGTGGTCGGCCTCGAAATTCTTCGCTTGTTGCCGCGCTACTTTGCATTTGCCGAGGCGGATCATTTTCTCGATCCTTCTTATGAGCCTGACGCAAAAGAGTATAAACCAAAGCACGGCAAAATTTTTAGCCACTTGCAAAAACTCCGAGCCACCGGCCTCGTGGTCCCGGTTGGGGCCGAGCACATGTATTATGCGGCCATGAAGCGCAAATCCTGCCGGCTCACTTCTTTGGGGAGATATTATTGGAAACTGGCAAAGGACGGTAAGATATGAAAGTCGGCATCACCGGACATCAACACTTGGGGCCGCCGGAGACTGAGCAGTGGGTCGCCGCTCAAATAGAGAATGCGTTCATTCACAACAACGTGGACCACGGCTTCACTTCGCTCGCCATCGGCGCGGATCAAATTTTTGCGCGCATTTTGAAGCAACGGGGCTTGCCATACACCGCCGTCATTCCTTGTCGAGATTATGAGCAAACTTTTCAGACGCCGGAACACCTCGACCATTATCGCGAGCTCCTGCAAAACGCCGTGAACGCCATGGTTTTGAATTTTGACCGGCCCGAAGAAACCGCGTTCTTTGCTGCCGGAAAGCGCGTTGTAGAGCTTGCGGATTTCATGATCGCAGTTTGGAACGGCCTGCCGCCTAAAGGATTGGGAGGAACTGCGGACGTGGTGCAGTATGCGCGAAAAATGAAGAGGCGCGTGATTCATCTTAATCCCCACTCTTTTCTCGCCAAAGAAGAATAAGTCACGCGACGAACAAATTTATTGACAAAATTGCAAATTTTTTTTAGCTTCGCCAGCTTTTTAAAAATAATTCGATGCTTTTGAGACTCTTCACCAAACACTAAGGAGGGCGCGTGGCGAGACTCACTGGTGGTAACCGTGCCAAAACCGACCAGTCGCTAGAACGATACCTACAAGAAATTAGCGAGGTATCCCTACTTTCCCCTTCCCAAGAAATAGAACTTGCCAAGCGTATTAAAAGGGGCGATGAAGATGCCCTGGAACGACTCACCAAAGCCAACCTCCGTTTTGTCGTCAGCGTTGCCAAACAATACCAAAATCAAGGGCTTTCCCTCGGTGATTTGATTAATGAGGGCAACCTCGGCTTGATCAAAGCGGCTAGCCGTTTTGACGAAACCCGAGGCTTTAAATTCATCTCTTATGCCGTATGGTGGATTCGACAGTCCATCCTTCAGGCACTGGCAGAGCAATCGCGAGTGGTGCGCTTGCCTTTGAACCGCGTCGGCGCGTTGAATAAGATTGGGAAGGCGCTCAGCGCATTGGAACAAGAATTTGAGCGCGAGCCTTCGGCTTTTGAAATTGCTGATAAAGTGGAAATGTCGGCATTCGAGGTGACGGACACCTTAAAAATCTCCGGCAAGCATGTGTCACTAGATGCGCCGTTTAATCAGGATGAAGAGAGCCGCTTATTGGACGTCCTTGAAAACCAGGAGTTACCTTCGCCCGACAACTTCTTGATGAACGAATCTCTGAAAATCGAAGTCGAGCGGGCTTTGGAGACTTTAACCGAACGTGAAGCGGAAGTCATTAAGTTGTATTTCGGGCTTGGGCGAGAACATCCCCTCACTCTGGAAGAAATTGGAGAAATGTTCAAACTCACACGCGAACGCGTTCGCCAGATTAAAGAAAAGGCCATAAAAAGATTGCGTCATGCTTCGCGGAGCAGGCCGTTGCGCAGCTATCTCGGGTGAAACTGTGATCTTTTTGCGTGTCGTAGGGTGCAGCCGAATGTTGCACACGAAAATTTCTAGGCAGGGATAATACGCAAAGGCCTAGACTTGTGCCTATCAGTTTAGCTGAACACACAGTGTTTTTGCTGATAACTGATTTCGTGTGACAATAGATTCACCACGTAAATATTTCTGCTTGACATCTCGTTAGAGCAGGACTATATTTCGCCGGTCTTGTAGAAAAAGCTGCTGTATTTGAGCATAGAGCAAAGAGAGCGTTCCAGGCAAGTTATGACTAGGATGGTAGCAACAATTCTCTGGAGAGAGGTTTCGTCAGTAGCAGAAGGGCCCAAAAGTGTTTTACCCTTCGGCTTACTTCTCGCGGCAAGACATGGTCTTGGTGGAATTGATGCAAAACACCAGGACCACCCAGCATTCAAGGAGGAAGGAAAATATGCGTGATAAGAAAATCAAGTTGATTCTATTTTCGCTACAGGGGTCTGAAGTAAAAACCGTAAATCTGTCTTGGAAGAGGATTCTCTCAATCATGTTTTCGTCATTTGTTGTCATACTGCTCATGGTCGGTTCTTCGATCGCGTTGTTTACCGACTTTTACAAAGACCAACGCATTACGCGGCTGCTGCGTTCGAACCAGGCGCTTTCGAACCAATTGCACCACATGAGCAATAAAGTCACTCAGATTGAAAGCCGCATGCAAGCCATCGAACAGAACGACGATAGCTTGCGCATCATTGCCGAATTACCCCGCATGGAAGCCGACGTCCGCAAAGTGGGCACCGGCGGGCCATACGGCGAATTTGTCGATATCGACTTAAACTCGCTGCCGGATGACCTTAAAGGCCAAACGCAAAAAGTAAACTCGTTGCTTGCGGAAATCGAAGGCCGGATCGACATTCACAATCATAACGCCGATCAAGTCGAGCAGAAAATCAAGCAGAACGTGGCGCAATTGAAGCACACGCCTTCGATTCGGCCCGTGTTGCGCGAACTCAGCCGCATTACGGATTCCTACGGCATGCGCGTTCATCCGCTCGTGGAAAAAAAGAAGCATCATGACGGCCTCGATATCGCCGCCGAAATCGGCACCGATGTTTATTCCGCCGCGGCCGGCGTGATTATTCGGGCGGAAGCGAATTATAAACCCGGCTCCGGCTATGGCAAAGTGATCGTGATTGATCACGGCTACGGCTATAAAACATTGTATGGCCATCTCTCTAAAGTGATGGTGCGTGTAGGCGAGCGGGTTGATCGTTGGCAGATCGTCGGTCTCGTCGGCAAAACCGGATTGACCACCGGCTCGCATCTCCACTTTGAAGTACACGTCAATGACAAGCCGGTTAATCCCATCGATTACATCATCGACTGAAATAAGCTTTCATCGAAAAAGCGCTGCTCCTGAAAAAGGAGGGCGCTTTTTTTTTACCCGAAGTGCGTGGGCGGCGCTGCGCTTGACACACGGGCGCATTTATCGTATATTCGCGCCGTTCGGTTCCGGCAAAAATATGCGAGCTGCAAGCGTGAAGTTTTCCTTCCGTCATGTCGCGGCTCCATCTCACGTGAAGCGGGAACTCCGTTTTTCCTGCAAGACCTAGGCTGATTGCATGTCACAGCTATCCTTCCGGCTGGCATTGCCAGAAAGTTTTTCCGTTGCGAATATCGTGCAGCACTTGAACGCGAACCAGCGTGAAGCCGTCGAGTTTCTCGGGCGGCCGATCGCGATCATTGCCGGCGCGGGCACGGGCAAAACCCGCGTCATCACCCATCGTATTGCCTATCTTATCGCCTCCCAAAACGCGCATCCTCGTCAAATTCTCGCGCTCACCTTCACGGACAAAGCCGCCGCGGAAATGGAAGAACGCGTCGAGGTGCAACTGCCCTATGGTTTTGCCGAAGTCACCATCTCCACCTTTCATGCTTTTGGCGACGGCCTCTTGCGCGAGTTCGCCGTTGACCTTGGGTTTGATCCCGAATTTCGGTTGCTCACTGCGCCGGAGCAAGCGCTCTTCCTCCACGAACATCTTTTTGATTTGCCGCTGCACTACTATCGTCCGCTCGGCAATCCCACCAAATTTTTGCAAGAGCTGTTGCGGCATTTCAGCCGGCTCAAAGACGAAGACGTTGCGCCGGAAGAATATCTCGCCTTCGCGGAAAGCCAAGTCGCGCAAAATTTCGCAGATCGCGCGCAACGCCGCGAAGCCGAAAAGCAGCTCGAATTGGCGCGTTGCTATCAAGCTTATCAGCAGTTGTTGGCTCAAAAAGGCTTTGTGGATTTCGGCGATCAAATCACGTTGAGCACGCGTTTGTTGCGCGAGCATCCCGACGCGCGCCGCAAGCTGCAAGAGCGTTTTCAATATGTGCTCGTTGACGAGTTTCAAGACACCAACTACGCGCAGTTTCAGCTCGTGAAAGAGCTGGTCGCGCAACACGGCAATCTCACGGTCGTTGCCGATGATGACCAATCTATTTATAAATTTCGCGGCGCGGCGATCAGCAATATTCTAAATTTTGGCGCGACGTATCCCAACGCGCACTACATTGTGCTCCCGGAAAACTATCGCTCCACGCAGCCGATCTTGGACGTTGCCTATCGCCTCATTCGCCACAATGATCCGGATCGCCTTGAAGTCAAGCAGCAAATTGACAAAAGGCTCACGACGACTAAACTCGAGGGGCCGCCGGTTGCGCATTTGCACTTCGATAGCCTCAACGCCGAAGCCGAAAGAGTTGCGGAGATCATTGCAGAGAAAGTGCAAAACGGCGAGCGCCGCCCTCGCGATTTTTGCGTGCTCGTACGCGCGAACCATGGGGCTGATGCTTTTCTGCGCGCCTTTGAATCCGCGCGCCTGCCTTATCGCTTCTCCGGCAATCGCGGCCTGTTTCAGCGCACGGAGATTCGTTTGTTGCTCGCGTTCATGCGCAGCCTCGCGAATCCGCGTGACGATCAAAGCCTCTATCAGCTCGCGCAATCCGAAATCTATCGCGTGCCCATGGCGGATTTGCAGCGTTGCTTGGTTGTCAATCAAGCAACGCATCGCGCGCTTTTATGCCTCTTTAAAAATCCCGAGTCGTTTGAATCGGAAGAGCCGCTCTCGCCCGAGGGCCGCGCTACGCTCGCGAAACTCGTCGCGGATCACGAGAAATATCTCGAGCTTTCGCGCAGCACGCCGGCCTATGCCTTGCTTTATAATTTTCTCAAAGAGTCCGGCTATCTCGCGCAGCTTACGAATGACGAGGCGCTCGACGGCGATCAAAAGATTCGCAACCTCGCGAAGTTCTTCAAGACCGTGCGCAACTACGCGCACTTCACCGAGCCGGGCGATCTTGTGTTCTTTGTGCGCCATCTCGACTTGCTCCGCGATTTTGGCGATGATCCCGGCGCTGCCGATGCCGACATGGATACCGATGCCGTGCAAGTCATGACCGTTCACAAAGCCAAGGGCTTGGAATTTCCCGTCGTGTTTGTGGTGGGATTGGTGGCGGAGCAATTTCCCACGCGCAAACGTGGCTCGACGATTGAGTTGCCCGAAGCTATCATCAAAGACAAATTGCCCGAAGGCGATTTTCATCTGCAGGAAGAAAGACGCTTGTTTTATGTCGCTCTCACGCGCGCGCAGCAAGAGCTTTATCTCACCAGCGCCCGAGACTATGGCAGCACCAGACCCAAACGCGTGAGCCGTTTTGTGCATGAAGCCCTCGGCTCGAAGCCTGGCGAAGAGGGCTATGAGAAAACTTCGCCCTTGGTCGCGCTCTCGCGTTTTGAAGAAGACACTGCTCGCACAAGCCCAAGGCCCGCGCCACTTGCAGACGAGCAAGCGCTCACCCTCGATCCTCACAAAATCGACGACTATATTTCTTGCCCGTTGAAATATAAATATCGTTACGTGCTGCACATGCCGTTTCCCCTAAGCCACGCGCTCATCTATGGCGAAGCCGTGCATGCCGCGATCAAAGAATATCATCAACGCAAGCGCAAACATTTGCCGGTCACTAGCGAAGACTTGTTGCGCGCCTTTCGCTCAAAGTGGCGCAGCTTCGGCTTTCTCAATCGCGAACACGAAGAGCAGCGCCAGGCGCGCGGTGAAGCGGCGTTGCAAAACTTTTTTGAGCAACAAGAGCGCGAGAACCTCGTGCCCGCTTATATTGAAGAGCCGTTTCGGTTGACGTTTGAAAACCTCATCATCACGGGCCGCTGGGATCGTGTGGATGAGCTAGCTGATGGCCGCGTTCTTATTACGGACTATAAGTCTTCTGAAATCGAAACCGAAGAACAGGCTTATAAGCGCGCATTGAATAGCCGCCAGCTTCGGATTTATGCCTGGTCGTATGAAGAGCGTTTCAACCGGCAAGTCACGGGGTGGCGTTTGCACTTTGTCGAATCCGGTTTGATTGGCGAAGTAACACGTAAAGAGCGGCTGCTCCAAAAAATTCGAGAAGAAGTTCGCGCGGTTGCGCGCGGCATTCGCCAACACGAATTTCAACCCACGCCCGGCCCCGGCGTGTGCCCATATTGTCCCTATCAAGAAATCTGTCCCGCAGCAAAATTGACTTGAAGCGGGTTGCTCATTGCTCGATCTTGGTTACTTGATTGAGCAACCAGCATCAAGCAACCAGCCTCCGCAGCCAGCAACCAGGAGCACTTGTGTCTTTTTCAATCTTACATTTCTCCGACCTCCATCTCGATGCGGCATTCGCCACGAGCCGTTTGCCCGCGAAAGTCGCGCGACGTTGTCGCGAGCAATTGCGGCAAACGTTGCGGCGCATCATGGAGGTTGCCCAATATCGCAAAGCCGATGCGATCACCATTGCCGGTGATTTGTTCGAGCGCGAGCATTTGACGCCGGACACGGCCACGTTTCTCGCGCACGAGTTTGCCGCGCTTGCGCCCACGCCGATTTTCATCGCGCCCGGCAATCATGACGCCGCGGATGCCGCTTCCATCTATCAACGCGGGCATTGGCCGGAGAACGTCAACATCGCGATCAAGCCCGCGCTTACGGAGTGGCGGCTTTCAAAAGATTATTCGTTGTGGATGGCCGCGCATTCGGGGCCGAGTGAGCGGCAAAATTTTCTCAAAGACTTTCATCTGCCCGAGGCCGCGGCGCGCGCAACGCAGCCGTTTTCGATTTTGCTGTTGCACGCGAGCGCGGTCACCAATCATTTTGAAGACAGTCGCGCGCACGCGCCGCTCACGCTCGAAGAAATTCGCCAAGCCGGTTTTATGCTGGCGCTCTTGGGCCGTTATCACACCAGCCGCGTTCTGCGCCACGAAAACACCATCGCTGTTTATCCCGGAAGCCCGGAGCCTTTGGGCTTTCATGAAAACGCGAAGCACGGCGCGGCATGGATCGAGCTTAACCCCGGCCAA
>Ga0247727_10018059_pt1 | contig 11151 bp, 11 predicted proteins | sample WisWelCaveWW1625_FD_202498 | JGI IMG/M metagenome (GOLD analysis project Ga0247727, IMG submission 202498) | Biofilm microbial communities from Wishing Well Cave, Virginia, United States - WW16-25 | ecosystem: Environmental > Aquatic > Deep subsurface > Groundwater > Cave microbial mat | place...
TGGCGCTCATCCTGATTTATTTTGTGATGGCGGCGCTGTTCGAGTCGCTGGTTTTCCCGGCGGCGATTTGGACGTCGATTCTTTTTGCGATCGTCGGCGTGTGGTGGTTTTTCATGATCACCAGCACGACGTTCTCGCTGATGGCGTGGATCGGCGTGCTGATTCTCATCGGCGTCGTCGTGAACAACGGCATCGTGCTCATCGACCGCGCCATTCAACTGCGCGCCGAAGGCTGGTCGCGCCACGATGCGATTGTGCAAGCCGGCCGTGATCGCCTGCGCCCGATTCTGATGACCACCGGAACCACCGTGCTCGGCCTCATCCCACTCTGCATCGGCACCACCCAAATCGGCGGCGACGGCCCGCCGTACTTCCCAATGGCGCGCGCGATTGTCGGCGGCTTGACATTTTCCACTGTCGTCACGCTGCTGGTGTTGCCGACGATTTATGTGTTGATGGATGATCTGCGCGGATGGGCGAGGGGGATTATACGAAGGGCGAAGGTTGTGACGGTGTAAAAAAGTTGCGAAATTTTCAACTTCAAATCGACATGCCACGGTTTCGACTGTGGCATTGCTTTTTTTATCGCCAATTTAGCTCACGATAAAATGCTTTTGAATTTCGCAATGATCTCAGTTAGTTGAAACGGCTGAATAGAGCCGATTTTCCCCACAAACCTTTGCTGATCGAACGATTTGACTTGATCCAGAACAACGACGGAATCGGCATAAAGTTGATTTTGATTGTCTTTGCGTAGCTCAACTTCGTAAAGAGGATGGGTTAAATTTTTACTGGAGATGGGCAACACGATCACGGTATTGCGGTGGGGAGATTTTTGAATAACCAACGCCGGACGTTTTTTCTGAATCTCAGAACCGACGCTTGGGTCAAACTGAATCAGATAGATTTCACCTGGTTTCATTGGAGGCTATGCGACTATAATAATCCAGTTCTTCAGCAAGCGGAACACAATTATATTCCTGCTCAAATTTGAAGTAATCCGCGCTTGCCGCTCGTTCACTTTCGAATTGATCCATGTCGATTTCGATGATCGGCTCGATCAAAAGAAGATAAACTCGTGCATTTTCAGGCACATTCAGCCTTTCAATGGGCGTGAGGCGGCCATTCTGATATATTGCAGGGATTGGCCTGGCAGCGATCATTTTTTATCTCCAAATTTAGAGGGTAACACTGAGTGATATGCGAATATACTGTTTTTTTCTCGATATGCAACCTGAAAAACTGAAAGGCGAATTTTGTAGTATCGCCTTCGCCGCCCTGCACTCATTAAAAATAAGGAGGCGGAGCGGGGCTGCGAAATGAACAATCACATTGGGTAAATTAAAAAGCAATGCCACGGCCAAAACCCGACAGGCGCAGCCGTGGCATTGCTTTTTATCGATTCTTCATTCGTACGGCAATAATGCAACCAGAACTTACTTCACCAACATGAGCCGCCGCGTCTGCGAAAACTCCTCGGCCTGCAAACGATAGAAATACACCCCGCTGGAAAATGGGCTGGCATCCAAAACGACTTCGTGCCTGCCAGCCGGCAGCTTTCCCTCCACCAACGTCGCGACTTCTCTACCGGAGGCGTCGAAGATCTTCAGCGTGACTTCCGAAGGCTTGGGCAGCGCGAACGCAATCGTCGTGCTGGGGTTGAAGGGATTTGGATAATTTTGCTCGAGCTCATAAGAAGTTGGCAGTTGGCTCACTTCCTGCGTTTTATCTTCAACCGCAGTTTTGACCCCGGTAATGAATGGATGCACCAGAAAGCCGCTTTCAATCTGTGTGCTCGTGTTTTGCGTCGCGCCGACAAACGATTGGCCGACGACCGCGCAGACGCGAGTGTTGGCTGAGCTTGGTACGCCAAAGCCCAAGTTGAATGAAGACCATTCGATTTTGCTGAGTGGTGTTTGTGAGAATGCTTCGCTTTGATAAATGAAACAACTCGGCAACAACAGCATAACAAAAAACTGTTTCATATTCATGGCTGAACTCCTATTTTTTCCCGATCACAACTACGCCGTTCGGCGCTTGTAGTGTAACCGGTTTGTTGATAGTTAAGGTCTCGCTGGATGAGCTACTTTTTATTTTTATGACACCAGCAGGAAGCACACCAGCTAATCCCCGGCTTAGAGTGTTAAATGGAAATTGAAATATCCCCACCTGTATAATTCCGCTGTAGCCAAAATCCACCCAAACTTCAGCGGACAACCCACCGTTCCATAGGGCAGAACCAATTTTGTTATCGGCATTGACATTGTTACTAAGCGTTATACTGCTTAGATCAGCGATTCTCTCGGCATGTCCGGTTCCGTTTAAATCCAGAAACCCACCTCCTTTGTTATCATCCTCATAAAGCCGCAGCCTGTATCCAACCGGTATGGCAAATATCAAAGAAGAGGCGGTGTTATCAAATTTCTCGATTCGGTTAAAATCATTGTAGTCGCGCAGATTTCGATCAACATAATCCAAAATAATTGATCGGCCTTCAAAGTTCTTATCGGCATACAATTCCACCCAAGCTTCCTCGATCGTATTTGCTTGAGAGCGAGCCTCTTGCGGACCAAACTCAATCATCTTGACAGAGCCATTTGGCCCATTTCTGCCGTGTTCAGTGGAATAGAAATAAAGTTTGTTGTCAGGGCCGACATAGGCTCCTCCGGCGGCTTGTAAATCACCTTGACGTTCACCGCTATTTTCATCCAGAAACATATGGCGCTTCGCCACCTTGGTAATGAAGACTGTATCCATCGAGGTCAAGACATCTAGCCGGTAGGCATCCACAAAATCACTGCCGTCATTATGTGAGGCAATCAAAAACAAACGCCTGCTCTCACATTCGGTCACAATGTTAATGCTTTGATAATTTGACCAATTGTTGTCTATTGAGCCATCCGGATTGCGCAACTCAGAGCGTCGTTCGTCTTTTTTCCAAAGATAAAATGGCCCGGCCCAATCATTGTTGGCAAGATTTAAAGTGGACTTCCTATAGAATTCAATTGAATTTGCGTCAAAAAAAGTCCTCATCATGAGATAGCCACCATCGCTTAACCGCACGATTCCAACCGAATTCACATCATCTGTAGAAACTGGTTTTTTCCAAACCGCATCGTCCTGTGGCTTCGATATATCGAAAAGCGACAAAATAGATACGCCGCGATCCGGCAGCTTAGCTGTTTCTGTACCAACCAGCAGATACTTGCCAATGGTCTGTACCCCACCTGCATGATCGTAGTCCGTTCTGATGATTTTGGGAACGACAATTTGATCTCGAGAATCTGGCGGGACGTCTTTGGTCAATTGACCATGGGCAAGACGATTGGAGCGGAATCGTAAACCGTCTTGATCTCGCGATCCCATTTTCACGATAGCGAAGCGCGCGTAGGGTTTGGGCTGGCCTCCATGAGACGATGAAACGACGATATATGGCAAGCTAAGACCAGCGTTTGGTAAGATAGGCATGCGCTGAATACCTTGCCAATGATCAAGAGGTGGGTAGTCTGCGCCCCAATCGAAGCCCATTGTTTCGCCGCGATCCCGAAGCGTGTTAACCGAGTGAATGACATTTTGCACGCAGGGATTGCAGTCTGCGTTGCCTTGCGGGCTTTGCAGATAGCCGCGGAAGTATTGTGAATAAATAACTGAAAATGGTGCCAACAAAAGAAACCCCACGAGTGCCAAGGCTCTGATTTTGAATATTGTTTTCATAATCATTTTGCCTTTTGGGAGAATATTTTTGATTGCGAGAATGAGTTTCAAAAATTCGTTGCTTATACCAAGCAACCTGATTGTGCAAGACAAAACTACCTTCCAATAGTCACGGTCCCACCATCTGCTTTTAGAGTTAGGGGTTTGTCGATGACAAACGCTTCAGAATAATTCCCTGCTTTGATCAGGACCGTCCAGCCTGGTAAAGCTCGGTTCGCTGCTCGAAAAACTGTTCTGAATGGAAAACGAAAAGTACCCTGCTGGTCGACCACAAAGAGGCACTCGATATCGGTTGGATCCTGGGAACATCCTGCGCATGACCTTCCTATAGTATTTCTCGCAAAGAAAAAGGGCAACAAGCCCTTTTCGACATAGAGAGGGTTGGGTGGAGATGAAAGTGCAAACGTCCAATTCTCCTGGTATTGATCTGTAGCCAATATCTTTCCAGGGCCTGCTAAGTTCGCTATTTTAAGTGAATCGATGTAAGTATCAAAAGGACCTACTCGTGAAATTCCAGTTGGTTCACTATGGAAAACAAGATCCGAACCCTCCGCCCTGTCCTCTATTGCGACTGGGATTATTTTGTGAGCGAGTTCCGGTACAGTAGGCCAAGTCGTGTGGTTTATTAAAAATGCTTTTAAGGCTGCCGGACCGAAGATGTTATCACACCCAAAAGTTTTACAGAGAAGACTATCTAGGAGGGGGACCCAGGGTAAGGTTTTGTTACCCCAGCGGTCCTTTTTTCCAAAAAAAATGAATATCGGCCGATAGCTCAATGAGCGCGCATTGCGAATGTCTATTAGGAATTCATCAAGATATTTTCCCCAACTTGGGTTGGTCCAGGTATCATCGTCATCATTGTGACCAACGATCAATCGAGGTATGCCATTCTCCAGTTTAATGCTAAAATCCAGCTCCAGCGCCCATACTCCCCAATCATCAATCTGCTCGGGAGGGGAATTGTGCATTACAGGGCAGTCGTTCCCGCCACCACAACAGGCGTAGGAATTGTGGGTTGCTTTGAAAGTAAGTGTATTGATAGGCTGCTGTGCCCGGAGTGGTGCACACAAAAGGCTCAGCATTGCAACATGCCAGAACAACAGCCAATATTTGTGTAAGATATTCCGGCGATTCATTTGATCATCCTTTACAGAGTTGAAAGATTTTCTCTTTGAAATTGACCAACACGAATAACAGCTCTTCCCTTTTTCCAAGCTCGATATCGCTTTGCCAATGATCGTCCATTTTCATCTGCCGATAACGACATTCCCATGCGGCGCTTTAAGTATCATCTGCTTAGCGATCACAATCCCCCCAAAATAACTGCCGGGGTAGATGAGAATTGTCTGACTATCAGAAGCAGAAGATACGGCTTGGTTCACACTGTTCCATGGCCATGAGATTCTGCCGTTTCGGTAAGAATCATCAGAACCAGCATTCCATTGTCCAACATAAAGCGCTTCGGAGTTCGTCCCCGGCGAATGCCGCCATTGTGACTGCAGAACCGGCCCCGGAGGAGTTGTGACAAAAGACAAGCAACATTTGAACGCACCCCATCGACCGTTAAACTGCAAGACGACTTCCGTTCCCAACCGAGGTCGATAAGCTTCGCCAATATTGGTCACATTTGCCGGTACATAGCTGTGCCCATCGCCTCGGTTCTTGCCGACTCCGGAGAAACTGCCGACCGTAGGCCAGGAACCGTGCGTGCCGGACTCGACATAAATCGGAGGATGCGCTTGCGGCATCGGTGGATAAGAACCGGTTGGTGTGGCTTCAGAGTTTCTATCCCAACGTCCAGCTTCCCAAAGAAAAAGAAATGCCTTGCCATGTCCATGCCACACGGCCTTTTTCATGTTGCCGACATTCTTTGGATCAGTGCGGTCGAGATAAACCTCGAATAACTCCCAATCCCCTTCATGATCGCCGGCATTGAGCGGGGCGTCCACGCTGTTCCAACCGTAGAACATCCAATATTGCAGCAAGATGGCGTCGCCGACCGGTACGACGTGGCCGTAAACACCGACATTCTGTGCCGCCAGTACTCTGCCCCATTCCGGACCGTAGCGGCGCGGATTGTGAATGTTGCAATACGTGAATACAAGCTTGGGTTTGTCTAAAAAATTGGTGGATTCTCCACTTTGACTGACTTGGCGTAAAAACCACTCTGGATAATAAGGCACTTGTTTGCGATCAAGAATCTTGCGGCTGTCCTCGTCACCGTCCACGAGCAAATCGCAGTTGCGCAAATACCAATAAACGTCGGCAGGCCGGACAAACTCATCGCTGTCAAATTTTATTTCAGGCGCATATTGATCCAGCAGCTCGTCTTCGAGCGCATCGTCGAGGCCGTCTTCATCCGCGTCGCCAACAATCGCCGGCTCGATAACGACCGTCACGTTGAAGAACCCTTGATTATCGCTTGAGTTGTCATCGTTGACGTAAAGCGAAATGGGGCCTCCGTGAGGGGACTCCAATGTTCTGGCCCCTCCTTCAATGGGAAAATGGTTTTCGTTGATTTTCATCATCACGATGCCATGCGTATAGCCATGTGGTGGCTTCGAATCCTCATAGCCATAATAACCGCTGCCCGCAGGTCCCGAAAACGGCGCATCGCCCAACTTGATCTGTCCGGTGACAGTAACGGTGACTAATTCGCGCTTTCCAACATTGAGCGTCGTTCGTATGGGAGAGCCAGGACCATTTTGAGCGCTCACGATGCCCGACCAACGGCCAACATCACCATACACGACATCGGTTAATGTTAGCCCAATAAGCGCGCTAACAACCATCAGCCGCAATGTCATTTTCGATTTTTTCATGATTATCTCAAAAGTTTAGTGAAGTCCGACTTGCGCTCGACGATTTTTTTAATTTAGAAAATCTCGCTGCGCAAGTCGGACTTCGCCCTTCTTGTTTTATTGCAAATTCACCAACACCAGCACCAACCCTTCTCCTTTTTCCAACTTCGACATCGCCTTCCCAATAACCGCCCCATCCCAGCGCTCGCGATCCGTCGCCTTCATCGCATGCCCCGGAACTTCCGACGTCGTCAGCAAATCGCCTGGCTTGATGGGGCCGTTGGCGGCGGTGGCCAAAGCGTACACGCGACCGCTGAGCGCAACGTTCTGCCCACCTTCCAGCACGCCTTCTTGTGTGAGTGTCAATCCCGGATTGATGCCGCCCGCGCCGCTGACCACGCCCGCCACGCGTTTGTCGTAGGCTTGATGGCTCAGTTTCAACTGGCCAGGATTCTCCTCATCAATGATTACCAACGCGCCTTTGGGAATGGGCTGGCTCTCGGACATCTCAAACGGCTCGGCGAGGTCACAGCCGCCGGTAATTTCGAGGACACAGGTTTTGGTGCGGCCGACGATTTCAAGTGTTGAAGTTGGGTTTAATGTCCCAATACCAACGTTGCCGTTCCCTCTGAAAATAGCAAGTGGCCCGTTGCCGTTGTTAACAACATCCAGGGCAGAGTTTCCGTTTGATGCAGTACCAACAAAGTGAGCCTGATCTCCAACAAAATGGAATTTCGTGACAGGTGATGTCGTGCCGATGCCAACATTGCCGTTCCCTCTGAAAAGAGCAATAGGCCCGTTGCCGGTGTTTTCGACATCCATAGCAGCGTATCCGTTTGATGCATTGCCAACAAAGTAAGCTTGATTTCCAACGAAATGGAATTTAGTGCTTGGCGATGTCGTGCCAATGCCCACATTGCCGTTTCCTCTGAAAAGAGCAATTGGCCCGTTGCCGGTGTTATTGACATCCATGGCAGCGTATCCATTTGATGCAGTACCAACAAAGAAAGCCTGATCTCCAACGAAATGGAATTTTGTACCGGGTGATGTCGTGCCAATGCCCACATTGCCGTTATCTTGGATAGTCATTAACACACCAGCGTTTTCACTATTGAGAGATCCAATTGATGTTTCTCGAGACCGGCCAATATGTAATTTCCATCCTGTACCGTCGCCAAAACGAATAGCGCCTGCATTGGGAGAAGCCGTAAACCCTTCAAAGCTGATTCCGGCAACATCTTCTTCACTGATCTGCAATTTTCTTTGAGGGCTTGCTGTCCCAATGCCAACATTGCCGTTTAACCGATAAACATTGCCCCCATTCGCCCGCCAAGTCGTATCAGACGACGAAGGTATCGACGCTATCGCGATCTTCGCCGTATCCGCGCGCAATGAGCTGAAGCTGTATCCCACACTTGTCAGCGCCATGCGCGGGGAAAGCTCCGGCTCATTGCCAACTTGAATGCCCAGCCAATATTGTTTATCAAATTTAACCGCCGCGCCAAATGGGGTTTGTTCGCCCAACACGGTTGAAAAGAGTCCGCTCTTCACGGGCAAACTTTTTGTTTCACACCAGATTGGTGAGCCGTCGCTATTGGAACCGTACAAACAAAATTTGAAAGTGTAGTTGCCATCCGGCCTCGGCTTGCCGGCGTTATCCGTGAGCACGCCCTGATAGGAAAGCGTGCGGGGGATTTGAGCGTGGAGTGTGTCTCCCGCCACGATACAAATCAAAAGCGTTGCGAAAACAAAGCCGACGTTTTTCATAAAAGCCTCCGCATTGAAAGTTGATGAACCGATGTTGTTTAAATTGATTCCTATACAAATAATAGCCGGAACCACTGAAATATGGACACCCTTGACGATTTCTTCATTTTCTTCAACCTACCCATGTTGACCTTGTTTTGCAGAAAGGATTTTTGCTTGCCTTCTTCGCTTTTTCTGCTTAATTTGAAACGTTAGTTTCTATGCGATCATAAAAGAGAAATGACCATGACAACTCAAACCGTGACGCTTCAGGAAGCCCAAACTCGTCTGGCGGAATTGCTAACCCTTGCGCAGACGGGCAACGAAATCATCATCGCCGAAGGCAACAAACCTTTGGCGCGCTTGGTTCCCATTGCCGGATCAGATCGATCTCGCCGAGTAGCCGGCTTGCACCGCGGCAAAATCTGGATGAGTGATGATTTCGACGCGCCGCTCATAAAATGATTATCAAAAACACCCAATAAAAATTAGTTCTTGACTATCTCTCAATTTTTTTTTATATTTTAACACAATTATCCCCCCTTTGGAACGTTGAGTTCCATTGGCCCCGAATGCCAGTGCATTCGGGTTTTTTATTTTATGGAAACTCCATCCTGCCATGAACAGAGTCAAATTCTTCATCGACGGTTTTAATGTCTACCACGCTCTGGATCGCGAAGCAAAATTTCACCGCTACAAGTGGCTCGACTATTCCAAGCTCACAAGCCTTTTTATTCGGCGAACGGATCAGATCGCCGAGATTTTATACTTCACGGCATTGGCAAATTGGGACATTCAAAAAGTCAATCGACACAAAATTTTGATAAGCGCCTTGAAGCACAAAGGCGTTAAGATTGTTTTGGGACAATTCCAAAAAGTTGAGAAACGCTGCCAGCAATGCCATCAGCGATATCAAACTTTTGAAGAAAAAAAGACGGACGTCAATATTGCCGTTGAGATGATGAAGGCGGCAGTCAGAGACGAATTTGACACGGCCATCATCATATCTGGGGATAGCGATTTGGTACCGGTCGTCGAAGCCATCAAAGCACTTTTTCCCGCCAAAAGAGTTGGCGTCATCATACCGATTAATGGAAAAGCGGCTTCGCTGAAACAAACCTGTGATTTCCACATGAAGATGAAAGAGAAGCATTTAAAAGCCAGCACTTTCCCTGACGAGATCGATCTCGGTGGCGGCGTCAAGCTTTTTCGCTCACCGTCGTGGACATGATTTCTTGTTATTGCAAATTCACTAGAACTAAGACCAACCCTTCTCCCTTTTCCAAACTCGACATCGCCTTGCCGATAATCGTGCCATGCGAACGCGCAACCTCCGTCGCCTTCATCGCATGGCCCGGAACCTCCGACGTCGTCAACAAATCCCCCGGCTTGATGGAGCCGTTGGCGGCGGTGGCCAAAGCATACACGCGGCCGCTGAGCGCAACGTTCTGCCCGCCTTGCATGACGCCTTCTTGCGTGAGCGTTAAGCCCGGATTGATGCCGCCCGCGCCGCTGACCACGCCGGCCACGCGCTTGTCGTAGGCTTGATGGCTCAATTTCAATTGGCCAGGATTCTCTTCATCAATGATCACCAACGCGCCTTTGGGAATGGGCTGGCTCTCGGAAATTTCAAACGGCTCGGCAAGATCAGAGCCGCCAGTAATTGCCAGAACTTTGGTTGTAGTCGTTCCTTCCACATGGAGTTTAGAAGTTGGACTGGTTGTGCCGATGCCGACGTTGCCAGAACCGTCTATTGTCATTTCTTGAGTTCCTGCCGAGCTTCTAAAGTAGAGAGGTACTCCGGCAGTAAGTTTTCTAATGCCTCCACTGCCTGTCCAAAGTGTTACAGCGGCGATTACATCGTCTTTAGCCCTTATAGTTCCATCTACATCAAGTTGATAATCGGGAAGAGTCGTGCCTATACCAACCTTACCGGAGCCGTTAATTATCATTTCTTGAATTCCTGCCGAACTTCTAAAGTGGAGAGGTATTCCGGCATTAAATTTTCTAATGTTTCCAGAAGTACCATCGCCTGTCCAAAGTGTTCCAGCGATTACGCCCGCTGTAGATCGTATATTCCCAGTCACATCAAGTGGATAAGCGGGAGCAGTTGTTCCGATACCGACGTTGCCATTGCTCTCAATACGCATCTTTTCAGTTTCATTAAGTTCAAATGTTATTGGTGTTGCGCCAAATGAAGTTAACAGAACGGCGGCAGGTGTCGCCACAAATGTTCCTTTATTCACACCATTAGATCGCAATGCCAAAACTGGGTACTGAGGGGCATCAATCGTTAATGATTTTACGTTGGTACCTGAATATGGGCTTGTCGTCCCGATGCCGACGTTGCCATTAAGCCGATAAACATTTCCCTCGCTTGCCCACCAAGTCGTATCAGAAGACGAAGGTATCGATGCCATTGCTATTTTCGCCGTATCCGCGCGCAACGAGCTGAAGCTGTATCCCACACTCGTCAGCGCCATGCGCGGAGAAAGCTCCGGCTCATTGCCGACTTGAATGCCCAGCCAATATTGTTGATCAAATTTGACCGCCGCGCCAAATGGAGTTTGCTTGCCCAACTCGGTCGAAAAGAGCCCACTCTTTGTGGGCAAGCTTTTTGATTCAGACCAAATCGCTGTGCCGCCGGTGGGCGAGGTGTAAAATCGAAACGCGAAGGAGTAACTGCCATCCGGCCTCGGCTTGCCGGCGTTATCCGTGAGCACGCCCTGGTAGGAAAGCGTGCGGGGGATTTGGGCATGAGAAATGAAGGGAAAGGTGAGCGCGAGCAGAGTCGCGAGAAAAACGAAGCGCGTCTTCATGATGTCCTCCTGTAAGTGGATGCGCCAATAAAAATAATTGAAAAACAGCATCAAAGGCTCCGAGAGCCGAA
>Ga0247727_10018060_pt1 | contig 11151 bp, 10 predicted proteins | sample WisWelCaveWW1625_FD_202498 | JGI IMG/M metagenome (GOLD analysis project Ga0247727, IMG submission 202498) | Biofilm microbial communities from Wishing Well Cave, Virginia, United States - WW16-25 | ecosystem: Environmental > Aquatic > Deep subsurface > Groundwater > Cave microbial mat | place...
CTCGATCGTCGTCGCCATGCGTTCGGTCGTCTCGGGCGCGGTGGTCTTGTCGCCGGTGACGGCTGCGGTCTTCGGCGCCGAGGTGGCGCGCACCATGTCGCGGGTGCACGAGCTCGAGACCGAGCTGGCGGTCGTGCACGAGCAGGTCTCCCAGGGCACCTCGGCGAAAGCCGACTTCTTGGCCAACATCTCCCACGAGCTGCGAACACCGGTCACGGTGGCGAAGGGCATCGCCTACGTGCTTCGGAACCCGACCGTTCCAGACGATGAACGGGAGCAGTTCCTCGAACAGCTCCAGACCTCGCTCGACAAGCTCATGGGGATCGTCGATGAGATCATCACCCTGGCCGAGCTCGAGAGGGGCTCGTTCGAGCTTGAGCTCTCCGCAACCGACCTCGCACCCCTCGTGCGACACGCGGTGGATGGTGTCGCACGCGACTATCCCTCGGTGCCTATCGAAGCGCAGATCGCGCCACAGCTCGTCGCGATCGCCGATGGCGGACGGGTGGGCGGTGTCGTGCGGGAGCTGCTCGACAACGCCTGCCGATATTCGCCGCCCGGGCGTCCGGTTGAGCTGGTCGCGCGGGTGCTCGACGAAGGCGTCGTCGTGGCGATCACCGACCGAGGTGAAGGACTCGACCGCGCGGTCGTCGCCCAGGCGTTCGCCGAGCCCTTCTCCACCGGCGAGGCGACGCTCCGCAAAGAGAAGGCGGGGGTCGGGATCGGACTCCACCTGGCACGCCAACTCATCGTCGAGCACGGCGGGATCATGTGGTCGGACCCATTGCCCGGCGGAGGCACGAGGGTCTCGTTCTGCATCCCGTCGCACGAAGGCGCCCATCTGTCGGCGCCACCCGTCGGCGCTGCCTGAGCCTCTGGTCGCGTCAGCGTCCCAGGGGGCGTATCCTCCCCACGAGGCACCTTTGACGCGCCGAACCATCCTGGGCATCGTGGCGGTACTGGCGGCGACCAGCTGCGGGCAGTTGCGCGCCGCCCCCTCCCACACCGCCCCCCCGCTCCTGGTCCAACCCACGGGAAGTCCGTTCGTTCAGGTCACCGCGGCTGGGGTGAGCGGTCTCGTCCCAGAGGGGTGGAGCGCGGTCGCACTCGATCCCGCGAGCCCGCACCAGGGATTCTTCGCCTCGCCCGATCCGTCGGGGTGGGACTCCGATTCCTCGTCCACGGGCATGACGGCGACGTGGATCGACGCCACACGTGTGGGCCTCCCGAGCGACGCGTATTACTTCGCAGCGACCGGACCGCTGCTGTCCGAGCTCATCTCGTCGCCCGGATGTCACGCCGAGCGCCAGATCGTCGTCGCCGATCACGTGCCGGCGGCGGTCAGCCATGGCATCGCGTCTCCCGCCGACTACGTCGCTCGCGGCGAAGGGGTCTGTCGTCCGGCGGGCGGCGCCGCCTGGGGCACCCGGTGGTCCTACTTCGTCGCCGCGCCCGGGTTCGGCCCCGCGAAGGGCATCGGCATCCCGCAGTCGGGTCTCTACGTCGCCGTCGCGGTGACCCGCGACACGCGGAGCGCCGACGAGCGGCTCGCGCATCTCATGGCGCACCTGCGATTCGGTGACGCCGGGGTGGTCGACATCGTCCGCGCGGCCCGGGTGCCGCTCCTCGCCGTGCCCTGAGCCCTGCAATACCCGATCGACCGGCGTCGCTACCGTGGGCTCCGATCGACGAACGGCGGCCTCACCACGGTGGCAAGGCCGCGCCGGCCCCTGATGTCGACCTCGACGCGGTCGCCCACCTCGGGCATGCCGGGCGGCCAGAGGTAGGCGAGCCCGATGCCGGCCTCGAGCGATGGCGAGAACGTCCCGCTCGTGACCTCGCCGACCACCCGGTCGCCGCGGAACACGGGATAGTGGGCGCGCGGGATGTGGCGCCGCTCGTGCATGCGCAGTCCGCGCAGCCGGCTGGGCAGTCCGTCCTCACGCTGGCGGGCCAACGCGGTACGACCCATGAACGGACCCTTGTCCATGTCGACCGCCCACGACAGCCCCGCCTCGAAAGCGGTCGAAGACTCGAACAGGTCTTGTCCGTACAGCGGGTAGCCCATCTCGAGCCGCAAGACGTCCCTGGCGGCCAGACCACACGGCAACCCGTCCGCCGAGCGCACGCCATCGAACAGCTCGTGCCACAGGTCGCGGGCGATGTCTTCGTACGTGAACAACTCGAAGCCCACCTCGCCCGTGTACCCGGACCTGGTCACGATCACGGGTCGTCGCCGATACGTCGACTCGGTACAGCGCATGAAGGTAAGGTCCGCGGCCTCGGGGAACAGCTGCCGGACCACGTCGGGTGACGCCGGACCCTGGACCGCGATGAACGCCCAATCTTGGTGATACATCAGGTGTACGCGATCGGTGGCCTCCGCCTCACCGAGTATCTGCAAGACGCGCTGGGTGTTCGAGGCGTTGGGCACCACGAAGAACCTGTCGCCCGTGATGCGATAGATGATCAGGTCCTCGATCACACCACCCCCCTCGTTGAGCACGAGGTTGTACTGGGCTTCGCCCACCTCGATCGCGTCGACGTCGTTCGTGACCACACGCTGCAACATGCCCGCCGCCCCAGGGCCCACGACCTCGACCTTCCCGAGGTGTGTGAGGTCGAACAAGCCGACGCGGTCTCGGACGGCACGATGCTCGGCGAGGGCCCCCTGGTATTCGATGGGCATGAGCCACCCGCCGAACGGGCCGAGCTTCGCCGACAGGGCCGCGTGGTCGGCCTCGAGCGGGCTGTGCTTCAGCTCGAGACCGACCTCCATGGCGGGCATGGTACGCCGGTGGCGCGGGTGGGCTCGTCCGGGGCTCGACACGTTGGGCGGTAGACTTGGCACCCGATGGGTGATGCGTACGACGTCGTCGTGATCGGCGCCGGGACGGGTGGCTACGCGACGGCGCTGCGTGCGACCCAGCTCGGTGCGCGCGTCGCGATGATCGAACGCGACGATCGGCTCGGGGGGACGTGCCTCATCCGAGGGTGCATCCCCACGAAGGCGCTGTTGCGGTCAGCCGAGGTGCTCGACACCGTCAACCGAGCATCGGAGTGGGGCGTGAAGGCTGCCGGCGAGCCTGACTGGCAGGCCATCAGGCGGTTCCAAGACGGCATCGTCGACAAGAACGTCAAGGGTCTGACCGGGCTCGTCACGGCCCGGGGCGTGGAGGTGATCCACGGGACGGCGCGCCTGGCGCCCGGACCGGGCGTCGAGGTCGACGGCACACCTGTCGGCACGCGGCAGATCGTGCTGGCGACAGGCTCGGCGCCGAAGCTGCTGCCGGGCATCGAGGTCTCGCCACATATCGTGACCAGCGACGAAGCGCTCCGTCTCGATGCCATCCCCGCATCGGTCGTCGTGATCGGCGCCGGGGCCGTCGGGCTCGAGTTCGCTTCTTTGTACCGCTCCATGGGGGCTGAGGTCACCCTGCTCGAGGCACTGCCCGCGCTGGCGCCGCTCGAAGACGGCGAGGTCTCGACGGAGATCGCCCGGGCGTACCGGAAACGAGGCATCACGACCCTGACAGGGGCGTCGGTCATGGCGATCCGAGAGACCGGCGACGGTGCCGTCGTGTCGTATGAAGCCGAAGGGACCGCCCACGATCTGCAGGTCGAGCTGTGTCTCGTAGCCATCGGCAGGGGCCCCGCGAACGGAGGGCTCGGACTCGACGAGGTCGGTGTCGCCACCACCGAACGTGGAACGGTCGTGGTCGACGCCGAGCTTCGCACGACGGTGGACGGGGTCTGGGCGGTCGGCGACGTCGCCGACACCCCGCTGCAGCTCGCACACGTCTCGTTCGATGAGGGCTACGCGGTCGCCGAGCGGATCGCCGGGCACGACGTGGCCCCCATCGACTACGCGCAGGTCCCGCGCGTGACGTATTGCACACCCGAGATCGCAAGCGTCGGTCTCACCGAAGCACGAGCGCGCGAGCGCGGACACGACCTCGAGACCGCGAAGCTCGACTTCCGCGGCATCGGCAAGGCGAACATCGTCGGCGAAGGTGGCTTCGTGAAGGTGGTCGCGACGTCGGGCGGAGGCCCGGTACTCGGCGTCCACATGATCGGTCCGCATGTCACCGATCTCATCGCCGAAGCGATGTTGATCACGTCGTGGGAGGCAACCGCGCTCGAGGTCGCCGCGATGCATCACCCGCACCCCACGCTGTCCGAGGGCGTCGGGGAAGCGATGCTGAAGCTCGCCGGCAAGCCGTTGCATTCTGCCTGAGGGGAAGATCGTGGCGACGAAGCTGGAACCGACCGCCGACGCCGAGCGGCCGCTGCCCGATGACCGGCTGCGGCAGATGCTCGGACATCTCAAGCTCGCCCGGTACTTCGACGAGCGCATGGAGGCGCTCTACCGGCAGGGACGTCTGCCGGGGGCGATCTATTCGGGCCGTGGTCAAGAGGGAACGCACGTAGGCACCGTGTCGGCGCTCGAGCCCGGCGATTCGTTGTTCCCCACGCACCGCGACCTCACGGCGCAGCTCACGAAAGGGCTCGATCTGAACCGGGTCATGGCACAGTTCTGGGGGCGCATCGACGGATACACGCGAGGCCGAGACGGCAACAGCCATATCGGCGACTGGTTCGGCAACAAGACGTTCACGGTCATGTCCCACCTGCCCATCGCATACCCCGTCGCTGTCGGCGCGGCCTGGGCGTACCAGCGGCGCGGCGACGGCCGGGTCGCGTTGGCCATCTGCGGTGACGGGGCGACCTCGAACGGGCGATGGCACGAAGCGATCAACACCTCTGCGATCCATCGGTTGCCGGTGGTCTGGGTGGTCAACAACAACCAGTTCGCGTACTCCACGCCGAACCGCCTCGAGTTCACTGTGCCGACCATCGCCGAGCGATCGGCTGCCTACGGCATCCCGGGCATCCGGGTCGACGGCGGGCAGGTGCTCGAGGTCTACGCGGCGGCGAAAGGAGCCGTCGACCGCGCGCGCGCTGGCGACGGCCCCACCCTGATCGAGTCCGTGTCGCTTCGGTGGCGAGGCCACGCCGGGCACGACCCGGCGAAGTACATGCCCGACGAACTGTTGGAAGAGTTCATGGCCTCGCGCGATCCGGTGAAGAATTTCGAAGAGCTGCTGCGATCGTGGGGCGTCGTGACGCCAGAGGACCTCGACGCGCTGCAGGCCGACATCGAGCGCCGGTTCGACGAGGGCTACGAGTTCGCGCAGGCCTCGCCGTTCCCCGAGCCTGGCGACGCGGTCTTGGGGAACTGGACGGACGACGGCTACTGGGCCCGCGAGCCGGGCCGCGGCGGCCCGACCGAGGCCGGATGAGCGCCACCGTCGAGGCGGGTGCCGCCGGGCACGGCGCCGAGCCGCGTGGCAAGCGGTCTGACGAGGGGCTCGCGACGTACCTCATCGCCATCGCCGAGGCGTTGTGGGAGGAGATGGAGCGCGACGAGCGGGTGTTCATGCTCGGCGAGGACATCGCCGGCTACGGCGGCGCGTTCAAGGTCACCGAGGGGTTCCTCGACCGTTTCGGCGCCGATCGGGTGGTCGACACCCCCATCGCCGAGGAGACCATCGTCGGGTGGTCGGTGGGAGCCGCCATGGAAGGGCTGCGGCCGGTCGCCGAGTTCCAGTACGCGGACTTCATGTCGAGCGGCTTCGACTCGATCACCACGGTGTTGTCGCGCTACCACTACCGAAGCGGCGTCCCCATGCCGGTCGTTCTGCGAGGCCCGAGCGGTGGCGGCGTGCGCGCCTCGAGCTTCCACTCCACCAACCCCGAGCCCTGGTACGCACACGCGGGTGGCATCAAGGTGATCTGCCCGGCCTTCCCCGGCGATGCCAAGGGGTTGCTGAAGTCGGCCATCCGCGATGACAACCCGGTGATGTTCCTCGAGCACAAGTGGATCTACCGGCGCATCAAAGAGCAGGTCTCGGAGGACCCGGACTTCCTGGTGCCCATCGGTAGCGCGAACGTCAGGCGGGCCGGCGACGACGTCACGATCGTCACCTACGGCGCCATGGTGCACAAGGCCCTCGAGGCGGCCGAGTCGCTCGCCGCACGAGGTATCTCCGCCGAGATCGTCGACCTCCGCACGGTGTACCCGATGGATGAAGAAGCGGTCCTTCGGTCCATCGAGAAGACCACGCGCGCGCTGGTGTTGTCGGAGTCGTACCGCTACGCGGGGATCGGAGCCGAGGTAGCTGCCGTCATCGCCGAGGGAGCGTTCGAGCACCTCGACGCGCCCGTCGTGCGGCTGTCGCCACCCAACCTCCCGGTGCCGTTCTCGCCGACGCTCGAAGACGCTTTCCTTCCTCAGGTAGCCGACATCGAAGCCGCCGTCGATCGGCTGGCCGCGTGGTGAGAGAGGGCGTGAGGTCATGACGTCGATCCAGATGCCGCAGCTCGGCGAGACCATCGTCGAGGGCACGATCTTGAAGTGGCTGAAACGTGAGGGCGATACGGTCGCGCGCGATGAGGCGTTGTTCGAGATCTCGACCGACAAGGTCGACACCGAGGTGCCATCACCGGTGGCCGGAACGGTAACGAAGATCCTCGTCGACGAAGGTGCGACGGTGCCGGTCGGCACCGCGCTGATGGAGATCGACGACGGCGAAGCGAGCTCGCATGGCCCGGCCGCCGCCGAGGATCCGCCGGACGTCCCGGTGCCGACTCCGGCGCCGACTCCCGCGCCACCTGACGCGGCCATCGCCATGGCGAAGGATGCCGGCACGCTGCCCGACCGCGGGCCCCGCTCGCGCATCTTGTCGCCGCTCGTGCGCCGTCTGGCGGAGGAGAACGGGGTTGACCTTGCGGTGGTGGTGGGCACGGGCACCGGGGGCCGCATCACGAAGATGGACGTGCTCGCCGCAGCGGGAAGGTCGGCCCGGACGCCCGCGGTAGCTGCCGTGTCCGCTGGCCCGACCCTCGCGCCGGCACCGCCCGTTTCCGCGACGGGCGCCGGCGACGCCACGCAGCCCATGTCGCACATACGCAAGGCGATCGCGTCGCACATGCTCGCCTCGATCAACGAAACGGCTCGGGCGTGGACCATGGTAGAGGTCAACGTCGAGAACATCGTCCGGCTCCGTGAACGGTCGAAGGACGCGTTCCTCGCGAGGCACGGCGTGAAGCTCACATACCTCCCCATGGTGGTGCGAGCGACGATCGACGCGCTCAAGACCTACCCGCTCGTGAACTCCCGGATCGTGGGAGACGACATCGTGACACCCGGCGCCGTCCACATGGGGATCGCGGTGTCGTACGACGCCGGGCTCATCGTGCCGGTCATCCACAACGCCGACGGGCTGAACACGGTGGGGGTCGCGCGAGCCGTCGCCGACCTGGCCGCCCGTGCGCGGGCCCACCAGCTGAAGCCCGACGAGGTCCAGGGGGCGACGTTCACCATCACGAACCCCGGCCCTTACGGCTCCCTCATGAGCGTTCCCATCGTCAACCAGCCGAACGCGGGCATCTTGTCGCTCGACGCCATCCAGAAACGCCCGGTGGTCGTCGCCGACGACGCGATCGCGGTGCGGCACATGGTGTTCATCTCGATGTCGTGGGATCACCGCCTCATCGACGGCGAGATCGCGACGCGTTTCCTCGGGCGGGTCAAGGACAACCTCGAGACCTGGGACTTCGCCGAGGACCTGGGTCTGTAGCGGCATGTCCCCGCGTCGAGCCTGGTTGATCGAGCCTCGGGGACCGGCCCCGTACGACCCCGTCAACGTTGCGATGCACGATCTGGCCGAGCGGCGTGTGGCCTGCGACGTACCCGACGCGGTGGTGCTCGTCGAGCATCCCCCCGTGTTCACCGCGAGTCGGCGCACCAGCGCCGACGAGCTGTTGTGGTCAGAGGCCGAGATCCAAGCCCGGGGCGGGCTCGTGCGACGCATCGACCGCGGCGGCTCGTTCACGTTCCATGGGCCGGGCCAGCTCGTCGCCTACCCGATCATCGACCTCGGCGCGGCGCTCGACGCCGCTGCCTACCTCCGGCGGCTCGAAGGGGTCGTCATCGGCGTCGGGAGCGACCTCGGCGTGACGATCCGCCGCCGCCCCGACGTCCAGACCGGGGTGTGGGCCGGCGACGACAAGGTCTGCGCCATCGGTGTGCGCCTGTTGCGGGCGCGCGTCACGCTGCACGGTTTCGCGCTGAACTGCGACACCGACCTTTCGTGGTTCAACGGCATCGTGGCGTGCGGGCTGCCCGACCACGGCGTGACTTCGTTGTCACGCCTCGCGGGCCACTCCATCACCGTCGACGAGGTCCGTCCGCCCGTGCGGCGCCGGCTCGCCGAAGCGTTCGACTGGACGTTCGAGCCCGCTCCCGGGGAGGTCGCGGACGCCTTCGAGGCGGCGGTCCGTGTCGGCTGAGATCCACCCCGCCGCGAGCATCGGCTTCGAACGCGCTGCAGACGCCTACGAACGCGGTCGTCCGGAGTTCCCACTCGAGGCGGTGCGAGCCCTGGTCGAGATGCTCGGGCTGCGGCCCGGTCGTACCTTGCTCGAGCTGGGCGCAGGGACAGGCAAGCTCACGCGGCAGCTCGCGGGGTCCGGCGCGACGATCGTCGCCGTTGAGCCTGTCGCCGCGATGCGCGGCGTGTTGTCGTCCCTGGTCTCCGACGCCGTCGTCGTCGAGTCGACCGCGGAGCGGCTCCCGCTCGGGCCGGGCGACGCCGATGCTGCGGTCGCCGCGCAGGCCTTCCATTGGTTCGACGGCGACAGGGCTCTCGCCGAGCTCACACGAGTGCTCCCGGCGGGCGCGCCGCTCGCCTTGGTGTGGAACGTGCGCGACGAGTCCGTGCCGTGGGTGCGTGCACTGACCGATCTGATCGAGCCCTACCGAGGCGACACGCCGAGCCATCGCTCGATGCGATGGCTCGACGCCTTCGCCCGGTCGTTCACGTGGCCGCTCCCGGCGCGGACGTCGTACCCCTTTCACCACGTCACGACGCGCGAGGCGGTCGTCGACCGCGTCGTGTCGGTCAGCTTCATCGCGGCGCTCGACGACGGGGAACGGTCGGTGGTCACCGACGCGGTGCGCTCACTCATCCCGCCTGGTGACGGGTACGACGAGGTCGTCTTCCCGTACCGAACAGACGTCTGGTTCACGCGGCGGGCGTGAACGCGACTACGCGTCCGCGACGATGGCGTAGCGGGGGCGGTGCTCGAGCCATCCGAGGGGCCAAGGCGCTCGGAGACCGGCCGTCCATTCCACATCCCGCAGTCGATGGAGCCGTGCTCCACGCCAACCCGCAGTCTCGGCAGCGTCGATGAACCCTCTCGGCGATCCCAGCCCCGCGAGCGGCATCGCCTCGACCACGTCGGAGGGGTACGGGGCGTGATGGTCGTCAGCGATGCGATAGAGGCGCCGGCACCAACGCGCGGCCACATCTTTGGCTTGGGCGAACGGACCCTCCCCGCCCCACGATCCTTCGCACATCACCAGACGCCCTCCCGGGCGAGTGACGGCCCGCCACGCCGAGAGCGCCCCGACCGGGTCGGGCAACGTCCAGGTGACATGGCGCTCCATCACGACGTCGAACGGGCCGGTCGGCGGCTCGTCAGCCCGGCCCTGGACGAAGGTGACCTCGAGACTTGCGCGGGCCGCCTTCTCGCGTGCGACGTCGAGCATGCCGTCGGACAGATCGAGCGCCGTCACCCGGTGGCCCTGCGATGCCGTTATGAGCGACAGCGAGCCCGTGCCCGCGCCGACGTCGAGCACGGCGGCGGGTGGTGCGGGGAGCAGCGAGGCGAGCACCGCCGCCCAGGCGGCGGCCTCGACAGGATCGGAGAGGGCGTGGCCGGCAGACGAGTCGTACGAGGCGGCATCGGCATCCCACCACCGACGGATACGATCGTGTACGTCGCTCATGGATGTCACGTCAGAACAACGCCGCCGCGAGGCGGCGGCGGTATTCGGTGACCAGCTCGTCGTCGTCGCCCAGCGCGGCGAAGACCGTGACCATGGCCTGCCGAGCGTCGTCGCGATCGTCGGCGAGCGACGCCACCATCGCGTCGAGGGCATCACGCCAGGAGCCGGCCGCCGCGAGCCGCTTCGCCGAGTCCAGGGGGCCCGCCGAGCCGTTGGCGGCCCACCCGGCCAGCTCGATGCGTGCGTGCAACGACTCGGCCTGTGGATCGGGCAGGTGGGCGGTGACGAGTGGCGTCGCCTCATCGAACTCGTCGCGCGCGATGAGCAGCTCAGCGAGTCCGAGCGCCGCGTCTCGGTTCGCCGGATCGTCGACGAGCACCTCGCGGAACCCCCGTTCGGCGGTCTCCAGGTCGCCGGCCTCGGCCGCCGCCTCGGCCCGGGAAGCCTCAAGCTCGACCTCGGTCGGCAACAGCGAGTCGACGAACCGGTTGACCTCGTCTTCGGGGTACGCCCCGATGAACATGCTGACCGGCTCCCCGTCCTTGAACGCGACGACGGTGGGGATGCTCTGGCTTCGCACCGCTTGCAAGACGGCGTTGCCGACGGCGTTCGAGTCGACGTCGACCTTCACCAGCGTGAAGGCGCCGTCACGCTCGGCAGCCACCTTCTCCAAGATGGGCCCGAGCGTTCGGCACGGGCCGCACCACGCTGCCCACAGGTCGACGAGCACGGGGCGCTGCTTCGAGCCTTCGATGACGACCTGCTCGAACGTGTCGTCGGTGACGTCGATGGCGTGGGTCATGGTGCTTTCCATGCTAGGGGCTCCTCGCTCCAACGCCGGGGAGGCGGCGGCGAACCGGCGATCTCACCGACGTTGTTACTCTACCCCCCCAGGGTATAGATGTCACACCCGGACATCACCTCGACGTTACACTCCGCCCCACGGTGCGAAGAGGGCCACGGTGTCCGCGAGCATGACGGACGCGCCCCACCAGGCGCTCGGCCTTGCGGGTGACGATCTTCGGCGCATGCACCGCACCATGGTCACCGCCCGCCTCATCGACGAGGCGGCGCTGCGACAGAATCGGATGGGCAGGGCGCCGTTCGTCGTCCCGGTGTCGGGCCACGAGGCATGTCAGATCGGGACGGCATGGGTCATGCGTCCCGGCATCGACATCTGGCTCCCCTACTACCGAGACCTCGGCGTCGTGCTCGTCGCCGGCATGACGCCGTACGAGATCTTCCTCGGCCTCTTCTCGAAGGCGGACGATCCTTCGTCGGGCGGGCGGCAGATG
>Ga0247727_10018061_pt1 | contig 11151 bp, 7 predicted proteins | sample WisWelCaveWW1625_FD_202498 | JGI IMG/M metagenome (GOLD analysis project Ga0247727, IMG submission 202498) | Biofilm microbial communities from Wishing Well Cave, Virginia, United States - WW16-25 | ecosystem: Environmental > Aquatic > Deep subsurface > Groundwater > Cave microbial mat | place...
ATGAAGCACGCCTGCAACGACCTCGAGCTGGTGACCGACCTGCTCTGCCGGCTGGGCAGCGACTTCCGGATCTTTTGCGGCCTGGAAGCCCTGAGCCTGCCGATGCTCGCCATCGGCGCCACCGGCTTGATGAACGCAGTCGGCAACCTGGCGCCCCGGCGGGTGGCCGCTCTTTACGACGCCGTGGCGGCTGGAAACCTGGCCGAGGCCCGCTGCCTCCACACCGAGCTGTTCGAGCTCAACCAGTCGATCTTTCTCGACACCAACCCGATTCCGTTGAAACACATGATGATGCGCCTGGGGTTGCTCCCAACGCCGGAAGTGCGATTGCCGCTGCTGCCGCTCGACGGCGAGCGGGCCAAGACGCTGGACGCGGTACTGCGCCGCGCGGGGTTGTTATGAGCGCTTTTCCAAACGACATCTTCAGCGCGGTCCGGGCGCCGAGAGTTTCCGATGAGATCGTGCGCCAGATTCGCGACGCGCTGTTCGCCGGCAAGCTGCGCGCCGGCGACCGCCTCCCGGCCGAGCGCGAGCTGGCCGCCGACTTCGCCAGCAGCCGCACTTCGGTACGCGAGGCGTTGCGGCGCCTGGAGCAGCAAGGCGTCATCCAGGTGAAGAAAGGGGCCAGCGGCGGGACTTTCGTTGTGGATATGGACCACCGCCCGGTGGCGCAATCGCTCGAGACCTTGCTGCAACTCAAGAAGATCTCGATCCACCAGATCGCCGAGGTGCGCTTGATCTTTGAGCCGGAGACAGCTCGCCTGGCGGCCCAGCGGGCGAGCTGGCAGGACTTGCGCGACCTGGAAGACACGATACGGAAGATGTCGGCTGCGCTAGAAGACGGAAAGGCCCCCACTTCCTACGACTTGCGGTTTCACATGCTGCTGGCCCGCGCCGCCGGCAATCCCATCTTGCAGATGGTGGCGGAATCGATGCTGGCCGTGGCGTCGAAAGCCATCACCGAGTTGAATCCTGCCCCGGAAACTGTCCGCCAGGTGTTGGCCTGCCACCGCGCGATTCTGGAGGCGGTGCGAGAGGGTGACGGCGAGCACGCCTACCAGGCCATGCGCGAGCACGTGATGGACGTGCAGGCGCGGCTGGCCCGACAGGCGAGCACCTACAGGGAACTAGTGTAGTGCGTAGCTAATTGTCCGAAGCGCCGGTCCTCGGCCGGTCCCCGGGCCGGCCTCTGGGCTCCGGTTTGGGCAACGGCCGGCGGGGCAGCATCTCCTCGCGGATGGCGGTGTGGTAGACGAAGGAAGCCATGATCGCCGAGGCCTGTATCAAATCCCCCGCCTGAAGCCGGTCATACAAGTCCATGTTCGTGTGATGGGACCGGCTGGAGTACTCGACCGGGTCCTGAACGAACTGGAAGCCGGGCAGCCCCACCGCGTCAAAGGAAAGATGATCCGTGCCGGAGGTGCTGCGAATCGTCGTGGTGGTGGCCCCCAGGTCCTTGAACGGCCCCAGCCAGGCCTCGAAAATGGGCCGGATCATGTCGTTGCCTTGGAGATAAACTCCGCGGATCTTGCCGGTGCCGTTGTCCAGATTGAAGTAGCCGGACAGCTTGGTGTGCTCTGGCTTCAGCGTCATGGTCTCGCGGTCGGCGAAGTGATCCTTGACATAGGCTCGGGAGCCGAGCAGCCCCTGCTCCTCGCCGGTCCACAGGGCCAGGCGAACGGTGCGGGGCATCTTCAGGTCGAGCGCCTTGAGGATGCGGATCGCTTCGAGCACCACCACGCTGCCCGCGGCGTTGTCGGTGGCGCCGGTCCCGCCGGTCCAGGAATCGAAGTGCGCTCCCAGCATCACCAGCTCGTCCTTCTTCCGATCGCCGGGAATCTCGGCGATGACGTTAAAGGAGTCCTTGTCTTCCTCGTGAAATCGGTTCTGGATGTCGAATTCCAGCGTGACTGGAATCTTCCTTTCGATCAGGCGCGCCAACCGGTTGTAGTGCTCGGGAGTTAGAGCGACGGACGGCGGCGGCAGCGGATCCTTCTCCTCGCGCGAGCCGGCGGCGGTGGCTCTCACAGTCCCTCCATCGGTCCGATCCCCGGGGCTGACTGCCACCAGTACGCCCTCCTGCGTCAGGAACTGGTTCAGTTTGCTCCGGAACCGCCGCTGGCCCTCGCGGTCAAACGGCTGCCCGGAGGGGCCCGGCGAAGGGGCTGCAAAGACCGGCCCGACCGGCCCGGGCGGAGGGCCGCCGGGTCCCTGAGGCGTCCCGAACGCCGGCTGGTTTGGAATGGGCATCACGAACGGAAACCGCTGGGCCGGGTCGGGCGCCTGGGCCACGGCGTCTAGCTCGGACTCGGAGAACCGGCGGTTCGGGGCGCTGGTGATGGGAGTCAAAGCGCGCGGCGGCTCGATCAGAACAATCTTGCCCTTCAGCTTGTCCTTGAACTTGTCGAAGTCGGCTTCCGTGCGCAGTATTGCCAATATAGGGTCGCCGGAAACGGGTCCGTTGGTGGAAGGCGACCAAGGGCGCGCGAAGCCGATCAGCGGAGAGTATTGCGGCTCCTTCAGGTGGGCGGTGAAGCGGACGTTGCTCCAGCCGCGCCCGAACGGCCCCCACTTTTCCAGCTTGGGGTCCTGGAGTCCCCACTCCCGCAGCCGTCCCAGAACCCACTCCGCCGCCCCGCGGATGCCGGGCGAGCCGGTCAGGCGCGGGCCGTGGACGTCGGTCAGGTAGAAGGCGTGCTCCATTACCTTCGAGTTCTGGAAGGCTTCCGCCTTGATGCGGTGGATGGTGTAGAGGTCAACCTTTTCTTCGGCATTCAGGGCGACCGCGGCCAGCAACAAAACACTTAGCAGTCTCATATGAGGCCCAGGGTAGCATGGCGTGGGTGTCTCAGACAAGCTCCATATGCCGACCTCCCGACAGAGATCCTGCGTGGGAAGATCGTGGGATGCACTATGATGCCACGTTCAAGGAACTGCTGCACAACGCCCCTCGGCGCCTCCTGGAGCTGCTGACCGGCAGCCAGCCGCGAGAGCTGCTTACCATAGAGTATCCGGCCGTCCGGGTGCGACGTCCGGACTTGGTCTCTCGGCTGGCCGATGGCCGGCTTCACCACCTGGAGCTGTTCAGCGAGCCGGACCCGCACACGCACTGGAGAATGCTCGAGTACTACTTCCTGTTGGGCCGCCACTTCAAGGAGGAGCCCTTCCAACAGGCGCTTTACGTCGGCCGCGAACGGGCGGTTCTGACGGACCGAATCGAGCATCAGACACTGCGTTTTCGCTACCAGGTCATCGATATGCGCGACTTCGATGCGGCTGACCTACTGGAAAGCGCCTCGCTGGAAGACAACCTGCTGGCCATCCTCTACCGGCTGGAGGACCCTCGGCAGGCCGTCCGCCAGATTCTGAGCCGGATCGGGCTGGTTCCTGGCAAAGCGCGCGCCGACGCCATGACCAAACTTCTGATATTATCACGGCTGCGGGGCCTGCCCGATCTGGTAGCCAAGGAGGAACGGCAAATGCCCATCAGGATCGATAGCGACATCCTCGATGATCTCTTGATCCGGGATCTGGTACGGCAAAAGGAGACAGCGGCGGAGGCGCGAGGGGAAGCGCGAGGGGAGGCGCGGAGCGAAATTTCATTATTGCGCCGCCAACTGGAGCGCCGCTTTGGACCTTTGCCCCAGTCAGCGTTGGAGCGCCTGGAGGCATCCAACCCAGCTACCCGCGAGACTTGGGCGCTGCGCCTCTTGGACGCCGGGAGTCTGGAAGACGTCCTGCAATCCTAAGCGTCAGCCCAGGAGCAATCGCAAATGACCATCAGGATCGATAGCGACATCCTCGATAGTCCCTTGATCCGGGATCTGGTACGGGAAAGGGAGACAGCGGCGGAAGCGCGAGGGGGGGCGCGGAGCGAAATCTCATTATTGCGCCGCCAACTGGAGCGCCGCTTTGGACCTTTGCCCCAGTCAGCGTTGGAGCGCCTGGAGGCATCCCACCCCGCTACCCGCGAGGCTTGGGCTCTGTGCTTGCTGGAGGCCGGGAGTCTGGAAGACGTCCTGCGATCCTGAGCGTCAGGGTCCGGCCGGCCGGTCCTGCAGGCGCTCTTCCCACCACTTCAACTCCTGATAGTAGCGGTGCAGCGTATTCCAGGGTGTCCAGCCGCCGTGATAGGAATCCGGGTAGCGGATGAACTTGGCCTCCACCCGGCGTTTCTTGAGGGCCGTGTACATCTGCTCGGCCTGCTCGATGGGAACCCGGAAGTCGGATTCCCCATGAATAAACAAGGTGGGGGTGGTGACGTTGCCAGCGTAGTGGATGGGGGACTGGCGGCGAAGCAATTCGCCACTGGCCGCCTCCCAAGGGGGTCCCCCGAACTCGCTCTCCTTGGTCCGGGGAATGTCGGCGGTGCCGTAGTCGCTCACCCAATTGGAGACCCCGGCCCCGGAGGCGGCCGCCCGGAAGCGTCCGGTCTGGGTGATGATCCAATTGGTGAGGAAGCCGCCGTAGGAATAGCCGGCGACGCCCATCCGCTTCGCATCGATCCGGTGACGCTTCAAGACATGGTCGAGGCCGGCCATCACGTCGTCGTAGTCGAGCGCGCCCCAGCCGCCCCAGGTGGCCCACAGAAACTTCTCGCCGTAACCTGTGGAGCCGCGGGGATTCGTATACAGCACGACATAGCCTCGGCCCGCCCACAACTGGAACGGAAACGAGAAATCGTTCCCGTAGGCCCCGTGCGGCCCGCCGTGGATGCTCAGAATCAGGGGAGGGGAGCCCTTGGCCGGATCATAACCGGGCGGCAAGATCACCCATCCCTCGATCTGCGCGCCGTCGCGGCTCGGATACAGGATCCGTTGCGCCGGGCTGAGTTGCGCCTGGGCCAGCAGGGCGTCGTTGAATCCGGACAGCTTGGCCTCCCCGGACCCGTTCAGGCCGGAGGCGAATATCTCTGCAGGATGGGTAGGATCCGTCGCCGTGTATGCTATGCGGTCGAACGACGCGGAGAAGCTGAAGCTTCCCAGCCGGCGGTCGCCGCCGGTCACCTGCTGGACCGCGCCGCCGTCGGCGGGAACCCGAAACAGATGGGCATTGCCGCCGGCGCCGGCGCCGAAATAGACAAAGCGGCCGTCGAGGCTCCACTCCGGGTCGACCGGCAACAAGTCCCACTGGGGCGTCAGATTCTGCAGCGCTCCGCCCTCGGCCGGAGCCCGGAACACGTCCACCGCAGCGCCGTGTTTCTGCCTGGATTGGATCACCTGACTCAACCCCTGCGACCGGCGGAAGGCCAGAAAGCGGCCGTCCGGCGACCAGCAGGGCGAGCCGTGATGATAGCCGTCGTCGGTGAGACGCCGGATCAGCCCGGCCAGGTCCACCACCCACAGGTCGGCCCGCTCGTACGTGTATTCGTCGCGCTGGTGAGCGTTGGCCGCTACCGCCAGCGCCCCGCTGTCGGGACGCCACACAACTTGTTGCACGTTCATCCCGAGCTGGGTGAGTTGGCGCGGCGTCCCGCCGGCCCGGGGCACGATGTACAGCTCCTCCGGCGGCGTCTGTGCCGGATCGCGGGGATCCGGAAGATACCCGCGGCCGTCGAAGCGGAAGTTCATCCAGTCGTAGATGCGGCCCCGGAAGCGCTCCTGGATGCGCCGCTCGAAGTCCGAGGCGTGACTCGCCGCAGTCTTGACCGCGGGCGGTGTTCTCTTGGTAAAGGCGATCCAGCGGTTATCCGGACTGAACAGAGGCGCCGTCGAAACGCCCGGGATCTGAAAGGCCTCCCCGCCGGGTTGGTCCATTCGCAGGAACCAGGTTGAGCCCTCCTCAGAATCGGCCGCGCCCGCAACCTTGCGGCGGGAAGAGAAGGCCAGCAGCTTGCCGTCCGGGCTCCAGCGCGGGTTCGTGGAGCTGAAGGCCGGGCTGGTGAGGCGCTGCGGCGGCGCCGATCCATCGGCCGGCGCCAGCCAGATCTCGCTGTGACGACGGTTCTCCGCCTCGATGATCTGCGTACGGACAAAGGCCACCCGCCGGCCGTCAGGGGAGAGGGAGGGACTGGAGACTGTTTCCAGCCGGTAGTAGTCTTCGAGCTGGAGGGGCCGGGTAGCCGCCAGCGCGGAGCCGGCCAAAACCAGTAATGCAAATGTTCGCGCCGCCATGCGACCTCCGGGCCAGTCACTCACGATATCACAGCGCGGCACAGCCGAAACCAAAGCTTTCAGCGTTCAGCCCTCAGCTCTCAGCTCAGGGTTCCCACGCCTGGTTCTCGCATGTGTCACCGGCCCAACCGTGGGTTGCCCTGGTGGCGCGAGGCCGATTCGAAAAGCTGATTGCTGTTGGCTGATAGCTGACCGCTGAGGAAATGTGTACTGGCAGTGTACTGGCATGTACTGGCAGACTGGACTTGAACGGCCGACAACTCGGTGCTATGATACCCCCCAAGGAGGGTCAGATGAGGCTTTTTGGGGGGCTTTTTCTAGTTGCTTTTGCAGGAGCGGCCAGCGCCCAGGTAACCACGGCCACTTTCTACGGGATGGTGACGGATCCCACCGGGGGGGTGGTTCCGGATGCCGCCGTGGCCTTGATCCACGAAGGCACCGGGGCTGCCGCGGCGAGGAAAACCGACAGCGCCGGCGAATTCGTCTCAACGGCGCCGGCGGCATGCGGGTGGTGCAGTTGAATACAAGGCTTACTTGGTAGCAGACTAGGAACGAAACGGGGAGGTCCTATGAAGTCGATGAGGCTATTGGCGGCTGTGGCAGCGGCTTGGCTTGGCGCGCTGGATCCGGCGGCGGGGCAGGAGCTGCGAGCGACGATCGGCGGCACGGTGCTGGACGCCTCGGGCTCCCTGGTGGTCGGCGCGAGGCTTACGCTGCTGAACATCGGGACGGGCGTCGTGTTTAGCGCCAGCACCGGCGAGGCCGGCCAGTACCGGTTTCTGTACCTGAATCCGGGGAAGTACCGGCTGACGGCGGAGATGACCGGGTTCAAGAGCTTCGTGCGGGACAACATCGAGCTCCAGGTGAACCTGGCGACGACGATCGACCTCCGGCTGGAGGTGGGAGCGCTGGCCGAGACGGTGACGGTGTCCAGCGAGGCGCCGCTGCTGGAAACCGAGAAGGTGGACCGCGGTGTGGTGATCGACCAGGACCGCCTGACCAAGCTGCCGCTGAACATCCGCAACCCGATCATGTTGTCGGCGGTGGCGCCGGGGATCATCCATACCGGCGGGACGCAGCACCTGAACCCGTTCTCCAACAGCGGCATCTCCTCGTGGTCGGTCAACGGCGGACCAGCGAACCACAACGAGTTCTTGTTGGATGGGGCGCCGAATAACACCGTTTACGGCGGAGCGAACCGCATTGCCTACGTGCCGACGGTGGACTCGGTGGAAGAGTTCAAGGTGATGACCGGCATCTACGACGCGCAGTACGGACGGACCGGGGGCGGGGTGATCAACGTCTCCACCAAGAGCGGGACCAACGCGTTTCACGGCTCCGGTTACGAGTTTCTGAAGCGGACGCCGCTGAACGCGAATACGTTCTCGAACAATGCCAAGGGCGAGCCGCGGCAGGGCAACGCGCTCGACCAGTACGGCTTCAGCCTGGGCGGGCCGGTGTGGCTGCCCAAGCTGTATCACGGCCGGGACCGCACATTCTTCTTTTTCGCCTACGAGGGGTATCGGGAGCAGACCTATTACCCAGGCGAGTCGATCTCCTCCGTGCCGACCGTGGAACAGCGGCGCGGCGATTTTTCGCGGACGACGGACAATGCCGGGAGGCTGATCACCATCTACGATCAGCGGAGCGGGCGATTTGTGGGCAACCAGTGGGTGCGGGAGCCCTTCCAGGGGAACCGGATTCCGGCCGACCGCCTCCATCCAGTGGGACAGAAGATCCTGGGGCTCTACCCGGAGCCGAACACGACGACGCCGGGCTCCACTCCCTGGCAGAACAACTTCATCCTGCGGGGCAACGTGGGGCGGTTCGATTTTGTCAATTACGCCGCGCGCATCGATCACCAGTTCAACGAGCGGCAGCGGGTGTATGGGCGCTGGCTTTTCAATGACTTCAAGCAGCTTCGACTGATCAACGGGATCCCGGGGCCGGGCGGCAATCACCGGTTTGGGGGCAAGGTCAATCACGGCGGGGTGATCGACTCGGTGACCATGCTCGGGCCGCGGACGATCCTGAACCTGCGGGCCTCCTTCACGCGCTGGTACGAGGACCTGGGGCCCTACGCGGAGGCGGGAAAGTTTGACGCCACGACGCTCGGATTTCCGCGCCAACTGGTGGATCAGTTGCCGGCCAGAAACCTGGCCCCGCGGTTCAACGTGTCGGACTTCCGCGAGCTGGGTCCGCGAGACGTGGTCTTCGAGCCGACCGATGTCTACAACGGGCAGCCCAGCCTGGCGGTGATCCGCGGGCGTCACACCCTCAAGGCGGGGCTGGATTTCCGCCTGACGCGCTATGCGTTGCAGCGGCCGGAGCGGGGCGGCATGCAACTGGAGTTCAATCGCGCCTTTACGCGGCGGGACTACCTGTCGCAGGACGCGCTGAGCGGCAACACCGCGGCCTCCTTGTTGCTTGGCTACGCGGGCGGCGGAGCGATTGACAACCAGGCGCAGCCTTACTGGCAGTGGATGTATTACGCGCCTTTCATCCAGGACGACATCAAGTGGACGCGGCGGCTGACCATCAATCTGGGGTTGCGGTGGGACCTCAACCTGCCGCCGTCGGAGCGCTTCAACCGGATGAATTATGGATTCTTCTCCGATCAGCTCAATCCGATCTCCAACCGCATTAGCCAGACACAATTCCCTGGCTTCAAAGCACACGGGGGCATCGGTTTTGCCGGGGTGAACGGGCTGTCCCGGTCGCCGTGGGGCGGCGACTATGACAACCTGCAGCCGCGGGCCGGGGCGGCCTACCAGCTCACGGACAGGACGGTGATCCGGGGCGGGTGGGGGATCTTCCACATCAACCCGACGTCGGTGGGCCAGCGCAACGGGTTCGACCAGGTCACGCCATTTGTCTCCTCGCTGGACGCCGGGCGCACGCCGGCCACGACGATTGATAACCCGTTCCCCACCGGAGTGCTGCAGGCGCCCGGCGCCAGCCGGGGCCTGGAGACGTTCCTGGGACAGGGGCCGGGTTTTTTCAATACCGAGATGCGAATCCCTTACGTGCACCAGTTCTCGTTCGGGATCCAGAGGCAGTTGCCGTGGAACGTGAAGCTCGACATCGCCTACGTGGGTTCCCGAACCCGGCGGCACCTGGTGGGCAACGGGTTCAACGAGTTGTCAAAGGAGAACCTGGCGCTGGGAGACCGGACGCAAGGGGGCAACCCGAATTACCTGAACGAACGGCTCCCCAACCCATTCGCCGGGCTGATTCCGGGGACCGGGCTGAACGACGCGATGGTGGTGCGCTCGCAATTGTTGCGGCCGTATCCACAGTTCACCGGCTTCAACAAGAACAACCGGAACGACGGGCGGATCTTTTACAACTCGATGCAGATGGTGGTGGAGAAACGGTCGTCGAAGGGGTTGAGCTTCCTTACCACCTATACGGTATCGAAGAACATCGACGAGCTGAATTATCTCAACGCGCAGGACGACAGACCCACTCGAACCCTGTCGGACTGGGACCGGCCGCACCGCTTCGTGCTGGCGCCGATGTACGAGCTGCCGTTCGGGCCGGGGCGCAAGTTCCTCAAGTCCAACCACGGGCTGGTGAGCCGGCTGGTGGGGGGCTGGGAGGCGATCCTGATGGGCGTGATCCAGTCGGGGGACCCGATGTCGATTCCGGGCAATGTTTACCTGCTCGGCGATCCGCGGCTGCCGAACCGGACCTATGATCGGAATTTCAAGACCGGGGTGATTGAAGTGGACGGCCGCGTGCGCAACGTGCTGCCCGGCGAACAGCCGGTGTTCCAGGTGCGGCAGCCGTTCACGCTGCGCACGACGCCCCTGCGGTACGGCAACCTGCGAAACTGGTGGGCCACCACTTATGACGTTTCCGTCATCAAGTCGACGCGGATCCGGGAGGGGATGAACTTGCAGTTCCGGGCAGAGGCGTTCAACGTGCTGAATACGCCGGTGTTTTCCGGCGACCCGAACCTGACGCCGACCGATACCAACTTCGGCAGGATTTTCCGGGACGCGGGCCAGTCGAACTTCCCGCGGAACATCCAGCTCGGATTCAGACTTGTTTTTTGAGAGCGCCCCAGCTCGCCCAGCTTCATTCTGTCGCATCGCAGCACCCTGTCAAGGCTTCCCTTCGGCTCGCTTCGCTCGGCCTTGACAGGGGCCCGCCGCGATGCCAAAGAGACTCTTGCTAATAGGAAGGAACGGCAGGCTCTGCCTTGGCTAGGCCGGCTTCCCGGCCTCCCGTTGGTCGGCCCTGTCCTTTTCCCCTCTCGAGCGACTCCAGCCCGACCTCATACTCACCCAGCGATTGCGCAGCGTCTGCGCCGTTTCGACCGATCGGGTCGAGCCGGCGGCTTTGAGTTTGCCGTCTAAGTCTAAGCCTCGGGTCCTGAACCTGGAGCCTCACTCGCTGGACGACATCCTGGACCACATCCGGGCGGTCGGGGCCGCCACCGGCCAGCGCCTCGGGGGAGGCTTCGGCCGACGCCGTGGTCGCCGGCCTCGAGCGCCGGACCAATGCCGTCCGAGCCAAGACGAGCGGCCTCGCCCGCCGGCCCCGGGGCGTTGGCGCTGCTGCGGAGGGGCCTGGCGGAGTTTCAGTCCCCTTCGCATCAGGGGCCGCGCGCGCGGCGCGCTGGACGTGATCGCCGAGACAGACGCCGGAATTAGGTTTCAGTCCCCTTCGCATCGGGGCCGCGCGCGCGGCCTCGATCGCCGGCTAGTAGACCGAGCACTTTCAACTGTTTCAGTCCCCTTCGCATCGGGGCCGCGCGCGCGGCTGACGGCGGCCGAGCCAAACTGGACGGCCAAGGCATCGGTTTCAGTCCCCTTCGCATCGGGGCCGCGCGCGCGGCTTTGCGCCCTGGCTGCATTGTCGTGGGGGTTGATCCTGTTTCAGTCCCCTTCGCATCGGGGCCGCGCGCGCGGCTTTGCGCCCTGGCTGCATTGTCGTGGGGGTTGATCCTGTTTCAGTCCCCTTCGCATCGGGGCCGCGCGCGCGGCCCTGCACAGCGCCCCATAAGCTATCCACATGTCCGTTTCAGTCC